>OGFG01000100.1_pt1 | contig 95048 bp, 89 predicted proteins | sample 1570761 | NCBI WGS metagenome assembly OGFG01 (sample SAMEA2581938, study PRJEB24529) | metagenome | biome: Human gut stool | place: China | collected 2011
ATTCGAGGATATCAAATGAGGGGCAAAATACCTTTTGACCCTCATATCATATAATGATGTTATAAATATTCAAAAATAACAACGGAGTATAAATTATCAATGAACAAAACACATGAGACACCGGCACATGACATTGAAGCACCTGGCATCACACCTGTCTACAAGAAAGCTCATATCTGGCAGATAGGCTTTTTCTCGCTCAACACATGTGCAACAAATCTATATCTGGCTATGATGGCATACGTGTCCTACTATGCAAACGGCATTGCCGGAATATCTGTTATCATGATTTCCATGCTGCTCACAGTCATGCGTGTCTTCAATGGCATAACTGACCCTATTGTAGGCTATATCATCGACAAGACACATGGACGTTTCGGAAAATTCCGTCCATTTATGATAATAGGCAACACACTTCTCGCCATAAGCTGCATCCTTTTATATTTTACAACCCATCATATGCCTGTATTTTTGAGAATACCTTATTTCATATTGGTGTATGGATTATTCATAGTGGCCTTCACATTCCAGACTGCCGTGACAAAATCAGCCCAGTCGATAATAACCAACGACCCTAAGCAGCGTCCTATATGCACTTTTTTTGATTCCACATTCATAAGCGCTGCCTACGGCGGAGTTGCCCTGTATGTATCGGAACGTCTTATACCATGCTATGGCTCGTTCAACAACCCTAAGCTGTTTGCGGAATTCATAATTGTGACTGTGATGCTGTCAATGCTCTGCACTCTTTTAGCGATAGTCGGAATATGGAGCAAGGACAAGGATGAGAACTTTGTCCTGCCACAAGGCCCTGAACACGAAAATGCAGTGACCATCCACGCATACCTTGATGTACTCCGCCATAACAGACCTATCCAGATGCTTGTGATTGCAGCCTCCACGGACAAATTTGCCTCTGTAGTATATTCACATGCCGCCGTGACTGTAATGATGTACGGTATAATCATGAACAACTATTCAATATATGGACTTATCGGAATAATTACCGCTGTTCCGTCACTGTTCATCGTTGTGTTCGGTATCTCTCTTGCAAGACATTTCGGGCAGAGAAAGGTCCTTATATTATTCACATGGGCTTCAATTATATTTCAGACAATCATAGGACTTTTACTTCTTTCAGACAATATAAGTACAGTATCTTTAAAGCATGTTAACTTTATAACAATCCTGTTTTTTACTGTGTTCGCAATTCTCAACGGCTGTAAATCAATAACCAACAATATGGTTATACCAATGATTGCCGACTGTACCGACTATGAGCTGTACAGAAGCGGACGCTTCGTTCCCGGACTTATGGGTGCGCTGTTCTCGTTTGTCGACAATTTCGTATCCTCTCTTGGAACCGCCTTTGTAGGTATAATGCTAAGCATCATCGGTTTTGGAAACAGCTTCCCCCAAGTTGGTGACGCTATGACACCGCTTATACTTTGGAGCACAATATTCTTTTACTGCGTCACACCGATAATCGGCTGGATTATATCGCTGATATCCATGCAATATTACAGGCTTGACAAAAAGAGCATGGAGGACATTGTGCTTACACTCAACAAAACACACAAATAGCTTCTGATTTTGTTACAGCCAAAAAAAGCCGGTACACTTTAGAACCCTTATCTAATCGGTTTCTAAAATATACCGGCTATTATTATCTTCACAGCGTGATTGTCTTACAATGCAAACATCTCATCAAGAAGTTTTTTTCCTGCTTCTGACTTAAATATATGTTCCTTTACATTCCGTATATTTTCCTCTGGAAGTCCTTCTTCAAATGCGTTAACAAGGAAATCCGCTTCAATGAGAAGCTGATAGTCCATGCCTGTGACACCTGTATAGGTGTGATGATGTCCAATCAGGTAACACACTCTGCCGACAAATGCTTCATCCGCATTGGAGCCTAATATGTTCTCAAGTATAGCTTTAGCTACTGCCGGTCCTTCAATCTCCTGATTACGCCCATCGCAGCTGCCATACTTCTGTTCACATATGTGAATACCGATATCATGAAGAACAGCCGCCACTTCAAGCACCTGCTGCTCTTTTTCCGATATTCCTTCCATCCGCCCCATCAATGCCGCAAATTCATACACTTTAACTGCATGCTGAATCCGCCTTGCATCTCCACGGTTATATTCAATCATCGAGTTCATTACCTTATCTGTCAAGTTCAAGTCATTCATGCCAAATCTCCAATCCACAGACGCTTTCTGACTAAAAGAAAAATAAGCCCGCAAAGCAATTATTCTGCTGTATCTGCATCATTCTCTTCAAGCTGTTCCTCCGTAAGTGCAACAAAGCCCTGTCTCTTACGAGCCATCTCATCGCTCTCAAGATACTCATCATATGTTGTAATCTTATCAATCATCTTACCGCCAACGAATTCCATGATACGGTTCGCTGTAGTCTGTACAAACTGATGGTCATGTGAAGCAAAAATCATAGCTCCCGGGAACTTGATAAGTCCGTTGTTGAGCGCTGTAATCGACTCCATGTCAAGATGGTTAGTAGGCTGGTCAAGTAAAAGCACGTTAGCACCCATAATCATCATCTTAGAAAGCATAACTCTTACCTTCTCACCACCGGATAGTACTTTAACCTTCTTAACGCCGTCATCACCAGCAAATAACATTCTTCCGAGGAAGCCTCTTACATAAGTCACATCCTTCTCAGGTGAGAACTGCATAAGCCACTCAACAATTGTATCGTCACAGTCAAAATCCTTAGTGTTATCCTTAGGAAAATAAGCTGTGCTGGTTGTTATGCCCCACTTATAGCTTCCTTCATCCGGTTCAAGCTCACCGGCAAGAATCTTAAAAAGTGTAGTCTTTGCAAGCTCATCGCTTCCGACAAGCGCAATCTTGTCCTCTCTGCCAACGATAAATGATACATTGTCAAGAACCTTGATTCCGTCAACTGTCTTAGAAAGATTAGTCACTGTAAGAACCTCATTTCCAATCTCTCTTGCAGGGCGAAAATCAATATAAGGATACTTTCTGCTTGAAGGTCTGATATCATCAAGCTCAATCTTTTCAAGGGCTCTCTTACGGGATGTAGCCTGCTTAGACTTAGAAGCATTAGCAGAGAATCTCTGAATGAACTCCTGCAGCTCCTTAATCTTCTCTTCCTTCTTCTTATTGGCTTCCTTCATCTGCTTAACCATGAGCTGGCTTGACTCATACCAGAAATCATAGTTACCTGCATACAGCTGAATCTTAGAATAATCTATATCTGCAATCTGTGTACATACTTTATTGAGGAAATAACGGTCATGGGATACAACGATAACCGTATTCTCAAAGTTGATTAAGAACTCCTCAAGCCATGCTATGGCATCAAGGTCAAGGTGGTTAGTAGGCTCATCGAGAAGCAGTATGTCCGGATTACCGAACAATGCCTTGGCAAGAAGAACCTTCACCTTCTCGCTGCCGTTTAACTCGCTCATCTGCTTATAATGAAGCTCTGTATCAATTCCAAGACCGTTTAAAAGAGTAGCTGCATCACTCTCAGCCTCCCAGCCGTTCATCGTTGCAAATTCGCCTTCAAGCTCACTCGCCTTGATTCCGTCCTCCTCAGTGAAATCCTCTTTGGCGTATATAGCTTCCTTCTCCTTCATAATCTGGTAAAGACGCTCATTTCCCATAATAACGGTATCAAGTACATTATAAGCATCATACTTGAAATGGTCCTGCTCTAAGAAGGATAATCTCTCACCCGGAGATATTGTCACATCACCCTTAGAAGGTTCAAGCTGTCCGGACAAAATCTTTAAGAATGTAGATTTTCCTGCACCATTGGCACCAATAAGACCATAGCAGTTTCCCGGTGTAAACTTGATATTTACATCCTCAAAAAGAGCTTTCTTACCGATTCGTAATGTTACATTGTTAGCACTAATCATTTTTATAAATCCTTTCCAAGCCGATTTGCCCGGCTTCACCCAAAATGGCATACTTAGGATATATTATAGCGTAAATCGCGGAATTTTCAAGAACTATATTTCAAAACAGGATAAAATGTGCTATCATTCATTGTGGCTGTATGTCAAAACCGGGTATTTAACTGTTAAACTGTTGATGCTTTTGTGTTACAATTTACAAAAAAATTAAGTTTTATTTAAAAGGAGATATAGGCTTATGGAACTTACTGATTTACATGTACATTCTACTGCATCGGACGGAACATTTACACCTTCGCAGCTGGTTTTGGAGGCTAAGAGGGTCGGACTTAAGGCATTCGCACTTACAGACCATGATACGGTTGCGGGAGTTGAGGAAGCAATTAATGCCGGAGTTGAAGCCGGAATTGAAGTTATACCGGGAATTGAGATAAGCACGAAATATAACAGTACTTACATCAAGGATAAGGAAATCCATGTTGTTGGACTTTATATTGATTATACGAATGAGCATTTCCTGTCGGAGATAGCAGGCTTTCGTGATAACCGCGATGGCAGGAATGACAAGCTTATTGAGCTGATGAACGAAGCCGGAATGCCGATTTCTCTTGAAGCAATGCGTGATATGTTCGGAGATGATACTGTACTTACAAGAGCACATTTTGCACGCTATATGGTAAACAAGGGCTATGTATCAAGCACCAACGAAGCTTTCGACAGGTATCTTGGTGAAGGCAAGCCTTTTTATGTATCGAGGCAGATGCCCGACCCTGCAAGAGCTGCCACGCTGATACGCGAAGCAGGCGGTGTTGCTGTGCTTGCGCATCCTATACTCTATAGAATGTCGGACAGTGAGCTTACCAAGCTCTGTCAATATCTTAAACGCCATGGCCTTTCCGGAATTGAAGGTATATATTCCACATACAGAAGCGGAGATGAAACCACGATAAGACGTATTGCAGGTGAATGTGGACTTCTCATATCCGGCGGAAGCGATTTTCATGGTGCAAACAAGCCCGATATCAAGCTTGGAGTAGGAAAAGGCAACTTAAAAATCCCTTATGAGCTTGCACTAAATCTCAAAAAAGAGGCACGCTGAAAATTTAACTAAAACTAAAACATGCTTAATGGATTTTCTAACTTTAAATATACCAATTAAAAATCCATTAAGCATGCTGTTCTTGATTAGTCCTGTATTTCTCCTCTCTTTTTGTTGCGGTATTCCGCATGGCTCACTCCTACATATTTCTTAAATTTCTTATGAAAATAATCAACGTTCTTGTAGCCTACGCGTTCTGCTGTCTCATAAACCTTTAGCTTGTTATCCATGAGCAGTTCTATCGCATGATTGATTCTCACCTGAGCAACATACGAGTTAAAGCTCTCGCTACCTGCTCATGAACGCAGCCGCTTTGCTTATTCTGCGTTCAAATGGTTTATCATGCAGTATAGGCAGCTTTTGCCCTTGAATCTATACTACCTAATGATATCATGCTGCTTTATAAAATATAGCATGAATAGCCATAAAATCATACATGCTGAAAGGGGATTAAAAAATGAAATTTTCAAATGGCTGCTGGCTTGAGAAGGAAGGCTGTTCCTGTTTTTCTCCTCAGGAAGTATATTTTTCCAAAATTGAAAAGAACAAGGTAACTTTATGTGCACCTACGATAAGAATAATCACAAGAGGCGATACTCTAGGAAGCATCAACCTCACAGTTGTTATAACTTCTCCTGCTAAGGGTGTGATAAGAGTTCAGACATATCATCATGCAGGCATGGCATTAAAGTCTCCTCATTTTGAGCTTAACACAAGTGAAGATAACATGAGTGTGACGGAGACTGACGAGCTTATAACCATAACAAGCGGCGATTTATCCCTGGAGATTACCAAGCTTCCTTGGAGTATGACATATAAACACAACGGGAAGGTTCTTTCTAAGAGCGGAAGAAAGGATCTTGCGCTTATGAAAACCAACTGGAAGGGTTACGCATACGACAAGGGCGACTACACAGATACATATATCAGACAGCAGCTCTCAATGAGTGTCGGGGAGCTTCTGTACGGCTTTGGCGAGCGTTTCACTCCTTTTGTCAAAAATGGACAGTCGATAGATATATTCAATCAGGACGGTGGTACAATCACTGAGCAGTCCTACAAAAATATTCCATTCTATGTATCTAACAAGGGCTACGGCGTGTTCGTAAACCATCCTGAGAAGGTATCCTTCGAGGTCGGAACCGAGATGGTCACAAGAGCTGAATTTTCAGTCGAGGGAAGTTATCTTGACTACTTCTTTATCGATGGACCATCGATGAAGGATGTACTTGTAAAGTACACTGACCTCACCGGTAAGCCTTCTCTTCCTGCTCCGTGGACATTCGGACTGTGGCTTTCGACATCCTTTACAACCAACTATGACGAAAAGACTGTTATGAGCTTTATCGATGGCATGCTTGACCGCGGTATTCCTCTTAGAGTGTTCCATTTCGACTGCTTCTGGATGAAAGAATTCCACTGGTCTGATTTTGTCTGGGATGAGCGCGTTTTCCCTGATCCGGAGGGAATGTTAAAGAGAATAAAGGCAAAGGGACTCAATATCTGTGTATGGATTAATTCTTATATAGGACAGGAATCTGTACTCTTTGCGGAGGGTGTTGACAATGGCTATTTCGTAAAGAGAACCAATGGTGATGTATGGCAATGGGATATGTGGCAGCCGGGAATGGCACTTGTCGACTTTACAAATCCTGACGCATGCAAATGGTTCCAGAGCAGGCTTGAAGTGCTCCTCGATATGGGTGTCGACTGCTTCAAAACCGACTTCGGAGAGCGGATACCTACTGAGGACGTTGTGTACTTCGATGGTTCAGATCCTAAGAAAATGCATAATTATTATACATATCTCTATAACAAGTGCGTATACGAACTTCTTGAGAGAAAGCGTGGCAAGGGTGAAGCTGTTCTTTTTGCCCGCTCCGCTACCGCAGGCAGCCAGAAATTCCCTGTCCACTGGGGCGGTGACTGCTGGTCGGATTATGAGTCCATGGAGGAGAGTCTTCGCGGCGGTCTTTCGCTGTGCATGTCCGGCTTTGGTTTCTGGAGCCATGATATAGGCGGCTTTGAGAGCACATCGACGCCTGATGTCTATAAAAGATGGGCAGCTTTCGGTCTTTTAAGCTCCCACTCCCGTCTTCACGGAAGCTCCTCCTACCGTGTACCATGGGCATATGATGAGGAAGCCGTTGACGTTGTCCGCACCTTCACACTGTTAAAAGCTTCACTCATGCCATATCTGTACCGCAATGCAATCTATGCATCACAGACCGGTATTCCTATGATGAGAAGCATGGTACTTGAATTTGGCGATGACCGCAACTGTTCATATCTTGACAAGCAGTATATGATGGGCGACAGTCTTCTTGTCGCACCGGTTTTCAACGATGAGAGCATCGCAGAATACTACCTTCCGGCAGGAACATGGACTAACTACTTCACCGGAAAGAAATTCACAGGTGGCTGCTGGTATTCCGATAAGTGCAGCTACCTTGAAATCCCTCTTTTTGTCAGGGAAAACTCCATCGTAGCAGTCAATCCTCACGCTGACCGTCCTGATTACGACTATGCTGACAATGTAACCTTCCGTGTATACGAGCCATCGGACTGCGAAACAACAGTCTATGACATGAAGGCAAATGCCGGCACTACAATAAACATTAAAAAATCCGGCAATGACCTTACAATATTCATCACCGGAACAAAGAAATGCAATGTTGAATTAGTCAACCTGTCAACAGATTCTGACCTTACAGGGCTTACAGCAGGAACATATACTGTTACGGTTAAATAATTACAGTTATACAGTTAAATAAACAGATTCATTTTAGCAGGCGATATCTTCCGGTATCTGCCCAGCAAATGAAATAATGTGCTCAAGGGCAGAGAAAACATCCGTATATCGTGACATTCTCTGCCCTTACTTGTTAAAAAAGTAGTTTTAGGCAGAGAAAAATAATAGTTTTTCTATAAAACAGCCATTTTTCTCAGTCCAAAGTATAAATTATCAGATATTTGGGCAGACACAATAACCAGGTCAAATAAAAAATTCTGCCCTTGGGGCAGGAATTTCCTGTCAAGGGCAGAAACTATACTCCCGCTATTCATTTAAGCTTTCCAGCATATTTTCTATATACTCCTCCACCTCCTCAAGCGTTGTGGCATTGTATATGCTCTTATAGATGTCAGATTCCCACAGCCTATTTTCTGCTCCACACATAACAGAACGCCTGTGTTCTGGCTGCGAACTTGTATTTCTTTAAAAGCTCCCTGACCTCAGCCTTGGTGTACCATCCCGGCGTAATCTCCTCAAAGGTGGAGGTGCTCTCCTTGAACTCTCCTCTTGCCTTTCCTACTATGCACACATTAGTCTCATTTGAAAAGCCCACCGCACTGTAGCTTGTCCCAATCATATCGTCAACTCTGTAAAGCTCCAGTCCTGTCTCCTCAAGCAGCTCCCTGCATGCGCTCTGCTGCGGCTCCTCACCCGGGTCGATAAGTCCGGCAGGGAAATTGTATACCCAGTCACCGACAGCCATGCGGAATTCCTTGTTGAGCACAATCCTCTCGTCAGCCTCATCTGTGGCGATAATAACCACCGCATCAGCCACCTTGCCGTGCAGCTTGTCATAATCAGTTATATCGTCACTACGGCTTATCATCTCATATATCTTCTGCTTGCCGTCCACCGTCTCATATTCCACATCATAGCGTGTTATAAATCTGCCTTCCTCGCGCTTTGTTATACCTTTAAATTCCATTTTTATGCTCCTGTATACTGCAAGCATTGCTTGCAGTACTGCCACCAATAAGTAGTTTGAAAGTTTTTCTTTCAAACTTATGCTCCTGTATACTGCAAGGCAGTACTGCCAACAATAAATAGTTTGAAAATTTCATTTTCAAACTTAGCCTCTATTCTTATATTTAATTCTGAAATTACAAAACACAGCTTTGAAGCTAATCAATCGTATAAATTCCAGATTTTCGCAATTATAAAATTATATATTTTGTATCTATAAATTGCATTAGTGTAATTTATAAATTAATCATCACCGTCTGTCTTATATCCTCAACGCTCATTCCAAGACTTATGATATATTCGCCATGTTCGTATGTAAAAGCAGACTTGCTCTCGTCATAGTATGAGAAAGCCTTCTTGTCAAGCTCAAAGCGCACATGCTTTTTCTCACCCGGAGCAAGCTTTACCTTTTCAAAGCCCTTAAGCTCCATAACAGGTCTTTCAACACTTCCCTTCGGAGGTGTGACATAGAGCTGGACAGTCTCCATTCCTGTCATTTTTCCTGTGTTGGCAAGCTCAGCACTTACTACGATTCTGTCATTTTTGTCCCACTTGTCCTTGTGGCTGTCATGCACAGCCTTCTCACCCCCCACCTTTACATGCTTAAGTGAGAAATCCGTATACGAAAGACCATGTCCAAAGCAGAAATTCGTGTCAACCTTGTTACTCACATAGTAGCGGTAGCCGACAAAGACGCCATCCCTATACTCAAGCCTGTCCTCCTTGCCAAACTCACCAAGCTTGACAGAATATATGTCCTCCGTGTGCTTAGGGAATGTCTCCGGAAGCTTTCCTGAAGGATTAACCTTGCCCGTAAGCACATCAGCAACCGCCATCGCACCCTCAAGTCCGGAATAATAATACCATACAACCGCCTTCGCCTTTTCAAGCCATGGCATTTCAACAGGTGCACCGCCCATAATGACCACTATCGTATCAGGGTTGGCATCAAGGACAGCCTCTATGAGCTCATCCTGATGATACGGAAGCTTCAGGGTGCTTTTATCACGGCCCTCAATATCATAATCATGGTTAAGCCCGGCAAAGATAATCGTCTGCCTGTTCTCCCTTGCGAGCTTTACAGCTCTTTGTCTATACTCATCTATCCGTGCCATAAGTGCCTCATCCACGCTCTCTTCCTTACGGCTGCCAGCATTTTCAAGAGAAGTCTCCTGCCAGCTCTCATCCTGTGCGTCATCTTTGTCCGGCAGTACATAACCCGGCTCATACACAAAACGCGTGTCACCACCGCACACATTCATAAGCGCCCTCAAAGGTGTGACCTCATAGATAGCCTTAATCTCAGCACTGCCTCCGCCATTAGAATGGATTGCAGTCGCATTACGGCCAATCACTGCGACCTGTGAATCAAGTTTTAACGGAAGAAGCGTCTTATCATTCTTGAGAAGAATAACCGATTCCTCTGCTGTCTTTCTCGCAGCCTTTATATGTTCAAAGCTATGGAAACAGCCTTTCTTCCTCTCCCCTGTGCCCGGAAGCATCTTAAGCCTGTACATAAGCCTTAACAGATTGGCAACCTTCTTATCAATATGCTTTTCCTTTACTTTTCCATCCTCCACAGCTTTCTTTAGCGGATTAGCCATACAGTAATCGTCAAAATTAAAGGTTATAGACATCTCAAGGTCAAGCTCACTCTCCGCTGCCGCCACCGTGTCATGCACACCACCCCAGTCACTTATTACTGTGCCGTCATAGCCCCATTCCTTTCTGAGGATATCACCAAGCAGATATCTGTTCTCGCAGCAGTGCTGACCATTTAACAGATTATAGGCACCCATTATAGAGTGTGAATGCGCCCTTTGTACTGCTGCGTCAAAGCCCGGAAGATACATCTCATACAGAGTTCTCTTGTCAACAATAGTGTCGACCCACAGTCTGTTCGTCTCCTGACCATTTACCGCAAAATGCTTCACACAGGCAGCTACATCCGCCTTCTGTATTCCCTTTATAAGCGGAACCGTCATCTCAGATACAAGATATGGGTCCTCACTCATATATTCAAAATTACGCCCGCACAGCGGTGTCCTCTTGATATTGATACCCGGCGCAAGAATAACATCCTTGCCTCTGCCACGCGCTTCTGTGCCAAGAACCTCACCACATTCTTTTGCCCTCTTAGGGTTCCAGGTAGCTGCTATTGCACTGTTAGACGGAAGATAGGTCACAGTATCATCACTGTCATATACATTCTTCCAGTCATTATCGACAAACTCCTGACGCACTCCCATCGGACCGTCCGACATGTGAAGCTCCGGTATTCCAAGGCGCGGCACAGCTGCCGTCCTGAACAGACCTGCGCCATGTATCATTCCAATCTTCTCATCCAAGGTCATCTGATTTACAAGTGACATTATATATTTTTCTCTTTCCTTTACAGTCCTTTTCCTGCTGCCTTCTGCACCCGCTTTTGCCATAAGAATCCTCTTTCCGAACATATTCCGGATATGTTCATGTTACTTTTTCATTACGTCTGTTCAACAGACCTGATACCATCTGCAAAAATGCCTTTATACCTGTCTTACCTTAAAATTCCTTAATCCTGTCATTGCTGTCATCAGTAGTCTTATCAATCTTCTTAATCTGGACATAATAGCTCACATTATCGTTGACCACAACCTGGACCCTGTCGCCGACCTTGTGACCCATGATAGCCTTGCCTATAGGAGATTCAATACTTATATAATTGTTCATGGAATCACCTCTTATGCTTGTGACAAGCTTGTATGTCTCTGTCTCATCATCATCCTCGAAGTACACATCCACAGTATTATTCATTCCGACTTCATCATCCTTGGATGTGTCATCAACTATCGTGGCATACTTTAACATCTTCTCAAGATAGCGGATACGTCCGTCATTCCTATTCTTCTCCTTCTTAGCTGCATAGTACTCGAAGTTCTCGCTCAAATCTCCCTGTGCTCTTGCTTCCTTAACATCATTAAGTATTCTCTTTCTCTCCACAAGGCGGCGGTATTCTATCTCTTCCTCAATCTTCTTAACATCGCTCGCCGTTAGTCTCTCGCCCATATTCTCTTCCTCTCTGCTGCAATATATTTTATTATAGTCAATGTCCTTTAAAGACCGTAAAGCATCAGTCACCCTGCCGCTTTATCTACTTAAAACCTCCTTATACCATCTTCCCGAATCTGACAGTTCTTCATCCTCAAACCCGGACAGCTTGCCACATCCGCTCGATATGAGCGCACAAGTCTCAGACTTATTTGAAAGATTCCAGATAAAATAACTGACATTATAATCATTCATTGCATCTATCCACTTATTGCCCTCATCATAATTGTTGCTGCCGCTTCCCGAAGCATCACATATTCCAAATTCCGATACAATAACAGGAAGTCCGCTGTCAATAGCAGCCTTCATCCTGTCTCTTAAATAATCCCTGTGTGTATCTGCATAAAAATGAAGCGCATACATTATATTGTCATATCCTGTTATCGGGTCTGACGCTGCTTTGTCGACATCCTGTGACCATGTAGGTGTTCCGACTATTATGATAGTATCATGTGCATTCTCACGGATTACAGGGATTATCTTCTCAGCATAAGACTTGACGCTGCTCCAGTCAGGACCACTGTTCGGCTCATTGCATATCTCATAAATCACATTGCCGTAATCCTTATATTTTTCCGACATCTCAGCAAAGAACTTCTCTGCCTCATCTGCATATGTCCAAGGGTCATGGTCATTTAGAACATGCCAGTCTATAATCACATACATTCCAAGATTTGTCGCAGCCTGCACACCGGTATCGATAAGCGTCTTAAGCTTATCCTTATTGGCATCATCGCTCTCGCAGTAGCCGCCCTCCGCTGTATACATGGCAAGTCTCACTGCATTGACTCCCCAGTCTCTAAGTTCTGCAAACGTATCCTCATTAACATATTGTGGGAACCAGCCTATGCCATGTGTACTCACACCCTGAAGCCTGAATGCATCACCATGTTCATCTGTGAGTGTCGTTTTGTTGACACTAAGTCTTCCATGCTGTGAATATGGTGTGTCGTCCGCCATAACTGTCTCTTCAGAGCTGTCTGACTCCGACTCGTTCTGTGTTTCCTCAGAAGATGACTGCTCAGTCTTCGATGCAGTCCCACCCTGCACATCGCTCTGCGGCGCATTCTCCTCATATGTCGTATTTTCAGATTCTATTGTCATATTCTGTGCTGTATTTTCTTCACCTGATGCATCACTCTGCCTCTGTGATTCAGACTGCGCCGATTCTGTATCGGATATGCCCGGCGCACTATCCGCTTTCTTAGAACATGCCGCACATAATCCTAATACAAAAATGATGCTCACAGACAATATTAATAGCTTTATTAATTTTCTCATAATCTCTGCCCTTTCATTTGTGATTTACATCCGGACAATACAAGCTGCATTCTTCATAATGACAACCTCTTATCCCGCATACACTTCTCCATAAAAACACTTTTTATCTAACCGAATTCGGGTGTCAAAACATGTTAATTTATGTTAAAAGTGTATAACATATTATACACAATTAAATTTACAGAGCATCTTTTGGCATCTGAATGCCGGATATTTTAAGTCTTAAACATCACATATTAACTATATAATTTTATCATTGATTATGTTAAATATCAAGTAGGACACATGCACCAGCAATCCTCTTTCCCAACATAAATGAGGCACCTGCTCACGAATGTGAGCAAGTGCCTCATTTCAGCGCTGTTTCTCTATTCTTTACATGTTCTATTGCATTGTCTGATGTGAAAGTAGAACTTTCCATCAGATATACTTTTCACATGCTCTATTACATTGCCTGATGGAAAGTTCTGCTTATAACCTCATCCTGCTGCTCCTTGGTGAGCTTAATAAAGTTTACTGCGTAGCCGGATACACGGATGGTAAGCTGTGGATATTTCTCAGGATGCTTCTGTGCATCTACAAGAGTCTCCCTGTTAAGTACATTGACATTAAGATGATGTCCACCTTTCTCTGCGTATCCATCCAATAATGAAATAAGGTTGTCAACCTGTGCTGTACTTGCTGTCATAGCAATTACCTCCTTCCTTTTGATGCTCACAATATAACACCATAGAGAATGTAATTATGTCACATTTGCAACATTTTTCCAAATTTATACTTTTTTTAGAAATTAATATTGATAAACACAGAGCATAATAAAATTCAACTATAAGCAGTTCTTTTTAAGTCATGCTTCCTCTTATTCTATATTAATGCTCTATTATTCATAAATATTTCCGCACCTGCATGCATCAATACCATATACATTATAACTACTTTTCTATTCCTCAAAAAGCTCCTCGAATAACTCAGGATTTTCTATCCTTATCACACGTTTATGAATAGATATGATCCCCTCATCCTGCATCTGAGTAAGAGTTCTTGACAGTGAAGGGCGCGCCGCTCCCAGATAATCGGCAAGCTCCTCCCTTGTCATATCAAGCTTAATCTCCTTCTTCTCATTTATACGGTCATTCATCCACAGCCCCAGCTTCTGCTTGAGTGTGGTGCCCGTGACTATATGAAGCTTTTTCATCATTTGCAGATTACATCTTGATTGTATGTCGAGAAGATTATGTACAAGCTGCTTGTGATGTTCACATACATTAGAACAAAATCCATATATAAATGAGTAAGGAATAATCAGTACCTTGGAATTTTTCACTGCCATCGCATCGCACCAATAATACTCTTCTTCGCCAAAAAAGAAAATTTCGCCAAAAACATCCCCCGGCTCAACCGTCATAAGAATATCCCTTCTCCCTGATGGCAGATATTTTGTGATTATTACCTGCCCTTCAAGAAGAAGATAGATAAATACCGGCTTATCATCCTGACTAAATACAGCCTCCCCGCCGTCAATCTGTTTTTGTGATGCCATGGAACACTTCAACATTTTCTCTATGTCCGGTTCATTTATCTTTTTGAACAACAGACTCTTAGTGTAATCAAACATAATTACCTCATAGCAAACGCCATCATTATTTTTTAGGTTCTGCACCAAAACCTGCAAGCTTCATATCCGTATCGAACATCATCGTATATGTAAGCTCATTGTTCTCGTATTCGACCTTATATACCGTCATCGCATAGTATACATCCGACTGCTTTACCTCAAAGCCTTCCTTGCTGGATATCTCCACACGCGCTCCTAAATCACCGCCAAAGCTGTCAAAAGCCTTTGCAATCACATCATCTGTCATCTTTCCCGCAAGCTCTTCATTGCAATACTGCTCTCTTAACTCATCAAACTGTGAATTTTCAAACAGCTCTATCACTTTTTCCGAAGCTTCATATACTTTTTCAGCAACAAACAGCTTAGAATCGGCAAGGTCAGCCGTCTTTGGTGCTCGCACATACATAAACACAAAGCTTCCGACAATGACGACGGCCAAAGTGATTATAAAAATCACAAGTATTCTATGCATTGTACCTTTCATTTTTTCATTAACTTTTTGTTGATTAACCATGAATTATTACTACCTCCAACATTTTCCTAATTTAAGCTTTTGCAAAACGCATGGTTGATATCCATACACCATGCAATCACCTATATCTTATTTATCTATGCCTTTTCCGACATCACAATATTTCTCTTAAGTACTCAGTTAAAACGTCCGCTGCTGCCTGATGTGACATGACACCCGGATGGCTGTTTGCACCCATCCATTCAGTTTTAAGATCGGGAAGCTGTAAATATGAAACCTTATCATCGCAATGCTCAGCCCTGTACCTGTTAAGCGCATCAAGTATATAAGCCTCCATCGTTCTTCCTATCATGCCATAAAGCCATACAATATGTGCATGTGGGTTATCTCTTCGCAGCACAACCAGAAAATTATACACTGCATCTTCAAATCTTGCAAGTGATTCTGCCTCATAGCTTCCGTCCGGGTTCAGCTTCTGCTCAAAGGTTTCTCCTGTGCCCTCATCAACCCAGGCCTTGCTCTGGAAAGCAAATGCATCATTGGTTCCTAAATTAACTAAAACTGCATCCGGCTGCCATGACGTAAAATCATTCTTATCACCGGCACCTGCTTCAAGCTGTGTCTTTCCGCTAAGCAGTCCGCATACCTGCTCATAATACTTAGGCAGCACACGTCCTGGGTCATTATCCCAACTTGAACACACACCCCATCCACTCTGGGATATTATTCTGTAATCGGCATCTAACCTGTCAGCGGTTGTAACCGCATAATGTCCAAGCGTTGAAAAGATTGCACAATTCCACTCAGTAATGCCCTTTGCTCCCGCAAGTCCCTCGCCGGATGTTATGCTGTCACCGATAAATTCAAGCTTATACTTTTTCTCTTCAAGGGGCATAAGCTGTCCATCACTGTGTATGGCATCCACAATAAGAAATCCCTGTCTGTCAGCCATCATCGGCTGGACTTCCTTTACAATCCGTACCCTTCTTTTGTTATCTGCGTTCATATTGCGGTATATGTTTAGTGTACTTCTCCCTTTAGGAAGTGAGGTTCTTATCATATTAAATCCATCCACTTCGACTCTTATCCATTGCTCATAGATCTCATAATCCGTTATAAAATCTACGGACAACTCACTTCCGTCTATTAAAAATTCGACTCCACTTCCGGTCCAAAACAAAACCGGTTTTTGCAGATTTGCAACCCGCCCAAATACATGTATATTGCTATCAACACCCGGAATAAATGTACCCATAATGCTTCTCCCTTCGCACAAAATCACTTTATTTTAACAGATTAACTCTTCCATAACAATACTTGCAGACATTATTATAACATATCAAATCTAAAATTTTTATAACCTGACATTAAACAGCTTATATTATCTTGCCATTTTACTGTAAAATGTATAAAATGATATGAGTGCCAAAACCTATGTAACCTCAGCACTTATTTTTATGCGGACTACACTGCTGCTTCACAGTCAAAGTAATCCAAATACATCCCTGAAAGGAAAAAATCATGAACAATAACAAAGAATTTCTGGCAACCGAGCCGATAGGCAGATTGCTCGTAAAGCTTGCAGTGCCTACTGTTGCCGCTCAGATGATTAACATGCTCTATAACATAGTCGACCGAATATATATCGGGCATATTCCCGGAACCGGTTCGCTCGCACTGACAGGTGTCGGCGTATGCATGCCTCTCATTATGATAATATCCGCCTTCGCTGCGCTTGTAGGAAACGGCGGTGCTCCGCGCGCATCCATATTGATGGGAAAAGGAGACAAGGAAAAGGCAGAAAAGATTCTTGGCAACTGCTTCACGACACAGCTTATCATATCGGTTATACTTACATTTGTTATGTACCTTTTTAACCGTCCGCTGCTTCTTGCCTTCGGCGCAAGCGAAAATACTATTGAATATGCCGTAAGCTATATGAACATATATGCACTTGGCACACTGTTCGTACAGCTCACTCTTGGCATGAATACATTCATAACTGCGCAGGGCTTTGCCAAAACGGGAATGCTGTCCGTTCTTATCGGTGCCATTGTAAACATAGCTCTCGACCCAATATTTATATTCGCATTTAATATGGGAGCTGCCGGAGCAGCTATGGCTACCATCATTTCGCAGGCTTGCTCCTGCATATGGGTTCTGTCATTTCTGTTTGGTAAAAAAACAACTCTTCGTATAAAAAAGCAGAATCTAGCTCTTAAGCCGGAAATAATACTTCCCTGCCTTGCACTAGGACTGTCACTCTTTATCATGCAGGCAAGCGAGAGCATCATCTCTGTGTGCTTTAACTCATCACTCTTAAAATACGGAGGTGACGTTGCGGTAGGCGCAATGACAATTCTAACCAGTGTAATGCAGTTTGCCATGCTTCCTCTGCAGGGACTTGGACAGGGTGCTCAGCCAATCATGAGCTACAATTACGGCGCAAAAAATGCCGACCGCGTTAAAAAAGCATATTTTCTTCTCTTAAAGGCAAGCCTTTGTTACTCATCCGTGCTATGGCTGCTTGTGATGCTCTTCCCACAGGTATTTGCCGGAATGTTCACACCCGATGCCGAGCTTATTGCCTTCACAAAGACAGCGCTTCGAATATACATGGCAGTCATGTTCATCTTCGGAATACAGATTTCCTGCCAGATGGCATTCAATTCGCTTGGCAAGGCAGTATCATCCATCATTGTCGCTGTTATGCGAAAGTTTGTCCTGCTCATACCGCTTATATATATAATGCCTCACATCTATACTGCAGACAAGACGCACGCTGTATATATGGCGGAACCGGCTGCGGATATAATTGCTGTGACATTTACGGCAATACTATTCTCATTCCAGTTTAGAAAAGCGTTAAAAGAACTCAATTAATTATATAAAAATACCCTCCTTACCGGTCTGTCTGGTAAAGAGGGTTTATATCAGAAAGCTTATTACCTTTTAACTGTCATAATAATTACCAGTCACTGTCCCAATCCGAATCATTGCTGTCCCAGTCATCCCAATCATAATTATCCCAGCTGTCATCATCGTCATCATAATAATTATTATTGCTATCACTATTATTCTTTGACTCAACATAGCTCTTATAATACGATGTATCATCAAAATCCCATGCCTCTCCATCGTAATATCCGTCAAGCGATGAATAATAATTACCTACATAGTAATCATCTACATAATCATACGAATAGTCAAAGTCACTGTCAGCATACCAGTCATCGTACTCATAATCGTAATAATACCAATGATTGTCAAGATAATAGTATAAATCATCCCACTGTGAACCATCGTCATATGTATTCCGGAACACATAATAGCCCTGTCCCGGTCTTTTTTGGGGTTTTTCATAAAAAAATACATAATATACAAGACATATTATCCCAGCGCCAACAATATAATACAGAGCCTGTTGAAGCAGCAGTATAAACATATTCTTTTTTCTTCTATTTTTTTTGACACTGCCGGCTGATGCAGGATATTCACTGCCGGCCTCATGCTTTCTATTGTTAAATTCCTCCTCCATCTTGTCAAAGAGTATCTGACATGCCTTCGCCTCGTCATGCCCCCTGTAGCGCTCTGCTGTACTTCCATCGCTCTTATTTTTGGCAACAACCCACTCACCTGTAAATCTATCCTGATATATATAGAACCACCTCGGCTCATGCCCTTTATCCTCACCAAGGGCAAATCTTATCTTATCGAGTGGAATATTATGGCGTTGTACAAAATCCTTATACCCATGTAAAGAATTAATTTTCATATCTTATGACTCCTTATTTGCGAACCTAACTTAAGGTTGTAGGATATAATTTTCTGTCAAGCTGAAATCTAAGTAACGTATTTCCTCTAAACTGTCATTTTATACCTATATACTCCGACACAGCAAGTAAATCCTCCAACACTGCATCCGCCTTTCTTCTCATCTCATCATCCGGCATAAGCATATCCGGAACCATAATAGGATGCATTTTAGCAGCGTATGCCGCTCTTATACCATTATATGAATCTTCTATGACATATGCTTCACTTGGAGTACATTTTAACTCATCACATGCCAGCAAAAATATATCCGGCTCCGGCTTACTTCTTAACACCATGTCACCGCCTACTATTACATCAAAATATTCTGCTAAGCCTGCATCCTGTATCTGCCTTACAACCAATGCGGTTCTGGTTGATGATGCTATCGCCGTCTTATAATTGTTATTTTTAAACCTTTGCAAAAGCTTTCTCACACCTTTTTTGAGCGGAAGCCTTCCACCGTCATACTTTTCGTGATAATTTTTCGACTGCTCATCCTTATATCTGTCATAAGGAAAATCCTCTCCGTAATAATCAAGAAAAATCTGCTTGGAGCTTGCTGCATTGACCCCTATACATCTCATATAAGGAATGTCAAGATTCTCAAAGCCATACTTTTCAGCCAGCTCCTTCCAGCCCTTGTACACAGCCCGCTCTGAATCAAATACAACTCCATCCATGTCAAATATTACTGCTTTACTGTGCTGATTTATTGACATTTTTCTCTGTTCCTCCTCAAATCAAGGCTGCTTTAAATACATATCTATACGTCAACCTGCTCTTCATCACTAAAATTTCATATAAATAGCTTTCCAAAACGCTATTTAACCATTGATAATCTTACATAATATATAAAATCTTATTCATTCAATCTTATCACATTGTCACTATAATAGACAATATTTTTTTAGGTCAATGATATCCACCGTACTCTTTCGTTTCTTTGCCATATAAAATCAATATTTCACATCCCTGACGGCAATAGGTATTGCCTGCACATAATCATCCGTTTTGAGAACCGTTGACAAATGCCCGCCTGATACATATTTAATCTCCGGATTGTGCATCAGCCGTATAAGATCCTCCTGCATCTTTCCTGAAAAAAAATCCCGGTCGGGAAGTATAAGCAGTATTTTTCCTTTCAATTCCCTAAAATCTGCCTCGGTGACAGGTGTCTGGTTCATCAAATCAGCCAGCAGTCCGGAGATATGTACGTCCTTTTCCTTCGTATAGTCTTTAAAGATTGTCTCAAACATATCCCTTGCATATGCAATCTGCTCTTCACTTTCATTCCTGATATGCCCCATTCCCGCTTTGATAAGGGTTGGTTTTAACTTCTCATAAATTTTTTCATATTATGTTCCCCTTATTTTATGTACATAAATTTCAATATTAATATACTGTTTCGGAGTTCACCACTGCAATAACACCCGTCAAAACATTCACCGGATGAAGTTTCTGATTTCTTCACTTATTCTTTGATATTCGTAGTCGTGAACATAATGAGGACAGTCCAATTCAATATATCTTGCGTTGTCACAATTTGAAATATATTCTTTAGGAATACTTCTCCACTTTTCTTTCGTGAAACCTGTTCCGCCGGAACCGTCAGAGATAAACAATAACATCGGCACTTGCGGGATTCCGTTTTCTTTTACAACACCTGCATTCCTTTTTACTTCTTTCGCTTCATCAATCATAGTTACAGTTGCAGTTTTTTGGTAAAATATAGCCCTGTAAATTTCTTTTTCCTTTTCAGAAAGCGTTCCTGATTTGATGGCATCGCTTTTTGCAAGGCTTGGTATCCATCTTGTGATTCCCAATCCGGCGCAATACTGTCCTAATCTCATTATAGGAATATTGATGTTCATTTCATCATAATAATCCGGCACTGCCATATCCAAACCGATGATAGCCTCAACTTCTTCCGGATATTTTTTTGCCCAGTATAAGGCTTCTAACCCGGACATCGAATGTGGACAAAGCACATAAGGAGGCTCCATTCCTGCCTTATCAAGCGCCATTCTGGTTTCGCTCAATATTGTATCAATATCCCTGTCCTCATCCACAACATCACTGAAACCATAGCCGAATTTTTCCACCACCGCAATTTTATATTCATCGCTCAACAACGAATAAAGCGACTTAAAATCCAATATCGGCGAGCAGGTTCCGCTTCCCGACATAAACACAAGAGTTTTGTCACCGTTACCATCCGTATATACACTCATGTTGTGACCGTTGACTTCCACCAGTTCGCCCAAAGGATTCAGTAAATCCTTTTCCTTTGAGCTGCACACTTTATGGCGAACAAAAGATATTGTCACAAATAATACGATTACCTCAAAGTTTATCGATATTACTTTTAGAGATTTTCTCAATATTTTTTTCATTCTGTGTACCTTTCCCAAAAACATCATTTGTTCAAAAAGTCAACCGCATCTGGTGCCACTGTACATTTCCATGCGTGGATTTATCTGACACGCCCTCATCGACAAAACCAAATTTTGCGTAATAGTGAATAAGTTTTTCCTTGCAAGTCAACACAAGCCCCTTGCGTTTCTGCGTCCTCGCATCGTCAATGGCACGACATATCAGTTCCCCAGCATATCCGTGTCTGCGATAATCCGGGAGTGTATTGACACCAAAAATCATCTGCCACGCACCGTTTTCATTGTGCATAGCCGCATTTTCATACATTTCGTCCGATAAATCAGGTTCATCCGTCACAAATCCATCCACAAATGCAATCAACTTTTCACCTTCATACATAAGCCAAAAATGCTTTCCGTAGTATTTTATCCTTTCAACAAATTCCTCTTCTGTTGCCGCTTCCGCAGGCGGAAAACATTCTTCCTCAACTGCGGCAACCGCAGCAATATCTTCCATTGTTGCATTTTTTATATTCATAATGTATTTTCCTCCTTCAAAATTTCTCCAACGTAATCGATTCCATCCACCTTTGCCTGCCCTCCAATAGAACTTGTCAGCATCACTTTCATGTCTACACCCTCCAAATACAAATACCATTTATAAATTCAATTATACAACTTTATTCTCTATGGTCAAAATATATTTACATCTTGTGCTTTCTCCACATCCGCCGTGGCTTATCTCATGTGCCTTTCGGCACATTCGATATCCGGCTGGCGCCGGATAAAATAGAAAAAAGGAACATGCGGTCTCAAATGAATTTGCACCGCATGTTCCTTTTTTCTATTTTGCCACGGCTTGTAGCTAACGCTTACATCATTCCGCCCATGCCTGCGCCGGCTGGCATTGCAGGAGTGTCTTCCTTGATGCTTGCAACTGCTGACTCAGTTGTAAGGAATGTTGAAGCTACACTTGTTGCGTTCTGAAGTGCACTTCTTGTAACCTTAGCCGGGTCAAGGATACCGGCCTCAACCATGTTAACATACTCTTCGTTGAGTGCATCGAAACCTACGCCAACCTCAGACTCACGTACCTTGTTGATGATAACTGAGCCTTCAAGACCTGCGTTTGCTGCGATATGGAAGAGTGGAGCCTCAAGTGCCTTAAGGATAATCTTAGCACCTGTCTTCTCATCGCCTTCAAGCTCTGCTGCAAGCTTAGCAACTTCCTTGGATGCGTGGATATATGCAGAGCCACCACCCTGAATGATACCTTCCTCAACTGCTGCCTTAGTAGCTGCAAGAGCATCCTCAAGACGAAGCTTAGCTTCCTTCATCTCTGTCTCTGTAGCAGCACCTACACGGATAACTGCAACACCGCCTGCGAGCTTAGCAAGTCTCTCCTGAAGCTTCTCTCTATCGAAATCAGATGTTGTCTCCTCAATCTGCTTCTTAATCTGGTTAACTCTTGCTGTGATATCATCCTTGCTGCCACAGCCGTCAACAATGATTGTATTCTCCTTCTGAACCTTGACAGACTTAGCACGGCCAAGCATATCAATCGTTGTATCCTTAAGCTCAAGACCAAGCTCCTCAGAGATAACCTGACCGCCTGTGAGGATTGCGATATCCTTAAGCATCTCTTTCCTTCTGTCACCGTAGCCGGGAGCCTTGACACCTACTACCGAGAATGTACCACGAAGCTTATTGACGATAAGTGTTGTAAGAGCCTCGCCCTCAATATCCTCAGCGATGATAAGAAGCTTAGCACCTGTCTTTACAATCTGCTCAAGAATTGGAAGAATCTCCTGAATATTGGAAATCTTCTTGTCTGTGATAAGAATGTATGGGTTATCAAGAACTGCCTCCATCTTATCCATATCTGTTGCCATATATGCTGATACATAGCCTCTGTCGAACTGCATACCTTCTACAAGGTCAAGCTCTGTCTTCATCGTCTTAGACTCTTCGATTGTGATGACGCCATCGTTAGTAACCTTCTCCATAGCATCTGCAACGAGCTGTCCAACGCCCTCATCGCCTGCTGAAATAGCAGCAACCTTAGCAATCTGCTTATAACCTGTAATCTTAGAACTCATTGCGGCGATAGCATCAACAGCCTTATCTGTAGCCTTCTTCATACCCTTTCTGAGAATGATTGGGTTAGCGCCTGCTGCAAGATTCTTCATACCTTCATTAATCATAGCCTGTGCAAGAACTGTAGCTGTTGTTGTACCATCACCTGCTACGTCATTTGTCTTTGTTGCTACTTCCTTGACAAGCTGTGCACCCATGTTCTCAAATGCATCCTCAAGCTCTATCTCCTTAGCGATTGTAACACCATCGTTAGTAATGAGTGGTGCGCCGTATGACTTGTCAAGAACTACATTACGTCCCTTTGGTCCAAGTGTCACTCTTACTGTATCTGCTAACTTATTAACACCAGCTCCTAATGCTGCTCTGGCTTCAGCGCCATACTTAATTTCCTTTGCCATAATTAAACCTCCATATCGTTTATGCCATATATATACATATGATGACATAAATCCCAATTATAAATTTAATATATTATACTTATTTTAAAATGTACTGTCTAATGGATACTCACCGGCATCTGCCAAACTAACAGAATAAATATTATTCCACTATAGCAAGTATATCGCTCTGCTTAACAACAATATATTCTGTGTCTTCAAGCTTAACTTCTGTGCCTGAATACTTTGAAAAGATAACTTTATCGCCAACCTTAACCTGCATTGTAACTTCCTTGCCGTCAACTACTCCGCCCGGACCTACTGCAACGACTTCAGCCTGCTGTGGCTTTTCCTTAGCCTGACCAGGTAAAACGATACCTGACTTAGTTGTCTCCTCTGCTACTAACTGCTTTAATACTACTCTGTCTCCTAATGGTACTAATTTCATGATATCCTCCATTCCACCGCTTCGCGGTAAAAGCTATATGATATGATGGCTGAAATTGCCATACATCTGTTCTACTTCAAGTAGAATTATCACTCACATCATTACAGTGCTAATTATAGCAGATGAATTTGAGAATGCAACCCATTTTATATATTTTTTATATTTTTTTCAAACAGTTAAGCATCACCGACTTCTACAGCACATTTATGGTTAATACAACTTAATCGGCAGAAATTTGGCCATATTATATCCGTCTGCACTGCTTAACGTCTCGGCTATTTTCCTATCTTCATTTCTTTTCCGTAATAAAACAGATACTGCTGTGCATAGCCGCCATACTCGCCAAACAAACCCTGTGCAAGCTTTGCTATCTCCTTTTTGTCAGCCTCATGCCCTATATACATCTCTTCCATGATACGCTTTATCCACACATCGACAGGAAATGCATTTCTCTTTGAAAGTCCAAAAAGAGCTATGCAGTTGGCAACCTTCTCGCCTATGCCATGAACCTTCATAAGCTCATTCATCGCATCGTTATAATCAAGCTTTCTTAAAATCTTCTCGTCAAGCTCGCCTTCCTGAAATTTTCTGCACGCATCCATTATATAAGGAGCCCGAAAGCCTGTCTTGCATTCCTTAAGCCCAACTTCACCTGCTTCAAGGAGTTCCTTGGCAGACGGAAAATCATAAAACACGCCTTTATTTTTCACTCCGGCAGTGGAAAGTTCTGTATCTTTTTTATCCTTATCAAACTCTTCCTCTGCACCGCATGCCAGACTGCCGTACCTGATTGACAAATCAGACACAATCTTCTTAATATGTGGTATCTGTTTGTTCTGAGATATAATAAATGATATCATTGTCTCAAAAAAGCTCTGATTTAATATTCTTATGCCCCACATCATCTCGATTGCAGGCTTTAATTTATCGTCCTTTTTACATATAGCTCTCTTAATCGCCGAATAATCCCTGTCGAGGTCAAAATATTCTGTCCATATTTCATCAAAGGCTTTTCTGTCTGTGTTGTGAAATATCACAGAATAATCTTCTTTCTGCTCTATATGTAAAAATCTTCCCTTTGCAGATAAAAAATAATCATTTTCACCCACTTTTTCAAAGTGAAAACACTGGCCGCATTCTAATGTCTGCGCCAGATGAAAATCTTCTATCCCACTTACATACAAATCACCGTTTTTTTCACATATTTCCATGCTCATAAGTATTTCCTTTCATAAAGTTATCATATTTTTGTAAATATTCATGGTTTCACCCATATGCTCCCGCCCGGCATAGGACAATCCGTCTGCCGTTTTCTCGCTCTTGCAAGTACAAAGCATCCGCAATGACTGCATGTAAGCCCTCCTACAAGGTCAGCACAGCCGCTGCAAAGCTTAAGCCGTCTTTCGTATTCTTCATCATCTACAATATCTTCTTTAGGAAGTGATGCCACATACGCAGCAATGCTGTCCGCCATCATATCCTTCTGAAGATTTGCCGGTATATTGCAATTACAGATTTTTTTCATTAGAAAATGCCTCCATCAAAAGCCCGATTCCTCTTACAATTTCTTCCTCGTTAAGTCTTGCATAGCCCAGAATTATTGTACTCTTTTTTCCTGTAAGCCTTGTAATATCATATGAGATATCATCATTTAAAAAATGCTCAGACAACGGATAGACTCTGACTCTTTCCTGCGCCGCCATCCTTACAAGCTCATTTTCCGTAAATTCATCCGTTGAGAGAAGGACATGGAGTCCTGCGCTCTCACCTGCGACATCATATGCCGCACCGAATTTTTTTAGTTCGCCAAGCAGTATATCATGTTTTGCTTTGTATATACCTCTCATCCTATTCAGATGGCGCTCATAATATCCCTCCTTTATAAAAAGATTGACAATATTCTGGTCAATACGTGACACTGTATTCGAATACCTTTTTCCAACACGCATATAGCTGTCCATCAGTCTGTCAGGAAGAACCATGTAACTCATTCTGAGCCCTGGCGCAATCGATTTTGAAAATGTACCTATATAGATTACTTTTCCTTTCTTATCAAGTCCCTGAAGTGCCGGTATAGGTTTGCCTCTGTACCTGAATTCCGAGTCATAATCATCCTCCACAATATATCTGTCATCGCTCTCACCCGCCCATGTAAGCAGCTCCATTCTCCTTCCTATACTCATCACGATACCCATCGGATACTGATGTGAAGGTGTCACATACGCTACATTTGCATTGTTTTCCCTAAGTTTCCTACAGCTCATGCCATATTCATCAAGCGGAACCGGACACACTCTGCGTCCAATTCCTTTTAGCACAAAATATGCCTTTCTATATGCCGGATTTTCCATCGCATAGCTTAATGCTCCTTTGTGTGCATCACACAGAAGCTGGTCTAACAGCATAAGAAGATACTCATCACCTGCGCCCACTATAATATTATTCGGACTGCAATTCACGCCTCTCGATTCATGCAAATAATCCGCTATCGTCTTGCGGAACTCTTCATCGCCCTGCGGCTCTCCTATATTAAACAGTCCTGCCTCCTCGCTCATAACCGCCCTGCTGACTTTGCGCCATGAATTGTATGGAAAATTATCAAGCTCTATGCCGCTTGGAGAAAAATCTATATCATACTCTCGTTTTTTTTCTATAACAACCCCTGACTGCCTATGCTCAACCGCTTCAAGGTCATATAGGCCGTCCAGCTTTAAAACATAATAGCCTCTGCAAGGTCTTGATTCTATATACCCTTCGCTGAGTAATTGGTCATATGCAAGCTGAACCGTACTTCTGCTGACACTAAGGTGTTCTGACAGCGCCCTCGTAGACGGCAGTTTTGCCTCAGCCTTTAATTTCTTATCCCTTATTTCTTTTTTTATATAATCATATATCTGCTCATATATAGGCTTTTTTCCACCCATCATAAGCGGTACTGACAGTTCCTTCACATTACACCTCCGGATTATTTTACAAAACATACAGCAATTTTAGCATATCTGGCATAAAAGGCAATGCTTTTATAGAAATAGATTTTGACCATAATATCCGTTTATTGTATAATAAATACAGTTATATTTAACCCGAAGGGAGACACCTCATGAAAGAAAAATTATATACTATTCCGGTGAGCGACGCTTTCGCCTCCGACTGTGAATGTCCGATATGTACAATGTATAAGACACTTGAGGACAACAGCATAGAATACACAATGGGACCAAGCTATATGGAGGATGATGTAAGAAGTGAGACAGACCGCCTTGGCTTTTGCGACAAGCATATAAAACAGGTTTATCATATGGATAACCGCCTTGGTATGGCTTGGGTCATGAAGACACATTTTGACAAGACAATAGATGATATAGAAATGCTCCAGAAAAAGAAAAGTACAAAATCCGGTTCCTTTTTCAAAAAAAGCACCGATGAAAGCCCTCTTATTTCATACCTTCACGCACTCAACAATTCATGCTTTGTATGCGAAAGAATCCAGAAGGTATTCATGCGCTACATTGATACAATTTTTATGTTATGGGAAAACGAGAGTGATTTTCGCGAAAAATATAAGAGCTGCAACGGTTTCTGCAACCGCCACTATGAGATTCTGACTGCCGAAGCAGCCAAAAAGCTTAAAGGAAATTCCCTTGAAGAATTTACATCAGTCACGGACAAGCTCTATCTTGACAATATGAAGCGTGTCCGTGACGACATAGCATGGTTTATCAATAAATTTGATTATAAATACAAGGATGAACCGTGGAAAAATGCCCGCGACTCTGTCATCCGTTCGGTTACTAAGACTAATAGCATACTTGATGTCACTGAAAAATAAACAGGCTTGTACTTGAAAGCTTAATACCATCCTTGCCCTTTTGAACAACTGCGACGGAGTCTCCTTCCTTGAGGGTGATTCCGTCTACTAGGAGAGCTTCATCGCTTGAATAGATGGTATCCACATACTCTCCGTTTACCATTACATAACTGAATTTTGTAAAATTCTCTCCAACCACTATAAAGTGATTGTCTGCATTGCTCACATTCTTTATGGATATATTTTTATGTCCCATCTGAAGGTTTGTCTGAGAATATGGAAGGCTTCCGCCATACACATCCTTATCTCCGTAAAGGATATCATATTCAAGCACACGCAGACCTTCAAGATATTCATCATAATTCTTTGAATGTCTTAAAGTGCTGTGATATTTCGATATGGCTCCTCCGCTGATGCCCAACATATCCATGACATGGCTTGTCAGTTGGAATGCTTCGACATCCTCATCCACTTTCTCAAGTCCGATATTGTTCCATACAACATATTCTGTGGTATACGTATTTCCTGCACTCAGCTCATCATCCGTTATATCAAACGCCGGCAGATGGTCACCATACATCACGAGAACGATAGGCTCATTAACTTTTCTTAACGCACTTATAAGCTCGCCGACAAATTTGTCCATCTCATATGCCTGATTTATATAATATGTAAACGGCTGGATAAAGTTCTCCACCGCTTCGCCCTTAGCTCTTATATCACCGGGCTTTATCTCATAATCGGAAGGATAATCGCCATGTCCCTGAACAGATATAGTATAGATGAAATCCCTGCCTTCTGAACCGTTTAATATTTCAACAATCTGCTGCGTGAGCACGCTGTCGTCTGCCCAGCCTATATCGTTATATTGTACATTATTCATATACTCAAGCGATGTGAATGTATCGAATCCAAGCTGCGAAAATACCGAGTTCCTGTCATAAAAGGTTCCATCGTTATCATGCACTGCATTTGTCGTATAGCCATACTTTTTCAAGTCGAAGCAAATTGAATCACAGGCACTGTGCGATAAAACCGTCTTATATGGATATTCTCCGGGACCGAAATCATCAAGATTCATGCCGGATATAATTTCAAATTCTGTGTTTGCTGTACCTGCACCAACAGAAGGCACTGACAAAAAACCGGTCGGATAATACTTATAGAGCCACTCAAGTGTCGGCAGGACTGTCCTGCTGTACTCCACATCCTTTAAAAGCTGTGGGTCGAACAAAGATTCAAGCTGCAAAAAGATTATATTCGGATACTGCTCACTCGCTGCATAATCTTCGTCCTGTTCTGTCTCCTGTGTGCTGCTTGTCTCATTGTTAACGGCAGACTCTGTCTCTGTAGCCGGTTCTGACTCTATTTTATCCTCATCAGCATCCTTATATCTGTCTGCAAACTCATCTCTCTGGCTCTCTAGCTCTTCTATCTTTGCCATGATATCTTTTATGGTATTCTCGTTGTAATCCTTAGGCTTGTCAATTCCGCTGTTTAAAAGGCTGTTCGAAAAGCAATACGCAAAACCATATTCATTATATGCATTTCCTATATTCCCGAAATTCTTTGCAAGGACACCAACAGACACACCGACTCTTGTCACAGCCCATACTACAAACCAACAAGATAAAACGACCACAAGTGCTTTAAAATAATTGATTTTTTCTTTGTATTTAGGTGCCTTAAACCACCAGACAACCATTGCCGACATAAAAAGCACCGACAATACAACCACAATTATTATTTGTACGTTCGACAGATATACCGGTGCAACCTCAAATGCATATTTCAAAAGTCTGAAATCCTGTGCCGTAAAAGGTGTATGGCGAAATCCTGTCACAACAAAATCCACTATTCCACCTATAATCCATATTCCACATATAAGTGTGAGTGCAAACACCTTTCTATGTACAAGAACTGCAAATGACATAGTAAACAATATAAGAATAACTCCATATATAAAACAGAGCGGATTGGTAAGCATATATGCAAAGCCTTCTAATATCGAATGTCTGCTGAACATCTCAACAATCAGATTCACGACAACTGCCAGTAAGATAAATCTTACCGGCAGACTGATTTTTAATGATTTGATTTTCTGTAATAGACTAAATTTTTCTTTCATAACTTACTTACAACTCACTCTATTTAACTTTGAGAGAATCCTTAAGGTCTCTTGCTTTATCTTTAATCTTAGGATTTGCAGTCTTAGAAACCAATATCTTTGATATGATTCTCGCCGCCTCATCATTCTTTCCTATCTGCTTAGCAAGATTTGCCATAAGGTAATCAAGTGTAGTTTCATCCATTCCGCATATCGGATAATTCTCTTTAGAAACACTCATCACAAAGCCTTCATATGCATTTGAAAGCATTTCCTTCTCGTTAGCGGCACACTCATCTTTTTGCTTTTTATAGTCAGCATCCGTCTCTTTAAGATTCTCTGCCTTGCCTCTGTATATCCATGCAAGCTTAAGGCATGTGTATGCTCTCTCGCTCACCTTGGCTTTCTTAACAATAGTGTTAAGTAATGCTAACTTGTATCTTGTTATGGAATCATCATAGGTGTATGTATCACCTGTCGGTGTGAGCCCTTTGAAATTAACTGTTATATTATCGTGTATAAGCTTAGCCTGACGTGTAGTCATGTAACTGAAGAAACGGCTTAAAGCACCATATCCGCAATGCGGACATACAATCACATCATACTTTACAGAATCTATTCCCTGATATTTCGGACGTAAATCCGGATCAGAGCCAATAAGATGCGGCTTTCCCGTCTTGACAGTCTTAATCTTGAACTCGTTGTCACATACCGGACACTGAACTTTCTTGTCAAAAAGGAAGTCCACCTCATTATATTGTGGAACTCCTGCTACAGCACCCTGCTGTTTTGCACTCTTCTTCTCTTCTTCATCTTCATATATATTGACATTTGACAAACCTCCAAAACCTAATGAAGAAAGATCTGAAAAAACTCCAGCCATATTACTGCCTTCCTTTCGTTTTATTAATTATTTTATCTAATTGAGCCTGAATGAACTCTTGAGCGATACAATGCGGTTAAATACAAGGCGATCCTTATCTATAGGCTGTCCATCTCTTCCGTCTACACAGAAAAATCCATTGCGGACAAACTGAAAACTGTCAAGAGGCTTCGCATCCTTGACACTCTCTTCAATATAGCATGTGTCTACAACTGTCAGGGAATCAGGATTGATATTCATTGTTCCGTCCTCATTGTATACACCTTTCTCTTCATCTACAAGATTCTCATAGAGCTTGACCGTAGCATTTACACAATGATGAACAGGCACCCAGTGTATTGTTCCTTTCACTTTTCTGCCTTCAAAACCGGAACCACTCTTAGTTGCAGGATCATAAGTACAATGAACCTCTATAACCTTGCCATTATCATCCTTTACAAAGCTCTCACACTTTACAAAGTATGCATTCATAAGGCGCACTTCATTGCCTGGGAAAAGACGGTAATATTTCTTAGGAGGTTCCTCCATGAAATCTTCTCTCTCAATATAGAGTTCTCTCTCAAATGCAAGCTTTCTGCTTCCAAGCTCAGGATTCTCAAGATTGTTAGGAGCATCAAGATACTCAACCTGACCCTCCGGATAGTTGTCGATTACGAGCTTAATAGGATCAAGCACAGCCATTATTCTGCTCTTCTTAAGTCTTAAATCATCTCTTATGCAGTACTCAAGCATAGCATAATCTACAGAGCTGTTGGCCTTCGCAACACCTACAAGCTCAACAAACTTCTTGATAGATTCAGGTGTATATCCTCTTCTTCTTAGTGCACTCAAAGATACAAGACGAGGATCATCCCAGCCGTCTACAATTCCTTCCTCAACAAGCTTCTTGATATATCTCTTACCTGTAATGACATTAGTAAGATATAGCTTTGCAAATTCTATCTGCTTAGGTGACTCTTCAGGTAAATTCTTGTAACCACACTCTATTACTACCCAGTCATATAGAGGTCTGTGATCCTCGAACTCAAGAGTACATATTGAATGTGTTATACCTTCAATAGCATCCTCAATAGGATGTGCAAAATCATACATTGGATAGATGCACCATTTATCACCTGTTCTATGATGTGTCATATGTGCAACCCTGTATATAACAGGATCTCTCATATTGATATTAGGAGATGCCATGTCTATCTTAGCACGAAGCACCTTCTCACCGTCAGCATATTTGCCTTCCTTCATCTCTTCAAAGAGACGGAGGTTCTCCTCTACTGAACGGTCTCTGTATGGGCTATTCCTGCCCGGCTCAGTAAGCGTTCCTCTGTATGCTCTTATCTCATCAGCTGTAAGGTCACATACATATGCCTTTCCTTTCTTGATAAGCTTAACAGCATTCTCATACATCTGAGGAAAATAATCAGATGCAAAATAGAGTCTGTCTTCCCAGTCAGCTCCGAGCCATGCAATATCCTTCTTGATAGATTCAACAAACTCTTCCTTCTCTTTAGTAGGATTAGTGTCATCAAATCTCATGTTGAACTTTCCGTTATATTTAACAGCAAGCCCATAGTTTAATAATATAGACTTAGCATGTCCTATATGAAGATACCCATTGGGTTCAGGTGGAAAACGTGTCTTCACAACCTTGCAATGTCCATCAGCAAGATCCTTCTCTATAATCTGTTCAATAAAATTCTTTGAAACAGCTTCTTCATTATTATTGTTATCCATAGAAAATAAGTCTCCTTTGAATCATTTACTCATTTCTTCATTCTAACACACTTGCATCATTCAAGTAAATACTTTTTTATCTATATTATTATAAATCCCCATTGTACCTAGCAGAGTGCACCATACACTGTATTAAGGAGCTTCCTTATAAGCTTGTCATCTGTCCCATCACATTTTTGAATCACATACATTATTACCATGTTCTCAACAGGATCTATAAGGAAATAATTTCCTGTCCATCCATCCCATCCGAACGCTCCAAGCTGCACACTACATCCGGCACTATGCGGTGTGTCCATTACACGGCAAAGATTTCCATAGCCATAGCCTCTTAATGTCTCCCATGTCAAATCCTTCCTGCATGCATCATTAAGCTGATTGCTTCCCATGAATTCAACCGTATAAGGTGAGAGGATTCTTACACCGTCATATGTTCCGCCATTTGCAAGCATCATGGCAAACTTTCCATAGTCTTCCACGGTTGATACAAGTCCTGCACCTCCTGATTCAAATGCCGGTCTGCTGCCAAAGCCTTCCATTCCAAGATGTCTGTCCTTAGCAATCGCGAACACTCCCGGTTCAACGACATTATATATCTGTGCAAAACGCTCTTTTTTCTCATCAGGGACAAAAAATGCTGTATCCTTCATTCCAAGAGGCTTAAATATCTCCTTCTCAAGGAAATCTCCAAATCTCATACCCGATGCCGCTTCGACAACTGCTCCTAAAATATCCGCCTCTGTTCCATATCTCCAATGCGTTCCCGCCTCAAATGCAAGCGGCTGAAGAGCTATTCTTCTCACAAAATCCATCGTTCCCGGCTTCACTCCCATGTCCTGCTCACCGCTTATGGTATCATAAAGAAGTGCCATTCTCCTGCCTGCCTCATCTCCAAGATCCGGATAGACCGTACCGGCTGTCATATTCATCAAATCCCTGACAGTCATCTCATTCTTAGCCGGTACAACATTGTCTCCATCTAAAACCTTCATATTCTCTACGGCAAACTCAGGAAGATATGCCGACACAGGACTGTAAAGGTCTATAATTCCTCTCTCCATAAGAATAAGAACTGCGACAGAAGTTATCGGCTTAGTCATTGAAAAACAGCGGAATATAGTATTATGTGACATATCATAGCCTCTTTCAATATCTGCATACCCTGTATCAAAGTAAAATCTCTCCTTGCAATCCTTAAATACGGCTACACTTGCCCCTGCCGCATGTCCGTTTTTTACATAATCTTCAAACAATCTCTTAACATTTTCAAGTCTCTTATTGTTCATAATAATCCTCTTTTCTGAGCAGCCTGTAATATAAAAGTATTAAGACTGCGATTGATTTTCGCTCATATTTCAACCGCATATTTTATTTTCTTCTATTGTATCACCTAAATGTCATTTATGAAAGTGTGTATTTATGATATAATGAACAATACTATTCAAAATAAAGATAAGCGATGTTGTTCCTGCACAAGATCTAGCTTATCTTTATTGGTTGATAATGCGAACACGGACATCCAGAAAATCTTTAATTTTCGAGATGTACCAGGAAATACATAATATTTTAAAAGGAGCCCAACATGAAAAAACAACATCGTACAATCATAAAAGCCGTTTCAATAACCGCAGCCACATCCACTGTCGCTTCCATGCTTGCCGGTTCATTGCTCACATCCTTTTGCCTGAAAAAGAAAGGATACCTTGCCGACAAGTTCTGGAAAAGTGAAACTGTTGATATAAACACTCTCACTCCGGATACTCCCAAATATATAATTGAAAAAAATTATCTTTCCGCCATGGAACGCATGAAGAAATGGCATGCCACAGCCGAACGCGAGGATGTATCCATAACCTCACATGACGGATTAAAGCTTGTAGGTCACATTTTTCCGGCTGAAGCTTTAACCCACAACTGGGTTATGCTTGTCCATGGATACCGAGATACCCCAATCAATATCCTGACTTACGCTCTCCCATATATAGAACGCGGCTATAATATCTTCTATCTTGAACAGCGCGCACATGGCAGCAGCGAAGGAAAATACATCGGAATGGGCTATCCTGAACACTTCGACCTTCTCGACTGGATTAATGTGATTGTAAAACGTGACCCGCAGGCCTGCATTGTCCTTCACGGCCACTCAATGGGTGCCGCCACGATTCTCATGGCTACAGGCGAAAAGTCACTGCCTGATAATGTCATCTGCGCCGTTGCCGACTGTGGATTCAGCTCCATTCGCAGCGAATTTTCTTTCAATCTTAAGCAGCTTTTTCATCTGCCGCCTTTTCCTGCCTTGTATACAGCAGACTTTATCTCAAGATTTAAGACCGGACTCAACTTTAAAAAAGGCAACGTAATAAACTATGTCAAAAAAAGCAGCACTCCTACTTTTTTCATTCACGGAGACTGCGATATGTTCGTGCCGACTTCAATGGTATTTGAACTGTACAATGCAGCCGCATGTGAAAAGCAGCTCTATGTTGCACACGGAGCTGCCCACGTTGATTCACAATATATTGACCCTGAGCTGTACTACAGACAGGTCTTTGCTTTTATTGATAAATATCGTACTTCTTCCCATCTCTGAAAAATACCGGAATGATATCAAGAGGCGCAGGGACAACAACACTCTGCCCTCTGCGGTATACTTCCCCTGTATTTGCATCCGTCCATGCTGCGCCTGCCGGAAGATATACACTCCTTTGTGTAACCTTTTCCTCCATCACAGGCGCAACAAGGATGTCAGGTCCGAACATATACTCATCTTCTGTCTCCCATGCCATTTCATCCCCATTAAAATCAAAGAAAAGCGGGCGCATGATTGGTGCACCTGTAAGGCTTGCCTGCCTCATGCATTCACGGATATAAGGACGAAGCCTCTCGCGGATAAAAAGATATTTCTTTAAAATCTCATAATTATCATCGCCAAAGCTCCACACTTCATTATCCTGACCCGATGTCAGCTGACGTACATTGTTAATAAACTCTTCCTCTCTCTCATACCATGGAGAACGCTCACCATGCATACGGAATACCGGACAGAAGCACCCCCATGCGAACCATCTCACCAGAAGCTCCTTAAAATACGGATCCTTTATGTCTCCGCCAACGAAACCGCCTATATCGGATGTCCACCACGGAATACCTGCCAGCACATGTTGAGTCCTGCCTGAAGCTGTTCCCTCATAGCCCTGAAAGACGAATGTATATCTCCTGACCATGTGAGCACGCCGTACTTCTGGTTGCCTGCCCATACACATCTTTCATCCACCACAAGCCTCATCCCTGTTCCTCGTCAGCTTAAGTTTCCAAGCACCATAGTCGGAATAGTCTTATATGTAAAGCTCTCCCCATAATCCTCCGAAATACACAGCTTTCCCTCCGGCACACCATTGACACCACATGCTATATATAATCTGTCAAGATTATCCTTATCAAGTGCCACCGCTATCGGAAAAGCTTCCGCAACATCAAGCATGGACACATGGCCCATAAAGCTTTTCCACCTCTGTTCATCATACAGATATCTGTAAACACCTCCGATATCCGTTCTCGCATAAAGTATTTCAGGCACTTTCACAAGCTTTTCTACCCTATTTTTTTTACTAATTTACCGTTAACTATTGACCTACAACCTGAATTGTCATTGTGCTTCCATCACAAGCCAATGTAACAATGACTTTATCATTAACATAATAGCTGGTCTGTCCATCAGGTGTTGAACCTGTAAACATTATACCACTGTTGTCTAAAATATCCCCATATGCTGCTGCCATATCCGCAGACACACCGGAAAATGTCATAACTGCTCCTCCGTCAATAGCATCGCAGCCTGTAAAGGTTCCTTCAGTCATATATGGAATCTGCGAAAGCACGCTATCCTTATTATCAAAATATGCATATCTCCCATCTGTAGTCTCAGATGGCTTTGTCGGTGCCTGCGTATCATTCTCTGCATATGTAAGAATATCCCAGTAATTTGCACCTGCTTCAACAAGCATTGTTCCATCCTTATAAATCAATGTCACACACATATCTCCGTTTGCAGCCGCAAGGTATGCTCTTGTTCCGTCCTGACTGTTAAGCGTATATTTTCCTTCATTAAGAACAGCCTGAAGATACTCGCTATAGCTGCTTTCTGTGGCATTGCTGAAACGAAGCCCCTCCACATATCCCTGATTGAAATATTCTTCATATACACCGGCATCAAATGAAGGAAGAGTATTAAATACACTGTTCTTATCTTCAAAATATACCGCTGCTCCGGTAAGCTCCTTCTTAGTTGTAGTCTCCTTCTGTGAAGGCCTGGTAGTCTCTTGGGTAGTCTCTTTGGTACTCTCCTTTGTGGTCTCTTTCTCTATCGTAGTCTCCTTCGACTCCTCAGTTGTCTTTTCAGGCTTGGTTGTCTCTATCTGTGTCTTCGTATACTCAAAAGTTCTTGTAATCTCTGAGATATCATCCTTCTTGCGACATGCAGATATCGCTGCCGTGGCAAATATAACCGCCGATAAAATCACTGATAATTTTCCTATTCTTCTTTTCATATTCCTCTCCATTTCCTTCATTAAGATATCAAAGCAATATCATCCATACTCTGACATCTTATAATTACATTTTAAAACTAAAATGTATTCTTTTATTATACCTTAACAAAGTAAAAAAGTGAATACCCTGTTTACCCGGCTCATATGTCTAAAATACCAATATTTAATTCGACAATTTTTATTTTAGCTGATACATTCCCAATTTAATCGTATCACTCATAGTTAATATGCCCATATAAAAAATGTCCCGCCACAGCAGCCAAAGCATTGCTTGCACCCATTGCAAGCCATATTCCATATGCCCCCAAAGTACCAAGCTTCCCGACAGCAAGCAGCATCGGTATACGCAGCAGCCAAAGCCATATAAATGACAATGCAAACGAAAACCTTGTATTCCCGGAACCGTTAAACACACACATATAATTCTGATACAGCGCAAGACCGGGCAATGTCACAAGCACGACTGCTATATAGCTGACTGCCGCTGTTACAGTATTTTCATCGTTTGACATAAAATTCACAAGCCATCTTCTTATCGGAAACAGTATGATAAGCCCGGCAAGCATGATAATAACCGATGCGTTTCGACTTGTCCTGTAAGCTTTTTCTGCTCTCTCTTTATTTTTTGCTCCAATATTCTGACCGACAAATGCCGACATTGTCGTTGCTAACGCCATCACGACAGCGAGTATTATATTTGATATCTTATTTCCTATTGAAAATGCGGCGGAAATTTCCTTCCCCTCTTTTAATATAATCATCTGGAGTATAATAAAACCAAAGGATGCAGCAAGCTGTCCATAAACGGCAGGACCGGCTATTTTGTATAATTTTGTAAGTCCTCGTATATTAATCCGCATATCGGATACAGATATCACAAGCTTTCCTTTACCCGCAAATAAAGCTTTTATATAAAACGGCACAATACAGAGCTGCCCTGCCACAGAAGCGCCTGCTGCGCCCTTGATGCCAAAGCCGAACCCCATCACTAACACGGCTGCAAGCACAATATTTACAAATGCTGCCACTATCGACAAAATAACGGGCCGTATCATGTCACCCTCCGACTGGCATATCGAAGTAAAAGCGGTAAACACAAACAACGGTATCATCTCAAATGAACTTATTCTAAGATATGCCGATGCCTCAAAAAACACGTCGCTCTCCGCCCCCATAAAGCCAATAATCTCCGGTGCCATCAGAAACAGAACTGCATTTATCACAATACCTGCAATAAGTGACACACTCACAAGCAGACCTGCCTGTTGTCCGGCTCCTTCAAAATCCTTTTCGCCAGACATACGGCTGATAATCGCAACTCCGGCAGCGGCAAGTCCATTATTAATGGCAAGCATTATATTTATAACAGGCCACGCAAGCCCCATACCTGCCTGTGCTGCCGATGAATTTTCCATATGCCCCACAAAAAACGTGTCCGTTATATCCAGTAATGCTATTATAAAATCAGACAATACAAGCGGATAAGCTGTCATATACAACGCTTTGTATATATTTTTTTCATATAAAATTATCTCTGACTTATCCGTCATTTTTCTTTTCATTACTTCTGATATCCCTCCGACAATATTGCTGGCTTTTCGTTTTTTGTCTGATACCTCAATATTGTTTCCTGACGGATTTATAATATGCATATATATATGATATCAGGGTCAAAAGGTCAAAAAGCCGTTCGTGCTTGCACGATTAGGCTTTTGAACTTGGGACCCGCAAAACATGAGGAAGCAGCGATTTATGCGGTAAATCAGCGGATTCCGAATATTTTAGAATTGCGGGAACTGTTTTACAGCGGAGCAATTCGAGGATATCAAATGAGGGGCAAAATACCTCTTGACCCTCATATCATATATATTTTGCATTTGTCATATGTCATGCCGATACGCATATATTTCTGCATGCTGCAAGTATCGCTTGGAGCATTGCCGTCACTAACCAGCCCGAAAGCATTGCCTCCAATAAGCGTCCTTAAAGTTTTTCTTTCAAACATAAAACCACACATGTCTGCATCCAATCTGCCTTTTTCTTAATAGCTGCGACTTTCTTTCATAAAACAAAGTCAGAATGACTATAATAAAGTAAAGCTATTCTGGGGTCGGTACATATGTTTTCAAAATATCTCTCAAAAGCAACTTGTTTTCTACTTTTATTTACCTTACTGGTATTCCACATAGCATCCACAGCATACTGCGACAGCCCGCAAATCAGTGCTCCGTCAGCAATTCTTATGGAAGCTTCAACAGGAACCGTAATCTATGAAAAAGATGCCGATACGAAGCTGCGTCCGGCAAGCATCACAAAAATAATGACACTCATTCTCATATTCGACGCACTCGACAATGGAAAAATTACTCTTGACGAAAAAGTCACCGTATCCGAACATGCTGCCGGCATGGGCGGAAGCCAGGTATTCCTTGAACCCGGCGAAACACAGACTGTCGACACAATGATTAAATGTATATCTATTGCCAGTGCTAATGATGCATGTGTCGCCATGGCAGAGCACATAGCAGGCTCTGAGGCGGCATTTGTTGAGCGCATGAATGAGCGTGCAGCCGAACTTGGCATGCTGAACACGCATTTTGTAAACTGCTGTGGACTTGATGCCGATGGACATGAGACGACAGCGCGGGATGTGGCATATATGTCACGGGAACTTATAAACAAATATCCTCAGATACATGACTACTCTACTATATGGATGGACACAATAACCCATTCCACAAGACGTGGCGATTCCGAGTTCGGACTTACTAACACCAACAAGCTTATCAAACAATATGAGTGGGCAACCGGTTTGAAAACAGGCTCCACAAGCCTTGCCGGCTTCTGTCTGTCAGCTACCGCCAGCAAAAATGATATCGAGCTGATTGCCGTAGTCATGCATTCACCAAGCGGAAAAGAACGTGTTGCAGACTGCATATCACTGTTAAATTACGGTTACGGCATTGTAAGCCGCTATGAGGACACTTCCCCGCCGCAGATACCGGAAATACACATAAAAGGCGGAACAAAAGAGACCGTGGATTGTACTTATAAAAGCAATTTTTCATCTATCTTTTTGAGCAGTTATGACCCTGCTAAAATCAGCTGTCACTTCGAACTACTTGACAATATTGAAGCTCCAATATATGTCGGGGACACTATCGGCATGCTTGTGTATGAATATGACGAAGCTCCCATCGGAAGCATAGATATAACAGCCACTGAGGACATAAAAAAAGCCGGATACATTGACTATATCCGGCAATTGATGAACAATTTTTTCTGAAAATTTAATTATCCTTCTTAACAACCTCAAGCTCTATTCCCGAAAGCATTGCGGCTATTCGTGAATAGGTTGAATAAAAACTTCCGATAATCTTTTTTGAGTGTGACAGGCAGATAAGCTCAGCAAATGCATCGGCAATTCCCTTGTCACTGTCACGCTCAAAATTCTTCTCGGACATATAATAAACCCGCTCTCCAAAGCGCTTTTTAAGCTCCAATATGGTCTCTAAATCATCTGAGGCAATATAAAATGTAGCTCTGCTATCATTCTCTATCTCTTTTTCCATAGCGTCTATAAACACTTCAATCGGGCTGTTATTGATACACACCTGATTGTCGGTTCGTCGTATGTGTACACCTATATTGCTCGCACTGTCAATATTTTCTATAACGGCATCTGCTTTGTCACTCACATATTTTACAGGCTTTATAAACTCAAGCGGTCTTTCTATGCCGTTAAAATCATGGAACTGAGAGAATGCTCTTATGAATTTCAAGTCATTATTTTTCATGACTTTTTCATAATATGCATTCCCTTTCTCAACAAAAAGATCATATGTCGTGCCGACATCAGAAAAATAATCCGCTTTTTTACGAAGCTTTTTTTCAAGCAGCTGATATTTCAGCGTCGAAAATGGCTTATCCTTATAGCCAAAATCCTTGGCATGAATAATCTTTATATCCTCAGGCAGAGAGAACACAGCTTCATTTACTGCTCCCATAACACGTTCCGTTTTCCACAATACGGTAAGCTCATCTCCTGTCTGTTTTGCCCAGTGATAAGCCGATGCCATTCCGAGAAAACGATTTCCAAGTCCTGCACATGGTTCAACTATGATCATACTCTGCTCCTTTATTTGTGTATATTATTTAAAAAGACCTCTCTTTTTCTTTGTCGTGCCGCCATCTGTAGTGTCAGCCGGCTTGTCACCGCGCATAAGCGCATCATAAGCTCTGAGTGCGTCCTTCTGCTCACTTGTCATCTTATCAGGAACCTTGACATTAAGCGTAACATAATGGTCACCCCTTAATTTGCTGTCACGAAGTGTAGGTATTCCCTTTCCCTTTAAGCGCACTCTTGTACCTGTCTGTGTACCCGGCTTAACTTCATAGAGCACCTCGCCGTCTATCGTCTTAATTCTTATCTCATTTCCGAGTGCGGCATCGGCAAAGCTGATATACACATTCGAAAATACGTTGTAATCCTCTCTTGCAAATACAGGGCTTGGGGATACGATAACTTCCACTAAAAGGTCACCTCTTGGTCCGCCATTGGTTCCCGGCTCACCCTTGCCCCGTATTCTTATGCTCTGTCCGTTGTCAATACCCGCAGGTATTGTAACCTGAATCTTCTTGCGGTTAGCTATATAACCTGTTCCATGGCAGTCAGGACACTTATCCTTGACAACAGTTCCCTTACCTCCACACTCAGGACAGGTAGTTACATTTCTAACCATGCCGAAAAGTGACTGCTGTGTGTATACAATCTGACCCTTACCACCGCACTTTGTACACTGTACCGGTGATGTTCCGGCCTTTGCTCCTGTTCCATGACATGATGCACATTCATCCTTAAGAGTTATATCAAGCTCCTTTTCACAGCCAAATGCAGCTTCCTCAAAGGTAATTCTCACAGAGGCTCTCAAATTTGCTCCCTGCATAGGCCCATTGCTTCTTGCTCTGCTTCTTCCACCTCCAAACAAGTCGCCGAATATATCTCCCATGCTTCCGAATATATCATCCATATTAAAATCGTAAGCCTGACCACCTGCACTTCCGTCAAACGCCGCATGACCGAACTGATCATACTTAGAACGCTTATCAGGATCACTGAGTACCGCATAAGCTTCGGATGCTTCCTTGAACTTAGCTTCTGCTTCCTTGTCTCCCGGATTGGCATCCGGATGATACTTCTTAGCTAACACTCTATATGCCTTTTTAATCTCAGCATCAGTGGCAGTCTTAGATACACCAAGTACCTCATAATAATCTCTCTTATCTGCCATTGTTTTTCCTCCCTGCAATAAAAATACTTAACACTCAAACAGAGTGAATGACTACCGGAGCCATTCACTCTATTTATTTTTAATGTATCGGCAAATCATTGTGCTTTAAAAGCTCAACAATTATGCAAACATCATATTATATTATACCTCTTTGTAATCTCCGTCAACAACATCATCACCATAATTGTTAGAAGATGTGCTCTGCTGTCCACCCATGTTGCTCATGTCAGGACCTGCTCCGGCAGCTCCTGCCGCACCCTGTGCCTGCTCATACATCTTAGCAAATACAGGCTGAGCTGTGTTCATAAGTTTCTCCTTTGCTGCCTTAATCTCATCGATGTCGCTGTCTGACATATTCTCAGCATTAGTTCTGTCAAGAATTTCTCTGAGAGCCTTAATCTCGCTCTCAATGCTCTCCTTCTCGGATGCACTTATCTTATCGCCAACTTCATCAAGAGCCTTCTGTGTCTGGAATGCCATTGAATCAGCGTCATTACGTGCATCAATGCCTTCCTTACGCTTCTTATCCTGTGCCTCGTACTCGGCAGCTTCCTTTACAGCCTTATCAATATCTGCATCGGACATGTTAGAACCGGATGTGATTGTGATATGCTGCTCCTTGCCTGTGCCAAGATCCTTAGCTGATACATTAACAATACCATTAGCATCAATATCGAAAGTAACCTCAATCTTAGGTATTCCTCTTGGAGCCGGAGCAATTCCGTCAAGTCTGAACTCGCCAAGGAGCTTGTTATCTCTTGCGAACTGTCTCTCACCCTGTACAACCCTGATATCTACTGCGCTCTGATTATCTGCTGCTGTAGAGAATACTTCACTCTTCTTAGCAGGGATAGTTGTATTTCTCTCGATAAGTCTTGTTGCAACACCACCCATTGTCTCGATTGAAAGTGAAAGAGGTGTAACATCAAGAAGAAGGATATCACCGGCAGCCGCATCTCCTGCAAGCTTACCACCCTGAATAGAAGCACCGATAGCTACACACTCATCCGGGTTAAGTGACTTACTTGGCTCCTTGCCTGTAAGCTGACGAACCTTATCCTGAACAGCCGGAATACGTGTAGAACCACCTACAAGTAAAACCTTTGTGAGCTCAGAAGCTGAGATACCTGCATCTCTTAATGCGTTCTGAACAGGGATTGCTGTTCTCTCTACAAGGTCATGTGTAAGCTCATCGAACTTAGCTCTTGTGAGGTTCATGTCAAAATGCTTAGGACCGTCTGCTGTTGCTGTAATGAAAGGAAGGTTAATATTGGTTGTTGTAGCTGTTGAGAGCTCCTTCTTAGCCTTCTCTGCTGCTTCCTTGAATCTCTGAAGTGCCATCTTATCGTTTGAAAGGTCTACGCCTTCATTCTTCTTGAACTCAGAAAGCATATAGTCTGTAATCTTCTGGTCGAAATCATCACCGCCTAAGTGCTTATCACCGTTGGTTGCTAATACTTCGATAACACCATCACCTATATCAATGATAGATACATCGAATGTACCACCACCAAGGTCATATACCATAATCTTCTGCTCCTGCTCATTGTCAAGACCATAAGCAAGTGCTGCTGCTGTAGGCTCATTGATAATTCTCTTTACATCAAGACCTGCAATTTTACCAGCATCCTTAGTTGCCTGACGCTCTGCATCGTTGAAGTAAGCAGGAACTGTGATAACAGCCTCTGTTACCTTCTCACCAAGGTAGCTCTCTGCATCAGCCTTAAGCTTCTGAAGAATCATGGCTGAAATTTCCTGTGGTGTGTACTTCTTATCATCGATTGTTACCTTGTAGTCAGTACCCATATGTCTCTTGATGGAAGAAATTGTCTTCTCAGCATTTGTAACTGCCTGACGCTTAGCAGGCTCACCTACAAGTCTTTCTCCTGTCTTTGTGAATGCTACTATTGATGGTGTTGTACGAACACCCTCTGTATTGGCGATAACCTCCGGCTTACCACCTTCCATAACTGCTACGCATGAATTTGTTGTTCCTAAATCAATACCAATAATCTTACTCATATCATTTTCCTCCTGATATTATATGAAATCTGAAAATTTACTGTTGCCTTTAATTAATTTGCTACCTTTACCATACTGTGGCGAACAACGCTGTCACGGTAAGTGTAACCCTTCTGGAAAACTTCGACGATAATGTTCTCTCCGACATTCTCATCCTCCACATGCATCACTGCATTGTGAAGATTAGGATCGAACTCCTTATCAAGCGCCTCAATTTCCTTAACTCCTGCATCTTCAAGCTGCTTTACAAGCTGCTTATATATCTTATCCATACCATCGACAAAAGGCTCTGCCTTCTGCTCTTCTGATACGGTTGCAAGACCTCTCTCAAAGCTGTCTATAACCGGTAAAAGCTTCTCAATTATATCCTTAGCTCCTACCTCGAACATTGCTGTCTTTTCCTTCTCTGTTCTCTTGCGGTAGTTATCAAACTCTGCAAGCGTTCTTCGATACTGGTCAGTCAGCTCATCAATTTTCTGATCCTTTTTATCTTTCTTTTCTTTCTTATCCTTGTTAAAGAAGCCTTTTTTCTTAACCTCCTCGTCACCTTCTGACGTATCGGAAGTATTATCTGAGTCATCAGCCTGTGCTGTCTGTTCCGACTCAACTGCAGCATCTTCAACTGCTTCATTGCTATCTTCATTGGTTGAAGTGGTATCAATAATCTCCTCCTCGGAAATATTGTCCTTCTTCTCAAACTGCTCTGCCATCTGTTCTCCGCCTTTCTTACTTACTAGGGTTAAATTTCGAATCAAGCTGAACCTTAATACTCTTTAATGCTTCGACTACTTTCTCGTAGTCCATACGCTTAGGTCCAACAATTCCGATGGTTCCCTTCACACCTTCATCAAGCTCATATGTTGCAGTGACTACACTGCAATCCTTCATGGTCTGAACCGGTGTCTCATTACCAATGTATATCTGTATACCGGTGTCATCATCCTTGTTGAGCGCATCATTTACAAGCTGTGTGAGTTCTTTCTTTTCCTCAAACGTGGATATCAGCTCACTTGCCTTTGACTGCGTGGACAACTCAGGATATTTAAAAATATTAGTTGCACCGCTGGTATATATCTGAAGGTCATCAGGTGAACCTGCCACCTCTGCCACCGCATCAAGTATATCATGGATAAGCTTTGAATACTCACCCGCCTGACCGGTAAGCTTTGAAATAAGCGTCAGATTAATTTCTTCAACCGTCAGTCCGTTAAGACTGCTGTTTAGAAGAAGATTGAGCTTTAACAATGTCTCATTGTCAAGCTCTGTGTCAACCTGAATAATCTTGTTCTTGATAAGATTACCATCTGTCACGATAACCATAAGTATCTGCCCCGGCTCGACCTGCGAAAGCTGTATAAACTTAAGTCTGTTGCCTGTATACTTAGGTGCTGTGACAAGTGTTGCATAATTGGTGTTGTCAGCAAGCGTCTTTGCTACATTCTGCAAAAGCGTCTCAACTTTATCCACCTTGTCAAGAAGCATATCCTGCATCTTAAGAAGCTCATGCTCTTTATCATCAAGTTCCTGCTTCTTGTCTGCCATCATTCTGTCAACATATAGTCTGTAACCTGAATCGGAAGGTATTCGACCTGCCGAGGTATGCGGCTGAATGATGTATCCAAGCTCCTCTAGATCAGCCATCTCATTTCTGATGGTGGCTGAACTTAAATTCAAGTCCGTATATTTTGAAATCGTCCTTGAACCTACCGGCTCGCCTGTCTCAAGATAGTTGCGGATGATTGCCTCTAATATCTTAACTTTTCTATCGTCAAGTTCCATCTGCCTCCTACCTTTCTTTTTATTAGCACTCTTTGAATTTGAGTGCTAACATTTTTGATATACTAAAAATATCACTCCTTTATATATTTGTCAACAGAAATTTTTAAATTTATTCTTATTTTATAATTATTCCGTTTTGTTTATTTTTTATTATATTTTTGCTGTTTATACCATTTTAAAGTCAGAATAACTGATGCGTCATATGCAATATAATATGGATTAGATTCGGATGTCAAAACATGCTTCATAAACTTAATTGTGTATAAATATAACCCATTATACACGTATAAACTAAATCAGCATGTTTCGACACCCGAATCCTAATTATACAAAAAAGCTTCATACAGGACCTGTATCCTGTATGAAGCTATAACCGGCAGCTACGTTGTTTTCATGTTTAAAGACTTACATGTCTTTTACATTATTCTCTTAATCTAAAGGCTTACATGTCTTTCAAGAAGTCTGGCTGTTGCTATAACTGCCCCAATAATTATAATAAGAAAGAACACTGTACTCCAAAGTCCCGAAAGGGCAACCTGCGTGAAGCTTTCCGGATACTCGTACAGCCTTGGCAGAAGTCCTCCTATCTTATTAATAACAATAAATAAGATAATGTATACAACAACACTTATCAATCCCTTGATTTTCTTATTCTGAAGTACTGTTGCCGTAGCAGTTACACTCATATATGCAAGTGTTACAGCCATAAAGAAATTCACCAGAAAATTCACAATGACTGCTGCTGCACTATAAAAAACATTCAGCATATCTATTCCAAGCATCGACATCATCTCAGAAACCATCTCAAGAACACTTATCTCCTGCTCCCACATTTTTCCGAGAAGCCTCCAGTCAATAATGCCAAGTATTACTAACAGAATCAAAATTACAGCTCCGTTAAAGAGCGTGTACAAAAGCTTAGAACCAATTATCTTAATCGCACTGTTAGGTGTCATGAACACAAGATATGCCGTCTTATTCGACAATTCCCTGCTGTAAGTGGCTATACCCATTATAAACACCATAAAAAAGCATATTATTGCAGCCATAAGCAAGAACCACGACCCGCCAAGTGCTTTGTTTTTGTTATCTGCTATAAAGCAGGCATACATAAAATAAAGCTGTGCCGCAAAGATTATACCGCACATAACAGCCATGCCATACAGATTCTTTCGAAATTCATATTTTATCAGCTTGAACATGTATTTCCCCCTCCTACGAATAAATACTCTTATATATATCAACTATCGACTTGCCGTACTCATCCCTGAGAGCCGATGCCTCTCCCTGCTTCACAATCGTTCCGTTCTTGACAAAAACCGCATAGTCTATAATCTTTTCAAGCTCATCTACAAGATGGCTCGACAATATAAATGAACGGCGCCCGTCCACGTCAGCAGTAATTATATCTATTATTTTATCCCTTGCAATTATGTCAATTCCATTTAACGGTTCATCCAACATGATAAGCCGGCTGTCTCTTGCCAATGTCACTGCAATCTTAAGCTTTGCGAGCATTCCCGATGACATTTTGCTTGCCTTAGTCTTTCCTGCAAGCTCCATGCTTTCAAGTAAATCGAGATACTTTTTCATAGAAAAATCTTCAAAAAAATCCTGATAATACTTTCCAATATCAATACAGTTCATATATGAATAGAAATAACTCTCTGTCGGCATATATGCGATATGCTTCTTTGACTCAACTCCAATCGGAGCTCCTTCATATAAAATAGTCCCCGCCGTCTGTTTCGTAAGTCCTGCAATCATCTTCATAAGTGTCGTCTTTCCACTTCCATTAGGGCCAAGCAGTGCATAGATACGCCCTGCCTCTATATTCATTGTTATATTCTCGACTGCTGTTACAGTCATATATTTCTTTTTTAATTTTTCAATCTCAACCATATATCCCCCATTATTATGTAATTCTGCCGGTCAATGATATTTGCAATCCGCTTTCGCTTCCTGCTCATAAGAGTTCACCATGTCACCCGATGGTAATAAGTTTTGTCGTTTATTTTATAAATCATAACATCCACATAGTAAATATGTCCTGCCGGCTAAGACAGGACATATTAAAGAAATGGCAGGCTGCATCCTGCCATATGTATCTAATTTTCGGACACTATCTGATAAACATCAATCTTAAATTGATCTGCAGCACTTATTCCGACAAATCGGCAGCCATATAATGTCTCTTCCTCACCCATATTCTCCATTCTTACAATCTCGATAACTGTGTCAAAGGATTCCTTTGTCCACAAAACAACCTTCGTATCATAAAATGAGTTGAGTGCAAGTCTTTCCTTAGTCCTGAAAGCCATTCCATCCTTGGAAATATTAACAATATTTACTTCAAATTCATCCTCTTTAAGTCCATATATCAAAGGGTTATCCGTGACCTTCTGAAGCTTAATCTTTACATTGATTCCTATTCTTCTTGACTTTCTCTTCTCCTGAATATCCGGCATTATATAATCCTCCCTGTTCTTTGCTGTCAGTCATGTATGAACATAGCATCCCCAAAACTGAAAAATCTGTATTTTTCAGTTACTGCAGTCTTATATGCATTCAGTATATTATTGCGCCCTGCAAGAGCCGAAACAAGCATAAGAAGCGTAGACTCAGGCAGATGGAAGTTCGTTATCAGGCAGTCAACGGCCTTGAACTTATATCCCGGATATATAAATATATCCGTCTCTCTGCTGTCCGCATGTACAATTCCATTATCATCAGTTGTAGATTCAAGTGTGCGAAGACTTGTTGTACCTACACATATTATCCTGCCGCCGGCCGCACGCGCCGCATTAATCTTATCAGCCTCCTCTTTCGTGACAACAAACATCTCAGAGTGCATGTGATGCTCCTGTATATTTTCTACTTTTACAGGTCTGAATGTTCCAAGACCTACATGAAGAGTTACATTGGCAATAATGACTCCCTTTTCCTCAAGCTTCTTAAGAAGCTCCTTTGTAAAATGAAGTCCTGCTGTAGGTGCAGCCGCAGAGCCTTCATACTTCGCATAGACAGTCTGATATCGGTTCCTATCCTGTAGCTTATGAGTGATATATGGCGGCAGCGGCATCTGACCAAGCTCATCTAAAACAGCTTCGAAGACACCTTCGTAATAAAATCTGATAAGTCTGTTGCCATCATCAACCACATCAAGAACCTCTGCTGCAAGCTTGCCATCACCAAATATTATTCTGTCACCCGGTCTGGCCTTCTTGCCGGGTCTTACAAGCACCTCCCAGATATCATTCTCTCTGCGTTTTAAAAGAAGAACCTCTATGGAAGCTCCTGTTCCTTCTCTCACTCCCATAAGTCTTGCCGGTATAACCTTCGTATTATTGAGTACAAGGCAGTCTCCCGGATTTAGATAATCTGTTATATCCTTAAAAACCTTATGCTCTATCTCCCCCGTATTCTTGTCAAGAAGCATAAGTCTTGATGATGACCTGTCTTCAAGCGGATCCTGCGCTATAAGCTCCTGTGGCAGATCATAACTAAAATCATGTAAATTCAATTCTTTTCCACTCCTGTGTATACAATTATATGTAGTTATTATATCTTTATTACTGTCTAAAATCTATAGTTATTGATGTATGTGGCGTAGGTAATTAGACCTACTTTTTTACATCCATATCTCTATTTTCAAAAGAAACCGGACATGCATCCTTTATCATGAATACATGTCCGGACATAACTCAAGTCAGCGTATGGCAAATCTGCATTCGACTGTTACAAGCCATCCTGCAACGCATTGCAAATTTCAGCCATCCATTGCTTCAGCTTCTCATAAGAGCACCGTATACATCTCTCAGACGGTTTACAATGCCATCCACAGCCTTATCCGTCATCTCATCTGTCACATCGAACTCATGTGATGCAAATACGATTCTAAATGCCATGCTCTTCTTTCCAAAGCCAAGCTTCTCACTCTCAAAGATATCGAAAAGGTCAACCTCAGAAACAAGCTTATCTGCCTTCTCAATCGCAGCGATAATATCGCCGCACTCAACCTTCTTGTCAACTATCATTGCAATATCTCTGCTTGTCTTAACAAATGTTGACTCCGGTGTATAAGTTATCTCTTCCTTGAACTTAGTCTTTAATAAGTCATAGTTAAGCTCTGCAATGAAAATCTTGGTATCGTTCTTCTTATCCTTTGCAATAGCAAGTGAGTCAATAACATCATATCTTAACTGTCCGAATGTACCTATCAGAGTGCCATCGCAGTAAACCTCGGCTGTTCTTCCCGGATGAAGGTAAGAAACATTTCCTCTCTTGTAAGTGAATTTGATATTATTATAGGAAGCAAAATTCTCAAGTGTTTCCTTCATAGTGAAGAAATCCTCTTCTGAGCCTGATGTGCCAAGGCAGAGCGTCTTGACTTCATCAGGTGCCTGTGTAAGCGGAAGCTCCTTTGGAATATATACATTAGCAAGCTCGAAGAAACGCAAATCGGTATTGCCGTTCTTGATATTATTCTCAATAGCTCTCACCATGGCCGGTGCCATAAGTGTTCTCATCACACTCAAATTCTCGGTGATAGGATTTAAAATCTCTATAACCTTTCTTTCCTTTGCATCTGCAGGTATTAAGAACTCATCAAGCTCATCCTTGGATGTCATTGCAATAGTCTGTATCTCATAGTAGCCCTGCGTGCAGAGGAAATTCTTTACAGAGAGCTCCTTGCTCTGCGCTGCATTGAGACCTCCGTTTGTTACAAGAGCCTCCCCAAGAAATGTAGGAACAACCTTATCATATCCATACTCTCTTATAATCTCCTCAGCGATATCCTGATAATTTTCGATATCTTCACGATAACGAGGAACTGCAAGAGTAAGAACACCGTCAGATAGCTCGACCTCAAATGCAAGATTCCTAAGAATTCTCACCATCTCATCCTCAGGCACCTCTATACCTAATACATAATTTACTTTAGCAGCAGGAACTTTGATTACTCTCTTTTGTGTAGATGCACCTGCACTCACGTCAAACTGAGTGGAGCTTACCTTTGCAACGCCAAGTGTTGTTACAAGATTAAGCGCTCTTGCCATACCGCACTCTACAGAGTACTCATCAATACCCTTCTCATAACGTGATGCCGCATCAGACTGAAGACCAAGACCTCTTGCTGTCTTTCTGACATTATCCTTCATAAACTTAGCAGACTCAAAGAGGACTTCCTTCGTATTCTCGGTAATCTCGCTGTTAAGACCTCCCATGACACCGGCAAGACCTACAGCCTTTACCTTATCACAGATAAGAAGATTGTTGTGTGTGAGAACTCTCTCCTTTCCATCAAGCGTAATTAACTTCTCTCCATCCTCAGCTCTTCTTACAACAATTGATGAGCCTTCAAGTGTGTTAAGATCAAATGCATGCATTGGCTGTCCTATTTCAACAAGAACATAATTAGTAATATCAACCATCGCATTGATTGCATTATGTCCTACAGCGATAAGCCTTCTCTTCATCCAGAGAGGTGACTCCTTGTACTGTACTTCATATACATAATGGCCTAAATATCTCGGACATATACCCTGACTGTCAACAGTCACACTGATTTCTGGCTTAGTCGTTCCGTCACATGTATAGCTCATATCAGGAAGCTTGATTTCTTTTCCAAGGAATGCCGCAACTTCACGCGCAAGACCAAGTACAGACTGGCAGTCAGGTCTGTTGGCAGTTACAGAGATATCGAATACATAGTCATCAAGCTCAAGATATTTCTTTATATCCTCACCTACAGGTACATCATCATCAAGAATCATAATTCCATTAACGTCTGCACCCTTATACCAGTCCTTGTCAAGACCTAACTCTGCTCCTGAGCAGAGCATACCATAGGACATCATGTCCTTCATCTTTCTAGGTGTGATTTCCATACCGTTAGGAAGCTTAGCTCCAACTATACATGCAGGAACCTTGGCACCCTGAAATACATTGTCAGCACCTGTCAAGATAAGATGGTCATGTCCCTGCTCACCGCAGTCAATGTGACAAATGTAAAGATGTGTTCCCTCATACTTCTCTATGGAAGTAACCTGTCCTACATATACCTTCTCGATATTCTCACCGAGATATTCAACTCCCTCAACCTCGAAGCCAGCACCGAAAAACTTCTTTTCAAGCTCCTGTGGAGTGACATCTATATCTACATATTCCTTTAACCAACTAAGTAATACTTTCATATCTTTTCTCCATTTCTGACCGTTATGCCTTGAACTGCTTTAAGAAATCAATGTCATTTTCAAAAAGCTTACCCATGTGATTGATACCATACTTAAGCATTGCGATACGCTCAATACCGATACCGAATGCAAGTCCTGAATACTCCTCGGAATCTATTTTGCAGTTTTCAAGAACCTTCTTATTGACGATACCGCCACCGAGAACCTCTATCCATCCTGTACCCTTGCAAAGTGAGCAGCCGCAGCCGCCACACTTAAAGCAGCTTACATCAACCTCAACCGATGGCTCCGTAAATGGGAAATATGAAGGACGAAGTCTGGTCTTGACATCGCCTGTAAAAAGCTTCTTTACAAACTCATCGAGCATACCCTGAAGGTCGCAGAGCGTGATGTGCTTATCGACTACAAGACCCTCCATCTGGCTGAACATAGGTGAATGTGTCGCGTCTGAATCGGAACGGAATACCTTACCCGGTACAAGCACCTTGATAGGCGGCTTCTTAACATCCATCGTACGAATCTGTCCCGGTGATGTATGTGTACGCAGAAGCAGATCATCTGTGAGCCAGAATGTATCCTGCATGTCTCTTGAAGGATGATCCTTTAACACATTGAGTCTTGTAAAATTGTGGTCATCATCCTCAATCTCCGGTCCTTCAAAAATCTCAAAGCCCATTCCGGCGAAAACATTAATCATCTCATATTTTACAGCAGTGAGCGGATGAAGATTTCCCATAGGACGTGTCTTTACAGGCACAGTTACATCTATAGTCTCTCTCTCGTACTTCTGTGCAAGTTCAAGCGCCTCTATCTCCTTCTTCTTCTCATCGTACTTTTCCTGAACCCAGTTCTTTACATCATTAACAAACTGACCGTATGCTTTCTTTTCTTCCTTGGCAACCTCCTTAATTCCATTCATAAGGCTTGGAACCGAACCATTCTTGCTAAGGTATGTCTTCCATACTTCAGAAAGCTGACTCTCGGACTTGGCTGTCTCAATGTCATTTAAGAATTTCTTCTTCAAATCATCCGCATTAAACATCTCATTTACTCCTTTTCTTTTTCATAATCTGTGTATAAACCTGAATTGCTGCATGCTTTGCATTCCCACAATTCAACACACTAAAAAACCCCGCCCCTCAAAAAATGAGGGACGAGGCATAATCTCGCGGTACCACCCTGATTCCCGGATATCCGGGCACTCAATTAATGCGTAACGTGCACATACGTCACTCTCTACAAGCAGTCTTCCTTCAAGAGTGCAGCTCCAACGGGAACTTCAACAAATATCTGAACCTTAAGCGGGCTTCCAGCCGATGACCCACTCTCTCTGTCGGAAAATATCTGCCTACTATATCATATGCCTTATAGCAATGCCGGTTATGCATTACAGCATATAATCTTCGTTTTCACAGCCTTTAAATATTATTAATTGAATATTCCACGATTCACAATCTATAATACTCAATTACCTTTTTTAAATTTTAACACAGTAATCTCTTTTGTCAAGCACAAAATATTTTCTATGTATGAAAGAGCATCTTATTTGTCAATAGAGCCTGACACAGAATAATTTCCATACTCATCACATGTCAGCACTGCATTTACATACAGACCTGAGCCATTAATCTCAAATTTCTTGTACGCAACATTCATATGAACAACCGTCTCTCCTGTGTCATCAAGCGCTATCGGCTCGTCATAAAGCATTAAATATGCGCCAAAATCGACATTGGAAATCCATCCTGCCGTATCCTCTGACCACTCTATAGTTCCATTGCAGCTTATCTCTCCGCTAAGACAATGTATCATATTAAAATCATCCATATACCATGTCTTTACCGGAACAGACTCTGACACCTGCACCGACTGATACTCTATCTGCGCTACAGTCTCTGATTCCTGTTCTGTCTGATATGCCGGCACACTTGTAGAGCATGCAAGCGATACCAGCATTCCTAATGCTGCCGCCTTGGATAAAAGCTTAACCAAAAATCCTTTCCTCATCATGTTCACCCTATTAGAGAATACTCTAACCCTTTCCATTTTTAATACAATTAGCCACTTTGCAACCCATTATTCTGACTTTTTATACAGTATCATTCTATAGCATACTTGTACTTTTCTCAATGGTAACATAAGACTATTTTTCGTCCTTACTGCTCAAAGCCGCCAACTCTCTTAAAAATGCCTTGTCCGAGCATGCAAAAATATTATCCTTCTCCACAAACAGTGCGTAATTGATAAGCTCGAAATCATCTATTTTTTCTGACCATCTGTACTTCAAAATTCCCTTTAAATAAACATATTCATCCTCAAACGGTTCGTAGTCGTTGACTCCGTCAATCGTAATCAATACGCTTCCGTCCTCCAACACAGCAGGTTCTCCTGCATCCGTATACATCAAACCTGATTCAAGCTTTGCCATTTTTTCATCTCCATGCTTTTTTTGTTTCAGGCTCTGTTTAATCCACTCTTCCTGTTCATCAGGTAACCTAAAATTATAATTCTTTTCCTGTATGTCAACCGGCTTCAGATGTATCCATCCTTCTCTCACATCATCATAAAATGCAAGATAAAACCAACCTCCCATGGTATCTCCATCTCTTCCATACAATATTGTCTCAACAGTTCCATCCCCATCAATGTCATTCTCTATAACATAATTATAACTACAACCTGTATAATAATAATGCCAATATGGGTATTTATCGTCTTCAGGCGGTCTCCAATCCTCGTCCACTCCGAAGCAATCTATGACATACTTCAAATATATGTCCTCTGAAGGTTCCGCCTCAGACATTCCGATATTATATATTCGATTATACGCTTTACTTAATCGTTCGATATCCCTGCTCTCTGTTTTATCACAGGCTGTACACTGCACCAGAAAAAGCATAACTGCCACAACACACAACACTCTTTTCAATTTTTACCACTCTCCTATTTTTTATTGAAAAAACTATTAATCAAAGGAGTTCCTATCGCTTTATATTTTTCTGTCAACTTAGCAGTGTTAGAATAAGTCCCCCCCTTCCGGCAATCGCTATGTCCTCAAGACTACTTATCGTTTTTACTGCTCAAAGCCGCCAACTCTCTTAAAAATGCCTTGTCTGAATATGCAAAAATATTATCCTTCTCCTCAAGCAGTGCATAATTGATAAGCTCGAAATCATCTATTTCCTCTGACCATCTGTACTGTAAAATCACATCTAAAACAACATATTCGTCCTCAAATACTTCGTGGTCATTTCTACCATAAAATGTAACCAGTACGCTTCCGTCATCCAGCACAGCAGGTCTTATTGGATACATATACATCAAACCGGCTTCCAGCTTCGCCATTTTCTCATCTCCGAGCTTTTTTTGTTTCAGGCTCTGTTTAATCCACTCTTTCTGCTCGTCAGGCACCTTAATATTATAGTTCAGCTCCTGTATGTCAACCGGCATCATATGTATCCATTCTGCTCTCACATCATCATAAAATGCAAGCCTTCATCATCATACTCTGCCGTAAATAAAATCTCTCCATCGAAAATCACTTTAGTAATATTTCCGTTTACCGTTGTAATTTCATATCCGTCATCATAAATTACATTCTCGACTGCTTCCTCATTGCCAACACTAACGTCAACCGAATCATTGTCTCCCGCCATAACCACTGTAGGAACCACTGCGCTTATCATTCCCACACCCAAAACTATCGCTGCCACTTTTCTTAATGTTCTCATATTGCTTTTCTCCCTTCGCAAAATATATTTGTATTACAGGTTCATCTTAACACCAAAAAATTTATAACACCATGGCATACTTGTAATATTCTTAAAAGTCGCAATATTTAGAAAATTACAGTTATGCCATGGTAATTTTATCAATACAGGCCTATAATACATCTTGTTTTTAATATACAAATCGAAAGGAAACTCCTATGAAAAGCAAAAAGTATTTTCTTATTATTTCTTTATTACTAATAATCGTTTTTTCTACAAGCCCATTATATTTTACTGGTGACAAAACGCAGATTGATTTATTTTCAGATGAGGATATTGATTACTTCATCAACTATGACTGATTTCATCATACATACGTTTATAGTCCTCCGCCTTATTATGATAGAATTTTTGCAGCATATCATTTCCCATAAACCATGCAAACAGACAGGAATAATTGCATTTTTTAATATCATCCTGTGAAATTGTTCCTTTCTGTGCATTGTTCCATGCTATGCTGTACAAAAAGCTCCCCACAACACATGCCCTCCCGCATGACAGTTCCAGTGCAACTCCCTCTTCCGCCAGTTTACATGATTCCTCATATTCTCCTAAGTTGCCGCTGCAGCTTGAAAATCTTCGCAGCATACTTTCAGTGAACATCACTGTCCTTTTTCGCTCCACAATATCCGCCGGCAGTTTATTGTACATTCTCCTCAACATATCAACACATTCCCTATTATTTATATTGCTCAGGCAGTCAATGTAATTGCCTATTATTTCATTTTCCACCACAGTGCAATATGTTATCTTGTCAGCATTGGTTATAATTCTTTCAAAATTATCTCTATACTTTTTGATTGCGCCTGCATAGTCAAGCTCCTTTTTACAGACATCCAGTTTTATCCGCACCCAGTCAATCACCGTTTTATTTATGTATATATTCATATCCAGCATATTTTTCAATTTAGAATATATGTCCTCACATAAAGCGATATTTCTATGCGTAAGCGCATCGACAAAATCATCCCACAATTCATTTGCTCTCACATCTTTCGACACCACTTTATCACTATACTGGACTCCTTCCACGCCAAGCTTCTTGAACAACATATCTATTGTGTTTCTTCTCGGCATATTTTTTCCGTTGATTATTCTGCTGATAGTTCCGGCATCAAGCTCTGTACCGGCTAATTTTTCAACCGTCATACCGTATAGAATTCTTCTTTCATTTACAACCTTATCCACAGGATAAAAAATACCGTTTATATAATATGGATACCACTCATAGTCCTGCTCATGAATATCGTATTGTGCGTACAAATCGTCAAGACATTCCAACAGCTTTGCATATTCCTTTTGTGAATCTCTTCCACTATACACACATAAGCTGTTACGGTATATAAGAAGTTCTCTTAAAAAATACAGCCTTCTTGTCTTTCTAAGACATTCAACTGCGTCATCACATATGTTAAAATATATTTCAAGTGTATTCTTATCAAGCTCAGATAGCTCTGTAATTCTAAGAATACCGCTTACTGCCTTTGGATATATCCTTCCCTTTATCCATCTGTCCATGGTGCTATCTTCACATTTTTTCATAAGCTTTGTGTACAGTCTTTTTGCTCGTACACTGTCCCCTAGCTCTGCTGAAATTGCAGCTATCTCACATATTATATATGCCTCATACACAGACATACACACAATGTCATCATTTTTCTCATACCTTGGCATAGTATACTCTATGGCACGTTCGTAAAGCTTCAATGATTTTTTCTTATTTCCGAAAATATATTCAAGCCTTGCCTCCACATAATCTGTAAACTGTCTGTTCAGGTGATTCTTCATATCATATTTATTTTTATATTGTTCCAGACTCTTAGCTGCAACAGCATAATCTCTCATGCCTATGTTTTCGAGCAGATGCTCTCTGTCATCAAGCTGCTCATACTCTTTTAAATTGATACACATACCGCTGCGCTTCTCATCAATTCCCAGACGCTGCATAATTGCACCTCTGATATGAATATTTACATCAAAATCCCCACTCTCAAATCTTGCATAAGCAGCCACACTGCATATACCCGAATAAACCTGTACCATACTTAAATTTCTATGTCTGCGCACATTTTTTATCAATGCACTCAGATAACCATTAATATTCTGCACACTAATCTCCTCCACAAATAATTTCAATTATATAGCTGTAAGTCCTCCTCCATAGCATACCTGTAAAGCATCTGTTGTATCACCTTCAATATCTGCACTATAAATTTCCTTTTATACTTTTTTATATAAAAATATAAGGATCTGCATTAAAACAGGTCCTTATAATCCTCCTGCAAAAATCTGTGATATATTATATGACAGCCTTCGTCCTTGAAACAGTAATAATATTCATCTCCGCCCTGTGCTCCATCTGCTCCATGCTCAAAATGCACCACATAGTCAAACTCATCATCCTTCGCTTTTTCTATGACTACATTCTTGGAATATCTATGGAACAAGTCGAATATTCCCTGCATCGTACAGTCAAGTCCTCCGACATAAGCAATCAGTTCACTTAAAAAACCATCCGGTGCAATATTTTCATGGACATACTCGCTTCCCTCCTTTGGAATAAGAAAGCAGAAACGCCCGTTGCTCTGTGTGACCTTGACATCGCCAAGCTTACTTCTAAAATCATCAGGCAGGCTGCTGAGTCTGTCAAGCATCGCCTGTGCGTCATCTGTCGTTTCAAAAAAATGATTGAGCGATGAGAGCGGATAATACAATCTCACATCTTCCCTGCAATAGCCAAGCTTTATCTGCTGCTCCTCAATTATATCCACAAGATTTTTTTCTAATTTTGCATAGCCTGTACTGTTCACGTAACCTGTATTGTTCATTTTAATCCTCTTTTCTGAGCGATTTACCGGATTTGGGTGTAAAAACATGCTGATTTATGTTAAGAGTGTATAGCAGGTTATATTTATACATATCAGCTCTATTGTACGAAGCAAGGTGTTCTAAGGACTCTGATAAACGCTTTTATTACGTCCGCCACCGAATCAAAGCATACATCCTTGTATGCATTGATTCTAAAGCAGCATCCATGCTGCTTTTGGCTGGGAATCAATCAGAGTCCTAAGAACAACTAAGCTTCTCCCAAAGTCGTGATATGTATAAATATAACCTGCTATACACAATTAAGTTCACTGAGCATTTTTTAACACCCAAACTCCATATATAAAGCAGTCAGAATCCGCACATTCGTTTTCTATCTGCCATCAATGCAATCTGTTTTCGCTCAAAACAAATTACATATGTATGTCTTCCTAGCCTCAATATTCCACTTTATATAAAAACAGCCCTTGTGCAGGAGCCATATAAGGGACCTTGCGTCTGTCACGGCTGTCAAAAATATCATCCACCATATTTTCTGAAATTTCTCCCATACCAACAGCTAGGAGTGTCCCTACAATCAGCCTTACTGTATGATACAAAAAACCGTTTCCCCGGAAAATAATCTCGATATACCCGCCACACTTAAGCGACGCATCAGTATTTCCACCGATTCCGTGACAGTCATTATCCTTTTTGTCACAATCACTTAAATCCTGCGGCTTATGCAGTCTGAACTCTATTCCATCAATCCGTCTTATCGTGCTCTTTTTAGATTTATTATCCGAAAAACCTTGAAAATCATGCTCTCCGAGAAATCTAAGCGATGCATTTTTCATTTTTTCAATATCCAGCTTTTCGGGATTTTCAAGCTCTGCCATATATTTTCTGCCAAATACATCCCTCTTTTTATCAAGGCTGATATAATAGCGGTATTCCTTTTTCACGGCATTCAGTCTTGCGTGAAAACGATTGTCGGCCTGCTTAAGGCTGAGTATCTTAATATCCTCCGGCAAAAATAAGTTAAGCTCGTTTTTAATTTTTTCAACTGCGGCATCACCGGACTTATCAGTTCGCTTATCGGGGCTGATGCCGCATTTTCCATTCTCTATTTTCTCATTATCGACCTTGAAGTTAGCCACCTGTCCCATGGCATGCACACCTGCATCGGTTCTTCCCGAACCGTGAAGCTCTATCTCCTGCCCAAAATACTTAGAAAGAATCTCTTCAAGCTTTCCCTGTATGGTATTTTTAGTATTCCCCTGCTTCTGCCAGCCATTATAGTGCGTGCCGTCATATTGCAGAACTATTTTATAATTAAGTATCATAACTAATCCTCCATATTTCACATACAGTCTACCACATCAACGTTTTTCAGGCAATGAAAAAGACCTCCGAATGAATCGAAGGCCTTCTTTGATTAATATTTACTATTTAGCGGCTGCCGGATTAAGCTTCTTAGTATCAATCTCATCCTTAAGCATTGCAAGGAATTCGTCCTTAGATACTGTTGTAGACTTCTGCTCACCGTGAAGTCTGTAGCTTACAGTGCCATCATTTGCTTCATTCTTACCAAGCACGATAAGGTATGGTGTCTTCTTAACCTGTGCTTCACGGACTCTGTAGCCGAGCTTCTCATTTCTCTCGTCAATCTCAACTCTGATTCCGTTAGATGCAAGATAATCATAAAGCTCATGTGAGTAAGCATTAAGCTCCTCGTCCTCATTCTTGACAGGGAGAATAACTGCCTGTACAGGTGCAAGCCATAATGGAAGATTACCCTTAGTCTCCTCAAGAATGTAAGCCATGAATCTGTCAAGTGAGCCAAGAATTGCTCTGTGAAGAACAACAGGAGTCTTCTTCTGTCCATCCTTGTCAACATAAGTTAAGTTAAACTTAGCCGGGAGGCAGAAGTCAAGCTGACATGTTGAAAGTGTATACTCGTTACCTACAGCAGGCTTAACATTTACATCAAGCTTAGGGCCGTAGAAGGCAGCTTCACCGATTTCCTCTGTGTACTCAATGCCAAGGTCATTTAATACCTTTCTGAGTGCATTCTCTGCATTGTTCCACATCTCATCGTCATCATGGTATTTAACCTTATCCTCAGGATCTCTGAGTGAGAGAACACATCTGTAATCTGTGATTCCGAAATCCTTGTATGTGTCAAATATGAGATCAACAACCTTAGAGAACTCAGACTCAATCTGCTCAGGTGTGACAAAAAGATGTGCATCATTCTGGCAGAAATGTCTTCCTCTCTCGATTCCCTTAAGAGTACCGCTCGCCTCAAATCTGAAGTCGTGTGCAATCTCACCGATTCTTATAGGCAAATCCTTGTATGAATGCATCTTGTTAGCGTAAATCATCATATGATGAGGACAGTTCATAGGTCTTAAAACGAATGACTCTCCTTCAACCTCCATAGCAGGGAACATGTTCTCCTTATAATGATCCCAATGACCTGATGTCTTATAAAGGTTAACTGTACCAACGCAAGGTGTCATAACATGAAGGTAGCCAAGCTTTCTCTCCTTAGCCTTGATATAGTTCTCAAGCTCCTGCCATACAGTATAACCCTTTGGCAAGAACATAGGAAGTCCACGTCCGATAAGATCATCAGTCATGAAAATCTCCATCTCCTTGCCAATCTTTCTATGGTCGCGCTCCTTAGCCTCCTCAAGTAACTTAAGGTGTTCTTCAAGCTCCTCAGGTGTCGGGAAACATACACCATAGATTCTTTGCATAACATGGTTGTTAGCATCGCCCTTCCAGTAAACACCTGAATACTTGACAAGCTTGAAATTCTTGCAAAGCTTAGTGTTGTCTACGTGAGGTCCACGGCAGAGATCTGTGAAATCGCCCTGATCGTAAACAGTGATATTGCCATCCTCAAGTCCATTTATAAGATCAAGCTTGTACATATCATCCTTGAACATTTCAAGAGCTTCAGCCTTAGTAATCTCTCTTCTGAAAATCTTCTTGCCTTCCTTGCAGACCTTCTTCATCTCCTTCTCGATTGCAGCGATAATCTCATCGTTTACTGCTACATCACCAAGGTCGATATCATAATAAAAGCCTTCCTTGACAACAGGTCCTACCCAGAACTTAGCATTAGGGTAAAGGTGCTTGACAGCCTGTGCCATAACATGTGCACATGAATGGTTGAGTGTGTTTAATCTCTCATCTGCTTTAAAATCTACCATTTTTTAATCTCCTTTTTTAAACTTTTCTGATCACCTGACTATTACTGAATATTTCTTTTTATATTCAAAATATGTCAGGTTACTTTGTCGCTTTAATGTGACAATATATGCATACAAAAAGCCCCTTATACAGTGGCTTTCCATCTGTATAAGGGGCGAATAAATCTAATCCGCGGTTCCACCCTTATTATTCTCATTAAAATTCAATGGGAATATCTCTTTATGATGATAACGGAATCACCGTGCCGTATTAAGGCCGCTCAGAGGTGGTCTTCCCGAAATAGTATTCTAAGGCACTCGCACCGAATGTGTCTCTCTCTGAAAAAATCTTATCCCGGTACTCTTCTCATCAACGCTTTACTTAGGAAGTATATTTCAAAAAAATGCATCTGTCAACCCTGAATTTTTCACTTAGACTTATCATTACTTTTGCATTCACCGGTTTTACTTTGACTCCTCAAGCATAAGCGTCATTCTGTCCTGCAATGCCTCCGCTGTCTGATGTGCATTCTGCGTTTTCGACATAAATGCCATTATCTCTTCCATGTATATTTCATATGCCGATGAGTAAGAACCCTGCACAAAACCTATATTGTTCAGAATATACCACAGCTCCTCCCTGTCTTTGTCACTTAGAGCATAAATGCTTACCGATGCTCCTCCATCTCCGTCCTCATTCATGCTGAGCATCGATTTTTCAATCGGATTGCCGTTACTGTCCGTTACCGCATTTCCATCGGAATCCAACATATACTGTCTGACCGATGCCGAATCTATAAGTTCATTCAGCTTAGGAACGTATATTGGAAATTGTGACATAAGTGCATTATCAGACATAAGGTTATCTGCATTTTTAATCATATATTGCAGAAATTCCCATGCACCGTCCTTATTGTCACTTGCTTCGTTTATCGCAAAGCTGGTCGATGAGATAACTCCGAATGTAGTCTTATCTCCTGTAGGGTATCCGATATATACCGGATTTTGTGTACCTATTATTGTTCTTATTTCCTGTGTCGAATATGGAAATATCAAGGTTTCATGCAGATAAATCTCGTCCTTCTGCCAGTACACCGATTCAGCAATATTACTCATCTGCACAGGCGGATTGTAATTTTCAAGTGCCTCCAGAAATCTGACAAACTCATCTGAATCAAAATGTGCCTGTCCATTCTCCCAATCTAAAAGCCTGTCCTTTTCTCCTTCCCAATATATAAGTGCCAAATCCGTGACATAATTATCAGTTGTATATATATAATTGGTCATAATCCTGTCATTTTTCTCAATCAGCCTGATAAACTCATCTATATTCCAATTTTCAATATTTCTAAGCCCATCTCCTCCCACAAGCACGTATGGATTAAATGTAACCGGGATTGCCATAAGCTTTCCATCATAGGTATTTGCATCCATAACACTGACAAGTAAATCCTCCGCCTTAACTTTGCTGTCATCCCTGTCCATAAGCTCATAGATATCTGTCAGATAGCCGTTTGCCGCAAACTGTGCTAAATCTATCATTTCTGTGCTTATTATATCCGGTCCGTTCTTTGAGGTCATGCTTGTGAAAAACTGTGAACTGTCTGCATACTCTTCAAGCTCAACCTGATATCTGCTGTTCGAAGCATTAAAAAATCTTACAATAGAATCATAAGAATCGCTCATACCATTGTACACTGCAAGCTTTAGTACTACCTTCTCTGAGCTTGTTGCAACATCCGACTTATACATGCTTGATATTGAAATTCCATCACCTGTAAGACTTGCACCGAAAACTGTTCCATCCTCGGCAATACACACAGTATCAAACATTCCGTTTCTGACACCAGCCGTATTCCAGTCGAGCACACGCTCAATGGCATTGCCTTCCATATCAAAATCATATGCTGAATTCTGCGTCCACAATACATTCTCATTTTTGCAGCCATATATCCTGGCTGAACCCACTGCACTGTCAAGCGGTATATTTACAAGCTTATCAGCACCTTCATAGACATTGTATTTTGCAAGCATCTGTGCATCGGATGTCTTATAGAGCCAGCTCACCTCTCCATTGCCTCCATAGACAATATTACCTGCCGAATAGTCAAGCACCGCCTTATCAAGCATCTTGCCATCATCATCAAAAAAACACAGCACCGTCTTTTTACCGCTATCAGAACCCATGCAATATATTGTACCGTCCTCCGACTCAAATCCATAAAATTTATTCATATACCATGAAGGATCCTCATCCGCTATGACAGCATCCGTCTGATTTACCATATCAGTTATGTCATTTATTATATTAAATTCCATATTCTCATCAATATATACCGCTTTAAACAGGCGCATCCCATCCTCCTGCTCAACCGATGCGAGCACCATCGCTCCATTTTTATATGCACAAGGCTTCGAGTATTTTGCTCCATTTAGTTCATCGGAGCTCATAATCTGTGAAGAACTTATATCATATTCATATTCTCTCATATTATCATCTTTTTTCTCGGAGCTTCCCACAAATAAATCATTGATATCATCGAGTTTTCTGATATCATCATAGCTTATAAATCCAAGCTTTGTAACATGCCCCTCATCCCCCATGTCAGTGTAGACACTATAATACAAGCCATTTAAACCAAGACACCATTCATTGTCAAACAGACTTTCATTTTTTTCAAGCTTAACACTGTGCTGTGCAGTATAGTAATAATAGGCTGCTTCCGGCTCAATCGCAGCTATACCGCCGGATACACCTGCAGCGGATGATGTATCCAGCTCCCTTCTGGCTGTATCGCCTGCAGCACCCACATTCCCTGCTGTAATATCTGATTTCATGTCATTATCATTCGACTTACATGCACTGCACTGAAAAATCATCGCTGCCGCTGCACCAAGCAAAACAAACCTGTTTATTCTCATTCTGCCATTCCTCCTTATGATGAAAAAATATACACGTCAAGGGAAAAGCCGGCTATCCACTGACTTTTCCCTATATCATAACCTTATTACCTGCAACAAATTATCTGCAATAAGAATGTGTCTCGACAGTTCTTGTAAATTCCCCATGAGTGTCGTAACAATATTCACACTGCCAAGTATATTTTTCTGTTTCGACCATTACAGTACAGTTTCCATATACGGGATTGCCATTATTATCGGTTCCTATCACAACTCTATGTGTGTATGAACCGTCCTGCTCAGTTCCCAAATATCTCTCTTTCGTATACTTATGTTGATGTGACGGATCTGCCACATCTGCAAATACCGGAATAGCTGTGGTCAATACTGTACTTACTAACACTGTAGTTGCTGCCACTGAACAAACAAGTTTTTTTGCTAAATTCATATAGTATCCCTCCAATTTTTTTTGCTGTTTTAAGTACTGATTTACATAAATCTTTACTACATGAATTACTATAGCATAAATTTATCGGACCAAACACTTCCCTTTTCCAATAATATTTATATCCGAAAAGGGGAATGTTACCTATAATGTCCTTCTGCTATAATTAACTTATCAGTCACAAAGAGGAGTTTATATAATGAAAAATAACATCCGTTTTTTAAAGGCATTTAAAGTACTTATAATTGTATTTATTATCTCAACCAACCTATCCGTTATATCTTATGTCAATGATAACAGTAACATTGCTATCATACATGATGAAGATGCATGTTTATCTGCAAACAATAATAATAAAAGCTAATATTATTTCTTATCGCTGACTATTTTATTAGCAAATATATTTTTTTCAGCATCACAGTAAAATATATCACACAGAATACAACACTCTCTAAGAACGGTGTTGTATTTTTCTGTATCCTTTTCTTTTAACCTGTCATTCCATAGATTATTATATTTATTCCACCATAGCTTTTGCGGTCTGTACCGCTGTAACTGCATTTTAGACATCATATCTGCTACATGATTTGATTCCGAATGCAATCCCTTATTTCCAAGCATGCTACTGTAAATAACCACTAAATTTTGGAATATATTTATTCTGCCATAAAGCCCCGTTTTCTCTATATCCTCCGTGAAATATTCATACAACAATCTCAGATAGTAATCTGCCATTTCATATTCACCCAATACGTCATAGCAGTTTCCAAGCGATATCATACAATATATTTCCGCATCAGTAAAATAAGCTCTTCTATTTATAGCTTTGTTTCTCATATATCCCTTGTCAATATTGTTTGTGAAATTCTGAATATATTTTACAGGAAGAGTCAGCTCAAGCAGATCAACAATACCTTCTGCTGCCGCCTCTGCATTCAGGAAACCAAGCTCTCTTTTAATAAGTATCTCATTCCGGCTAAGCTCCTGTATGTTATAGGCATGTCCCGGTATCTCCTCGCGAAGCTCATCTAACAGCGCCAGTGCTTCCGTAGGTCGGTTCCCGCCAAAACATATACTCATCCTTTCCATTTTTCTTAGAGCAGCTTCATCTTCAGCTATTATATCTGTTAATTGATATGTGCATGGAAGATTAAGTTTTCCATATATCTGTTTCATATTAGTGTATTGGAGATTGCTTCTATGCTGCTCCGTCTTTTCTATTGTCTTTTCAGCACAGATTCCATCGCTTAATTGTTTTCTGCTGTATCCAAGCAGCAGTCGTCTGGCTCTTATAATATCATTTATGCAATATGCCATGCTGCTATGATAGATATAGCAATCATTTGGCATCATTATAGGCAGCTCATATTTTTTATATTCCCCTGCTAACACCTCACGCCACTTGCCCATTCCGGCAATATCTTCTTTAATCTGAATGTAATAGTCATCCCGCTGCTTTTCTCCAGGCAATTTAAGCAGCTTGTACTTTAAGAATATATATATATCCAAAAGCTCAATCATATAATATGATCTCATTCCATTTCTTAACAGCTCAATAGCATAATTACATAAATTACACATATTATGCAGTGTCTTTACATCTTCCACGTTTTGATTTAACCTGCAATAATATACAACCAGCTTAGGCACTATCTTTGTTTTTGTTTTATTGTCATAATAATTCTCATCTATATACAATATGAATTCCTGTATTATATCAACGGTGTCCTTCCACACTCTGCATTCATCAGATGTTCCTTTCTCTTTGACATCATTTCCATCACCAACGGCTCTTTTATATGTACACCACGCACATTCAACATGCAAATTAATTTCCTCTATCGACAGCTTATACTGCTTAAGCCTGTATTTATCGAATCTGCCATTATCGTACAGCTCCGAAGTCATGGCGGCTGCCATATGATAATTGATAATTTTATCACAAGCTTTATCAATCATACATTCCATACTCAGATAGAACTGTACCCTGAGTCTGTCAGAGCTTTTACAATCATCAGCCAGATATTCATGTTCAAACTGTGCTCTGTTATTTACAAATTCCGACTTTAATTTATCTAAATCATAACATATATATTTTTTTCTATATTCCCTCAGATACTCATCTGCCTTATCGCAGTCTCCAAGCTCTAATGCATTTATAATCAAATATCTGTGCTGCCACTCCTCATACTCCTCGCATGTCAGCATACATTCAAACCACTCTGATGCCATTCCCAATCTTTCAATCAGTACATCCCTTAACAGATAGGAAGGCAATATGCCTCCATCTTCAACATTATATAAAACTGCTATCGTGCATATTCCGTTGACAAGCACATTAGGACTTATCTTTTTATTTTTTCTCACACTTTTTATGAGCTTTCCAAAATAATCATCATTATGCTTGTACATATCATTCCGCCTCTATATAAATTCTACTTATATCATTATAAACTAAAAAGCGACAGAATGGAAGTATCTATTCAAATCCATTCTATCGCTTTTAAAATTAAAATTTCTATATATTCATTTACAGTATCCGTCTGCGGATAGTTTCCATGACATCATCCGTGACATACCCTGCCGCTTCCTTTACGGAATTAGAAGCATAGTTCATGGCATAGCCGTAAGCCACTGTTTTTAAAAGCTTAATATCATTGCCGCCATCGCCAAACGCCATCACTTCATCCATATTGATGCCATACTTATGGCACAGTGCATTAACACCTGACACCTTACAGATTCCGTCCGCAACAAATTCCATCCAGTTGTTAGCATTGTATACAAGTTCGAAAGTATCCGACCATCTATCTTCAAAATGCCTGCTGCACTTTTCAACTCCGTTTTTTGCATACACGGACAGCTTCAGAAAATCATCATCAATACTGTCTATATTGTCCACAAATACTATGCTGTCGCCATACCTGTCAAAAATAAAGCTCTCATAGTTTTGCGTCTTCGGACGCACATAAAGCTTCTCACGCCCATATAGAAGGAACTCGCAGCCTTCTGTATATGTGATGTCATTTACAAGTGCTCTGACTTTATTTTTATCCATGGCATTAATCTCAAGCACACTGCCATCACTTATCGTCATAGCACCATCGCTGCACACAAAGGATATCTTATCTTTAACACGCTGAAACAGCCTGTTAAGTTCACTGTAGCCTCTTCCGCTTGCCGCCGCAAAGTGTATTCCACGCTCATAAAGTGTGTCAATCACCTCAAATACGCTATCGTCAAACGAACCCTCACCTTTCGCTAAAAGTGTTCCGTCAACATCACTTAATATAAGCTTAATCATAATCTGTACACCGATACCTTTTCTTAGAGCATAGCCTCAAGTGTAGCGCGGATTGCTTTTATAAAATCAGTGCTGTTTAAAGTCTTAGCATCCTTGATTGATGTGATAAGCGCAAGGTCGCCTGTCATCTGTCCTCCCTCAACCGTAGCAATGGTAGCCTTCTCAAGCTTGTCTGCAAACTGTATAAGTTCACTTATTCCATCAAGCTCTCCTCTCTTTCTAAGAGCACCCGTCCATGCAAAAATAGTCGCTATAGGATTAGTCGAAGTCTGCTCGCCCTTGAGATAACGATAATAGTGGCGCTGTACTGTACCATGCGCAGCTTCATACTCATAATAGCCCTGTGGAGATACAAGCACTGATGTCATCATAGAAAGTGAGCCAAATGCCGTAGCAACCATATCGCTCATTACATCGCCGTCATAATTCTTGCATGCCCATATATATCCGCCCTCTGAACGGATAACTCTGGCCACTGCATCATCGATAAGCGTATAGAAATATTCAATTCCTGTTTCTTTGAACTTATCCTCATACTCATTCTTAAAAATCTCAGCAAATATATCCTTGAATGTATGGTCATACTTCTTAGAGATAGTGTCCTTAGTGGCAAACCATACATCCTGCTTAGTATCAAGTGCATAGTTAAAACAGCTTCTTGCAAAGCTCTCAATGGATGCCTCAACATTGTGCATTCCCTGAATGACTCCTGCACCCTTGAATTCATGTATGAGCTCTCTTGCCTCATTTCCTTCTGTGTCAGTATATACAAGCTCTGCCTTTCCTGCACCCGGAATCTTCATCTCAACTGCCTTATATACATCACCATATGCATGTCTTGCGATTGTAATAGGCTTCTTCCAATTCTTTACAAGCGGTTCAATGCCCTTTACAATGATAGGCGCACGGAATACTGTTCCGTCAAGTATTGAACGGATTGTGCCATTAGGACTCTTCCACATTTCCTTAAGATTGTACTCCGTCATTCTGGCTGCGTTAGGTGTTATTGTCGCACACTTGACAGCTACGCCATATTTCTTAGTTGCCATGGCAGCATCCACAGTTACCTGATCATTAGTCTCATTTCTGTATTCAAGACCCAAATCATAATACTCTGTGTTAAGATCAATGAAAGGAAGCAAAAGCTCATCCTTAATTTCCTTCCAAAGAACTCTTGTCATTTCATCTCCATCCATCTCGACAAGAGGTGTAGTCATCTTAATCTTATCCATAAAGTCCTCCATCTGCACATGCTAACCACGGCATTATATTTTACGATTAATCGTAAATGCTATGCTACCAGCATTTTACTTCTTGTATCATACAATATGATTATTAAAAAAACAAGGTTTTGTTTTAATCAAAAACCTTACAAATTTTTTGTAACACATTCCCGCCTCAATCATATTATAAAGTGTATAAAGTTTTTGGAGGACACTATAGTGAGCGATTTAGCAGCAACCAACTGCGGATGTAACAGCGGATGCGGATGCGGAGGTAACGGTAACGGCGGATGCAACAGCTGTAACATTATAATATGGATAATTCTTCTCTCCTGTCTGTGCGGCAACGGCAACGGAACAGGACTCTCCAATGTATTCGGCTGCGGAGGCGGTGACGACTGTGGATGCGGCGGTGGATGCAACAACAGTTGCATTTGGCTGATTCTCATCCTCTTATTCTGCGGAGGCGGATGCGGCTTCTAATTTAGAAGGTAAGACAAAAAGTGAGGGCGCTTTCTGCGCCCTCTATTGTTTCTTACTTAAGCTTATTTTCCCTGATATATGATATAATTCCGACCACTGCAACAATCATAATAACTATGAAGATTGTCTTTACATTAAATACAGCAGCTATCAAACTATCATTTAAATCAGCCAAAAATTTCTCTTCTTTTTTCATATTTTTTTATTCCCCACATATAATTTACAGATAAAGAATTCATCTACATATAAAAGGAATCAAGCCATGCCACCAAAACAGACGCACAGCTCAATTATCCAAACTGAATTCGATGAACGCACCATCGGAACAGGCACGCAGCTTCTCAAAGCTCTCATACCCTTTTTAGAGCCGTCACAGCAGAAAATGTTCGGTCTGATGGTGCGTATAATCGAGTTTAATATGACTCTCGATTTCTTTAATCACAACAGGATTCCGGCATGTGCGTTCAAACCTGCCTGTGGCACAGATATGCTCTCAGAACTAAAAGGCTTCTGTTCTCTAGAAGAACAAAAACAGCTTGATATGATGATAAGCATGATAAAAGCACAGAAAATTCAGGCAGCACTTGCGGCAAATCCATGCGTGCCTCCTCCGCCAAAGCCGCCTTGTCCACCACCTGATAAGCCGCATGACAAGCCGCCATGCTCACCGCCGCCCGGCAAGCCTCCATGTGCGACGGACGGAAGACCTTCTGATAAACCACCCTGCGGCTGCAAACCCGATGACATGAAACCGGACAAAAAGCCCGGTAAATGTCCTCCGCCCAAACCGTCCTGTCCGCCATATCAATCATCGCCGCTTGATATGCTATCAGGACTTTTGTCCCCTGAACAGCTCGCAAAATGCCGGGATTTCGAATCGCTCTTATAATTTTAGATAATTGCCGATTTTATTCCATTGCTGAATTTCAGTTTTTTTGCTGAACAGGTGTGCAGTTGCAAAATATGAAGTTTGGCAAATGCTTTATTATATTTTTTATGAAAGGAGTTCAATCTTATGGACACAGCACATATCACACAGGGACTTGACCCAAGAAAAGCTGCACTTATCAATAATTTTGCCAATATAGCCCGAGGAAAAAGCTCAGATGAAATACTTCCGCTCTTACTTGCAGTATCCAACAAAGCCAAAAAAGAAGGCATCAGTTTCACACAGGATGAAACCAATGCCATCATAAATATCCTAAGAAATGATATGAGTCCTGAACAGCAGGGAAAATTAGATTTATTTATGCAGATGTTAAAAAATGCCTAGACTGATATTATATGCGGATATTGTTACAACCGTTACAAGCCAGTCAAAAATATGCTTTTCTTAACGGTTGTAAATTACTTATTATCTTCACTTTCATTTTTACCCGGTCTTTTAAGCTCCTTGATTGTAGCCTTAAAGCTGTCAAAAAGCTTCGAATATCTCGTAGACTTAGCTGATGGGTTACGTTCGAGGAGTGACTTTATACGCTTATACTCACCTTTTTCCATACCTGAAAGTCTATTTGTAATTCTATCCTTAAAATTCTCCACATCGTCATCAAGCACTGCCGCAATGACATCCATACGCTTCTGCGCACGCTGTACACTCTCCATCTCCGATATATGCTTCAATATCTCCTTCAAGTCGAGAGCATCTCTTATAGATACGCCAAGATCCATGCTTGCGAACATGACAAGGAAAACAGTCAGTACTTCCGTTGCCGTCTGTGAAAGGTCAAGAACAGCATGTTCAATCGGCTTATGGATAAATTTTATCATAAGAATCGAAAAAAATCCCCATACTATTGATGTCGGCAGGCTTATATAGCCTTTTATGTTGGTTGGAATATTAGTATAATCCCAATATCTCACATGGAATATTGCCTCCATCGCACAGCCTGTGACAAGTTCCAGCGCAGATGCGCCAAGCATGCCACATACAAATACAAGGAAAAGATTATCCTTGACAGGCAGCGTGGCAAAAAGTATTGCCATTGCTCCGAAACCATATATCGGTATGAGCGGACCATGTAAAAAACCACGATTTACAAATTTGTGTTTTCTGATTGATACATAGCTTGTCTCCCATATCCAGCCAAGAAAACAATATGCGAAAAAGAATATTATTATCTGTAAAAAAGAATACTGCGTCATACAATCCTCATTTCCAAACGGTTACCATACCGCCCTTATTAAATATTTATGTTGTGTAACTATTCCCAGCATTTTCCTGCTTTGAACAGTTATCACATTGCCAATTATCCATGCCATGATACATAAATCACACAAAAGCATAAGACACAATGTCATTTAATACTCCTCCGCAATATCTATTTCCTTCTGCTCTGCCTCTATAGTCATTGGGCTTAGAGGTGTATGGCGAAGATATATAATCCAATATCCGGCTCCAACGATTCCTGCTCCGCCCACTATATTGCCAAGCGTAACCGGAATGAGATTTTTAAGCAAAAAGCTGCCAAAATCAAGTCCGGCAGCAGCTATTCCATACTCACTTGCAGCAGCTATTCCGGCAATGCCAAAATAAATATCCGCAATACTGTGCTCAAAACCACACAGTACAAAAAGCATAACCGGCCAGAAGCTCATTAAAAGCTTTCCTGACACTCTCTTTGCAGCAAAAGCAGCCCAAACGGCAATGCACACTAAGATATTACATAGGATACCACGCATAAAGGCTTCAAGAAAGCTCTGGTTTATTCTCGACATTGCAGCAGCAACAACCTTTTCGGCAAGAAGCCCACCATATAAATCAGGCACATGAGAATACACTACCATAACTGCAACAAAGCCTGCGCCGATAAAATTTCCAAGGAAAACAAAAAACCAGTTCTTAAGCATGCCTGCTACGGTCGTCTTTTTCTGAAGGACACTTATTATAATCAGATTATTTCCAGTAAATAACTCACTTCCTGCCACAAGAACCATTGCCATTCCGGCCGGAAACACGCAGGCACTTACAAGCCTTGCAACGGATGCCGATGCTATTGTCGCTGAGGCTGTAGTCGATGCAATTCCGGCAAAGCCTATGAACATTCCTGCAAAAAAACCAAGTATAAGCATCTTCCACGCCGACAGCTTAACCTTGTGAATACCTATTTCTACAAAATTTCTTGCAATTTCAAGTGGTGAATGCATATAATCCCTCCTTATGCACACATATTTAGCAGGTAATTGCTAAAACAAGTGAATGAATTACGAAAATCATACAATTACCCACCATAATATTGAATAATGCCATGGCAGAACTGTCATAGCATTATTCATTAAGGTAATCAATTATTTACATACGATATTTACAATCTTGCCCGGAACATAAATCTCCTTGATTATGTTCGCTGTGAGCTTTTCCTTAACTGCATCCTTAGCTGCTGCAAGAACCGCATCCTTATCTGCATCCTTAGAAACCTTTACAACACCCTTAGTCTTGCCATTAACCTGAACTGCTATCTCAATGGCATCCTCAACAGTAAGCTCTTCTATAAACTTCGGCCAGACTTCATATGCGATTGTGTTGTCATGACCTAATACAGACCAAAGTTCTTCTCCAACATGAGGGCAGATGCATGAAAGCATCTTCACAAAGCCTTCTGCATACTCTCTCGGACATGTTCCTGTCTTGTAGAGCTGGTTGACAAATATCATCATCTGGCTGATTGCCGTATTAAAAGCAAGATTCTCGAAATCACTCGTAACCTTCTTAACTGTCTGGTGGTAGAGCATTGTGAGCTCATCCTTATTGGCGTCTGAAATATTCTCAGGGTTAGTAAAGAAGTTCCATACTCTCACGATGAATCTCTTTGCACCTTCAACACCTGTTGCGCTCCATGGCTTAGATGCCTCAAGAGGCCCCATGAACATCTCATAAAGTCTTAAGGTATCCGCACCGTAATCTCTTACTATATCACTAGGATTTACAACGAATTCAGGGAAACGCTTACCCATCTTAATTCCGTTAGAACCAAGAATCATACCCTGGTGAACAAGCTTCTTAAACGGCTCCTTCACAGGTGAGAGTCCCTTGTCATAGAGGAAACGGTTCCAGATTCTTGAATACATGAGGTGGCCTACAGCATGCTCTGGTCCTCCGATGTAAAGATCTACAGGCATCCAGTGCTTTAAAAGCTCCTGATTGGCAAACTCATTCTCGTTATCAGGGTCAATGTATCTCATATAATACCAGCTTGAACCGGCACTTCCTGGCATTGTCGAGGTCTCTCTCTTACCCTTTAATCCGTTGTGGTTGTACTGCTTCCACTCTGTAGCATTCTCAAGTGGTGCCTGTCCGTTCTTTCCCTTATAGTCTTCAAGCTCAGGAAGGACAAGCGGAAGCTCATCGTCTGCAAGCACATGTATTGAGCCATCCTCAAGATATACGATAGGTACAGGCTCCCCCCAGTATCTCTGTCTTGCAAAAATCCATTCACGAAAGTGATAGTTGACCTTTCTTCTTGCGATTCCCATTCCAACGAGCTTATCCGTGATCGCTTTTTTAGCTTCCTCTACGGTAAGACCTGTAAACTCTTCTGAATTGATGAGCTTGCAGCCCTTTCCGAGATAATCACCCTTCTCAAATGCATGCTCACTTACATCAGCACCGTCAATTACCTGTATCATAGGAATATTGTGTGCTACAGCATACTCAAAATCTCTCTGGTCATGTGTAGGAACAGCCATGACAGCACCTGTTCCATAGCTTGCAAGCACAAAATCACCTATAAATACAGGAACCTCCCTGCCATTAACCGGATTGACTGCATATATTCCCTTGAGCATACAGCCGGACTTGGTCTTGTTAAGCTCTGTACGATCCATGTCATTTTTCTTTAATGTTTCTGCAATGTAAGCTTCAACTTCTTCCTTGTTCTCAATTCTTGGCATAAGCTCTTTTACAAGCCGGCCATCCGGTGCAAGAACCATGAATGTGATACCATAGATTGTCTCTATACATGTTGTGTAGATAGAGAACTCTCCACCTCCTAAAATCTTAAAATCAACCTCTACACCTTCTGATTTGCCAATCCAGTGCCTTTGCATATCCTTAGTTGACTCAGGCCAGTCAATCTCATTGAGTCCTTCAAGCAGCTTCTCTGCGAATGCAGGCTGGTCGATTACCCACTGCTTCATGTTCTTTCTGACTACAGGATAGCCGCCTCTTTCTGACTTGCCGTCAATTACCTCGTCATTGGAAAGAACTGTTCCCAGCTCCTCACACCAGTTAACCGGCATATCTACAAGCTTGGCATAGCCTGCAAGATAGAGCTGTTTAAAAATCCACTGTGTCCACTTATAGAACTTAGGGTCACTTGTGGCAAGCATCTTAGTCCAGTCATAGTCAAAGCCTAACTCCTTAAGCTGCTTTGAGAAAGTCTGTATATTGCTCTCTGTAAATCCATTAGGGTGATGGCCTGTCGATACTGCATACTGCTCTGCCGGAAGTCCGAAGGAATCATATCCCATCGGGTGAAGTACATTATATCCCTGCATTCTCTTCATTCTTGACATGATATCTGTAGCTGTATAGCCTTCCGGATGTCCTGCATGAAGACCAACACCTGACGGATAAGGGAACATGTCAAGTACATAATACTTAGGCTTGGAAAAATCCCATACATCAGTCTTGAATGTCTGATGCTCTTCCCAATATTTCTGCCATTTTTTTTCAATAGTTTTGTGATTGTAAGCTTCCTGCTGCATTTTCTTTTTCCTCCAAAAATATATAAGCCCTGTCATCTCAGCTAGAGACGAAAGGGCTTGTTTAGCGGTACTGCTAGCTCTAATCAAGCTTTAACTGCCTGACGTTTATAGCGATATGATATATTTTTTCTGCCATTTTGTCAAATAGAAAAATCAAGGCATATTCTCTGTTCCGTGTAAGGTCTTACCTTGCCATCCGCAACAGCAACATGTGCAGGATTGACTGCATATGCCTTCAGCGCATCCTCGTCCACAAATGTTGTGTCGAGCATGACATCCGCATTAGAGCTAGGAAGTCCATTCGTATGTACATGAATCTCAACAAGTCCCGGTATTTTTCCCGCAAGTCCTTCAAGACCTTCCTTGATGCCAGCCTTGACATTCTCAAGCTCCTTCTCATCAAGCTCCTTTAATTTCCATAAAATAACATGCTTTACCATAGCATTTCCTCCTGATTTATTTTTTATTAGGATTAGGCAATCAATTCTTTGCCGTCTCCTCAATGTTGCTTAAAATCCTATGATAGCCTTCAAGCGTAATCATGCCGTCCGTATCATCGACTCTTTTTCCGCTGCAGCTTACAATGACTTCTCCAAGCTTCGGATGGCTCCACGGATATTGTAATTGCACAACCTTGTCGGAATCTATCATTCGTCTTACATTTTCAATGACATAACTTTTGTAATTCTCATTTATCCTGTTAAACCAGTAATCGTAGCATTCCTGAGGTGTGTATTTTCTGTCCACTGATATAATACGCTCCATCGTCTCATCAGCATGCAGCTCGTGATAGCTGTCCTCATCACTGATTCTGATAATCCACAATCCCAAATCAGTCTTTCTTAAAATATCCTTCGTGTCAAAATATACTACCTGCATCCTGTCCTTGTACTTATAAAGCTTTTTTATGAACTTTTCATGCTCTTCGTACTCAGGAGTATTTCTGTTTAAGAAAAAGTCTTCAATTTCTAATGTCAGCATAATATACAGCAGTATAATCCCTGCAAATCACATCTAAGAAACGGCTCTCATCCTCCGTTATTAATGGCTGCCCCGCATTGGTACGCACCAAATCCTCTTCTGTCCTTTCCTTTGTATTCATGTTCATCCTTCCTGCCCCATTTTTCAAATACAATCCTTATCAGCAAATATCATCAGGTATTTTTCTGATCTGAAGTGAACCCATGTTCCAAAAAGATTGTTTACATTTTATCACACTATAGAAAACATTTCCAGTTTTTAATATAAATGTAATTAATATTTTATTTTCATCATCTGTCAGAGTATTTTTCTTTTCTGCTGCGAAAAATCGGTATTATAGCGTAATATAATAAAATAACCTCTTTCAAATTATGTTTATTCAATATATAATATTTATAATTTTATTTTTTACGGATGAATCTGTGAGCAGATAAGATTTCCTCATTAAATTGTATTAACTGGTTTTAAATTGTTTAATATGACCATGTTGAATTATTTAAATAATTATTTCACACTGTGCCGCCACAGAGAAAGCAGGTAAAATTATGACAATGGCAGAAGCTATAATTTCCGGCAGTCTTGACGAAGTAAAGAGATTGCAGATTGAAAATCCGGCATGTATTGATGCACTTTATAACGGTATGACACTCCCTAATCTGGCTGCCTCGACAGGCAATACAGATATTTTCAAATATATAGTCGAATATTCCCGTGCGAGCTTTAACGAGACTGATGCCGACAACCGCAATGCACTATTTTACGCAGTTCCGACAGATAATGCAGAGCTTGTTAAATACATAGTCGAAAGACTCGGTTTTTCCGGACTATCCGGCGACAAAAATCTCATAACACCTTACGATATTGCCATCGAGTGTGGCGCAAAAAATGTTATCTCCTATTTTGTTGAAAAATACGGTGACATAAGCGATATGTATAGAAACCCAATCCGCACAGGCATGCACCCTGATCCATCGATTGTCTGCGTTGGCGATGATTTTTATATGGTCAATTCATCCTTCATATACTTTCCATGCATACCTATATCTCACTCTAAAGATCTGATTCACTGGGAAGTGATAGGACATGCGATAACCAACCCTGGATGGGCTTATATAAATGAATTAGAGGGTGGGCGCGGCTACTGGGCACCGGATATATCTTACTATGACGGAAGATTTTACATCACTGCCACATACAGGCTTAACGATACCGGAACCATATACAGACGGCAGATGGTCGTATCCTCCGACAAACCGGAAGGACCATACTGCGAACCTGCATTTATCGATGAGGACGGTATTGACCCATCCATATTTACGGATGATGACGGCAGAAGATATATGCTTCTCAACCGCGGCGCCAGAATATTCGAGATAAGCTCCGATGGCAAAAAGCAGTTAAGCCCTGCCACACTTCTATACTACGGAAGCCAGAAGCGTGCTCCTGAAGGTTCACATCTGTTAAAAAAAGACGGCTGGTATTATCTTTTTCAGGCTGAAGGCGGCACCGGCGAAGGTCATCGAATAACAGCTGCCAGAAGCAGGACTCTGTTCGGAGTGTATGAGCCATGCCCATTCAATCCTATAATGAGACAGAACAATCCCAAGGCAGGCATACAGCGCACCGGTCATGGCAAGCCTGTTATGACACCGAACGGAGAGTGGTTCATGCCATATCTGTGCGGAAGACAAATTGATGGAAAATACAGCCTCCTCGGACGTGAAACCGCTCTTGACAAAATAACATGGACAGCTGATGGATGGCCGATGGTAAATAATCTTGAGGGGCCTAGCGTTTTAGCAAAAAAGCCTGACCTTGTGGAGCATATATTTGATTCAGACTATAGTAAAAAATCCGGATTCGGCACCAAATTATCCTCTGAATGGTCATGGGTACGTGTACCCGAAGCAGATGCCTGCAGGATAATTGACAATGATATCCATTATGACAATAGCTTATCAGAAAATGATTCTTATAAAACGCTTTCCCATGAGACTCCATCTACTGCTCTGCTTCTGCGTGCAGGACGTGCCCCGCTCTCCACGATGTATTCAAGAAATATTCTTGTCCGTCCACAGGAAGCGTTCTGCTTTGGCATCACCGCTGCACTAAGCTTAGACAGCCAGGTACTGCGTTACCATGGCGGCAATGTGGGAATTACCTGTTATTATGACGAAAATACTTACCTGACCTTCAATGTTGAGAATAATAGCGGAAAGCTGTTTCTAAAGGTAAGTGAACATATTAACACAGTAACTACCACTGATTCATGCATTGAGCTTTGCCCTGAATCAGGTCTTCATTATTCATGTGATTACACAGCTTTTTACAATTCAATCATTGAATTAAAAATTGATACGGAATATCTGAAAAGAAAATTTTCATATAGGATAATAAATACATCTGACAAATATAATAATGACGAAGCCGCTGTTTTAAAGGATAATTCTTCCGAATATGCTGCCGGATTTATCCCTGCATGCACACTTGAAAATGTATATTATCTTTGCGATGAAGGACTAAGAAAAGGCAAACGCTTTACAGGTGCAATGCATGGAATGTATGCTTATCTGCCTTCATATGACACTGAAGACAATCCAAAGCTTCCTAAGAATGAGGAGCCTGTATACGCCCGATTTATAAGCTATGATTATATTTACCCATCCAATCGTATATAGCATAATGTATAACAGTAAAGCTCTTAAATGACGTAAAGCGGACATTCGCAATCCGCTTTCGCTACTTGCTCATGAACGCAGTCGCTTTGCTTATTCTGCGTTCAAAAGACAATACCACTGCCTTAGACAGTGGTATTGTTCATTATGTTTTATTTATAGCTCAATGCCATTTTTCTTAAGCAGCTCTCTGGCTGACTCCACAGAATCGACACCTGTCTTATTCTTAATCGGTGCGAACTCCTTCTCACGCACGACCTCGAAAGGCAGACAGTTATCGAGCATCTGTATCATATCCAGTATGAACTGCTCGTATTTATAGCCATTTGGTTCCTCCGGCTTTATAAACTCACCTGCCTTGTTGATGTACGGTATCTTTTTAGCTGATTTATGGTAAGGGAGCTTTCTCTCTAAAAGGTTCACAAGCTTGTCAACCCTGAACAGATAGTTAAGAATCACGCCGAAATTATATGCATACTCTCCATTCTCATCCTTCTGCGTAAGCATGTCCTGCGTCAGCTCAATATATTCCACAATAGAAGGTCTTCCATCCTCTGTGCACATAACACCCACTTTTTCCTGTGGGCTTACTTTTCTTATGACCTTAGAGCCGACTGAATAATCCCCCTCAAGAACTGCTCCCACAAAAACAGGGTCGGCAATGCTCTGAAGCACATTATCGACAGCAAACACATTGAGCCACTCTATGCCTCTCTTATCTATCAGTTCAAGAAGTCCGCTCTTTTTCATCGAAAGGAACCATCCGCCATTTCCATTAGGTGATGCAGCTATACAATCCTTTGCTTCCATGTATACTTTTCCATTAAAATCAGCTGCCGGTGCCATGTCCTGCTTGAAAAAAGCCACATACTCAGAGTCATATCCGAAATATCCATGCTCTTTGAAAAACTCAACTGTTGCATCATGGTTTTTCTCGCTTGTCATAACAAAAAGCTGAATATAATTTCCTGATTTTTCTACAACCCTCATAAGGTTCTCTATAAGCCTCTGAAAGATGTATATATGCTTATTAACACCAATATCATACATTCCTTTAGGCGCATCTGAGCCGAGCCTTGTTCCCATTCCTCCTGCAAGCAGTACGGCTCCAACCTTTCCCGACCTTATCGCCTCCATGCCTATATGCTCAAAGCTTTCCCTACCCATATCTATTTCATGGATTGTCATAGCTTTTATCGGCGCTATCCTGCCGCGTCCTGCTGCTTCGGCTGCCTGCCTTATCACGCCAAAATCTGTCCTGCCTATCTGCTCAATAAGTACTCTTTTCTGCTCATCCGTAAGCTCATCATAATATGAAAGCACATGCTCCTGCCCATATTTCTTAAGCTTTTCCATCGCTTCATTATAATTCATGATTATTCTCCATTTCACAATTTGTAGTTTTCTCAAATATTATTTTTCTGCTTTTACACTGTCATTTTCTATGTTTAACTATTATCTGGCAGCTCCACTACTCAGTTCTTCCTTGACGTCTTAACGCTCAACTTAATTCTTCCACACCTGATTAATCTCTTTGTCATCGGCTTATTTTTCTCTAACAGCGTCAGTTTAATCCTTCTCTTCTTTTTCATCATTGACTGCATTTTCGCATTCTTCTGCAAGCCTTTCTCCTCCGACAAATACAACTGTTATTCTAGTACCTATGTCGGGTCTGGTCAAGATATCAAAATATCCGTTGTGCCTGTCAACAATCCACTTGGCAATCGAAAGACCAAGCCCGGTTCCACCCATCTTATGTCCCCTTGCCTCATCCGAACGATAAAAGCGCTCAAAAATATGGCTTACATCAGCCTCATGCATACCTATTCCGTTATCCTGCACGCTGAAAAATACACCTTCCTGCCTGTTCCCTGTGCGTATCGTTATCGTATCACCCTTCTGCGTATACTTAGCTGCATTATCTATAAGAATCCTTGCACACTGCTTTATCATTGACACATCTCCATTCAGCTTTACCGGCTCACCAATATATTCATACTCATGTTCAGCATCAATCATCTTAGATTCCTCAAAAACCTCCTTCATAAGCTCATTAAGCTGTATATTCTCAATCCGGAGATTATTTCTTCCGCTGTCACCTCTTGCAAGAAAAAGAAGCTGTTCGACAAGCTTCTGCATGTGCTCGGATTCATTTTTTATCGCATCAATAGACTCATCAAGTATGCTCTCATCTTCCTTGCCCCAACGGTCAAGCATATCCGCATAGCCTCTTATGACAGCTATGGGGGTTCTAAGCTCATGTGATGCATCCGAGACAAATCTTGACTGCTGTCTGTACGTCTCCCTCATCCTCTCAAGCAGATGATTGAGTGCATTTTCAATTCCCTGAAGCTCCTTATTATTGGTGCTTATCTTAGTATCAAGTGATGCTGCATTGACATTCTCTATCGCCGTCTCAAGCGATTTAAAATTATGCTCATTGTATGCCAGATTTGTCAGTTTTTCCGTCTTTTTTGCCATCTCCCTGATTGGCAGAAGCTTATCATTGATATTATTTTTCATATTTGCAGACATCACAAGCACAGAAAAAAATTCCATGACAAGAATAACAATACCTGCAATAACCGCCACTCTCAGTTCATTCCTGCTTATCGTAAATACAGCCGTATTGCCTTTGGCATCAGTCATATTATATGAAAGAAAATCACTTCCTATGTTCCACTCAACGCTTCGCTCTGTCTTTAGGCTTACTCTTCCGAGAGCTGTCTTTTCCGCAACAAAAATTCCAAGAACCAGGACTATAACACAGATAAGCACATCCATTTTCAGGATGTGCCACACAAATCTGCCAACAAATGCACTGTTAATCCGCCTTCCGATAGAATACATCTTTCTTGCACTGTTAGGCTGGCTCTTTGCACTTGACTGCTCTTTATCATTACTGTTTGCGTTATTCCCACTATTAATCTTTGATGACATACCCCACTCCTCTGACTGTCGAAATAAGCTTAATTCCGAATGCATCATCTATCTTAGTGCGAATATAACGCACATATACATCTATAACATTAGTCTCCCCTGAGTAATCATATCCACATACCTTCTCAAGCAATGTGTCCCTGCTCATAACTATATTCTTGTTCTCAAGCAAATACTCAAGAAGCGAAAATTCTCTGTGAGTCAATTCCACAAGCTGCGTATCAACCTTAACTTCATGCCTTGCCTTGTCAAGACTGACTCTCCCACATGAAAGTACATCGGATTTTGGATGTATGCCTGCCATATCAGCCGACTTTTTAAGAGCGACCCTTATTCTTGCAAGCAGTTCTTCGATAGCAAACGGCTTAGTTATATAATCATCTGCTCCAAGGTCAAGCCCGGAAACCTTATCCATAACAGCATCCCTTGCCGTAACCATAATCACAGGCATGCTGCTTGATTTTCTCAGCCGCCTTAATAACTCCATTCCATTAAGTTCAGGAAGCATGATATCGAGCAGCATCAAATCATACTTTCCACTCTCCGCCATGGCAAGTCCGTTCCTTCCGTCAATAGCTTTACCTACCTCATAGCCTTCATGCTTAAGCTCAAGCTCAATAAACCTTGCAATCTTTTCTTCATCCTCGACAATTAATATAGCAGCCATACATTCCTCTTTTTATTTTACTATCAGGTAATTATAAAACACATATCCGCCGGTAACCGGTCATGTGATTTTACCGGTATACTGCACTTTACAATTACTTTTCCTGCATTTATATAATTTCTCATCAATCACATTCTATATCCGGATTCTCAATTACTCATTGAACTCCTTCTTGATGTTATCTGTAACATCTGATGCCTTATCCATCGCCTTATTAAAAACATCATCCTTCCTGAATACAGGTCCTGAAAATCCATATCTGAATGAGAAGAACAGTCCCGCAATCAGAAGCGGAACACATACCCAGAAAGCAAGCAAAAGCAGGAGCACACACACCGTAATAGGCATCTTGATTATCTCTTCACCATTTCTGGTTACATCGAGAAAATTCTCATTGCCAATCTTAATAACCTTACCTACCCACCTGAAAAACTTTGCGAGCAAATCACCGAAAGTAACCTTCTTCGACTTCTTATCGGCCTCACAGAAGTCTGTCTCTAAGCTCCCATCCGAATTGCCATTCATTGTAGTTGTATAGCTTGTGCTATACGGCGATGTTGTCTTACCAAGCTTCTCAAGATATACAACTGCGTCAAGCATATCAAAATCACATGCATTGAGCGCCGCCTTAGCGTCCTCAAGACTAACCCCTGTTCTCTGTGAGAGCTTCATCGCTCTGTCAAACTTTTCTTCACTGCTAAGTTCCATAATTATCTTCCTCCGTTTTCTTTTTTATACCCCTGCATACTGCAAGCATCGCTTGCAGTATGTCACCAATAAGCAGTTTGAAAGCTCTCTTTCAAACTTATTATATCCTCATAGGCAGGAGCTTTACAAGTATAATCCCATCAGAATATGCCATTTTCATATAATATATTTTCTGATTGGTTATCTCTTGTCGATGGTTATAATATAAGCTTGGAAAATTAATGTAAAAGGGGAGAAAGATTAAAAAACCATTAAATTTCTTCTTGCTTTTTCTATTCACGTATGTAAGATATTCATGTATCAAAAGTAGACAAAATTAGCATTTTGTCCACTTTCAAAAGGTATAAAAAAAGTACCTTTGTATCTTATATAATTTCATATTTCCGGTTGAATCTCAATCATTTCCAACTATATCTTATCGAAATTGGGATGTAATTTTCTAAAGTCATCCCCTGAAATAACTATAACCGAATTTGACGCAAACAATCTGTGAGAATATTTTATCGTACTAGACTTTCCTGATCCCGGTTGTCCTCCTAATAATATTGCGCCTGGTTTTATAACAGGCTTTTTCCCAGCTAATATAATCTGCCTAATCTTTTGATATCGTTATTCAAATTCTTCCAATGTATATTCTGCACAACTGATCATTTACCTACCTCCCAACTGTTGAGAGCTTTTTTAATGATTCATTAACTATCTGTAGCTTTCCCCTGACTATATATGCATCCTTCAACGAATTAATCTCATACACACCATTGTATAAATCACGAACTTCATCTGCAATCACATTTATAAATTTATCATTCGAATTTTTTTCTTGATATCTAATTATATCCGCACATATTCCAGCGGCAAATTCTCTTAAAACCTCAATCTCTTTTACAACTTCATAATCTGTCATAAATAGAACCTCCTCTATAAAAGTTATCTTATTCTGTTAAATGGAATACAATAATATTAATTGTTCCTTCCGAAAATAGTCTTAAGACATTTTATATATTTTCACATATAAACCCAGTCAAACTACCCCATCACTATAAGTTTATTATATCATAAAAATCATGATTAATTGCTATGTCAACACTATGTCCTGTAGCAAGTTCAATTCCAGTTGATGCCCATCCGCCACCTGCGAAGTTATCAACTATCAGCTCACCATCAATCATTTCTCACAATCCTTTTGGATGACCTTGTCATGTTCATTATCGTGCATCATATGAGATTGGGACGCTGGTGTCAGACCCCCCTGTCCCACCGGGACAGAGGGGTCTGACACCAGCGTCCCAATCCATTATTTAATTTTAAGTGCACGCATGGCATTTAAAACTGCAAGCACCATCACTCCGACATCGGCGAAGATGGCAACCCACATATTGGCAATTCCTATTGCACCAAGCACAAGGCACACAAGCTTGACTGCAAGTGCAAATACGATATTCTGTCTTACAATTTTAAGAGTTCCTGTGGATATTCTCATGGCAATGGCAAGCTTAGCCGGGTCATCGTCCATGAGAACAACATCTGCTGCCTCAATAGCAGCATCCGAGCCTAGCGCTCCCATTGCGACACCGATGTCCGCTCTTGAAAGAACAGGTGCATCATTGATTCCATCGCCAACAAATGCGAGATTCTCCTTCACGCCCTTCTCACCAAGAAGTCTCTCAACCTGTGCAACCTTATCTGCCGGAAGAAGTTCACTGTGTATTTCGTCAATGCCAAGCGCTGTGCCTACACGCTGTGCTGTCTTAGCTGTGTCTCCTGTGAGCATAACGGTCTTTATGCCCCAAGCTTTAAGACCTGCTATTGCCTCCTTAGATGTAGGCTTAACTACATCCGATATAGTGATACAGCCGGCATACATACCATCAATCGCAACATATACCGCTGTTCCCTCATCATGCTCTGATGCAACAAATGCGCCGACCTTATTCATGAGCCTGACATTTCCTGCTGCAACCTTTTTTCCGTCAACGACAGCTTTTACACCATGACCTGCAACCTCCTCGATTCCATTCACACGATCAAGTTCAAGTCTGTCTGCAAAAGCTTTTTTAAGGCTGATGCTTATAGGATGGCTCGAACCGCTCTCGGCATATGCCGCATAGTATAAAAGCTCATCCTGCGAAAACCCATTCTCCGGATAATTTCCTGTAACCTCAAACACACCCTTAGTGAGTGTTCCTGTCTTATCGAATACGATATATTTAGTATCTGCAAGAGCCTCAAGATAATTCGAGCCCTTGACAAGGATACCATTTGTCGATGCACAGCCGATTCCACCAAAGAAACTAAGCGGAATAGAAATTACAAGCGCACATGGACAGCTTATAACAAGGAATGTGAGCGCTCTTATAATCCATGTCTGCCATGCTGCCGGATTGCCGGTTATCAGGTTAAAAATCGGTGGTATTAGCGCAAGCGCCAATGCACTGTAACATACGGCAGGCGTATAATACTTGGCAAACTTTGTTATAAAATTCTCAGACCTTGACTTCTTAAGGCTTGAATTCTCGACAAGATCAAGTATCTTTGATACAGTAGAATCGCCGAATTCTTTTGTTGTGCGGATTTTTATTGTTCCTGTAAGATTGATACATCCGCTTATAACTTCATCGCCACACACTGCGTCTCTCGGAACGCTCTCGCCAGTGAGTGCGCTTGTGTTAAGTGATGTATTTCCTTCTATTATCACACCATCAATAGGAACCTTCTCACCCGGATTTACAACTATTGTTGTTCCAATCTCTACATCATCCGGTTCAACCTTCTCAATATGGTCATCGACAACGATGTTAGCATAATCTGGTCTGATATCCATAAGAGCCGCAATGTTCTTCCTGCTCTTTCCGATTGCAACGCTCTGGAAAAGCTCTCCTATCTGGTAGAAAAGCATAACCGCAACTCCCTCGCGGAACTCTCCTAAAGCAATAGCACCTACTGTCGCAACAGCCATGAGGAAATTTTCATCAAATACCTGTCTCTTTAAAATTCCCTTCCACGCTTTCTTAAGTATATCGTAACCTATAACAAAGTATGGAATAAGATAAAGCACCGCTGCAATCCACACGTTTAAATCAAGTATCTTCTCAAGTACCGTTACCGCTGTAACAAGTACTGCGGAAACTATAATTCTATATAAAATTGTTTTCTGTTTTTTATTCATAAAAACCTCTTTTCCGGACGGCTTGTCGCAAAATGGCGATGATAAATTTAAATGTAACCTTCAATCTGCAACCAACATAATCTGTATTCGTCCAAAATCAAATTATGTATATTAAAACAAATCTGCCAGATAATAAATCTGCTGCCGATGCAAGCACCGACAGCAGATATCCAAATCAATGCCTGCATTAATATACTTTAAATTATACTGCTGCAAGCAGTTGTGCATTCATAATACAGCAATAATCATATGCATATCTTTTAAAGCTCAATCACACAATCATCTTCAACCTTCCTGCAGTTAGCGTAAGCTTCCTTCATAACTGCATCAACATCTGCTCCATCCTCAAATTCAACCTTGAGCTTAAGTGTCATAAAGCTTAATGATGCATCCTTAACCCCATTAGTATTCTTAACTGCCTCCTCCATCTTAGCTGCACAATTAGGGCAGTCAACCTCTACATTGTATGTCTTCTTCATGATAAAATCCTCCTTATAATTTAATATTTAGCAAACGTCCATTCAGGTCTTCTAAGACACTCTGCACCGGATCAGTGCTTATGTTCCATCTTATTCCTCTACATGTTCCATTCCCATGCTCAGAATATTTCTTACATGTTCATCATCAAGGGCATAAAAAATTATCTTTCCCTCCCTGCGGAACCTGACCAGCTTCGCATCCTTGAGAATTCTTAACTGGTGGCTTACCGCCGACTGCCCAAGATTCAATAACTGTGCAATGTCATTCACACAGAGTTCACTCTCAAACAGCGCATATAATATTCTTATTCTTGTCGAATCACCAAACACCTTAAAAAGCTCTGCAAGGTCATACAGATATTCATCATCCGGCTGCTGCTCTAAAACCCTCTTCACAACATCTTCATGCGCTGCCAAAAATTCATTCTGATCTCCGGTATTATCCGCCATCTAATTCCTCCTCTCTTTGTACTAACATCTTTAACATATTAATATTTATTCATCTGTTCATGTTTTATTATATTCATATATATTCAGATGTCAATATGTTTTTATATTTTTCTTTATATATCAAAGCATAGCTGCTGCTAATATTAAATATGTACCCTTTAATGTAAGAAAAACCATGCACCTTAATAAAAAAATCAAAAAAAAGTTGCTTTTTTTTCCATGTTATGATAATATACATATTAGCGGCGTGTGGCTCAGCTTGGTAGAGCGCTACGTTCGGGACGTAGAAGTCGCAGGTTCGAATCCTGTCACGCCGACTATTTATATTTTAAAATATTCATTCACCGAATCAATTTGCAGCATCCTATTTTCAGGATGCTGTCTTTATTAAAAATAATATTTTATTTTTTAAAGGCAGCCGTAATACGGCTGCCTTAATTTAGTACAGATGTTTATTCAAACCTAAACCACTTGAGGTCAAAATTACATCCAGGCAGGAACACAAAATTCACATCATATATTCCTTCTACATTATCAAGTTCAAAATGTCTGCAAACATATCCGCCATCATCTTCATTTCCATGAACATTACGATTTCTGCTGTCATTCATATTATCCATCCTGCTGTCATCAGCCATGACAAACTCCGCAATCCGGTTAATACTGCCTTCACTATTTGCAAAGCGTATATGTATTGTATTCTTCTCTAGGACTGAGCGTCCGCAGATTGTTATCCCATGTATGCCCTGTGACAAATTCATGGCTTTGTAAGTCAGTGATACGTTGTTTCCTATCCCTGTTACCGCATCATTGCAAACAGTGTATGTATCTCCATAAATTCCATCATTATCCACTGCAAGATTCTTATCATAAGCTCTCTCATACTTTTTGAAGCTGAAGCCCTTGATATTTATGTCATGGTCAGCAATAAAGCTTACCGTACACAGACCTTTAAATCTCTTAGGGAGCTTGTAGGTCTTCTCCTGATAGGTTGCCCATATAGATGGCTTGTCATAGATTACTCTGTCCATCAGCTCGGCACCCTCAGTGCCAGGTATTCCCTTCCATATCTCTATAGGGAACGGCTTATTGTTAAGCTCATACACAGGAATCGTTATCTCGTCAGAACCGTTTTTGCCAAAATTCACCTTCTCAAAAGCGATATATGTGCCACCCTTAGGCACGATGCCTCTGTCCTGTCCAACCGAAGGAATCTTTTCTGCCGCAGTATACAGCGTTCCATATATAAATTCATACGGATTAAACTCTGCAAGCCCAAGTCCCTCTGCCGTAAAGCTTACCTGTGATATCAGGCTTATCTTACCCCTTCCATTCTTCACGCAGCAGCGTACATTGTGCTTTCCATCGCCAATCGCCTTTAATACTTTATGTATTCTAAAGCTGTCCTTACCTGTATCGGCATTATTAACAGGTGCTTTAACATCCGACAGCTCTGCGCCATTAGAATCAACTCCGGCATCATTTGTCACCCTCCATACAATGTCCCTGTATGTGGCATTGTGCGGCAATATCTCTGCCTCTATCTCCACATGTCTGTTGTCCGGCCCAAGCTTGCGGCTTCCTTTTACAATAAGGCGAATATTTCGCACAGGTATCTCGTCCTTTGTATTAGTTCTCTTATTAGCTATATACTGTTCTTTATATTCTGTATTCAGCTTTTCTGTTTCGTCAGCTGTGATATCATCCGACTGAGAATGGTTTTCGATACATGAAATGCCTGCCATGTCCACATCTGCTTTAACAGCGCTTAATGTCACCACTTTAGTTTCCATTCCGACAGAGCTTACTTCAACTCTTATCTCGCCCGGCTCAGTCTTAGCGCCAATCACAGCAAGAAGCTTTCCCGAAAACATTCTCCTGCTGTTGGTCTTGTACTGCTCAAAATCTGCACTGTCTCCATTGTCCATTCCAAGAAGCCTTCCTGCTCCGGTGACTTTCACGCTGACTCTGTTGTTAGCATTCTCGACAGGATTTCCGGCATTGTCAACCGCACTTATGTCAATGTATGCCAAATCGCGTCCATCTGCCATAATCTGCGTGTTCTCAGGTGCCACAACAAGCTGCACTGCATCCGAAAAGCTCTTTTTTGCTTCCCTTGCTATCACATTTCCCTCTTCATCATATGCCACCGCTTCTATAGTTCCCGGCTCATACTTTACTTTATAATGTGCCAGCAGCTGTTTTCCATGCTTATGGTCAATATCATATTTTCCATAGGAGCTGCCATTTACGAACAGTTCAACCTGTGGTGCGTTAGAAGCTATCCTGACATCAATCTCTTCACCGTCAGAGAAGTCCCAATATAGAAAAAGATGCACCATCGGAGCCTTCTTATAGTCCGTCCACTCGGCCTGATATATATAATATGTATCCTTCTCAAAACCCGCCGTGTCAATCTGTCCAAAATAGGAATTCTTTGTCTGGTAAGGTGTAGGCTCACCGATATAGTCAAAGCCGGTCCACAAAAACTGTCCCATCGAATACTCTGCATCTGCGTCCATCGTTATGCAATATTCACTGCTCCTTGCTCCCCAGTTGGTCGTGCAGTTTCCAAGCGCTGAACACTGCTCATCGTCATCACACAGAATCTGCTGCTCAAAAGGGAACTTGTATATACCGCGGCTTTGAAGTGTCGATGCTGTCTCACTGCCATATATAACCCAGTCAGGATGAGCCTTATGATGCTCCTCATAGTATTTCTCTGCATAATTGTATCCTGCAAGCTTTACTATATCAGCACATTTTTGTGCATTCTCCCAAGGCATATAGTTAGAGCCGATAGTCACAGGAGCATTGCACTCCGGATCGTGCTCCCTGACATAGCCTACAAGTCTTCTTGTTATATCCTGACCATGTTCATCACGATGAGTGTCATAGATTTCATTTCCTATGCTCCACATGATAACCGATACATGATTCCTGTCACGTCTTATCCAGCTTGCGACATCCTTACCTGCCCAGTCGACAAAAAAACGTGCATAATCGAACTCTGTCTTAGGCAGCTCCCACATGTCAAATGCTTCACAATCAACCAGAAATCCCATCTCGTCCGCAAGCTCTAATACTTCCTTTGCCGGCATGTTGTGCGATGTACGGATTGCATTTACACCCATCTTTCTTAGCTTATTAAGCTTGCGCCTGAAAGCATTCACATTAAACGCAGCTCCAAGGCAGCCATTGTCGTGATGTTCACATACACCATTTATTCTCACTTTGCGCCCATTAAGAATAAATCCATGCTCCGGTGAATACTCCTTCGTGCAGAAGCCTATCTTCTGTGTCAGCTCATGCACAATCTCATCTTTGATACTGACTGTCACTGTGCAGTCATACAGGTTCGGCTCCTCAATATCCCAGATAAGAGGTTTCGTAACATCAAGCTCCAATTCGACATTTTCCTTAGAACCTGTTTTGAACACACTGCCGCTTCCAGCCGCTGCATGCCCATAAGTAAATACACTGCCTCCGTCGTGGTCAATGCTTAGACAGACCCTCACATCCTCATATGCTATGTCCTGTCCGGAATTTTCAAGTTCAACCGTACATTTTACTTTCCATGTGCCATCTTCATCTCTATTCATGCTCATACCGCATGCATCATTTGTGATACTGTCACTAATGAACGGATTTGAAGCCTCGCTTTTAAGCTTTTTTACTCTGATATATGTACCGTCAGGCACTATATGAAGAGGCTCTAAGCTTAAAAAATATACATCTCTTATTATTCCTGCTCCCGAATACCAGCGTGTATTAGGCTCTTTATATACTGCTCTTACTACTATCTCATTTTTCCCTTCGTGCACATAAGCTGTAATATCAGCGTCGAAAGTAGAATATCCGTATTTCCACTCACAGACCTCACTGCCATTTACATACACTGTAGAATCCATGTAAACTGCACCAAACCGGACAATGAGCTTCCTTCCAAGCTGCTCTTTTGCTATATCGAAGCTTTTTCTGTACCAGCCTATACTGCTCTGATACAGATTGTCGGTATCATATATCAGCCAGTCATGTGGTATATCCACTTCCAAAAATTCACCTGCGAGCGCCTCCTCATACATAACCCCAAGCATAGTCTTTCTAAAGCTCCATCCATCATCCCATAAGATAGTTCCGTTCATAACCGCTCTCCATTTTTACATTTATAAAGTCATTGTAACCATTTCAAACCCTATAAGTAAAATTGCCTTTTCAATTCTTTCCGACCCACACACATTCGTTCTCGAACACGGCATCAGCATATTCCGCACTCTTATAAAGAGGTATTTCGTGACCGTTTCTTATAAAGAATACAATCTCCTGTGTCGCAATCTCGACAAAATAATGTCCGGCATCATATTTTTCAAGCTCATATTCATCTGCTGACTTCATTCTCACCATAGTCATAGGCTCCGGCAGATATACATACCTTCCAATAGCATTCTGCGTATATACAGGACAAATCATGATATCGTCACCGACATACAGCTGGTCTTCAGTCGCAACCGCCACTTTGTCATCCGGATGCTCGAAGCCAAGCGGCTTATACATAAGCGTGTCATCCTCAACAGCTTTTTTATATGCATCCCACAGATATGGAATGAGTGCGTAGCGTATGCTGACTATATTTTTGAATGCATCCATATCCGTAAATCTGTATAATTCCTGGTATCTTGTGCCTGCTGCCGCATGATTTCTCATCAGAGGAACGAACACGCCAAGTCCCATCCAGCGCATCAGAAGCTCCTCTGTTGTGTTGTCGTTAAAGCCTCCGATATCTGAGCCAACATACATAAAACCGCACATATTGAGCGAAGGAAGCATCTTAAGACATAACAGAATGTGGCTCCACCATGAATGGTTATCTCCTGTCCATATTCCGCCGTACCTGTGCATTCCTATATATGACGCTCTAGAGAACATTAGAATATCTTTGTCCGGTGCAAGCTCCTTGAAGCTCTCCGATGCAGCTCTTGTCATATTATAACCGTAAAGATTATGTACATGGTCATGTCTTACAACAACTTCACCCTCAGGCTGTGTCGCTCTATGATAGAATCTCTCATAATCGCCAAGATTATTAGATACACCCTCCACAGTTCCTTTGAACTCAAAAAAGCTCTGTATGTCAAGATTTCTTCCCTTATACTCATCAATCTTATCGAATACTTCCTTAAGATGTTTCTCCGAATAGAATATCGCAGGTTCATTCATATCATTCCAAAAACCGTCAATTCCGGCATCTAAGAGCACCTTATATCCATGTCCGAACCATTTTCTTGCATCTGCGTTAAGCACATCAGGGAAATGTACTCTGCCCGGCCATACGCCTGCCACAAAATCCCCGCCATCAGCTTCCTTGCAGAAATACCCATTCCTTTTGCCTTCTTCATATGTCTCATAACCGTCTTCAATCTTGACTCCGGCATCAATTATAGGTACAAGATGAATATGCTTGTCATGCATTTCCTTCACAAAACCGGCAAATTCAGGAAATGTCTCATTATTTACAGTAAAATCCTTATATCTTTCCATATAATCTATATCAAGATACACTGCATCTATCGGTATATTCCTCTTTCTGTAATTATCAACAACCTCGCTCACTTCATCAGCACTCATATAGCTCCAGCGGCACTGCTGATAACCGAATGCCCATCTCGGAGGAATATAGCTCTTTCCGATAATGTGCCTGAACTGTCTTACAATCGAATACAGATAATTCCTGCTCTCATCAGATTCGCTGTCTTTCTCAGATGTTATCTCGTATGCTGTAAAATTCTCATTGCAAACTGTAATTACAAGCTCATTCTTATCAAGATAACCTATATCGAATATTACTCGTCCCGGATAATCGATAAATAATCCCTTGGATTTTTCAGGGTGGTCTGTGTCAGCAATTATGATAAAATTATGTGCTCCGTAAAGTGAGCGCTTAGACTCTGTGTGATTAGGGTCATCGCTGCACTTGCTCTCATATACCCATCCGCGCTTGTTGATGCCACGCACATTCTCTCCAAGTCCGTATACTACAATGCTGTCAGACATTTCCACTCTGTATTGCATGGCATTCCCTTCATCTGCGTCATCCGGTCTGTCCCATGTAATTCCGCCATAAGGCTCTAAAGCTATATCCATCACAGCTTTGTCAAAAAAATTCCGTCTCTCACTTTCGGAAGTCTCCAAAATATTCTCTTTGTTCACAACGGCATAAGTCTCAAAAGGCTTGCCAAATACATACTTTTTAACCATAATAAACCTCCATGTTGGTTTTCCTAAGAAAAAGGCACTACATATGTTATTATTTTAACATACATAGTGCCTTTATTCAATGATATAAAATTGTGTTATTTATATAAAATGATGTTGGGGTCAAAAGGTATTTGACCCCTATGATACCGGATTGTTTCGCACTGCGTGCTCCCACAATCCTCAAA
>OGFG01000104.1_pt1 | contig 94523 bp, 84 predicted proteins | sample 1570761 | NCBI WGS metagenome assembly OGFG01 (sample SAMEA2581938, study PRJEB24529) | metagenome | biome: Human gut stool | place: China | collected 2011
TGTTGATAGGGAAGATTTCATTTGTTATGATGTTGTTACGAGGACAAGCCTGTCGATCCATAGGATTTTTCCCTGCTGAATGAAGCAAGGGAAAAACTGGAAATGATTATCATACACTTCTGCAAAACATATGGATTTTCCAGACCATGCATGTACCGCAGGATAGCAAGAAAAAATTATCTTGCACTTGCAAAAGCAAAAAAGCGCAGCACTAAGAAGATCAGAGCAACGATTCGTAAACAGCTGGCATTCATCAGACGAGATACCGGATACCTCGAAAATTTCATGCAGGATGGTTATGCACCGACATCGAAAGAGAGCACTCTTCTGCTGACAATCTATAAACTGTATATCTGATTTGTATACGAGGAGAGAGAATAATGAATTCTGATATGACAAAGTATTGTTATCAACATTTTGAAAATGCATACAATATTGGGTGGAATGTAAATTTTGATAATATAGTGGAAAGTAAAGAGACATTTGATTCAATATTCATAGAAAAGCTGACTTTATATTGTGAGAATCCATTAAATAGAGATTTGAATGGTGTATGTCGTGAAATAGAGATTGATGGAAAAAAGTATGTAAAAGGGTTTGGAGAAATACGCATCATTGATTTAAAAAAGAAAATAAGATATGCGGCTCCAAATGTTATTATAGATGATATATTAAATGGAAAATATATACCGCCAATAGAATTTATCGATGCAGTTTTAACAGGACCGACTTTTGATTCTGAAGAATATCAGGAATTTTATTTGAATTATTCGGAAAAAAACTTTTGGGGAGAAAACGAAGAAAATTTTAAAAAAATAGTTAAGGTATTGGAATTGGCAGGAGATTTTGAAGGCTTTAAAGATTATATTTTGAATAACGATTTAATAAATATAGTTGTCCCTGAAGGTTCGTTACTTAATTATACAATCACAGAAGGGAAAGAAAAGGAAGCACTTTGGCTTATTGAAAATGGTATAGATATTAATGCTTTTGACGGTTTGGAACTTATGACGGCAATAAAAAAGAACAACAATATAATTGCAAAAAAAATTAATAGATGAAGGTATTGTTATTAACAGTAGAGAGATGAAAGATAATCCTTTAGTTAGTGCGATTCGTTTTTCAAATGCCTTTCTTGTAGAGGAACTTATGAAAAATCACAGGAATTTGATAGTAACTTATTCAAACGAATATGTAAGAAATTGTAGTGTTTTAGATATTGCTGAAAGAATGAAAAATGAAAAAATAATAAATATAGTTAAGAAGTATTTAGTATGATCTATTGATGTTAATATAAATTCAAAAAAATTGGATAATAGTTGCTTTTCAGGTTTGTGTTCGTAAGAGAATAGAAAAAATGGCATCCCAGCTTGGACTGCCAGAAGGCGAGAAAAGGGAACCGGGAGAAATTCTTTCCTGTGATATGTGTTTTGACGGACGCTATTATGCTGTCAGTGGAAAATGTTTTGTTGATGTGAAAGGGATTATTCATGGGATTGTTTGATAAGTTCAGAAAGAAAAATAGTGGATTGACAATTGAAGAAATCATATCTAATGACTATGAACAAGAGTATTTTGATGAATGTAAATATATATGGAAAAATTATGTTCCCTCAAAGGGACAGGCTGATAGTTTACAAGGTGAATTATTAAGAGAAATGGAAAAAATCCGCTGTGAGGCACAAGATAATGGAAATATAAATTGGGATGATGACTATTCTTATTTTTGTGACTTTATAAGCGAACGCTTGTGTGAACAACCGATATTTACAGCTGTAGAAAAAGACGAAGTCATTTTAATCATGTCATATTTAAAAAAGTGTGGTATTTATGCTCAAAAATTTAATTGCGAGGAAATACCAGAAGATGATGTTGATATAGAAAAAACAGCTTATGTCCGTGATAATTTATATGACATCATTTGTGACAAAATAGGAAAGTTATACAAAGAGAATCCTGATCTTATTCCCTATGAAAGAAACAATAACATCAAAAGATAAATCGCAGTAGGTCTTATTGGTGGTATCATACAGTGCATTGATATGAATTGCATTGTAACCTTTTTTGCCTTCATGGATGAAGGTTCTTTCATCTGCCGGGTTACGTGAAATGTCAACATCAGAGCCATCGCAGGCCAAAAGTCTATAACTATTATAGAGATTATCCGATAGGGTACGACACTGATTGACAAATGAGTGGAACAGGAAATCCCATCCTTCAGGAAGAGGCTTGTATCGTTGCCGGGTAAAGGCGGATTTAGAAGGAGCAGAAAGAGAATGTTCAAAAAAATCAAGAATTTCATTTGAAACGGATTTACTCTGCATCTGGAGCATAAACTGAATATACTCGCGGAAAGAAAGTTTGCGGTTCCTGGTAAAATCACTTTCCGGATTACGGCAGAACATGGAGTGAATTTCATCGAGTTCTGTGATGCAGTTGTCGAGTGTGGATTTTAAATTAGATAAGAAAAAATCAGCCATAATGAGCCTCCTTGAAATATGTTTATAATCCTTCCGGAACAACAGATAGTCAGGGTAATTTTAGTATTACTCTTAATTTGGGTTCTGCAGCCGGTCAGAATCAGTATGATACAGGAGTTTCTTACCATTACTATGATGTTGTACCTATTTATTTTTACAGTAATGGAACACAGATTGGTGCTAGGGAAACGCTGATTAATTCGTGCATTTCCACATGATTTTTGATATAATACAGGTATCAACTGAAAGGTCGTATATCTATGAATCAACTTACATTTTCTGATATGGAATACTCCAACCGCAAGAAAAAACCAAACGTGAAGAATTTCTTGATGCCATGGAAGAAATCATTCCATGGTCATACTGGGTAGAAATGATCCGCCCGTATTATTTCGCTAACAAGCGTGGTCGCAAACCGATTGGTATTGAAACCATGCTTCGCATGTATCTCATGCAGATATGGTTTAATCTGTCCAGATGAAGGAATCGAGGATTCTATCTACGACAGTTATGCTATGCGTTTCTTTATGCATATAGATTTCCATGAACAACAGGTACCGGATGCGTCTACCCTGCTTAAGTTCAGACATATGCTTGAAACAAACAAGCTTGGCGAGAAACTTTCTGCCGATGTCAACAGCCGCCTCGATAAAGCAGGTCTTATGCTGCATGGCGGCACTATTGTTGATGCAAGCCTTATAGCAGCACCAAAATCCACTAAGAATCAGGAGGGCAAACGTGATCCTGAAATGCATCAGACAAAGAAGGGCAATGAAAAGTCCGCCGTCCGCTGTAAGGTTGAGCACCCATTTCTTATTGAAAAGAAGCAGATGGGATACTCAAAAGTTGTATATCGTGGAATCGCAAAAAACATGCATCGATTCCATATGTTGTTTGCCAGTGTAAATCTTATCATGTGTAGCAGGGCTGGCAGAACAAAAGACTTTATAGGGTGTACAGTATAATTGCGCCAATTTTTAGGGAATATCCTCAAAAAGGATAAATAGCAAGATGATATAACAGGTATCTGAGATAAAAATCCTCTTGGTTTTTATAAAAACTTGACAAACTGGGATAATACCGAGAATAAGGTTAATTAATCAGTGCTTCCTTAGATGTTCTTAGAACTCTGCTAAGTCCTCAGCCAAAAGCAGCACGGATGCTGCTTTAGAAGCAATGCATACACGGATGTATGCCGGCTTCGGTGGCGGACATATAGAATACCTTTATCAGAGTTCTTAGAACATCCTGCTTCGGACAACGGAGCTGATATGCATAAATATAATACGTTATACACTCGTACATTAAATTAGCATGTTTTGACCTCAACATCATATTGTGAAAAAATGAAGCAAAATCTAAGTTGATTTCTGTATGCCTATGCTTTATACTAAAAACGTATATCAGGCAGGAACGTGAAAATAACACCTGTCCACACATATTGCCCGGAGAGGGCGGAAAAGAGGATAAAGATGGAAGAATTCAAGTTATTATACGAAGGAAAAGTCAGAGAGGTATATGATATCGGCGAGAACCTTGTCATTGCGGCAACAGACAGAATTTCAGCTTTTGACCACATTTTAAAGAACAAGATTACAGCTAAGGGTGCCATTCTGACACAGATGTCGAAGTTTTGGTTTGATTACACGAAAGATGTTGTACCTAATCATATGATCACAGTTGACAATGATGACATGCCTGAGTTTTTCCATGATGAGCGTTTTTATAAGAGAGCTATGATGTGTAAGAAGCTCACAATGCTCCCTATAGAGTGTATTGTGCGTGGATATATTACGGGAAGCGGCTGGGAGAGCTATAAGAAGAACGGAACTGTATGTGGAATTAAGCTTCCTGAGGGGCTCAAGGAATCACAGAAGCTCCCTGAGCCAATCTACACACCTAGCACCAAGGCAGAGATAGGTGACCATGATGAGAATATCTCATATGAAAGAAGTATAGAAGTACTTGAGAAGAAGTTCCCGGGAAAGGGTCTTGAGTATGCTGCAAAGATTAAGGACTGCACAATCGCACTCTACAAGAAGTGTGCAGAGTACGCACTCAGCAAGGGCATTATCATTGCTGATACCAAGTTCGAGTTCGGTCTTGATGAGAATGGTGAGGTTGTAATCGGTGATGAGATGCTTACACCGGACAGCTCACGTTTCTGGCCGCTTGAGGGCTATGAGGCAGGCAAGGGACAGCCGTCATTTGACAAGCAGTATGTAAGAGACTGGTTAAAGGCTAACCCGGACAGCGATTATCTTCTCCCTGAGGAGGTTGTCACAAAGACTGTTGATAAGTATAAGGAAGCATATCTTCTTCTTACAGGCAGGGAATTTACACTGTAGTCTATTGAAATGTAAGTCAAACTTAATAATGCGGAGCTAATATGGGACAGAAAATGAATAATATATCGGACAGCTACTATGATGAGGATGGGGTTCACGAGGAGTGTGGAGTTTTCGGCGTATATGATTTAGATGGCGGGGATGTAGCCTCAACCATATACTATGGATTGTTTGCACTTCAGCATAGAGGACAGGAGAGCTGCGGTATTGCTGTAAGTGATACCAACGGACCGAAGGGAAAGGTACTCTCACACAAGGATATGGGGCTTGTGAATGAGGTGTTCACACCTGAGGATCTGGAAAAGCTCAAGGGCAATATCGGAGTCGGACATGTGCGCTATTCAACAGCGGGAAGTTCGACAAGGGAGAATGCCCAGCCACTTGTTCTTAATTATGTCAAGGGTACACTTGCAATGGCTCATAATGGTAATCTTATCAATGCTGTTGATTTGAGGGAGGAGCTTTCATATACCGGAGCTATTTTCCAGACTACAATCGATTCGGAGGTTATAGCTTATCATATAGCCAGGGAACGACTCAACACATCGAGTGTTGAGAAGGCAGTTGCAAGTGCAATGAAGAAGATTGTGGGAGCTTACTCACTTATTGTCCTGAGTCCACGAAAGATGATTGGTGCAAGAGATCCTTTTGGTTTTAAGCCTCTGTGCATCGGAAAAAGAGATAATACTTATGTGATGTCATCTGAGACATGTGCACTTGATGCGGTAGGAGCGGAATTTGTGAGGGATGTACTTCCGGGCGAGATAGTGACAATCACAGCGGACGGACGCATTGAGTCCGACACCTCCATGTGCCAGCCTGTACATAAGAAATGTATTTTTGAGTACATATATTTTGCAAGACCGGACAGTCATATTGATGGTGTAAGTGTGTATATGTCAAGAATTATGGCAGGAAGGCTTCTCGCAAAATCCCATCCGGTTGATGCGGATCTCGTTGTAGGTGTACCTGAATCGGGAAATGTTGCAGCCATGGGCTACGCGTTAGAGTCCGGAATCCCTTACGGAATGGCATTTATCAAGAACAGCTATGTGGGACGTACCTTCATCAAGCCTAAGCAGGCACAGCGTGAGAGCAGTGTAAAGATTAAGCTTAATGTGCTTACGGAGGCGGTTAAGGATAAACGCGTTATTATGATAGATGATTCAATAGTAAGAGGAACCACCAGTGCAAGAATTGTCAAGATGTTAAAGGATGCGGGAGCAAAGGAAGTGCATGTAAGGATATCTTCACCACCATTTTTGTACCCATGCTACTTCGGAACGGATATTCCGTCAAGCGACCAGCTTATAGCGAGCACACACACTGTTGACCAGATATGTGAGTACATAGGAGCCGATTCACTTGGCTATATAGACGTGAATGACTTAAAGCACATGGTCGAGGAGAGATGTGACTTCTGTGACGCATGCTTTACCGGAAACTATCCTATAGCACCACCGGATAAGGATATCCGCGGTGAACACGAATAGTTTTTTACGCAGAAATAATAGACAATTGTAATATAATGATTAAATCAGATAGGAGAATACACGAATGAGCACAGACCGTTATCAGACCCCGCTCGCTGAGAGATACGCGAGCAAGGAGATGCAGTATATTTTTTCACCGGACAAGAAGTTCCGTACATGGAGAAAGCTCTGGATTGCACTTGCAGAGACAGAGAAGGAGCTTGGTCTTGATATCACCGATGAGCAGATAGAGGAGCTTAAGGCTCATCAGGATGACATCAACTACGAGGTTGCAAAGGAGCGGGAGAAGCTTGTAAGACATGATGTCATGTCGCATGTGTATGCGTACGGTGTCCAGTGCCCTAAGGCTAAGGGAATCATCCACCTTGGAGCTACAAGCTGCTACGTTGGAGACAATACAGACCTTATTGTTATGACAGAGGCACTTAAGCTTGTGAGAAAGAAGCTTGTGAATGTTATGGCTGAACTCGCAAAGTTTGCAGATAAGTACAAGGCGCTTCCTACACTTGCATTTACACATTTCCAGCCTGCACAGCCTACTACGGTGGGAAAGAGAGCAACTCTCTGGCTTATGGAACTGAAGCTTGACCTTGATGACCTTGACTATCTCATCGGCTCTATGAGACTTTTAGGTTCTAAGGGTACAACAGGTACACAGGCAAGCTTCCTTGAACTTTTTGACGGGGATCATGACAGAATCCGCAGGCTTGATAAGATGATCGCAAATAAGATGGGCTTCGAGGATGTATATCCTGTATCGGGACAGACTTATTCGCGTAAGGTTGACACAAGAGTTGTCAATGTTCTTGCAGGTATTGCAGCCAGTGCGCATAAGTTCTCCAATGATATAAGGCTTTTACAGCACTTAAAGGAGATTGAGGAGCCGTTTGAGAAGAACCAGATAGGTTCATCTGCTATGGCATACAAGAGAAATCCTATGAGAAGTGAGAGAATAGCCTCCCTTGCCAACTTCGTTATGGCTGATGCGATGAATCCTGCGATCACATCCGCTACGCAGTGGTTTGAGAGAACACTTGACGATTCTGCCAACAAGAGAATGTCCGTGCCGGAAGCATTCCTTGCTGTGGATGGTATCTTAGACTTATACATGAATGTTGTTGACGGACTTGTAGTGTATGAGAAGGTTATTGAGAAGCATATCATGGCAGAGCTTCCATTCATGGCTACCGAGAACATTATGATGGATGCCGTAAAGGCAGGCGGCGACCGTCAGGAGCTTCATGAGAAGATAAGAACACTTTCTATGGAAGCAGGACGCAATGTCAAGGAGAGAGGTCTTGACAATAATCTTCTTGAGCTTATCGCCGCAGACCCTGCGTTTAATCTTTCTCTTGATGACCTCAAGAAGTCAATGGATCCGTCTAAGTATACAGGACGTGCCAAGGAGCAGGTTGATGAGTTCCTTACGGAAGTCATCAATCCTATACTTGAAGCAAGCAAGGATGAGCTTGGCATGACAGCGCAGATTAACGTATAATATTGATATTAAGTATTGAGACTGCAATACAATAAAATATTGGGAATAATTTTGGGACAAATGCCGTACTATGTAATGTGGTGCGGCATTTTTTTAATTATTCCATACCTATATAGGAGATTTGGTGAAAGAACAATGTAAAAACCTATGTAATTTCACTAAAACGTATTAGTGAAAATGCACAAAAAATATACAAAAATAACTCTGAACTTAATGATTTAAGCATCGAGTGAAATAAAAGAGAAAGAAAATGTACAATTTTACTAAAAATTTTCAAAAAACTATTGATTTTGTATTCAAAATGATGTACTATAAACATGCGAAAACGATTAAGTGATGCGGGCACCGATGAGATTGCCAATGCAATCCTACATACCAATTCGGGAAGGCGGTGACGGAATGATATCCGTAAAGGACATAGCGAATGCATGTAATGTATCTGTTGCAACAGTGAGTAAGGCACTCAATGGTTACAGCGATATAAGTGAAGAGACTAAGACCATGATTAAGGCTAAGGCTGCTGAGCTTGGATACATACCTAATATGGCTGCGGTTGCACTTAAGACTAACAGAACCTATAACATAGGCATTCTGTTTGTAGATGCGGCTAACACGGGTCTTGCACATGAGTATTTTGCGAGGGTTCTTGAGGGAATCAGGTCTCAGGCAGAAATCCTGGGATACAGTATTACGTTTATAACGAATAGGATTGGCGGAAGGAAGATTACATATAGTGAGTTCTGTCGGATACGACAGTTTGACGGAGTGATAATAGCCTGTATAGATTATAGTGACCCTCAGGTTATCGAGCTTGTCAACAGCGGAATACCGATAGTGACTATAGACCATATCTTCAATGATACTATATCGGTGATGTCGGACAATGTAAAGGGTGTGAAGGATCTTGTAGAATATCTGTACTCAATGGGACACAGGAAGATTGCATTCATTCACGGAGATGACAGCTCGGTTACGAGAGACAGAGTTACGAGCTTTTACAGAACAATGGAGCAGCTTGGACTTGATATTTGTAAGGAGTATGTGTGCGAATGCAGATACCATGACACAGCAGGTGCAGTTAAATGTACAAGGAAGCTGCTTCAACTGAAAGAGCGGCCTACCTGTATCATGTATCCGGATGACATCACAGCGATAAGCGGTGCGAACATTATCAAGAGCCACGGTCTTAGCATACCCGGTGATATATCGGTCACCGGTTACGACGGAATAAGATATTCTGTCATATACGAGCCGCAGATTACGACACTGCAGCAGGCCGGGGATGGGATGGGCAGGGAAGCTGCCTCATGCTTAATCAATTTAATCAGAAAACCGAAAACAACACTTAAGAAAAGCTATGTGATTGAGGGAAAGGTTCTGATGGGAGGGTCAGTAAGTAACCTTAATGCAACTATTGTTCAGTAGGAATATATTTTCTACGCATTTGCCGGGGTGGCAGGCAATGTTTAAGCCGGAGAAATGGAGGAAGAATATGAGAAAATTCAAAAAGTTTGCGGCGACAATGTTAGTAGGTTTGATGGCAACAACAGCTCTTGCAGGATGCTCTAAGAGCAACAATGCAGCATCGGGAAATACTGATGGAAAGGAAGGCTCTGTACTTAACATTTATGTATGGAATGAAGAGTTTAAGAGCAGGGTTACAGATCACTATCCTGGATATGTAAAGACTGATGATTCCACAGGTAAGATTGGTGATGTTACAGTTAAGTGGCATACAACACCTAATGAGAACAATGCATATCAGAACAATCTTGATGAAGCACTTCTTAAGCAGAAGGATGCAGCAGCTGATGATAAGATTGATATATTCCTTGTAGAGGCAGATTACGCACTTAAGTATGTAGATACAGACTACACAATGCCAATCAAGGATTTAGGTATAACAGACAGCGAAATAGCTGACCAGTATAAGTATACACAGGATATCGTGACAGATTCCAAGGGTGTTTTAAAGGGTCTTTCATGGCAGGGCTGCCCTGGTGTACTTATTTACAACAGAGATATTGCCAAGGAAGTTTTAGGAACAGATGATCCGGCAGAGGTTCAGAAGAGCGTATCTGATTGGTCAACCTTTGAGAAGACAGCTAAGACTATGAAGGACAGCGGATATTTCATGGTATCAGGCTTTGATGATACATTCCGAGTTTTCTCCAACAATGTATCAAGCCCATGGGTAGTAGACGGCAAGGTTGTAATTGATGATAACATTATGAACTGGGTTTCCCAGACTAAGACATTCACGGATAATGGCTACAACAATCAGTCATCACTCTGGGATGACAACTGGAGCAAGGGCTTCTATCCGGAAGGAAAGGTATTCTGCTACTTTGGACCGGCATGGTTCGTTGACTTCTCCATGAATGTATCTGATGCAGCCAGTATCGCAGCTAACGGCGGCTGGGCAGCAACCGAAGGTCCTCAGGGCTTCTTCTGGGGTGGTACATGGATCTGTGCAGCACAGGGAACAGATAACACGGCACTTGTAGCAGACATCATGAGACAGCTCACAACTAACAAGGATGTCATGACAGAGATTGTTAAGAAGGACAATGACTTCGTTAACAACAAGCCGGCAATGGAGACTATGGCGGCAGATACATCTTATCAGAGCAAGGTTCTTGGCGGACAGAATCCACTTGCAATGTTCTGTGCAGGTGCAGACAAGATTGACCTCAGCAACCTTTCATCCTATGATCAGGGCTGTAACGAGGAGTTCCAGAAGGCTATGAAGGATTACTTCACAGGCAATGCAACACTTGACGAGGCACTTGCAACCTTCAAGAAGAACATTGTTGTTAAGTATCCTAACCTTAAGGCTGAATAATTAACCTTAAAATTTAAAATGTAAGTATAACATGCCTGCTCTATATGGGGCAGGCATGTTTTGGCTAAAAATAGGGTGGAATTGTTTTGCAGGTGAGGAGTGATGATTGTATGAAAAAAACCGAAGGAAAGAGCAAGATAGTAAGGTACAATAAATGGGGATATATCTTCCTCATCCCTTTTGTGCTTGTGTATGTGATTTTTCAGTTGATTCCATTAGTCAGTACGATTTATAACAGCTTTTTTGAGAACTACAGGGTAGGACTCATGCAGGTAGGACCGACATGGGTTGGACTTGAGAACTATAAAACGATTTTTTCGGATGTCAGCCTTTTGAAGTATACGGCAAACACGCTTATCATGTGGGTTATCGGTTTCATACCGCAGATAATAGTATCACTTCTTCTGGGGCAGTGGTTTTCCGATGTGAGATTGAAGCTGAAGGGAAGCAGATTCTTTAAGACAGTTATATATCTTCCTAACCTGATTATGGCCTCTGCGTTCTCAATGTTGTTTTTTGCATTGTTCTCAGATGTCGGACCAATCAATGCAATTCTTATAAAGATGGGAATTGCCACTCAGGAAAATCCGGTGAGATTTTTCTCTAATGTATGGGCTACAAGAGGCCTGGTTGGGTTTATGAACTTCCTCATGTGGTTCGGAAATACGACTATTATTCTCATGGCAGGAATTATGGGCATTGACACCTCGCTGTTTGAGGCGGCGGAGGTAGATGGTGCAAGTTCATGGCAGAGATTCTACAGGATAACGCTTCCTCTTCTTAAGCCTATCCTTATATATGTAATTATTACCTCTATGATCGGTGGTATTCAGATGTTCGATGTGCCTCAGATTCTTACTAATGGTTCCGGTGCACCTGCTGAATCAACAAAGACGCTTATTATGTATCTTAATCAGCACCTGTACAGTAAGAATTATGGACTTGGCGGAGCACTTTCTGTATTCCTGTTTATTATAACAGCTATACTGAGTCTCATAATATATTCTGTAATGTATCGCAAGAAGGATTAGAAGGGGAGGTATGATTATGGGTAAGAGCAATAATAATAATAAAGACTCAGTTCACATAAGAAGAGCGGTGGCATACGTGGTTCTTACACTGATATCAATACTGTGTCTGTTCTGGTTTTATGTACTCTTTGTAAATGCCACAAAGACACATGCAGAGATACAGAAGGGTTTTTCGATTGTTCCGGGAAAAAATCTTCTTGTAAACTGGAATCATGTCATTCATGGAACACAGCCGATTATATCGGGAATGATTAACAGTATTATCATTTCAACACTCAGCGCTGTTCTGTGTACATATTTCTCAGCGATGACCGCCTATGCGATTCATGTATATGATTTTAAACTTAAAAAATTTATATTTGCGTTCATACTTGCAGTTATGATGATTCCAAGCCAGGTAACAGCTCTTGGATTTATCAAGCTCATGGACAATATGCATCTTATGGACACCTTTATTCCGCTGATTGTGCCGACAATCGCCGCACCGGTAACCTTCTATTATATGAAGCAGTACATGGAAAGTACATTACCGCTCGCAATAATAGAGGCTGCCAGAATAGATGGCTCCGGTGAGTTCCACACCTTCAACAATATCGTGCTTCCAATAATGAAGCCGGCGATTGCCGTACAGGCAATATTTACATTTGTATCAAGCTGGAATAATTACTTCGTTCCGGCACTTGTGCTTAAGAAGGACAGTGTCAAGACACTTCCGATACTTATCGCACAGCTAAGAAGTGCGGATTGGCTCAAGTTCGATATGGGTCAGGTTTATGTCACAATTGCATTTTCTATTTTCCCTGTAATTGTAGTGTATATTTTTCTTTCAAAATATATCGTACAGGGCATTGCACTTGGTGCTGTTAAGGGCTAGTTCTTAAAAAGGTCATTCACATAATTATTGTGGAACATATCAATCATTGCAAAATACCTCTCATGTTCACGCCAGCCTTGGTCGACAGAGCCTTCACCGTAATATACGATGTAGGCATCAGGATAGGTTTCCTTAAGAAGCTCGTAATCCTGTTCGGTCAGGCTGGTGTGTTCTATATACAGACGCTCAAGCTTTGTAAAGTTCAGAAGATGTGATACATCGCTTATCGGGTTATAGCTGATGTTGAGGTCCACAAGGTTCGGAAGATAGTCAAACACGCTTATATCACTCACATCTCCCACAAAAAATTCAAGGTACATGAGCTTAGGACAGTATTTAAGCATCGACAGGTCATACAGATAAGGTGACTGCGTGTCGGTGAGCCAGTTGTCTACAAGAATCAGTATCTTAAGCTCAGGCATGTATTCGAGGAAAGATAAATCTGTGACCTTGTTGTGCCCTAAATCAAGTGCGACCATGTCGGTGCAGTATTTTAATACCTTGCAGTCCTCGTTGGTGAGACGATAGGTTATTGTTCCATCCTTGAGGGTTGAGAAAGCTACGGTATCGGTTCTTATTGTCCACAAGCCGAGGGTGACCTTCCAGACGAACTTGATGGAAGGAAAATCGTTTTTAAGCTGTTCCATCTGTTCATTCGTAAGTCCACAGTCACACATATCAATATAGTTAAGATTGTCAAGTGCCTTAATGTGCTTTTTAAAATCTTCGATGTCGGTAATCTCTATTCCGCTTATGTCAAGCTCAGTCTCCTCGGAGGAAACTTCCTTTCCGCATAACTTTACTGTCCAAATGAAATCTATGTCCGGGTAAATGTCCTTTAATGCTGTCATCTCATCAAGTTCAAGGCCGGCGGCTGTCAGGTCAACGCTCTTAAGAGAGTTGAAAAACTTAAGTGCCTTGCGGATGTCAGAATATATTTCATCATGCTCAAGACCGGTGAGTTCATCGGAGGATAAACTGAATTCAGTGATATCCTGTGCGTAGTTTCTGCCAAACAAAGTGATTTCACTGATAGTCGGGTATGCTGCCTCCTCAGTGAAGGCAGCGGTGGAGGTGTCGGTTGAAGCTGTATCAACCGTGTACTCAGGTGTTTCGTTCTCTTTTCCGGATTTTTTTGACAGCACGGATGTGAGCAGTACAATAACTATGACAATCGATATGGTTAGCGCACATAAAAGGTATGTGGCTGTATGGTTATTATTTCTTTTGCTTTTGCGCTGTGGTGCTTTTTCATTCATAGCTCAATGTATCCTTTCCTGAAAATTAATATAAATACTGCATAACCTTATGTGTTATTGTCTAGGAGAACATGATAATATACTTGCCGGATATAAGCAAGAGCAACTTGCCAATGAAGTTGTTGGGTGATAAAATTGTGTATAAGTATTCGGGTGACAAACATGTTGTGTATACCTGGCTGTGTATAACGTATTATATTTATGCATATCACGACTTTTGGGAGAAGCTTAGATGTTCTTAGAACTCTGTTATGTATCTAGCCAAAAGCAGCACGGATGCTGCTTTAGAAGCAATGCATACAAGGATGTATGCCGGCTTCGGTGGCGAACGTGTAGAACATCTTTAGCAGAGTTCTTAGAACATCTTGCTTCGGACAATGGAGCTGATATGCATAAATATAATACGTTATACACTCATAGATTAATTGTGCATGTTTTGTCCCCATCAAAAAAATTATAAAAACAAAAATAAGAAGCGAGGAATATCATGGGTGCAGGTGAAACAGGTAGTGTATATAAGGTAAGGAGGGCAGTTCATCCTATAAGGGCATGTGTTACGGTTCCGGGTTCTAAGAGCGTGACCAACAGGGCACTGTTTATGGCAGCGATGGCTTGCGGTCACACGGTTCTTGAAGGGGCATTATTTTCGGATGATTCGAGACATTTCATAGGGAGCCTTGAAGCATTAGGGTACAATGTGGATGTCGATGAAGTGGATAAAAGGGTGGAGATAGATGGGCTTGGTGGAAAAATACCTAACAGGACAGGCACGATAGACGTGGGGAGCGCCGGTACTGCGGCACGTTTCCTCACAGCAATGCTTGCGCTCTCAGACGGCGGATATACAATAAATGCCACACCGCAGATGCAGGCAAGACCAATGGATTCGCTTTTTGAAGCATTGACAGAGTTAGGAGCCGAATTTGAATATCTCGGTGAGAAGGGACATCTGCCGGTGAAGGTGAGAGGACGCGGCTGTCATGGTGTGCTGGATAAGAACTGCAGTCCGGATAATGCACAGAATACCGCTTTTATGGATACAGGAACCGGCAATGCGGGAGATAGGCCCGCGGTTGTCCATATAGATATAAGCCGCAGTACCCAGTTTTTGAGTGCACTAATGATGGCGGGAGTGCTTATTCCTGAGGGGCTTGACATTAAGATAACCAGCGAAAAGACAGATGGGGCATATATAAGGATAACCTCTGCAATGATGAAAGCTTTTGGGTGCAATGTAGAATATGATGGACATGATTATCATGTAGGGGCAGGACAGAGGTATAATACAGGGAAATATTATATTGAGCCGGATATCTCGGCGGCATGTTATTTCTGGGCGGCGGCGGCTGTTACCGGCGGAAGTGTCACCGTGAGGGAGAGCAGATACGGAATGCTGCAGGGGGACATGAAATTTCTTGATGTACTGAAAAAAATGGGATGTACAGTGAATCAGACAGGGGAGGGCATACAGGTGGATGCACCGGATGGCGGAATATTGAAGCCGGTGGACGTTGATATGAATGATTTCTCCGACCAGAGTATGACGCTTGCTGCAATCGCTCCGTTTGCACAGGGAACAACAAGGATACATAATGTTGGCCACATAAGGCTTCAGGAATCGGACAGAATAGAAGCGGTACTTACCAATCTTCGTGCCATGAATATTGAGTGCGGAACATTTACAGAGGATGGAAAAGAGGGTATCTATATCTGTCATGGCATACCGCAGCCGGCACACATTAAGACCTTTGATGACCATAGGATGGCTATGGCATTTGCGGTAACAGGACTTGCGGCGGACGGAATTGTGATTGAGAATCCGATGTGCTGCAGAAAGACCTTTGAAAATTTCTTCGATGTTCTTGAAGCTGTGCTTTCAAAGAATTGACAAGGCAGAGCTTTAACCGGCTGTTTACAGATTATACAGGATAAAACAGGTATTGCAGTAAAAAACGAAGTGGAATCGGAAAAATTTTTCCTTGTAATATATTTTGTATTTTTCGTTTATTGCATTTACATAAATGAGTTTTTATAGTATACTACAACAGTATGGGCTTGAACCCATACTATCAAATTAAAAGTATGATAAGATTCATACATTATTATTGACTATTTAGGAGGAATAACCATGGTTAAGGCTATTGTCGGAGCAAACTGGGGAGACGAAGGTAAGGGTAAGATTACAGATATGCTTGCTGAGGAGTCGGATATTATTGTTCGTTTTCAGGGAGGAAGCAATGCAGGCCATACCATTATCAATGACTATGGCAAGTTCGCACTTCATCTTCTTCCATCGGGTGTATTCTATAATCATACAACAAGTGTTATAGGTAACGGAGTTGCACTCAACATTCCTTATCTCTTCAATGAGATTAAGAGCCTGGAGGACAGAGGTGTGCCGGCACCTAAGATTCTTGTATCGGACAGGGCACAGATTCTTATGCCGTATCATGTTGATTTCGATACATACGAGGAAGCGAGACTTGCTGGAAAGTCATTTGGCTCGACAAAGTCGGGTATTGCTCCTTTCTATTCAGATAAATATGCTAAGATTGGTTTTCAGGTGAGTGAGCTCTTCGACGAGGCTTCTCTTAAGGAGAAGGTTGATAGAGTTGTTGCATACAAGAATATTCTGCTTGAGCACCTCTATCATAAGCCGCTTCTTGATGCTGATGAAGTATTCAAGCTTATGCTTTCATACAGAGATATGGTAGAGCCTTATGTTGCAGATGTATCACTCTACTTACACAACGCTATCAAGGAAGGAAAGAATATTCTTCTTGAGGGTCAGCTTGGAGCACTCAAGGATCCGGATCACGGAATTTATCCGATGGTAACATCATCTTCAACACTTGCCGCATACGGCGCTATTGGAGCAGGTATACCGGCTTCGGAGATTAAGGATGTTGTAACAGTAGTCAAGGCCTACTCATCAGCGGTTGGTGCAGGTGCATTTGTCAGTGAGATTTTCGGAGATGAGGCAGATGAGCTTAGAAGACGCGGCGGTGACGGCGGAGAGTTCGGCGCAACAACAGGCCGTCCAAGACGTATGGGATGGTTCGATGCTGTTGCCACACGTTACGGTGTGCGTATGCAGGGAACAACAGAGGTTGCTTTGACAGTACTTGATGTTCTGGGATACTTAGATGAGATTCCTATGTGTGTAGGTTATGAGATAGACGGAGAGATAGTTAAAGATTTCCCTACAACATACAAGCTTGAGAAAGCTAAGCCTGTTCTTAAGAAGATGCCGGGCTGGAAGTGCGATATCAGAGGAATCAAGAATTATGATGATCTTCCACAGGCTTGTAAGGACTATATCGATGCTATCGAGCAGGAGATTCAGGCACCTATTACTCTTGTATCAAACGGACCTAAGAGACATGATATTATAAAGAGAACAAGCAGATTATAATTATGGTTAGAGAACTTTATGAGAATGCCAAGAGAGGCATAGACACAAGGCAGAATCTGAGTGCACTCCGCAGTGCAATCAAGGATGATGCCTTGATGAATGATTTGTTTGAGCTTGTCGAGGATGATATTGAGTCAATGAAGAGCTTCCTTGACAGCGATGATGCGAAAGTCAGAAAAAATGCAGCCCTCCTGATGGGAGGGCTGGATATGTCTGATTTTACAGATTCACTTGTGGATGGCTACAAAAAAGAAAGCCAGCTTTTTGTGAAGTCGGCATACCTTGAAGCTTTGAAGGGATATGATATTGAAGAATATCTTCCTTTTTTTAAGGAACGTGTCAGAGAGCTTTCCGAAGCAGAGATTACACCTGAGAACAGGAAGCATATAGATGAAGAGATGAGAGCTCTCACGGAACTTATTGTTTCCTTTGAAGGTGTTACAAAGCATTGCTTTACAGGCTTTAGAAGACTTGATGACAATGTTGAGGGCATACTTATCACCAATAAGCTTAATATGGATGTTACTAAGTCACAGCTTAGCGACATTGGCGTTAAGCTTCTGCCATTCAAGGGCGGAGTTCGTTTCACAACGGATAATCTCTCATTTTTAAAGGATGTGCGAACATACAGCGATGTGCTATTTGTCATACCGGGGAGCAGGACAAGCGGATTTGACGCCGGTACGGCAGCTAAGACGATTGCAGAGTCGGGACTGCTAAAGCTTCTTGATAAGCTGCACAGAGGAGAGAAAAATCAGCCGTTCTATTTCCGCGTAGAGTTAAAGAGCACACTCGACATGGAAAAGAAGGGAAAGTTTGTCAGAAGATTTTCAGCCGAGCTTGAAAGGCAGAGCGGTAGAAGACTGATAAATTCAGCCTCCGATTATGAGATTGAACTGCGTCTTATCGAGAATAAAGACCATGAGCTTAACATGCTTTTGAAGCTTTACACGATTAACGATGAACGATTTTCGTATTTTAAGAAGCATATAGCTGCCTCTATAAAGCCGGTGAATGCGGCGCTTATGGTGGAGCTTGCCAAGGAATATATGATTCCTGATGCACAGGTATTAGACCCATTTTGCGGTGTCGGAACAATGCTTATTGAGAGACAGAAGATTGTCAAAGCCAATACATCATATGGTCTTGATATTAACGCAGAAGCTATCACAGGTGCAAAGGAGAATACACAGGCGGCAGAGCAGATTGTCCACTATGTCAACAGAGATTTCTTTACCTTTGAACATGATTATCTTTTTGATGAGATATTCACCGATATGCCATTTGCGTTGAATGACAAGGTGACGCTTGAAATAGATAACATATATAAGAGATTTTTTAAAGCGGCATCCCGCAGGCTTACAGACAGTGGAAGAATTATAATGTATTCGAGAAATCCGCAGATGGCTTTGAAATATTCAAAGAGTTCCGGTTACAGAATATTGAAGCGCATAGCTATATCAGAGAAAAATAACAGTGAACTTATAGTATTTGAGCATGAAGGCTAAGCCTCCATGCTCATTTATTTTCATCAAAATCATCATCTCTGTGATTGAGCTTATAAAACATCATGACAACATATGCAGTCACAGGCACAAGCACAGTCATCACAAGAGTGAGCTGTAAAAGCTTGAATGCGGCTTCACTATGTATGAGTGCAAGCACAAGACAGGCTATGTACAGACCGACTAAAATTACAATCGCACCAATCGCTAATATTCTTTTCTTCATATGGAACATTCTCCTTTACAGTTTATCAATAGAAGGTGATTGAAAATTTCGATTTTTCACCCGAAAGCTATGCAGTTTTACAGGAAAATATGCATGCGGCAGGTCGCCTAAGCGACATGGTTTCGTTTTGCTGCAGTGCGTTTCTGCCCGGAGGGCTTTTTATATGCCGCATATAAAAAAGCACACGGCAACAGAATACATCCGTGCCGTGTGCCATAAAAAGGGGAGGATAATTTCCTGCCATCAAGACAGAAAATCGGTAAATCATCTTTGGTGATAATAAGAGTATTAACACTTAAAGATAATTTATGCATTAGCTCCGCAGCATTTTTTATATTTCTTTCCGGAACCACATGGACATGGGTCGTTGCGTCCAACCTTAGGCTGTGTGTTGACAACAGTTGTGGAAAGCTTCTGCTCCTTGTAGAGAGCTTTACGAGTATCAGCATCAAGAAGAGAATCCCACTGTGGGAGAGTGTATAACCACTCAGCCTTTGCAGCTACCATGTTCTTGTAAAGTAACTCTTTGTCGAAATCCATGGAAACAACAGTGTTCTCATCCATAGTCTCAATAGGATTAGGTTTCTTCAAGCTGTCATTGATTCCATCAAGAACGCCTACCATAGTAAGAAGTTCAAGACCAAAACGCTCAGCAAGTTCCTTGACAGTTCCGCTTACAGGCTCCTTAGATGCAAGAATCTGCTCATATACGCCTTTTTCAAAATTAAAATATGTTGCCCAGAACATCTGATATTTCTGGTCATCCATCTCCTGCTCATAGGCAAGATTTCTCCATGTTTCAAGTAATGACATGATTGTACTTCCTTCTAATAATAATATTCTTCTGTCGGCTGCTTTAAAACAACCATAGTAAAGCTATTTTATAACATAAGCATCATAACGTCAAGCCTGAAATTTACCGGCGCTGTATCCGATGAGAATTTCAGGAAAACGAGTCTGAAGAGCATTTAGTACCAGCTCTACCGCATCCTTGGTCTTGTGGTGGACAATGTAATGCTTTTTGTCATTGGCAACAACGCTGAGAGAATAGCTTATATTATGGCTGAGCATTATCGTGTGCATTGTTCCGAACTTGTATGCCCAGACAATGACATTTAGCGGCACTATATGTATATTGTGCTTGTCGTAAGCGATGAAAAAATTGTCAGTGAGTGTTATTCCGGGCGCATATGGATGCGAAGATTCAAATTCATCACAGGCAGCCTGATAAAGCTCTGTCTTATTGCCGTATCGTGACAGACGCAGAACAGTTCTTGAATACAGTGGATTGATAAGTGAAATGACGATTATCAGCTCATGTAATATAGCTAAAAGGCTTACAAAGGCTATAAGTGCGAGAAGAATATATTCCCTGCCCTGTGACATCCGGTACTGGTTTATCAGAACCTTGCTGCTCATCATGTTGAGTGACTGGCTTGTCCAGTCAAGATTATTGCTTACCATGTTGTTGAGCATGTCAATCTCAGCGATATTAGAGTCAAGCTTCGCTTTGCAGTTAAACTCTGACAATGTTGCGGGAGGTGTCTGGGAATTGCCGTCAAGTCCGAGCACACTTGGCGAGATAAGCATATAATAGCAATTATTGTCATACAGACAGTAGTAATAAAAGCCTTTTATTTTTCTTCCGCTGGTGCGGTTGACACCTGTGTAGTAGAGATTGGAAAGTCTGGCATTGACGTATGAGGTTCCGTTGTGATATTCTGTTGCTGCCTGTGCCGGGTTAGTGACAACAGGAAGCGAAAAGAGATCGTAGAGCTTAGTGACGTGCAGCATAAAAATACAGAATATTAAGAAAATTCCCGGCATAATCAGCTTACGCCGATTGATTTTTTTTATGGTTGCATGAAGATGAAATGTGTTCATAATGAATATATCTGCCCCTTTTTATTGGTATAAACAGTATACGTTTATTCTGATTAAAATTCAAGCACAGCTTGCATTTTATGGAAAAAATTGATACTATAATCCGGTGAAATTAAAAGGCTGATGTGAAAATGCGCTGGGAAATGGAGAGTTTATGGCTGCATATAAAAAATTTGCACGGTGGTATGATGCATTTATGGCTGACATACCATATGGACAATGGGCTGGTTATGTAATAGGAAAGTTAAAAAAGTATAATGTAAAGCCTTGCATAGAGCAGGGAAGAGCTGACGGTATTATATTGGAGCTTGGATGCGGAACGGGAAGCATGTCACGTTACCTGTGCATGGAAGGATATAAGGTTGTCGGAATTGATATTTCGGCTGATATGGTTAATGAAGCAAAAAGAAAAATCATTCCTAATTTTGAGCCATATGTTGCAGATATGAGAGCTCCGCTTTTAGAGCCGGGAAGCTGCGCCGGGATAGTGAGTGTATGCGACTCGATGAATTATCTGACGACAAGAGCGGATTTGGAATTGACAATGAAAGCGGCAGCATATCAATTATGCGATGGCGGCGTATTCATATTTGACATGAAGACGGAAGAATTCTACCGCAGCGAGTTGGGAGATAATGTCTTTACCGACAGAGCAGGAAGAATATCGTATGTCTGGGAGAACCATTATAATAAGAGGACGCATATCAACATATACGATATAACATTTTACAAAAAGATAGCAGGAAATCTCTGCATAAGCTATACAGAGCATCACAGGCAGAGAGCGTATTCAAAGAAGTTCATAAAAACTACCGCACCAAAATACGGTTTTGAGCTTTTAGAATATGAATTGAAGGGTGAGAGAGCCTACTACATTTTAAGAAAAGCAAAGAAATGAGGATTAAATAAAATGGAAGATTATATTGTACGAGCAACAGCGGCTGATAATCAGCTTCGCGCATTTGCAATCTATTCAAAGAATCTTGTCGAGGAGGCAAGACAAAGACACAACACATCGCCGGTAGCAACGGCAGCGCTCGGAAGAATGTTATCTGCTGCAGCTATGATGGGCATTATGATGAAGGGCGAGGATGACCTTCTCACAATAAAGCTTGAAGGCGATGGACCTCTAGGAGGAGTGATGGTTACTGCTGATTCTAAGGCCGGCGTAAAAGGATATGTAGGAAATCCGGATGTACTTCTGCCTCCGAACAGCAAAGGCAAGCTTGATGTCGGAGGAGCAGTCGGAAAAGGCATGCTCACAGTTATAAGGGACATAGGAATGAAGGAGCCTTACAGTGGAAGCTGCCAGATTGTCTCAGGAGAGATTGCTGAAGACCTGACTTACTATTTCGCATCGAGTGAGCAGGTGCCGTCAGCGGTTGCACTCGGCGTTCTTATGGAACATGATAACACAGTAAAGCAGGCTGGAGGACTTATAATTCAGGTTATGCCATTTGCTGAGGATTCGATTATTGACAGGCTTGAAGAGAAGATAAATAACATGAGTTCAATAACTTCAATGCTCGATAAGGGCATGACACCGGAGGATATATTAAATGAAGTACTTGGAGAGTTTGGGCTTGACATCAATGAAAAGACGCCTGCGGCATTCAGATGTAATTGTTCTAAAGAGCGTGTAGAGAAAGCTCTTATAAGCATCGGAAAGAAGGAATTGCAGGAAATGATAGATGAAGGAAACACTATCGAGCTTAAATGTCATTTCTGCAACACTGCATATAATTTTACGGTTGATGAGCTTAAAAAAATACTTAAATATGCAAAAGGATAATTCTTGACACCTTTAGTTTTCTGTGATATTCTAACGATGTGCTTTAGTAGAGCGCATGTGCTGTGGCAGAGCTTCACAGTATCAATTTTTTTTAAATATTTTGGAGGTATCACAATGAGCAAGGGTACAGTTAAGTGGTTCAGCAATTCAAAGGGCTACGGTTTCATCTCAGATGAGAACGGCAAGGATGTATTCGTACATTACTCAGGTCTCAACATGGACGGTTTCAAGTCTCTTGAAGAGGGTCAGGCTGTAGAGTTTGACGTAGTTGATGGCGCTAAGGGACCACAGGCTACAAACGTAACAAAATTATAATCAACGAAGTTTTACAGTGTGCCTTTTTAATATATATAAAAGAGCAGTATTTGTACTTAACGAGATTATGAAAATAGGGATTGCCATTTGGCAATCCCTATTTACTTGCTCGAAAATTATTTTGTACATTAAAACTATGAAATATTATCCGGATAAATATGATTCACACAGATGCATTGCGTGGACACATCGCATCAGACATTAATATTTTTGTTAAAGTCAGGCATTTTTTTGCCGGATTTGGATGAACTGTTTTTGTTCTGATCTTTGTGTGTTCCGGCAGGCGGTTCGATGTTCTTAAAGTATGTGTTGTGTATTCTTAGGAATAACAGCGTACATGCGGCAAAGATAAGTACTTCAATTAAAAAGCAGCCTATATTGTTAAATATTATTCCTGATGAGTAGAAGCTTCCCGGAAGATATATTGCAGTCTGTAATCCGATAATGGACAGCAGATGTATTTTCTTTAGCTTTCCTGTCCACAGACTGTAGAACATCACGGAAATAAGTGTGTTGAAAACTAAAAACATAATGCTCTCAATGCCTGAAAGCAGGTATGTGTAAGATGGATTGTTATAGAAAATAAGCACAGAGTTTAGCTGGGCTGTTGCCTCCTCGACAGTATCGTAGCTGTTTACAAGTGCTTCAAGTCCTGACGAATTGAGTGTTATGCACAGACAATAATTAATGAAGACTGTGATACCTGTTATAATAGCTTCCGTGATTGAGACACCCACACCTATGCCATATGCATCACAATATTCGGAATAATATTTGCGGATGAACCACATTGCAAAGAAGCGACCTCCGACAATGAGCGAGGATGTGACTAAAAGCATAATAAAACGTATTATGGCAATGGTGGCTGTACCTGCGTTTTCGGGAATCGTAAGGGAGATAAGCCCGGAGAGAAAGCTTCCTATTATCACAAAGAATAAAAGGTAGGCTGTTGCACCGTAAAGCACAGGGAAAAATCGAAGTCCGACATGGCGCTTGGTCATAAGGACAAGACCGACACATGAGCAGAGGAGTAATATTCCTGATGCGGCTATGAAAAAAAGAGTTAATTTTGGGATTGTCCGGCTTAAGTCAAACAGGCTGCTAAGCTCGGCTGCAATATCATAATACATAAATAAATCCTTTCAGATATAAGATTTTGTCCACAAGGACTTCTTAATTATAGACTAATCATTGTAATCAATCAAATGAAATTTTACTAAATTGTTGAAAATCCGGAAGATTTCTGTATAATGTAATAGTTATGTTCAGGTCATAAAATGATCTGCGGCTTTTATGTAAGGCATGTACCGGAGCCAAAGGTCTTAGTCATGCAGGTATTAATGACTGATTGAACTTTTGATTTTAATGGTATACAATATATTTGTTATATGTTTTTGGAGGTAACGAATGGCAGTAATCAGTGGCAGCAATATGTACGATATTCTTCGTAAATCATTTTCTATATTAAATCCGAATCTGATGCACCACAGTGAGAGGACGGCATATATTCTATATAAGATGCTGCTTACTGAGGGTAAGATGACTAAGCGTGAGATGGCAGATTATGTTATAATAGGCATGCTGCATGATATAGGAACATGTAAGCTTGAATATATAGACCACTGGTCGGATTTTGAGAAGGAGGATGTGTGGCCGCACTCGATATTCGGCTTTCTTTTCCTTAAATATCTGTCACCGCTTAAAGACAAGGCGGAGATTGTGCTTTATCACCACCTTGATTACAATAAGCATTATATGATAAAAAGCAGGTATATTAGGATTGCGGAATATCTTTTTATGGCTGACAAGGTAGATATCACGATGAGCATGCCGGGTACATTAGAGGCAGATTATCTGACAAAGTACCGCAATATTAAGTTTTCCGCTGAGTCGCTCAACCTTTTCCTTAAAGCGAATGCGAAATATAATATCCTTGATAATCTTAAAAAGGAAGATTATCTTAAGGAGCTTGATGAGCTTATAGCATCGGTTGATTTTCCTGAGGATTATAAAAGAAAATTTCTTCAGATGCTTGTATATATAATCGATTTCAGAAGCCAGTACACTGTAATACATACACTTGCGACTACGATTTTTGCACAGGAGCTCGGTGAGCTTATGCATCTTTCGGTGCAGGAAAAATATAGCATGTACTATGGCGCACTTCTGCACGATATAGGAAAGATTGCCATACCTCTTTCGATTCTTGAGTCTACAGGAAAGCTCTCGGACAAAGAGATGGATATTATGAAAAAACACGTTGAGATTACTGATCATATTCTTAAGGGTGTTGTGGATGACGAAGTGCGTGAGATTGCTATAAGGCACCATGAAAAGCTTGATGGAAGCGGTTATTTCAGAGGACTTAAGGCGGACGAGCTTACAAGACCGCAGAGAATTGTAGCTGTTGCGGATATATTGAGCGCATTGTATGGCAAGAGAAGCTACAAGGAGGCATTTGGGATTGACAAGATAAAAGCGATAATTCAGTCGGATGCCGACAATGGGAAGATATGCCCAAAGGTTGTAGGTGTGGCAGTTAAGAATATGGAAAAAATAATTGCTAACTTTGAAGAGAAGAAGGATGCGACACTTGGAACGTATATACAGATAAAAAAACAGGAAAATGATATATATCAGCAGTTTAAAGGACTGTAGAAGATACCGGATTGGCTTGTATGACAATCCGGTATTTTCTACAGTCCGATTTACGAATATAAGTGGCTATTTTAAGGCTTTTTGTGCAAAGCCGGTATCGACAAGCTCAGAGTAAGGAGCGTATTCGGTTATGACACCTGCTTCAAAAAGTATATTCTGCAAAAGAGTGAAGCTGTCATTGGAGAATACGAGGTCGTTTTTCCATGTATTCTGCGATTTGTATCGCTCAACGATAGTGGCGATTGTGTCTATGTCAGTGTCGGGAAATTGCGGAGCGATGATTTTTGCTATGTCTTTTGAGGAGTGTGAGTTGACATATTCCATTCCGCGCTGCAAAGCGTTTGTAAAGCCTTGTATGATGTCGGGATTTTTCTCTATATAGCTTTTTTTAGCACTGTAAGCAGTGTATGGAACATATCCGCTGTCCACACCGAGACTTGCGATGACGTATCCGCTGCCTTCTTTTTCAAGTGCGGTTGCATGTGGTTCGAACTCGACAGTGAAATCTCCCTGTCCGCCGGCGAACGCACCGCTTGTAAGACCGAAGTCGATGTTCTGGACTATCTCAAGATCTGATGTTATGTCTATTCCGTTATTTTTTAAGATATATTCAAGAACCATCTCAGGCATTCCGCCGGCTCTTCCGCCGAGAATTGTGTGTCCCTTTAACATATCCCATGAGAAGTTTTCAACGGGCTCTCTGGCTACAAGAAAGTTGCCTGCGCGCTGTGTAAGCTGTGCAAAATTGACTGCATAGTCCGTATTGCCTTCGTTGTATGCATATATTGATGATTCTGAACCCATGAAGCCGATCTGTGCTTCGCCGGATATGAGGGCTGTCATAACTTTATCGGCTCCGAAACCTGTCACAAGATTTAAATCAATCCCTTCATCCCTAAAGTAGCCGTTTTCTATTGCAACATACTGAGGTGCGTAGAAGATGGAATGAGCTACCTCATTCAGTGTGATTTCCTTTAATCCGCTGTCATTTTTTTTACAGCTGCAAAAAAGGATTGGGACAGTGATAAAAATAGTGATAAGCGATAAAAGTAAAGAAGTTTTTGTTTTCAAGTTGACCTCCATTGATTTGCTGTGTGCCTCAAAGACATCTGATAATATTATATGGATATTGCACGAAAATGTGCCGCATAAAAAATGACTTGATTACTTCAGCGTTTTAATGTAATATGTGCTTTTGTGTGGTAAAACAATAGAAATATAAACTGAGGAGGATTTTATGGCATACAAGGTGCTTGCACTTGATATAGACGGAACACTGACAAATTCCAAGAAACAGATTACTAAGAGAACTAAGGAGGCTGTGGCGCATGCGGCTTTAAAGGGTGTGAAGATTGTTATTGCGTCAGGCAGGCCGGTGCAGGGAATCAGGGCATTTGCAGATGAGTTAGAGCTTGACAAAAATGACGGTTATATCCTGTCTTTTAACGGAGGAAGGCTTATTTCGTGCAGAACAGGTGAAGTGATACATGACGTCAAGCTTCCTCTGGAATATCTGCCTGAGATATATGCTCTTTCAAGAAAATATAATGTGAACCTAATGTCATATGAGGGCGATGACCTTATAACAGAGAACCCGGATGACGAGTTCCTCGCAATAGAGGCACGAATTAACGGACTAGGGATAAAGAAGGTGGATAATCTTGTGGAGCATATCAATTTTCCAATCAATAAGTGTCTTATGCTTGGCGATGGGGATTATCTGGCTTATGTTGAGAAAAAGGTTCATGCGGCACTTGGCGGCAGAATGGATGTATACCGTTCTGAGCCATATTTTCTTGAGATACTGCCAAAGGGCATCGATAAGGCGAAATCTCTTGAAAGCTTTTTAAATATAATCGGATGCAGCAGAAAAGAGCTTATGGCATGCGGAGATGGTTTTAATGACCTTACTATGATAAAGTATGCCGGACTTGGAATAGCGATGGCTAACGCAAGAGAGGAAGTCAAAGCCTGCGCGGATTATATCACGGCAGGAAATGATGAGGACGGTGTCGCTTTAGCGATTGAAAACTTTATATTATAATAAAAATTTGTTAAATTTTATCCAAATTTTAGTGGACTTCACAACTTTATTGTGCTAAAATGCTGTTGTGCTGTTATAGTAATGCGCATTTAATTTAAAACATTAATATATAATTTGTCTGTTTTACAGGCATGAGTTAATTAAAAAAGAAGGAGTATTAAAATGGGTAAGAATTTGAAATCAGAAGCAGTAGATCATCTTTTTGAGGCGATTATGACATTACAGAATCTTGATGAGTATTATGCATTTTTTGAGGATGTATGCACAGTCAATGAGCTCTTGTCATTGTCACAGCGTTATGAGGTGGCAAGAATGTTAAGGCAGAGAAAGACATATCTTGATATTGCAGAGAAGACTGGTGCATCGACTGCGACAATCAGCCGTGTCAACCGCTCACTTAACTATGGCAATGATGCTTATGATATGGTATTTGACAGACTTAATATTAAGGATGATGAACAGCAGTAATAGATATCCCCGGGCGTGCATGTATTGGAAGTACGTCCGGGGATGTTTTTTATGCCATCAGATTATAGTGCTAGGTGCAGGTATTATTTTTGTTTATCTTTCTTTTCGCTGCCTGAATTGAACTCATCTATAATATTTTCCACCATTTCCTTCTTTATATACATATCGAAGCATAAGTAGCAGATGAAGGAAAATGTCTGAAGGTATTTCTTTTCTTCTTCATCACTGACATCGGAAAAACTGTTTTCGGCTTTTTTGAACATAGAGATGATATCCTTGGTTATCTGAGGAAGCCTGTCGCGTTCGCCCTGATAAATCTCCTTGTAGATGTGTTCAAGTGAGATGCTGCCGCTGCCACCGAAGAAACGGTCTGTCAATGGGTTGAGAATTGACTGTATATCACTGATTGACATGAGAGTCTTGAAATAGTAGATGAACATAAGTGTTATCATGTGGTCGTGTGAATATTTCTTCTTCACAGGGGGCGGAAGAAGGTTGTTCTTGGCATAATTATTGATCATGGTCTTGGTAAGAATCTTATCATCTTCGTTTCTCTTGGTCGCTTCAAGGTGTGAATCCATGAAGGTTGTGACCTGATCCATATATAAATCTATATTTGGAATCTCGCCGGGGCGGATATAATCTAATTTTGCCAGCTTGTGAAGCATATCTGCCAAAAATTCTGAATGTTCAAGTGACATGTTGTAACCTCTTTTCTATATGACGTAGTTTTAATGTCTAGTTCATTATAACCTAATTGCAGCATTAACACAAGAAAAACATCATAAGCTGTGGCAGAATTATAGAATTAACGTGACTTTTTTTTAGCAATGTGATATTATTATTGATAAATAATTTTAGAATATTCGGAGGGTAAATAGAAAATGGGTATTATATCTAGATTCAAGGACATAATGGCTGCTAACATTAATGCACTTCTTGACAAGGCAGAGGATCCGGAGAAGATGATAGATCAGTATCTTCGCAATCTTGAGAGTGATTTAGCGAAGGTTAAGCAGGAGACAGCTTCCGTTATGGCTGAGGAGGCTAAAGCTAAGAGACAGTTAGATGAATGTACGGCTGAGGTTGCCAAGATGCAGAGCTATGCAGAGAAGGCAGTTCTTGCAGGCAATGATGAAGATGCCAAGAGATTTCTTATGAAGAAGAAGGAGCTTGTTGTCAAGCAGACTTCACTTCAGGAGACATACAATATGGCGGCAGAGAATGCAGCCAAGATGCGCCAGATGCACCAGAAGCTTGTCGGCGATATCAGCCAGCTTAATTCCAGAAGAGATGCAATTAAGGCTAAGATTGCAGTTGCTAAGACACAGCAGACGATTAACAAGATTGGTGCAAGCGTGGACGGTGCAGCAGAGAACCTTTCAGCATTTGACAAGATGGAAGCTAAAGCTAACAAGATGCTTGATGAAGCTAACGCTATGGCAGAGCTTAACAGCCAGGGTGTCAATTCACTTGACGACATTGCACGCAAGTATGACAGCTTTGCAACTCCGGAAGTCGATGATGAGCTTGCAGCATTAAAGGCTAAGATGGGACAGAACTAATCAGATATGTTGACATAAGCACCGCGTGTGACTGGTATACCGGTTGACGAGGTGCTTCTTTTTTTCGCGAAAATGATTTGAAATGAGGATTTGTATGAGCATTTATGATACTTTAAATGAACAGCAGAAGCAGGGTGTGTTCACAACGGAGGGACCGGTGCTTATTTTAGCGGGAGCCGGTTCGGGAAAGACCCGTGTGCTGACTCACAGGATTGCATATTTGATAGAGGAAAAGAAGGTTAATCCATATAATATTCTTGCGATAACATTCACTAACAAGGCAGCGGCCGAGATGCGGGAGAGAGTTGACAATCTTCTTGGAATGGATGCCGGAGGTGCATGGATAATGACATTTCATGCAGCCTGTGTGCGGATACTGCGCAGATATATAGAGAGAATCGGCTACGCTAACAGCTTTACGATATATGACACTGACGACCAGAAGACAGTTGTAAGACAGATACTCAAAAAGCTCGACCTTGACCCGAAGTTATATAAAGACAGGGCAGTGCTCTCGGATATATCAAGAGCGAAGGACGAATTAAAAAGTCCTGATGACATGGAGCTTGAATCAGGCTCTAATTACCACAAAAAGATGGTAGCCGAAGTTTACCGCGAGTATCAGAAGCAGATGAAAGCGAATAATGCGCTGGATTTTGATGATATTATATGTAAGACGGTTGAACTTTTTCTGTCATGTCCGGATGTTCTTGATTATTATGGTGAGCGTTTCAGATATATTATGGTGGACGAGTATCAGGACACCAATATGGCACAGTTCAAGCTTGTGAGCCTTTTAGCATCAAGATACAGAAACCTGTGCGTTGTAGGTGATGATGACCAGTCGATATACAAATTCCGCGGTGCGAATGTGAGAAACATTCTTGATTTTGAGAGCGTTTTTCCGGAAGCGAAGGTGATAAAGCTTGAGCAGAATTACCGTTCAACACAGAACATTCTCGATGCGGCTAATGCGGTCATCAAGAATAATGAAGGGCGAAAGGACAAGAGCCTGTGGACTGACAAAGGAGCAGGAGAAAGGATTGCATACAATATATATAATTCAGCATATGAGGAGGCATACGGTATTGTATCCGATATAAAGAAAAGAGCCGAGGCCGGAGCATATAATGATTTTGCAGTGTTGTACAGAACCAATGCACAGTCAAGAGCGCTGGAAGAAAAATTCGTTGAGCTTGGAGTTCCTTACAGAATATACGGTGCCGTTAATTTCTATTCTAGAAAAGAGATAAAGGATGTTCTCGCATACTTAAAGACGATTGACAATGCAAGGGATGAGATTGCAGTCAGGAGGATAATCAATGTTCCGAAGCGCGGAATAGGAGCTACAACCATAGAGAAGGTGGCAGCTTTTTCGGACGAGAACGGCATGAGCTTTTATGCGGCAGCAGCTAACGGCAGAGATATACCTTCACTTTCAAAGGCAACTGTCGGAAAGCTCGATGGCTTTTGCACACTTATATCCGCATTCAGGGCGAAGGCGGGGCAGCTGTCCATAAAGGAGCTTATAGGCGATATCGTTGAGAGCATAAAGTATGAGGAATATCTTGCGGATGACGATGAGCCTGATGAGATAGCGGATAGAATGTCCAATATAAATGAACTCATATCCAAGGCAGCAGCCTATGAGGAAAGCACAGATATGCCGACACTTTCCGGCTTCCTTGAGGATGTAGCGCTTGTGGCGGATATTGACAACATGGATGAGAACAATAATGTAGTATCACTTATGACACTTCACAGCGCAAAGGGACTTGAATTTCCGAATGTGTATTTAGCAGGCATGGAGGATGGCAATTTTCCAAGCTATATGGCGATAAGCTCCGGAGATGAGAGTGATATTGAGGAGGAGAGACGACTGTGCTATGTCGGCATCACAAGAGCAAGAAAACGTCTTGTGCTAAGCATGGCAAAGCAGCGCATGACAAGAGGAGAAGTTATGCTTTGCAAGCAGTCACGCTTTATAAATGAGATTCCGTTTGAACTCATTGCACAGACAGGGCAAGGAATAAGAAAACCGGCTTCATTTTCTGACGATGAGAAGGCTAAGGCGGCTGAGAGAGCAATGCGTGAAGCACTGCCGTGGAACCGCCCGGCACCGCCTGACAGAAAAAATAGCGCTGTCTGGAACCGCCCGGCTGTATCTATGTCCGACATAAAAAAAGGTGCACCGCAGGTTGCGGCAAGTATTGAAGAACTTGGCTATACGGTGGGTGACAGAGTAAAGCATATCAAGTTTGGCGAAGGAACAGTTAAAAATATCGTTTCGGGCGGCAGGGATTTTGAAGTCACTGTAGAGTTTGATACGGCAGGTGTGAAAAAAATGTTTGCGTCTTTTGCAAAATTGGTAAAAATTAACTAGATATTTTTGCTATTATATGATAAAATTATGTTTAAGTTTTAAACTGAAATAATTTTAATTAATAGAAAGGAAGAATGAAGTATGAGTAAGCTTGAAGATTTACTTGCGCAGATTAAGAGCAAGGACTTAAAAGACATTAAGGATTTAAAGGACATTAAGGAACTTCTCAGTGGCAAGCAGGTTGTTGTTGAAGAGAAGAAAAAGAGTAACCCTCTTGTTTGGATTCTTGCAGTCGTAGGTTTTGTGGCAGCTGTAGCAGGTATTGCATATGCTGTTTATAGATATTTCACACCTGATTACCTTGAAGACTTCGAGGATGAGGATTATGATGACGATTTTGAGGATGAGGATGAAGATTTTGAGGATGACTTCTTTGAGGAGGAAGACGAGAATAAGACATCTGAGGATGACAAGTAATCGTTAATACAATATAACAGTTGTAAGAACAGAATGATAGGAGGGAAAATGCCCTCCTATTATTTTAGTGTGATACTAAAAAAGATAAGACTATAATGTACATGTAAAGGAGCAATAGTAAGGTGAAGAAGGAAAGAAATGAATTATTGGAGTTTTTAGGCGGACTGGCTATGCTTGTTGTAGGATTGTACCTGTTTACGAATAAGGCTACAGTGCAGACATCATTTTTTTCAGGCGGATTAAGTCTTTTTGGAATGCACTTGAATTCAGGGCTTGTCATAATACCGTTCATTATCGGAATTGTATGGCTTTTTGTCAAGCCGTCCTCGTTTGGCGCTAAGCTTGTAGTGGGACTTGGCATTTTGATAATTATTGTATCTGTAATAGCATCAACGACAATACGCCTTCCGAGAATAACCTTATATGAGTGGATATTGTACATTATACTTATATTCGGTGGAGCAGGCCTGCTTGCCAGAGCTCTGTTCGGTGGAAGAAAATAAAGGAAGGCAGGAAAGAGAATGAAAAAAGGAGAGCATATAGAAGGGGTGGTAACTTCAGTTGCTTTTCCGAATAAGGGGAAGGTCGTGTGTGAGGAAGGCACTGTCACGGTTAAAAATGTGATTCCCGGACAGACACTTGATGTCAGAATAGACAAAGTAAGAAACGGAAATGCTGAAGGCAGAGCGTGCAGTATCATAAAAGAATCAGAGCTTGTCGATGAGAGCATAAGATGTGAGCATTTTGGAAAATGCGGCGGGTGTGTATATCAGCCTGTGCGATATGAAGAGCAGCTTAAGCTTAAAAGCGGACAGATTAAGAAGCTTTTAGACCCTGTATGCGGCGGCTATATATATGAAGGAATCAAGGGAAGCCCGGAAGCGGCTGAGTACCGCAATAAGATGGAATTCTCATTTGGAGATGAAGTTAAGGACGGACTTTTGAGTCTTGGCATGCATAAAAGAGGAAGCTTCCATGATATAGTCACGGTTGATGCATGCCGCATCATGGACAGTGATTTCAGGAATATTCTCTTGGCGACACTCGATTATTTTACGCACAGCGGAGTACCGTTTTACAAAAAAATGGCACATACAGGGTATCTTAGGCATCTGCTTGTGAGAAAAGCAAAAAAGACACAGGAGATTCTTGTGGACATTGTTACAACATCGCAGCTTGATGAAAGACATGAAAGTGAGCTTATGGATGGCTATGCTGCTCTTATTGCGGCGATGGATTCAGACGGAAGAATTGGCGGAAGGCTTATGGGAGTACTTCATACTGTAAATGACAGTCTTGCGGATGTGGTTCAAAGTGACAGGACGGATGTGCTGTGGGGACAGGATTTCTTCTATGAAGAGCTTCTTGGACTTAAGTTCAAGATAACACCTTTTTCATTCTTTCAGACGAATTCTTTAGGAGCGGAAGTCCTATATGATACAGTAAGAAGCTATATCGGAGATACGAAGGATAAGGTTGTATTTGATTTGTACAGTGGCACAGGCACGATAGCACAGCTTGCCGCAGCGGTGGCACAGCGTGTTGTCGGAGTTGAGATTGTAGAGGAAGCGGTTTGTGCTGCGAAGGAGAATGCGGCACTTAACGGACTTAATAATTGTGAATTTATTGCCGGCGATGTTCTCAAAGCCATAGATGAGATAGAAGATAAGCCTGATATGCTTATTCTTGATCCTCCGCGTGACGGAATACATCCTAAGGCACTTCCTAAGCTGATTTCCTATGGCGTTGACAGAATCGTGTATGTGTCATGCAAGCCGACAAGTCTTGCAAGAGATATGGCAGTATTCAATGAGAACGGATATCATATGGAAAAAGCTGTGGCAGTCGATATGTTTCCGGGAACAGCCAACACAGAGGTTGTGGCTCTTATTGTTAAGAATAATTAGTACTATGGAACTATATGGCATTTAAAATACATAATTACTTAAGAAAATAACAATAATATCTTAGAAATTCAATTATTTCCAGCATTAATATGCAAAAATAGCTTGACATTCAGTGCATTTAAATATATGCTATTTACGTTATTAACGCATGGCACTATTAAATTTAATAATTATTTATTGTTGCACATAAAGGAGTGGGCTGGTCTCATTCCTTTTCTTGAATACAGCAATGATTTAATTAGGTAAAGTGACAATGCGCTAAAATATAACAAGGAGGATTTTTTATGAGAAAGTTTTCTAAGCGTGTTCTTGCCGCAACTCTTTCAACTGCAATGGTATTCTCTCTTGCAGCATGTAACAAGGCAGACAACAGCGCAACAACAGCTTCCGGTGCTGAGTCATCATCAGCATCTGGCACTGAGACAACAAAGGGAAATGAGGAGACAACAAGCGCTCCTGCAGCAGATGGTGCAACTTATACATATAACTATGCACTTGAAGTTTTCCCGACTAACTGGAATGTTCACACATATCAGACAAACACTGATACAGACATTCTCAACTATATCACAGAGGGCTTATATGAGTTCGATTATAATGAGACTATGGATGGTTACAAGATGGTTCCGGGTGCAGCAGCAGCAGAGCCTGTAGATGTAACAGCAGACTATGTCGGTCAGTTCGGAATCGAAGATGGGGATGCTGCCAAGGCATGGAAGATTACTCTTCGTGATGACCTTTGCTGGGAGGATGGTACTCCAATCACAGCAAAGGATTATGTAACATCAGCAGAGTTATTATTAAACCCTGTTGCTAAGAACTACCGTGCAGACTCATTATATTCAGGAAATATGGTAATCGCAGGTGCTAAGGCTTACTTATATCAGGGACAGCACGCATACGATACACAGATTGGCACAAGTTATTTTGATATGGATACAGCACAGACAGATGAGAATGGTGTATACACTGTTGACGGTCATGATGTTGCATTCAGCCTTGATGACAGTGCAGCATGGAGCAGCAACTCACTCACAGATTACTATGAGTCAGATGCAACAATATTCCAGGATGCTGACGGAAATGATATGTATGCAGAGCTTTCAGCTTTAGCTGATGAGAACGGTTTTATCAAGGTTGATGCTGATGTTGCCGGCAAGTTAGCTCTTATAATTGCACATCTTAAGGATTTTGCTGACTATGATTCATATGCAGCAGATGCAGGCGATTATGCTAAGCAGGAGTGGCAGGAGTTCTGCTATCTTGGTACATCTTACCCGGAGACAGATTTCTCTACAGTAGGTGTTATTGCAGAGTCAGATACAGACCTTGTTCTTGTTCTTGAGAAGGAGTTAAGCGGTTTCTATCTTCTTTACTCATTATCAGATTCATGGCTTGTAAATGCTGATCTCTATAAGTCATGTGAGTCAGTAGTTGACGGTGTATACCAGAACTCTTACTGTACATCAGCCGATACAACAATCTCTTATGGTCCATATAAGCTTGCTTCATACCAGGCTGATAAGCAGTTCGTTCTTGAGAGAAATGATTTACAGCATGATGTTAAGGATGGCTTCTATCAGACAACAGCAATCCAGTGTGATTGTGTACCTGAGGCAGCTACAAGACTTGAGATGTTCTTAAATGGTGAGCTTGATAATTATGTTCTTACAGCAGATGATATGGAGACATATCAGTCAAGCGATTACACATACTACACATCACAGCCTTCAACATTCTATATTGCACTTAACCCTGATATGAACGCTCTTAAGAATGAGCAGACTAACTTAGGTGCAGGCTACAACAAGACAATCCTTACAGTTAAGGAGTTCAGACAGGCACTTTGCTATGCACTTGACAGAAAGTCATTCGCACTTGCAACAGCACCTACTAACAACGCTGCATTCAGCCTTTACTCAGATCTTATTATCGCTGATCCGGAGACAGGTGAGTCATATCGTTCAGGCGATGCCGCTAAGCAGGTTCTCGTAGATTTCTGGGGCTTATCAGATGAAATCGGTTCAGGCAAGATGTATGAGACAGTTGACGACGCTATCGAAAGCATCACAGGCTACAACCTTTCACTTGCAAAGGAGAAGTTCGATGAGGCTTATGATATCGCAGCTGCTGATGGCTTAATAAATGAGACAGACAAGATTCAGATTAAGATCGGTCTTCCTAACAGCACAGCTAACTTCTATTCTAAGGGATATGAGTTCCTTGTTAACTGCTACACAGAGGCAGTTGTCGGAACAAAGCTTGAAGGCAAGTTAGAGTTCACAATGGATGATACACTTGGTAACGGCTTTGGTAACGCTCTTAGAGCTAATCAGGTTGATCTGCTCTTTGGTGTAGGCTGGAGTGGTTCAGCTCTTGATCCATATAACTTAATGGAAGCTTATGTAACGGAGGCTTATCGTTACAATAAGTGCTGGGATACATCATCCGAGCAGCTCACAGTTGAGCTTGACGGTGTTAAGTACACAGCTTCAGTATTAGACTGGAACAAGGCTATTATGGGTGAGGAGATCACTGTAACAGCAGCAGACGGAACAACAAGCACATTCAAGGCCGGTACAGCTGATGATAACCAGGAGGAGAGATATTTAGTTCTCTGTGCTCTTGAGGGTGCAGTTCTTGAGACTTACGAGATGATTCCTATGATTGATAACTCTTCAGCAGCTCTTAAGAGCATGCAGGTTGAGTACTACACAGAGGAGTATGTCTATGGTGTTGGCCGTCATGGTGACTTCAAGTACTTAACATATGATTACACAGATGCTGAGTGGACAGACTTCGTTGCATCACAGGGTGGTCAGCTTAACTACAACTAGTATTCGGGCTTAGGCCGGAATAGGCAATACTGATTGATTATTGGGAAACAAAAAGCAATCAAGTTTAATCCGTTAAGGATTATTAATCCGCTCGGAGGGGGCATTTTATGTGCCCCCTTTGAAGGATTTTTATTATCTAAGCAGTTTTTTTCATCGCTTTTTGCGTTTGTACAGCTTTTGTAAATCCCGCTTTCATAAGCAAGAATGTATTGGATATCATATAAGCGGTTTCCGATTTAAGAAAGCTGCATGAATACAAATAAAATACGGAGGTTGAATTTTTTATGTATATGGTAAAGTATGTAATAAAGCGTATCGCACTCATGTTCTTTGTGCTTTTTACAATCATGACGATGAGCTTTGTACTTATAAAGATGCTCCCTAACATAGATGCGGAGCAGTTCGGTAAGGATGCGGCACTCGTTGCCCAGAGACGTGAGATTATGGGTTATAATAAGCCTATATTAGTGCAGTATGGTATATTCTTAAAGAGAAGTATACTTGGCGGAGACTGGGGCATGAGTGAGTCCTTATATCGCATGCAGGATGTATGGACTGTGTTCGTATCTAAGCTTCCGGCTACACTTATGGTTAATATTTGTTCCATTCTTATAAGTATTCCCGTAGGTCTTCTGCTTGGAATATATGCGGCTCTCAAGAAAAATAAATGGCAGGATTACCTCATATCGACTCTTGTTATGGTATTCATCTCAGTGCCTGCATTTGTATTTGCTTTCCTTGTACAGTATATCTTATGCTTCAAGCTTAAGCTCTTCCCTCTTCAGCTTAAGGCAGGAACAGACTGGTTCTCACCGTCAATGTTAAGGTCGGCTGTTCCGGCGATTCTTTCACTAAGCTTCGGAAGTATAGCAGGCTTTGCAAGATATACAAGAGCGGAGCTTTCAGAGGTGCTTACAAGCGACTTTATGTTACTTGCAAGAACTAAGGGACTTACCCGCTCACAGGCAACCATCCGTCATGCGATGCGTAATTCCATGGTGCCTATATTCCCTATGATTCTTGGTGAGTTTGTCGGAATCATGAGTGGATCACTTATCATTGAGCAGATTTTCGGTGTTCCGGGTGTTGGACAGCTCTTCCTCAATTCTATTACAGGCAGAGATTACAACTTTTTCATGCTGCTCACAGTATTTTATACCATGATAGGGCTTGTTGCCGGAATCGTTGTAGATATCAGTTATGGTATCGTAGATCCGAGAATCAGAATGGGGGAGCGTTAAGATGGCTAAAAATAAGAACACAGATTACACGAATATCCCTAAGGAGAAATTCGAATTCTATAAAAGAGATGAATCTATACATGATAAGAGACTTGAGACTAAGCCTGTAGGATATTTTAAGGATGCGATGAGAAGATTCGCAAAAAATAAGAGTTCTGTTGTAGCAGCTTATATTATTCTTGTACTTGTGCTTTTTGCAATTTTTATTCCGGTTTTCTGCGAGAATAATTATACAAAGGCAGCTACCGATACAACATATCTGCAGTATAGCAAGCTTCTTCCAAAGAGCCATCTCTTTGCATGGGCCGGCTGGGATGGCTGCTCTGATGAGACTCTCTCAGAGGGCGATTATCTAAGAAGAGAAGCTATTGCTGTTGAGACAGGACACAATCCTACCAAGGAAGTGTACTCATCATACGCAGATGAAGCTAATGGCAATGCAATTTATTATAAAGTAAGAACAGACTCATATCTTAAGAATGGTATGATTTATCTCACACTTTCTGCTGCAGATTATGAAAGTATACAGAAGTGGCAGAATGAGACAGGCGTACAGGTAATATATCCGGCTGTTGATACTTCATCATTGAAGGTGGCAACACTTAAGAATGATGCAAATATCTGGTATCAGTGTACTAATAAGGGTCAGCCTAAGCTTGACAAGAATGGAAATTTTACAGAGATATATAAGACAAAGGGTGCAGATGATTATGACAGTATCCGAATTGAAGGCGATGACGGTTCATACCGTTATGCTGTTGTAGGCGGTACATCCACTGCAAAGTCATATCAGGTTCGTGTATTCGCATACACATATTTCCAGTACAGATATGGTCATGAACCATCATTCCTCTTTGGAACTAATGCTTATGGTCAGGATATTCTTACAAGACTTGCCAAGGCTGTAAGATTCTCGATCTTACTTGCGCTTGGTGTATCTTCAATCAATCTTTTCCTTGGTGCTGTATATGGTGCCATTGAAGGTTACTACGGTGGTGTGATTGACCTTGTAATGGAGCGTATATCAGATATTTTAAACGGTGTTCCTTTTGTAGTAGTTGTAACACTTTTCCAGCTTCATCTTGCAAGCAAGGTCGGTGTTGTCATATCCTTCCTGTTTGCATTCGTACTCACAGGCTGGATTGGCATGGCAAGCCGTGTGCGTATGCAGTTTTACAGATTTAAGAATCAGGAATATATTCTTGCGGCACGTACACTTGGCGCAAGAGATTCAAGACTTATGTTCAAGCATATATTCCCTAACGCATTAGGTACAATCATAACAGGTTCTATCCTTATGATTCCTAATGTAATATTCAGCGAGTCCAACATGACATACTTAGGTATCGTTAATCTTGACTCTGCAACAATGTCATCACTCGGAAGTATGTTATCAGCAGGTAAGCCGCTTCTTTCAACTTATCCGCACATATTATTCTTCCCTGCGGTAGTCATTTCCTTACTCATGATTTCGTTCAACCTGTTCGGAAATGGTCTTCGAGATGCATTTAACCCATCCTTAAGAGGAACGGAGGAGTAATACAAAAATGGAAAAAAAGTTATCGGTTAATAATCTTGTCATTTCCTTCCGTACTCCGGCGGGAAAGGTACAGGCAGTTCGCAATATAAGCTTTGACCTGAATAAAGGCGAGACTCTGGCAATCGTTGGCGAGTCCGGCTCAGGTAAGTCAGTAACCAGCAAGGCTATACTTGGTATTCTTGCAGGTAACTCTATCGTAGAGAGTGGTTCTATAATATATGATGGCATGGATCTTCTTCGTATATCGGAGGATGAATTCTATCATGTCCGTGGTGATAAGATTGCAATGATCTTTCAGGACCCATTGTCATCGCTTAATCCTATCATGCGTATCGGTAAGCAGCTTACTGAGGCCATGCTTTTAAAGGGCAAGGCGCGTCAGAAGTCCAGCCGTAAGGCGTTTAATGACACACTTGCACTTTTATCCGATGCTATGGTTGAGGCAGAGGCAGCCGGAGATTCTGTGAAGGCAGAGGAGTTAAGACAGCTTTGCAAGAATTTCGACAAGTTTGAATTTAAGCATATTGAGCTTGAGCAGGCTTATAATGTAGCTCATGAGGCAGCTCTTGAGGCACATGATGAGATAAAGGATATTCTTTTCTATATTGAGAAGAATGCTTTTGAAGATGAGAAGTACACATTAAAGGAAGTGATGCGTCTTGCAGGGGATTCTTTTAATGACTGGGTTGTAAATGGCACTGATGCGGAAAAGCTTAAGAAGCTTATTGATGAGCTTAAGAGTGTTTCAGGTCAAGAGATAAAGAGCAGGAATTATAAAGAGGTTCCACGTATCCTTCAGGATATGGATAAGATACTTGAAGCGGTCGTTGGCAAGGATGAGCCGGACTTCTTCAGTATGGGTTACTATATCACTTTTGCAAATGAGCCGCTTCCATCAAAGAGTGTAAGTGAACTTAATGACTTCTTAAGAAATTATGCTGATGAGCATTTCATCAACAAGTTCCGTGAGTGTGCTGCCGGTGCGCTTAAGTACAATGCACAGAAGTACAATGAGCTTAAGAAGGAGGCACTGGAAGTTGTTGCACAGCAGAAGGCAGTCTTTGAGGCAGACAAGCTTGAAGATAAGAAGGTATGTCTTGACGCTGCTGAGATTATGGCTAAGGCTGTCGATGCATCAATTGACAGACTTGAGATTCACAAGGACAGTGTTGCATACACATTCGGAAATACATTAAAGATTCTTATCAATTCATATTTTACAGGTATTCATAAGAATGAGACTGCTGCTAAGAACCATGAGAAGCAGTCGGCTAAGTATGATAAGCTTGTTGCAAAGGGAAAGACACCTTCATGGAAGGTTGCTCCTTCTACAGCTGTAGACCTTGATCTTGTTCAGGACAATATTGTGGACCTTATAGACAGGCTTATAAATCATTACAACGAAGTTCTTGAAAATGCTGCGTCAAGAAATTATGAGAATGAGACAAGCGAGCTTATAAAGTTCTTCAAGAACAATGCTTCAGGCGTTGTCATGAAGGTTACAAAGGCAATGGCTAAATATAAAGCACTTAAGCTTATGGAAGAGGTAGGTATCCCGGATGTAAGAAAGAGATACAAGCAGTATCCGTTCGAGTTCTCCGGTGGTATGAGACAGCGTATCGTTATCGCCATAGCTCTTGCAGCAGACCCTGATATCCTTATCTGTGATGAGCCTACAACAGCTCTTGATGTTACAATTCAGGCACAGATTCTTGAGCTTATCAACAAGATTAAGAAGGATCGTAACCTTTCAATCATATTCATAACACATGACCTCGGTGTAGTTGCCAACATGGCAGACAGAATCGCAGTTATGTATGCAGGTAAGATTGTTGAGACAGGTACATGTCAGGATGTATTCTATTCACCTGCACATCCTTATACATGGGCATTACTCTCAGCTATGCCTGATGTAGATACCAACGAGAAGCTAGAAGCTATTCCTGGTACACCTCCGAATATGATTTATCCGCCGGTTGGTGATGCGTTCGCAGATCGTAACAAGTATGCACTTCAGATTGATTTTGAGATGCAGCCGCCAATGTTCAAGATAAGCGATACACACTATGCGGCAACATGGCTCCTTCATCCGGATGCTCCTAAGGTTGAGCTTCCTAAGATTATCACGGAGCGTATTGCCAGAATGAAGTCAAAGGGAGGTGCCTTAAATGCCGAATAATGAAAATGAAGAAGTATTATTGCGAGTAGAGCACCTTTGCCAGTATTTTAAGATTAATAAAGCTGTTGATGATGTCAGCTTCGACATTAAAAAGGGTGAAGTATTCGGTCTTGTAGGTGAGTCAGGCTGTGGTAAGACTACCACAGGACGTTCAATCATCAAGCTCTACAATATTACATCAGGTAATATATATTTTAAGGGAAAGAGAATTGCTGCCGGAACTCTTTCATATAAGAATAATATCGAGGCAGCACAGGAACAGTATAAGACTAACGTAGAAGTAATTAAGAAGTCTGCTCTCAGTGAAAATGAAAAGAAGGCGGAGCTCACAAAGAAAAAGAGTGAGCTTAAGGAATACATTGATAAGCAGCGTGCAGAGATTAAGTCAGCAAGAGCGGATCATAAGAGACAGAAGTTCAACACTGAGATTCAGATGATTTTCCAGGATCCTATTGCTTCTCTTGACCCGCGTATGACGGTCGGACAGATTATTGCCGAAGGACTTGTTATCCGTGGTGAGAAGGATAAGAAGAAGATTGATGAGAAGGTGTATGAGGTTCTTGAGATGGTTGGTCTTGTAAGAGAGCATGCCGGAAGATATCCTCATGAGTTCTCAGGTGGTCAGAGACAGCGTATCGGTGTCGCAAGAGCCGTAATTATGAATCCGGAGCTTATCATAGCAGATGAGCCTGTCAGTGCGCTTGACGTATCCATTCAGGCACAGGTTATCAACCTTCTTGATGATCTCCGCCATAAAATGGGACTTACTGTTTTATTCATTGCACATGATTTGTCAGTCGTAAAGTATTTCTCCGACAGAATCGGTGTTATGTATTTTGGTAAGCTTGTTGAACTTGCAACCTCCGATGAGCTGTTTGCACATCCGCTTCATCCGTATACAAGGTCACTTCTCTCAGCTATCCCTATGCCGGATCCTGACTATGAGAAGCAGCGTAAGAGAATAACATATGTTCCTCTACGCGACCATGATTACACTAAGGAGCAGCCGACACTCAGAGAGGTTGTACCGGGACATTTCGTTCACTGCAATCAGGAAGAGTTCGACAGATATCAGCTGGAGCTTAAGAAATAATGGCAGATGTTCGTAAAAAATTTGTTACTTTTTTGAAGAACAACTGGATAAAGTATCTTGTACAGATTGTGATAGCATTGGCTCTGTCACTTGCATTTATGGGATTTAGAGGTGCATTTGATGCCGACACCATGCCGGCGGACAGAGCTAAGGCTGTGTGTGACGGTTTTTCCATCACAGCAATGATATATATATGCTTTGGAATATTGATGTGGATTTCTACGACAGGCTTTTTCGACATATTTGCCTATGCATTCAGGAAGGGTGCACATGCAATAATTCCGGGAATGGGTCTTGATAACAGCAGGAACAGTTATTACGATTATAAGCAGGATAAGATGGATAAAAGAAAAAGCAAACCGATGTATTCAACGCTTGTAATAGGAATACTGTTTCTTATTATAAGTGTGGTGCTTGTAATGTACTGGTATTCACTGTAAAGATATAAAAAAACTATGAAATCTATTGACATTTTCTGCGAGTTAGAATAAACTAACATACAGAAACGGAGGTAACAGGATATGGGTACAGTGATAGTAGCAGCAGTACTTACAGCGGTTGTCGGACTTATTATCCACGGAATGGTTAAAGATAAAAAGGCAGGAAAATCTGTTGCGTGTGGTGGAGATTGCAGTAAATGCAAAGGACATTGCAGCCATTGATTTTATGACTGCCGGAATAAGAAGAGATACAGAAGAATCGCCATATAGGACATTAAAAGTTCTATGTGGCGTTTTTTTACAAAAAAACATAAAATGTGCAATAAAAATATTTAAATTTTCGAAAAAATATGGTATAATTGTACAATCAAATAAAAACAAAACACAAAAATATTTAATTATGAAGGAAAAAATTAAAAAGTATGTTCAAAATGAAGGAACAGGAGGCAGCGTATGGAAATTAGAGAATTTGCTGACATGAATAGCTTTGAGGAAATCATGAATAACTGGGCAAAGGCGACGGGACTTGCGACAGTGGCAGTTGGCACAGATGGAAAATACATTTCAAAGTGCTATAATTTTACAGATTTCTGTATTAAGCTTACAAGGGGAAGTGGAGAAGGTCGCAAAAGATGTGAGAAGTGTGACAGGGAAGGTAAAGGCGTTTATCACTGTCATGCAGGATTAATTGATTTTGGAATTGACCTTGTTGTTGATGGACAGAAGGTTGGTTCGGTAATCGGTGGACAGGTTCTTCCGGAACATCCTGATGAACAGAAATTCCGCAATGTTGCAAAGGAACTTGGTATTAATGAGGATAAGTACATAGAGGCCCTCAAGAGAGTAAATGTCCGCACCGAGGAATCAATCAATGCTTCAGCGACATTGCTCGGACAGGTGCTCAATAATTTTATCAATGCCGAGTATGCAAAGAAGATGAACGGTAATATTATAGGCAGTCTTACAGATGGAATCAATGAAGCTAACCAGCTTGTCGGAGAGATTAAGAAGAAAACGGGCGAGCTAAGAGGAATCCAGAGTAAGCAGAAGATATTAGCACTCAATGCCAGCATAGAGGCTGCAAGAGCAGGTGATATGGGCGCTGGCTTTGCCGTTGTTGCAAGCGAAGTTGGGAAGCTTTCAGAGAAGAGTTCATCTGTCAATAAGGATATAGAGGATATAGTAACTAGGATTTCGGATGTTGTCACATCAATGAAAGAGTAAATTATAATAAAATCACTTGCCGGAAGTAGGAAGCCTGCAAAAGCCACATATTGTGCGGAAGCATATGGTATATGTTATAAGTCAATGTGTGGCTTTTTATTGTTTTTTGTTGACTTTGAAAAGGTTGTTGTTGTAAATATTATTGATAAATACATAACAAGCAAAAAAAGACATTTTTTTTGCAAAAATGGTTGTTTATTTTTCGACTGAATAGTAGTATTGTATAGATACAAGATGTGGTTTTGATTTGTTTTATGTTTGATTTTGATTGATTTATCAATTCACCAGTATTAGGAGGTTAGTATGAATTTTTTAGACGCTGAATTTGTGAAGGGCTTTATCAGAATGGCAGATGACGGCTGGCAGCAGGGCTGGCATGAGAGAAACGGAGGCAACCTTTCATATCGTGTTAAGCCTGAGGAGGTAGACACTGTAAGAAGTTTCCTCTGGCCTAAGGAGTGGCAGCCAATCGGGACAAGCGTTCCTAAGCTTGCAGGAGAATATTTCCTTGTAACAGGAAGCGGTAAGTATTTCCGCAATGTTGCAATCAAGCCTGAAGATTCAATGTGCATGATAGAGATTGACAGTACAGGTGAGAAGTATCGTATAGTATGGGGTCTTGTAAATGGCGGAAGACCTACAAGTGAGCTTCCTTCACACCTTATGAACCATGAAGTTAAGAAGGTTCTTACAGATGGAAGGTACAGAGTAATATATCACGCTCATACAACCAACATTATAGCACTTACATTCGTTCTTCCGCTTGACGATCAGGTATTCACAAGAGAACTCTGGGAGATGGCAACAGAGTGTCCTGTTGTATTCCCTAGCGGTGTCGGTGTTGTTCCTTGGATGGTTCCTGGAGGAAGAGACATTGCAGTTGCAACAAGCGAGCTTATGAAGAAGTATGATGTAGCTATATGGGCTCATCATGGAATGTTTGCGGCAGGAGAGGATTTTGACCTCACATTCGGTCTTATGCATACAGTTGAGAAGTCTGCTGAGATACTTGTCAAGATGCTTTCAATGAGTCCTACTAAGCTACAGACTATCCAGCCGGATGATTTCAGACATCTTGCAAGAGACTTTAAGGTTACTCTTCCTGAGCAGTTCTTATATGATAAGATTAAGTAATATTTCATTAAATATACACAAAAATTAACTACAAATAATAGCACCAATCTGTTATAATCATTCATAGTGATTAAAGGATTGGTGCTTTTTATGTTGCAGGACAGACTATATTATATGATGAATAAGCCGCAGGGGTGCATAACCGCCAGGAAGGATACTCTTCAGAAAACAGTTATGGAGTATTTTCCGCAAGAGCTTGCAGATGTGCTCTTTCCTGTCGGAAGGCTTGACAAGGATACGGAAGGGCTGCTTCTGTTTACCAATGACGGACAGTTTGACCAGAAGCTTATGCATCCGAAGCACCATGCACCTAAGAAGTATTACCTTTTTGCAACAGGTGAACTAGGAAGTGAAGCGATAGACAGGATTGAGGGTGGACAGCTGCTTACAGGCGAGGACAAGCCGACTAAGGGCGCAGCTATGACGATAACGGAGCGCGGCAGGTATGAAGACTTTGAAAAAAGATTTACGTCCAAGAAACGTTTTCGAGATAATGAGTTTAACAGAAACAGACCGGTATTTGCCGCAACGCTTGAGATATATGAAGGAAAGAAGCATCAGGTCAAGAGGATGATGCTTGCGGAAGGCTGCCGTGTTATCTATCTTAAAAGACTTGAAATAGGCGGAGTGAAGCTTGATGACAGCTTAAAACCGGGAGAATACAGAAAACTGACAGAAGCGGAATATGACAGGCTTATGTCAGGTGATTGGAAGAATTAGATTATGAAAAATATAGTTATAGGTATGCTTGCACATGTTGATGCAGGCAAGACAACACTTTCAGAAGGACTTTTATATACAGGGAACGTCATAAGAAAGCTCGGAAGAGTCGACAATCAGGACGCTTTTCTTGACACGGACAAATTAGAGCGCTTAAGAGGAATAACAATATTCGCTAAGCAGGCGGTAATCAGAACGCAGAATACATATTTTACTCTTCTTGATACGCCGGGACATGTGGATTTTTCGGCTGAGATGGAAAGAGCACTTTCGGTGCTTGACTATGCGGTGCTTGTCATAAGCGCTGCGGATGGAGTGCAGGCACATACAAGAACAGTGTGGAAGCTGTTATGGCAGTATAATATTCCTACATTTATATTTGTCAATAAGATGGACCAGATAGGAGCAGACAAGGAAAGAATCATGGAAGCCTTACAGAGAGAGCTTTCAGGCTGTTGTGTGGACTTTGATGAGAATGCAGTGGATTTTTATGAGAATCTTGCAATGTGTGATGAACATTGTATGGATGAATTTCTTGAAAATGGGAAAGTAAGTGATTTAACTGTTACAGATGCGATAAAGCGTAGGATGGTATTTCCGTGTGTGTTCGGCTCAGCACTTAAGATGATTAATGTTGACAGATTGTTCGCACTTTTAGATGAATACACAGTGATGCCGGAATATCCATCAGAGCAGTTCGGAGCAAGAGTTTATAAAATTTCAAGAGATGAGCAGGACAACAGGCTTACATATCTGAAAGTCACGTCAGGCGTGCTTAAAGTAAGGCAGATGATAGGCGATGAGAAAGCGTCACAGCTTAGAATATATTCGGGAAGCAGATACGAGACGTGTGATGTCGTGTATCCGGGAATGATATGTGCTGTGTTAGGACTTGTAAAGACATATCCGGGACAGGGAATGGGCTGTGAATATGGGAATGTACACGCAGTCCTAGAACCGGTGCTTGATTACAGAATTAAGCCTTTAGATGATATCACTCCGGCGAAGCTTTTGCTGTCGTTAAGAGAGCTTGAGGAGGAAGAACCGCAGCTTAGCATAGCATGGAGTGAGGAGCTTTCGGAGCTTCATGTCAAGCTTATGGGTGAAGTCCAGACGGAAGTGCTAAAGAATATCATTAAAGACCGATATGATGTCAATGTAGATTTTGATGAGGGAAGTGTCGTATATAAGGAGACTGTTAATGGCAGATCCGAAGGAATAGGACATTTTGAGCCTTTAAGACATTATGCGGAGGTACATATACTTATTGAGCCGGGAGAGCGCGGAAGCGGAATCACAATAAGCTCAGAGTGCCGTGAAGATATATTAGACAGAAATTGGCAGAGACTTATAATGACTCATTTAGCAGAGAAGGAGCACAAGGGTGTTCTTACAGGTTCGGCTCTTACGGATGTAAAGTTTACGCTGCTTACAGGGCGCGCACATCAGAAGCATACGGAAGGAGGAGATTTCAGGCAGGCTGTATACAGAGCTGTGCGTCAGGGGCTTATGAAGGCAGCGAGTGTGCTTCTTGAGCCATATTACAGCTTCACATTGGATATTCCGCAGAATCTGTTAGGGCGTGCAATGACAGATGTTGAACGCATGTCGGGACATTGCGATGCACCTGTAATAAGTGATGGGCATGCCGTTTTAACAGGACAGGCACCTGTAGTCTGCATGAGACACTATCAGAGAGAGGTGAATGCATATACAAGAGGTGAAGGACATCTCACTCTTTTTGCCGATGGATATGATGTGTGCCACAATGCCGATGAAGTTATCGAACAAAAGGGGTATATCGCAGAGGCAGATACCGCAAATCCGGCTTCATCAGTATTTTGTGCACATGGTTCCGGTTTTGTCGTGCCTTGGGATGAGGTTGAGGAATATATGCATCTTGAAGCGGTTCTGTTAGATGACGGAACATTGAGAGAGCTGAATGATGAAGAGCTTGCACTTATAAATCCTCTGGAGGGTAGGAGGCAGCAGGGCAGAAGTGACGAGGAAGATTACGCACTAGGAACGGATGAGATAGATGAGATAATTGCGAAGGCATCACATGCGAACAGCCATAGCAAGGGTGAAGTAAGACAGTGGAAGAAAAGCAGTAGGGCGGCGCAGGTATATGAGTATGGAACTTCCGGTAAAAAGCCGAAGCCTGAGCCTAAGAAAGAAAAATATCTTCTCATAGATGGCTATAATGTTATTTTTGCATGGCAGCAGTTAAAAGATATCGCTGCAGTGAATATTGACGGTGCCAGAGGCAGGCTTTTGGATATACTTTGCAATTATCAGGGAATAAAAAAAGTCAATCTCATTGCAGTTTTTGATGCATACCGCATTCCGGGACATGATACAGAGTATCTTGACTATCATAATATACATGTTGTGTATACGAAGGAGGCGGAAACTGCTGACAGGTTTATTGAGCGTTTTGCACATGAAAATGGTGCTAAATATGATATTACAGTTGTCACATCTGATGGGCTTGAGCAGATTATAATAAGAGGACAGGGATGCCACCTTCTATCATCAAGAGATTTTGAAAAGGAAGTGGAGGAGTCATCTAGGAAGCTTACTGAGGATTATATTGCCTCTAACAGAAGCGATAAAAATTATATAGGCGACCATGCGGTATTTAGGGATGGAATTATTGTAAGAGATTAAGATTTACGAAAGAAAATCCGGGAGGAATCTGTAGATATGAAATTTAAAAATGTGGATAAACGCAGGCTTGTCATAGTGGTATGTGCGGTTATAATGATGGGATTGGCGCTGTCATTTCTTAACAGGACTAATCTTGGCACAGATCCATGTACTATGTTCAATCTCGGAATGTCAAGGCTTTTGGGAATCAGCCTTGGAACGTGGCAGGCGCTTTTTAATTCTTTTTTGTTTATTTTTGTATTCATCTTTGCAAGAAATCAGATTGGGTGGGGAACGCTTGCAAATATGTTTCTTGTAGGATACAGCTTTGACTTTTTTACATGGCTTAACAATAAGTGGATTGCGCAGGATGCATTTGGCAGCATGGCGGTGAGAATACTTGTCATGATACCGGCTTTGTTCGTATTTATAATGGCTGCGTCAGCATATATGGGTGCTTCACTCGGAACATCACCATATGATGCAATCTCATATATTCTTGCTGACAAGATAAAAAAAGTTCCGTTCAGGGTTATAAGAATAATCTATGACCTTGTTGTATGTATTGCAGGCTGGGCGCTAGGTTCAACGCTTGGCGTGGTAACTATTATAATGTCTCTCGCATTAGGGCCTGTTATTACATGGATGACAGATAATGTTATAGATAAATATATCATATCAGATAATAAGACAGACTGATATGTATAGATGGAGGTATGTATAGATGGAGATTATGGATGAATATAAGCTTGAAGTTTTTAAGGACTACTTCGATTCGGGCGAGGTGAGAAAATTCCGTGAGCTTATGATGTATTATGAGTGTGCAATGCTTGAAGTAAAGACGAAGCTGGATGTTCTTAACAAAGAGCTTGCATTAAAGAAAAGCCGGAATCCTTTTGAGAGCATCAAATGCCGTATCAAGACTCCGGAGAGCATAATGGAGAAGCTTATCCGCAAGGGAATAGATTTTACGGTAGAAAATATCGAGATGGAGCTCAATGACATAGCAGGCATAAGAGTTATATGTTCTTTTCCGGATGATATATACGAGCTTATAGATTATCTGATTAAGCAGGACGATATAAGGCTTATCACGATAAAAGATTACATAAAGAATCCGAAACCTAACGGTTACAGAAGCGTTCATCTTATTGTTGAGGTTCCTATTTTCCTTACTGATACCAAAAAGCCTATGCGCGTTGAGGTACAGTTTCGAACAATAGCCATGGATTTCTGGGCGAGCCTTGAGCACAAGCTTAAATATAAGAAGGATATAAAGAAATCAGAGGATATATCGGAGCAGCTTTATTACTGTGCGGAGCTTATCAGCCAGTTAGATGCGAGAATGCAGCAGATTAGAAATAAGATTGAGATGAATGAAAATATAGAGGTATAAGGCATTGACGCAAAAGGCCTGTCTGGATTATACTATACTTAATGCCTGTAAAGGGCTTAGATGTTTGAAAGGGATTTTTAAATGAAGAAGATTTTAGTTATCGGATTTTTGGCGATATGCAGCACAGTATTGTGCTCATGCGGAAAGAGCGCCAAGCAGCTTAACAACACAGGTATAGAATATTATAACGAGTCAGAGTATGAGAAGGCAGTCGATGCATTTGAACAGGCAGTAGAAAAAGACCAGAACGGAACGGCGCAGTATACTGTCAACCTCGGAAAAGCATACGCCGAACTGGGCAATTATGAGGAAGCAAAGAATGCATTTATGGCAGCATATACAGACGATAAGTCGTCTAAGGAGGCACAGTGGGGAATAGGAGTGGCATCGTATTTTCTTGGTGACTATTCAACATCGATGGAGTATTTCGGAAAGGTTGTCGAAAATATAAGTAATTATGATGAGATAGACCTTGATTCATTGCAGTACTATGCTTCATTACAGACATATTACAATGACAATGCCGGTGCGATAGACAGCTACACTGTGTTGATACGCAAGAATTATAATACCGAACAGCAGTATTTTCTCAGAGGAAGCATATATGCAGCTCAGGGAATGGAAAATGAAGCAGTCTTAGATTATGAGGAAGCATTAAAGACTTACGGCAGTGAATATGAGATGTATTATAATATCTATTATAATCTTCACAAAGCCGGATTTGAGAGCAGAGCTGTGTCATATCTTAGGAGAGCGCTTGATGTTGACGGTGCGGATAATTTACTAAAAGGAAAGACATACTATATTATAAATGACTATGAGAACGCTGTGAAATTTCTTTCAAAGGCTATAGATGAAGGAAAGCAGGAAGCGGAATTTTATCTGGCAATGACATATGAGAAGCTCGGAAAGAGTGAGGAAGCCGTAAGCATGTATGAGACGTATCTGAAGAATTATCCTACGGATGCTGGAGCATACAATCAATATGGCATGTATTGCCTGAATAAAGGAGATTATGAATCGGCGCTTGGATATTTTGCAGCCGGACTTGCGCTCGGTGATTCGGATGCAAAGAGAGAGCTTATGTTCAATGAGGCTGTCTGCTATGAATATTTATATCAGTATGAAACAGCGTATGACAAGTTCGGAGAATATCTAAAGGCATATCCGAAGGATGAGGCTGCAAAGCATGAATATGATTTTTTGAGTACAAGGTAAGCTTGGAGACTATGGGAGGGTGCAATGGCAGAGCTTATAGAGACAGCGAAGGATATTGAGAAGGTTATACTTATAGGTGTATGCACATCGGAGAATGATGACACGATGGAATCACTTGATGAATTGGAAGAGCTTGTAAAGACTGCCGGCGCAGTCACTTTGGAGAAAGTGATTCAGAACAGGGAATCAATCCATCCGGGAACATATATAGGAACAGGTAAGATTGACGAAGTAAGAGAGTTAGCCGACAGGATAGGAGCGACAGGAGTTGTCTGTGATGATGAGCTCTCACCGGCACAGCTTAGGAATCTTGAGAGCGAGCTGATGATGAAAGTCATGGACAGAACCATGGTTATTCTTGATATTTTTGCTAAGAGAGCTGTCACAAGCGAGGGCAAAATTCAGGTCGAGGCTGCACAGTTAAAATACAGTCTTGCAAGATTGGTAGGTCTTAGAAGTTCATTGTCAAGAGTCGGCGGCAATATGGCAGGCTCTATCGGTACAAGAGGACCGGGCGAGAAGAAGCTTGAGCTTGACAGAAGACTTATAAAGGACAGGATAGTTCAGCTTGGCAGAGAACTTGAAGATATTGAGAGCCACAGAAGTCTTGCAAGAACACAGAGAATGAAGAGCTCGGTTCCGGTGACTGCGATAGTCGGATACACCAATGCCGGAAAATCTACACTTCTTAATAAGCTGACGCAGGCGGGAGTGCTTGCGGAGGATAAGCTCTTTGCAACACTTGATCCTACGACAAGAGGTATCTGTCTTGAGAGCGGTCAGAATGTGCTTATAACAGATACGGTAGGATTTATCAGAAAGCTTCCGCATCATCTTATTGAGGCGTTTAAGAGCACTCTTGAGGAAGCGAAATATGCCGATATTATCGTGCATGTGGTTGACAGCTCAAGTCCGCAGATGGATACGCAGATGCACGTTGTATATTCAACGCTTGCAGAGCTTGGAGCAGGTGACAAGCCTGTTATAACACTATTTAATAAAAGAGATAAGTGTGAATCTGATGAGCTGCCTAAGGATTTTAAGGCAGAGAAGGTTATATATGGCTCCGCTAAGACAGGAGAAGGACTTGAGGAGCTTAAGGAAGCTATTGAGGAGATATTAAGGGCGCAGAAGGTATATATCGAGAAGGTGTATCCGTATGATTTGGCAGGCAAGATACAGTTAATCCGCAAATACGGACAGCTGCTCTCTGAGGAATACACAGAGTCAGGTATCATGGTAAAGGCATATGTTCCTTCGGAAATATACAGTCAGATATGAAAAGTTGTGATAAAGGCTTTAGTGGAGAAGAAGCTTATATTTTTAAGTTGATTCTTCATGAAATGCCTGGAAATGAGGAATAAAATGAATATAATTGCTGCAGTGGACTCAAATTGGGCAATAGGTTATAAAAATGATCTGCTTGTGAGGATACCTAATGACCAGAAATGGTTTCAGAATGTAACAACAGGTAAGGTTGTCGTCATGGGAAGAAAGACATTGGAGAGCTTCCCTAATGAAATACCTTTAAAGAACCGTACCAATATTGTGCTGTCGAATGATAAGAGCTTAAAGGTTAAAGATGCGATGATTGTACATAGTATTGATGAACTTTTTGATGAGCTTAAGAAATTTAATACTGACGATGTATATGTAATCGGCGGTGAGTCGGTATATGAAGCACTGCTTCCTTATTGTGATACTGCACATATAACTAAAATTAACTATGCATATCAGGCGGACAGGCATTTTCCTAATCTTGATAAGCTGCCTGAATGGAAGTCTGTTTTAGAGAGCGAGGAGCAGACATACTTTGATTTGGAGTATACTTTTGTAAAGTATGTGAGGGGGTAAGGTTTTGAATTTATCCGCAAGGAATGACAATTTAAGACATAAGTACAGATTAAGCTGGTATGAGATGAGAATATTCTTGTACCAGTTTGTTCTTACTTTTTTTCCGGTTATTTTGCTGAGCGCATTTGCTACATACATATATGTTACCAAGAGCTATGAGAAGCTTGAAGTATCAACGGAGGCAGCAGCGGTACAGCTTCAGAACAATTTGGATGAGCTGCTTACACAGCTTCAGGGGTATTACGTTGGGGCAGCAGACGATGACGGAGTGAAGTGGTTTATTGAATCCGATGCACAATATTCGGATTATTCAAGGCTGGTTGATGTGTCAGAGGTGTTGAACGGAAATTCGGTTTTCTCGGATTATGTGAGTGGTTATTCGATAATCAATTTTAAGACACAGAAGGTTCTTAGCAGCAGGGGAATGCATGACTATGTTAAGCTTGATAATAAGAGGGAGATAGAAGCACTTTATGAGCTGAACAAGAAAAATTTCAATCCGTATTTCTGGTCATTCAATCCTGTAACTACGAATGCAATCCTTCCGCGTGAACATGTGGACTATGAAGGAATATGCCTTGTACTTAGGCTTCCTACGATTGGCAGCTATTCAAATGCCATGATTATCGCAAAGATTGATTCAAATGCACTTATAAGGAAGGTTACAAATAATATCTCTGAATATGATGGAGCTATTGTGACAGATGATGGAAATGTCGTCTATGCAAGCAATAATGAACTGGCGGATAAGATTATGAGTTCACATGACAGAAGATTAAGATTGTCAAATGGTAAGTCGTATATAGTAGTCAAAATAGCGTCGGGAGTCTTTGGAATTAACTATTATGTAGCAGGAGATGCAAGCCAGGCATGGGGCGATGTCGATAGTATCTGGCGTGGAACTATAGTAATACTTGTTCTTTCCGCAATTATGTTTGTTGCCGTAATATGGTCGTCAAGAAAGCTCTACCAGCCTATAGCGGCTCTCAGCAAAAAGGTTGGAAGTCTTGCAGGCGCATTGCCTGAGACAACGGAAAGCATCGGAACAGCTGTCACGGAGGCTGATGATACAGCGGCTAAGAATGACAGGATGACAGGTGCTGCTCATCGAAGAAACGAACTTGAAAATATCGCAAAGCAGGTTGATATTCTTGTAAATACCAAAGAGCAGGCGGAAGAGATATCCATGACGCATAAAATTGAGCTTTTTTCAATGACTGAGAAGGCTCTTGTAAAAGGTGAACTGTCGGCAGAAGAGCTTCGAAGGAATATGGAGCAGTTAGAATTTGAGAGCAGAAAGTACTATATGGCGGCAGTTGGAATTGTACGGAATACAGATTCGAAGGAATCTGTTGACAATATTGCCCTGAGTGGCATTATAGACAGGCTTCCTCAGGAAATTACGCAGCTTTTATATCTTCCGGCAATAATACATTCGGATGTCATTGTATTTACAGCGGCTTCGGACGGCGAAGTCATGCTCAACATGAAGATGGAACGGCTGTATAATCTTATAAATTCGAGATTGCTGAGTGAAGGGCTTAAGCTTGAGCTTGTCATGGGAGTGAGCGGTATAAGAGAAAACCTTATCGAACTCAGGGATGCATATAAAGAGGCAAGAAAAGCGATTGAGTCGAAGCTTAAAAATGGTGACAAGCTTGCTTTTTACAGCGGCGAAGAGGAAAAAAACAAGGTTACATATAACTATGACACGATACTTGAAAAGCGGATAAAGGAAGCTGTTGAGAAATGCGATATGGAATCCGCATCTTCGTTGATGAATGAGTTCGTTGATGATATGTTCAGCCATGGTGCGGGAAATGATAACTATGTATATGTATACAGAATGATTATGACAGTCATAATGGTTCCGTCAGAGCTTGGGGTAGCTGTTGAGCATAACATCAAGGATTCGGATATATTTTCAAAGGCAAGCCAGATATTTGATGCCGGCAGATTAAAAAAGTATCTTAATGACGATGTGCTTGAACCTATCATTATCATGATTGATGAGGCACAGGGCAAGCGCTCAGGAGAGATTATTAATAGGATTAAGCAGGCTGTTAAGGATAAGGATGGAGATATCACGCTTACGGAATGCGCCGAGCTTTTGGATTATCACCCTAATTATCTGTGGAAAATAATGAAAAATGAGCTTGGCATTACATTTACCGAGTATGTGGCACAGTACAAGATAGAACGTGCAAAGGAACTTCTCACACAGACAGATATGAGTGTGGCAGCCATAGCAGAACATTTGAAGTACACAAATGCCCAGAATTTTATCCGCTTTTTTAGCAAAATGACGGATGTGACTCCGGGAAAATACAGACAGGAATTTAAGAAGAGATAAAAATATACTTAAAAACAATAAAAAACAAATAAAAATTACTAAATAAAAAATAATCATTCTTTTATTTCTGAGTATAATCAGAGTTGATAAATGATTATTTTTTGATTATACATGTGCAATATACACAAAATGTAAGCATTTACAATGTAATATATGGCATAGTTGCATAAAAAATGAGATTATGATTATTGATGTAACCTGCATTTGAATGTAATATCTACCTAGATGCGGTGGTTACATAGCCACAGCAAATAAAACAAAATTTCATTATGTGAAAGAAGGAGGAAAAATGGCACATACAGCTAAGAGAAAGTCCTCCGGATGTGCAGTAGTGATGGATAAGAAGCTTCCATTCTGGAAATTCATTTTACATCACAAGGGATTATACCTGATGCTTTTACCGGGACTTTTATACTTCATTATTTTCCGCTACATTCCGATGGCAGGTATCATAATTGCCTTCCAGAATTACAGTCCTTTTAAAGGCATTTTCGGAAGTGAATTTGTAGGCTGGCAGAATTTCAGGAATTTCTTTAAAGGGGCAGATTTCATGATGCTTCTTGAGAATACTCTTGGTATCTCGCTTTTAAGCCTTGTACTGTATTTCCCTGCACCGATTATCTTATCACTCTTCTTAAATGAGATAAGACATTCGGGCTACAAGAGAGTTGTACAGACATTTATCTATGTACCGCACTTTATTTCATGGGTTATTGTGGCAAGTATCACATACCAGCTCTTAAATGTAAATGATGGTATTGTGAATGAACTTATTACGAAGCTTACTGGTAGCCCTGTCAATTTCTTGGGCAAGGCTCAGTATTTCAAGGGTCTTATCGTAGGACAGTCAATATGGAAGGAGACAGGCTACGGTACAATCATTTTCCTTGCAGCACTTGCAGGTGTTGATACACAGCTTTATGAGGCGGCACGAATTGACGGTGCAGGCAGATGGAGACTTATGTGGAACATAACACTTCCATCAATCAAAGGAACAGTAATAATGATGCTCATCTTAAGAGTCGGCGGACTTCTTAACACAGGATATGAGCAGATATTCCTTATGAGAAATGACTTAAATGTTAAGTCAGCCGAGGTTTTTGATACATATGTGTATATGAAGGGTATCAGAGGTGCACAGTATTCACTGTCAACTGCGGCAGGTCTTTTTAAATCTGTTGTAAGTATGATACTTGTATTGTCAGCTAACTGGCTTGCAAAGAAGTTCGGTGAGCGAGGAATATATTAGAAAGGAGCAGCTTCGATATGGCTAAGGCGAAAGAAGATAAGGTTGTATATCATACAGCCAGACAGAATAAGATAAAAATGAGTGTCGGCGAAAGAATCGTTGATGTACTTATATATGTCATTGTGGGCTTAATCGGAATTTCAACACTGCTTCCGTTCTTATATGTTATAGCAGGTTCGTTTGCCACAGAGAAGGAGCTTACAGAGCGTGCCTTCTTCATTATCCCGCATGAGATTTCATTCAATGCTTACTATTACATAGCAAAGACAGGAGAGGTATTCAGAGGTCTTAAAAACTCACTTTTTGTCACAATAGTAGGTACCATAGTAAATATGTTCTTTACAACAACATTTGCATATCCGCTATCTAAGAGCTATTTAAGAGGCCGTAACGGACTTCTCAACATGGTAATCGTGACGATGCTCTTTGGCGGCGGTATGATTCCTACATTTATTTGGATGCAGACACTTCATCTTTACAATACATTCTGGGTGCTGATTCTCATGGGGGCAATCAATCCGTTCAACATGATTATTGTAAAGAACTTCTTCCAGGATTTGCCTACAGAGCTTGAAGAGGCAGCAAGAGTAGACGGTTGCAGCGATATAAGAATATTCTGGCAGATAGTTTTACCGCTCTCAAAGCCTGTTATAGCTTCAATTTCCCTGTTCTACGCTGTAGGACATTGGAATGATTACTTCAGTGCGATGATTTATTTAAAGGACTCATCAAAAGAGGTTGTACAGATAGTACTTAGAAGAATCGTACTTCTTGCAGGCGGTATCGATACATCACAGTTTGACTATGAGGTGCAGGGTACACCTCCTGACAAGGCGGTTAAGATGGCAGCCACTATGTTTGCAACTATTCCGATTCTTGTTGTATATCCTTTTGTACAGAAGTATTTTGCACAGGGTGTTATGGTTGGCGCAGTAAAGGGCTGATCTTGATACTATAAATCATTTATCATTTATCTTTTTAAAAAAAGAGGAGGAACAAAATATGAATCGTAAAGCAATGAAGGCTACTGCTTTGGTTCTTTCATCTGCCATGGTACTTGGCAGTGTAGGATGCAACAAGCAGAATAATGCCAAGACAGACGAAAACGGAAGACCTACAATCACATTCCAGACAATTGATTTCGAAGGAAGCCCACTCTCAGGCGATCATGCCGATGAAGTTGTTGCAAAGATGGAGGACTATACAAATACACATGTAGAGTTCACATGGGTTGCAAATGATGTTCTTTCAGAGAAGGTATCACTTGCACTTGCAAACCCTTCAACAATGCCAATGATTATGGCTATCGGAAGCATTGATGGTGCTATCGTATCTGCTGCTGAGCAGGGTGCGTTCGTAGATTTAAGCAAGTACATCTATGACTCAGAGAAGTATCCTAACCTTTCACAGTCAATCAAGGCTGTCAATGACACATGTACAGTTAACGGACAGTTAATCGGTGTATATCGTGCAAGAACACTTGGACGTAACGGTCTCGGATACAGAACAGACTGGGCAGAGGCTGTCGGCATAACAGAGGAGCCAAAGACGATTGATGATGTATACAACTTATTTTATCAGTTCACATACGGTGACCCGGATGGAAATGGCAAGGATGATACATACGGACTTGAGCTTTGCTCATACACAGGTCCTTTCGATGTAATGCAGACATGGTTTGGTGTCGGCAATGGCTGGTATAAGAATGATGCAGGAGAGTTAAGACCTGTATTCGAGCAGCCGGAGTATTTTGAGGCTCTTGACTGGTTCAAGAAGTTATATGATGATGGTCTTATAGCTAATGACTGGGCAGTCCGTGGTACAGATACATGGAATCAGGATGTTAAGAACGGCGTTGCCGGAGCATTCTGTGACGTTATTGATGGTTCAAGAAGAATCTGGGATTACTTTGTAAACAACGATGTTAAGTCTGTTACAAATCCTAGCGAGCCTGCTGCAATGACACTTGTAGGTACAATCAATGACCATACACTTGCTACATCAGGTTACAACGGTTTATTCGTTCTCTCTGCTTCAACATGTGATACAGAGGAGAAGATTGAAGCTTGTCTCCACTTCCTTGATAAGATGTGCGATGATGAGATGATTACACTTTCAAGCTATGGTCTTGAGGGCATTCATTGGCACTTAGATGAGAATGGCTACTTAATTGATGATGATAAGGAAGATGCAGTAGCATCTAAGGCTTATGCAGCTCTTAACCAGACAGTAGCTTACATTCCTAACTTAGAGGCTACAAGCCCGACTACTGAGAAGTCAGAGAGCGTTCTTAAGCAGAATGAAGTATATGCTGCCAATATTCCTTACGCAGTAGTTAACCCTGCACTTGGATACTTAAACAACTCTAAGACATATTCACTTATGGGTTCAACACTTGATGATATCATCAAGGTTGCAAGAACACAGTATATCTGTGGTGAGATCACAAAGGATCAGTTAAATGAGCAGATTGCTTCCTGGTATACACAGGGTGGTAATGATGTTATTGCTGAGGTTAATGCTCAGGCTAAATAATCATTGAAATATTAACACACCGTGCCATAAGAGTATGGGTTATATAGGGGGCTGTCATTTTGGCGGCTCCTTATTATTTAGAATGGTATCTATGCTGACGTATATGCGTCTGCGGAATGGAGATGAATATGGGATTTACACTAAGTTTAACCGGAATAGATGACAATGGCGCAGATATAGCGTGGAATGGGGTTGCTGGAGCAAAGCTCTATAGAGTGTATTGGGCGGATAAAAATACACAGACAATGCAGTATAAGCTCATGTCAGAGCAGAAAAATTGCGGATATCATCTTAAAAAATCGACACATGTTCCGCATTTTGTTTATGTCGAAGCTGTCACAGATGCAGGCATTGTGAAATCTGAGCTGCTTCGCACACCACTTAAGAGAGTTTTAAAGCCTCAGCTTGAGAAGCTTAACAGAGGACTTATTGCAGTCAAGTCTGACAAGGGAATATTCTTAGCGTGGAGAATGATGCTTGACGAGGTGAGCGGTTACTCTAAGACAGGCATGACAGGAACAGATTATGTAGTATATAAAAACGGAAATAAGCTTGCTGTAGTGACTGACAGCACGAACTATATAGATAAAGAAGGAACGATGGAGGATGAGTATAGTGTTGCGCCTCTTAGCAATGGCGTAGAGGGTGACAAATGCAAGGCAGTGAAGGCTTGGAGCACCGGCAGCAACTATATTGAGATTCCGATGCAGATTCCTGGGGGCGGCGTTACACCTGCCGGAGAGGAATATACATACCGTGTAAATGATATGAGCGTAGGTGACGTGGACGGTGACGGTGAGTACGAGTACATAGTAAAATGGGATCCGACCAACTCGCAGGATGTATCAATCAAAGGATATACAGGAAAATGCTATATTGACTGTTACCGCCTTAGCGGAGAGCTGTTGTGGAGACTTGACATGGGCGTGAATATACGTTCAGGTGCTCATTATACACAGTTTATTGTGTATGATTTTGATGGTGACGGCAAGGCTGAGATGTCTGTAAAGAGTGCGCCGGGAACCAAGATGACAGTGTACAATGCTGATGGCTCTGTCAAGTCGGAAAAGTATATAACTCTTCCTGAATCGGATATAAAGGCAGGAGTAAGCCATGATGACAATTATGTATGCTCTGCAGAAGATTATTATGAGCATATTGTAAAAATGTTCATGGGATGGGATAAGCATCAGGAGGTTGTGGCAGGGCATTGGCCGGCAACTCTTGAAGAATGCTTTGGGGTGCCTGTAAAGTACAATTATCCGCTTGATGAAAAGAGTGCAAGAGAGCTGGCGGACTACTTTATGGATGTGTATGCGCCGTCAAGAAGTCCTAGAAATGAGCTTAGAAAATTCGAAGGATTTATATATGAAGGTCCGGAGTATCTTACAATGTTCGGAGGCGATGGAAGTGAGCTTGATACTATTCCGTTCAAGTATCCAAGAGAGGATGACGGTCTTATGTGGGGCGACTATGCCTTTAAGAGAATAGAGCCATGCAATCGTGTTGACAGATTTCTCTCAGGTGTTGCATATCTTGACGGAGAAAGACCTTACCTTATCATCTGCCGCGGATATTATACGAGAATGACTATGGTGGCTTATGATTTCTTTACAGGAAAGCACAGGGAGTATTTTTCCATCGATAGCGGATATGTCCCTATGAGTAATCCTTTTAACGACAGTCATGCACATGATATTAACGGAACTGATCCGGTATACGGATGTCTTAGCGGACAGGGAAACCACAGCCTCTCAACGGCGGATGTCGATGGCGACGGATGCCAGGAGATTATATACGGTGCGGCAGTCATTGACCACGATGGTTCGGTGCTGTATTCAAGCCGTGGCATAAGACCTGATGGTGTGGAAGCTAAGTTCGGACATGGTGATGCAATGCATGTGGCATGTATTGACCCTGACAGACCGGGCTTTGAAATCTTTAACGTATTTGAGGGTGCGGCATCTGTGCCATACGGATGGGCGCTTCGAGATGCCGAGACGGGAGTGCCGTATTTTGGTGAGTTCGCCGACTGTGACTTAGGACGATGCATGATAGGCGATGTCAATCCTAATGTGCGTGGTCTTCAGGTGTGGGTCAAGGAAATGTATGACTGCAAGGGAAATAAGCTGCCGGACAAGGTACTCGGAACAAATCAGTCAATCAGATGGGCTGCCGACCTCTCCACACAGATTACGGATGGTGTAGATTACATCCATGAGCAGCACTGTGGAATAATAAATGATAATACTCATGGTATAATGCTAAAGCCCGAAGGTACACTCACTAACAACGGAACCAAGGGAAATCCTTGTCTCATAGCAGATTTGTTCGGCGATTTCAGGGAGGAAATTATTCTGAGAAAGGCTGACAATTCCGCAATCAGGATATATACTGATTCCGAGCTTACCAACCACAAGCTGTTTACGTTTATGCATGATGTGATGTACCGCACAGGTATTGCATGGCAGAACAACTGCTACAACCAGCCTTGCTACACAAGCTACTATTATGCATCCGATATGGATTTTAAGTGGGTGCTTCCGCAACTTGCAAAAGATGAGGATTAGAAGTAAAATAAATCAAGCAATTATTTGGAGACATTCAGTATCAGGTCGACAGAGCAAAGATACATATAATGAATTCTGTACAGCAGAAGGGAGAAGATTATGGCTAAAGTATATTATTGCTTTCCGGGAGGAAAACACAAGGCTCTCACAATGAGCTACGATGACGGAAGAACAGAGGACAGAAGGCTTGTTTCGATTTTTAACAAGTACGGAATAAAAGGAACATTCAATATTAATTCGGGAATTTTCCATAATACCTACGGTGAAAAGGTTCAGCCGGAGGAATTTTTGAAGCTTTACGAAGGACATGAGATTGCATGTCATACAGTGACACATCCGACTATCGCAAGATGTCCGCTTGAAAATGTTGCCGAGGAGGTTTTAGAGGACAGAAAGAGACTTGAAGCGATTATGGGACAGCCTGTAAGAGGACTTGCGTATCCTAACGGCTCGACAAGCCCTAAGATTCGCGAAATGCTTCCTATGATGGGTATACGTTATGCAAGAGTTGTAGGAAGCACAGATGATTTTGCGATTCCTGAGGATTTCTACCAGTGGAAGGCAACCTGTCATCATAATCACAACCTGCTTGAGAATGGTCAGAGATTCGTTGATTTGTTCAAGAAACAGTATCTCTACCTTATGTATGTATGGGGACACAGCTATGAGTTCACGGATAAGAATAACTGGGAGGTTATGGAAGAGTTCTGTAAGCTTGTAGGCGGCAGGGAAGATACATGGTATGCGACTAACATACAGATAGTCGATTATATGGAGGTTCTTGACAGACTACAGTTCTTTGCCGATTGCAGCAAAGTGTTCAACCCATCAGCGCAGTCTGCATGGCTTGCAAATGAGAAGGGCGAGATTATTGAGGTCAAAGGCGGAGCATTAGCAGTTGTAAATGAGCAATAAGCCGGCATTGAGAAGAGGGATGTTGAAAAAATTTTCACATCCTTCTTTTTTTTTCATAGAATATACCATATTATCAAAATCAGGATGGTATAAGCATGCTTGTTGTAATTGACCCTGGACATGGAGGAAGCGATCCGGGAGCAGTATATAATGGACGGCAGGAGAAAGATGATGTGTTAAGGCTTGGAAAGGCTGTCGGTGCACTTCTTGAGGCAAGGGGAGTTGATGTTGTATATACAAGAGAGGGCGATATCTATGAGACACCATTTAAAAAGGCACAGGATGGAAATGGTGTCAGAGCAGACTATTTTGTGTCAATACACAGAAATTCCAGCGAATATCCTAACCAGTATTCCGGTGCTGAGGTACTTGTGTACAGCGACAGCGGCATAAGGCGCGAGCTTGCCAATAACATACTTGAAGGCATGGAGAAGGCAGGACTTAAAAATCTCGGAATTGATGAGCGAAAGGATCTGGTTGTACTGCGTCGCACGCAGATGCCGGCTGTGCTTGTTGAGGCCGGCTTTATCAACAGCGATAAGGATAATGAGACATTTGACAGGAATTTTGATGAGCTGGCTCAGGGTATTGCAAACGGAATATTGCAGACACTGGGATATCCTGTATATACATCTTCTGCTATAGCGACAGCCGATATGTGGCAGGGTGATGGAAACATGGGAAATGCCGGGAATAACGGTGGCATGGACGGAGGAGGCATGAGAAATGCCGGGAATAACAATGATATTGAGAATATCAATGGAGGCTGCACACAAAATGGTGTAAATTGCGAAAATATGGGGAGAGCAGGTGGTGACATGGACGACATGGGAAATGTTATGCGTATGCCTTCTTCGGATGATATGGGCTACGGTGTGCGCGGCGGCGAAAGATTCTATGATGAGAGCGCTGAGATTTTCAATGAGCCGGGTACGCGTTCCTGCAACTGCCAGTGTCCTGACGTGCTATACCGCGTTCAGGTGGGTGCGTACCGCAACAAGGAAAATGCCGATAGAATGTTAAACTCACTTCTAATCGATGGTTTCCCTGCGTTCATTGTGTTTGATGACGGACTCTATAAGGTTCAGGTCGGCGTATACAGAAATTTCTCTAATGCCATTGCAATGGAGTATAAGCTCAGGCAGTATCGCTATAACACATATATAACGACTAAGTAAACAATGACCGATGGGACGGACCGGTGGGAGCGGTTATTAGCTTTTGCCGGTTCATCACCATTGGCTTTTCCTTGCGATATATGTCATGGTATGCTAAAATAAAAATATTGCGTGAGATTTAGAAAACTGAAACGAATGTATGTTATTTATAAAATAACCGGATAGAGATGAGAAGCATCTGTTTTTATGAGCAGGAATCGGATTGCGAATACCACCGAATCCGGATAGAAATATAAATGAAGGGAAAATAAGATGGAAGAAAACAAGCCGCATGTACGCAGAAAAAGATATTCGGGAACACATCCGAAGAAATTTGAGGAGAAATATAAGGAGCTCAATCCTGAAAAATATGCCGACACAATAGAACATGTTATAAGCAAAGGGATAACACCGGCAGGAATGCATATATCCATATGTGTGAATGAGATTCTTGATTTCCTACAGATTAAGCCGGGTCAAAAAGGGCTTGATGCGACCTTCGGTTATGGAGGACATACAAGGAGGATGCTTGAAAAGCTTGAAGGAAAAGGGCATATGTATGCACTTGACATTGACCCGATTGAGATTAAGAAGACTACCAAGAGGCTGCGTGATGCGGGCTACGGTGAGGATATTCTAACCGTGAAGCAGATGAATTTCGCTGATATAGATAAGCTTGTGCCTGAGAGCGGATTATTTGATTTTGTGCTTGCTGATCTTGGAGTGTCATCAATGCAGATTGACAATCCGGAGAGAGGTTTTTCATATAAGGTAGATGGACCGCTTGACTTAAGGCTTAATCCTGAGGCTGGAGAGTCGGCAGCAGAGCGACTTATGCAGCTTGACGAGGATGAGATTATAGGAATGCTTGTGGAAAATTCGGACGAGCCATATGCCAGGCAGATAGCGGCACAGATTATGAAAGAGCGCAAGAGAAAGCATCCTATTGACACTACGACAGCGTTACGACATGTTATCGAGAAGGCACTTGAATTTCTGCCGGAAGCAGAGAGCAAGGAGATGGTAAAAAAATCATGTCAGAGAACATTTCAGGCGCTTAGAATTGATGTGAACAGTGAATTTGAAGTATTGGATGCATTCCTTGGCAAACTTCCGGGAATACTTGCACCGGGCGGCAGAGTGGCAATTCTCACCTTCCATTCAGGTGAGGACAGGATGGTGAAGAAATACTTTAAGCAGATGGAGAAGGACGGGATTTACAGCGAGACAGCCAAGGACGTGATAAGACCGTCCGCCGAAGAATGTGTGCGTAACAGCAGAGCGCGTTCGACAAAGATGCGCTGGGCGGTTAAGGCGTAGATTTATAAAATATAGGATATATCATTATTATAAAATAGAAGGATTATTAAATGGACAAGAACATACAGGATAATTTTATAAAAATACTTGAGGAGGAGCTGATACCAGCTATGGGCTGTACGGAGCCGATTGCGCTCGCATATGCCTCAGCAAGATGCAAGGAAGTGTTAGGTGAAGCACCGGAGCATATAGATGCGTACTGCTCGGGAAATATGATTAAGAATGTGCGATGTGTTTCAATTCCTAATTCACAGGGAATGATTGGAATAGAGGCTGCATGTGCGCTAGGAGCATTAGCAGGTGATGCATCTAAGTGTATGGAAGTATTAGAGTCGGTTGATGATGCCGGGAGAAAAGTGGCAGAACAGTTTGTCAACGACAAAAAATGCCATGTAGAGTTCCTTGACTCTGAAATACCGCTTCATTTTATCATAGAGATGAAGGCGGGAGATAAGACTGCTTCCGTTGAAGTGAGACATTCACATACTAATATCTCATGTATCAAGAAGAATGGTGCGGTGCTTGAAAATGTATCCGGTGCCGTAAGCGGTGCAGGAAACGCAAATACTGATTCGCAGGAGAACAGTATCGCATACGCCGACCGTTCACAATTAAGTATCGAGAATATAAAGCAGTTTGCCGATGAGGTGGATATAGCCGGAATAAGGCATCTTTTTGACAGGCAGATTCAGTACAATATGGATATAGCATACGAAGGAATGTCCGGAAATTATGGTTTGGGACTCGGAAGAGTAATTCGTGAGACATACGCTGAGAGCGTAGTCACAAGAATGAAGGCATATGCATGTGCAGCATCGGAAGCGAGAATGGGTGGCTGTGACATGCCTGTTATCATCAATTCAGGAAGCGGAAATCAGGGAATAGCTTCATCCGTACCTGTAATCGTATATGCGCGTGAGAACAATATCCAGTCAGAAAAGTTATATCGTGCGTTAGTGTTCTCAAGTCTTCTCACTACATTTCAGAAGGAATTTATAGGAAAATTATCAGCCTTCTGCGGCGCTGTATCGGCTTCGTGTGCGAGCGCGGCAGCGATTACATATCTTGCAGGCGGCACAATCAAGCAGATTAAGGACACTATAGACAATACTCTTGCGAACATTCCGGGAATCATCTGTGACGGAGCTAAGATTTCGTGTGCGGCTAAGATTGCGTCAAGCCTTGATGCAGCCATGATGGGACATTATCTTGCCATGAAAGGCAAAGCATATGAGGCATATACAGGAATACTCAAGGAGGAAGCCGGCGAAACCATAAGCTGTGTAGGATATATCGGCAAAGTCGGCATGCACCAGACAGACAAGGAAATTATCAAGATGATGCTTGAAGAAAAATAGCATATGCTTTTGATAACAACTATTTTAATAGTTGCTTTGATAAAAAAAGTTGACAGATAAAGCAGGAAGATTATTTGATGCGAGGTTGTTAATGATGGCAGGAAAATTTTATGCAGTGAGAGTCGGCAGGGTTCCGGGAATATATCTAAGCTGGGACGAGTGTAAGAAGAATGTGGATGGTTTTTCAGCACCTGTATATAAAAGCTTCAAGACAAGAGCCGAAGCAGAAGCATTCATGAAAAACACCGCCGGCAGTGTCGGAAATCGAAGTTCAACTATAGTTAAAGATAATGAATTGCATCAGGAAAAGCAAGGAGAAGAGAATAAAGAAGCTGATAAAGCAAAATTAGATGCACTGCCATACGCTTTTGTTGATGGTTCATACAATATAGCTACCAAAGTATATGGTTATGGCGGCTTCCTTGTGCATGATGGCGTTCGTGAGGTGCTTCAGGGGCATGATGATGACCTTGAGATGGCTTCAATGAGAAATGTGTCCGGTGAGGTCGGAGGAAGCATGGCTGCAATCCGCCGCGCTATAGAGCTGGGAATAAAAGAACTGGTTATATATTATGACTATATGGGAATAGAGATGTGGGCAAACGGTTCGTGGAAGCGCAATAAGAAAGGAACTATCGCATATCATGATTATATACAGTCGGTAAAAAATGACATAAAGCTTCATTTTGTGAAAGTCAAGGGACATTCCGGTGTCGAAGGAAATGAGGAAGCGGACAGGCTTGCCAAGGAGGCTGTCGGAATAAATTAAGAAAATAAGAAAGCGGTTGAAAGAGAGCTGTTACAGGATGTTTAACAAGGCTCTGCTTTCAACTGCTTTATTGTTTATAAAGATGATGTTGGGGTCAGATAAACAACTATTTGCAAATTGAATTAATTATTTTTAAATAGACAAGACCTGTCACATCCGCTAACACCCATCCGATAGGAATTGCCAGCCATATTCCTGTTACACCGATGCCGTCTATAGCGGATAATATGTATGCTAACAAGACGCGCGTGCCGAGTGATATGACTGTGAGGATGACGGACATTCCGGCTTTTTTGATGGCGCGATAATAGCCATATAACAGAAAGAGAAAGCCTATCCCTATATAGAAGACACCTTCTATCCGAAGATAATGCACACCGGCCGCAATCACCTGTGTCTCGGAAGCATCTATAAATATTTTCATGAGCGGTGATGCGAACATGAATACCGACACAGAGATTATGATGCTGAATATCCCGCTTATAAAAAATGCGGTTTTTGTTCCGCTGCGTATGCGGTCATACTTTTTTGCACCGAAGTTCTGTGCTACGAAGGTTGAGTATGCATTTCCGAAATCCTGTACAGGAAGATATGAGAAGGTGTCAATCTTTACAGCCGCCGCAAATGCTGCCATAACCACGGAGCCGAAGTTGTTTACAAGTCCCTGGACCATCAGAATACCGAAGTTCATTACCGACTGCTGCAGGCATGTGAGCGATGACAGGTTAAGTATTTCTTTTAGTATATCCATTGAAAAATGCCTGTCAGACTTTGCAGGCAGAAATGCGCGGCATTTTATAAGAACATATATTGAAATTCCAAGTCCTGAAATATATTGGGCAATTACGGTTGCAAGTGCGGCACCACCGATTCCAAACGGGATTACTGCTACAAAAAGTATATCAAGTGCGATGTTTAAGACAGCACTGGCTGCAAGAAAAATAAGCGGTGCGGATGAATTGCCAAGTGCTCGCAGCATGCATGAAAAAAAGTTATATAGTGATGTGGCAGGGATTCCGGCAAATACAATGAGAAGATAAATTTTCATACCATCATACACTTCGTCCGGAACATGCAAAAAAGCCATTATCGGATTTATAAAGGCATATACGGCTATGTTGATAATAAACGTGATTGCCATTATAAGGCAGAATGAGTGAAATATACTGCACTTTAATGAGGATGTGTCACCACGGCCCTGATATATGGAAAATAGTGCTCCTGAACCCATGCATAGTCCAAGAAATATTGATGTCAGAAAAGTCATAAGTGTGTAAGCGGAACCGACTGCGGCGAGAGCATTGCGCCCTAATACCTGTCCGACAATCAAGGTATCTGCTATGTTATAAAACTGTTGTAACAGATTTCCTGCAATCATCGGAAGTGCGAACATAATAAGTGTGCTTCCTATACGCCCTTTTGTTAAATCACGATACATATTAAACTCCATTTTTAGGACAGCTGTGTAATAAAATATAAATGCGAGAGCTTTATGCTGCTGTCCTTTTATATTGACATAGTATCAAGATGTATATGAAGCGTCAAGACTTAAGGTAGGATTGAATAATATTAGATGCAGAATGTAAGGCATATATTGTTATAAGCAGTATATATGGTGTATTCTGCGTCTTTTTGTTAAAAAATATCGGGTTTATGCCGATAAAAAAAGTATATAGTAAAAGCTGTGAACGGAATCGCAGCTTGATGCTTCGTGAGTTAAAAAGCAGTTTTTTCACACAGCTATTTGTGCCGCAGGCACCACAAATAGCATCTATCACAGAGCTAAGTCCGAGATTTGGCTCGCAATTTATTTGGCATGTTGTGCCTGCAGAATGGAGATTAACATGGATGTTGGTGATTTACAGACAGGGATGTCCGGAATGGGTTTATCCGGAATGAGTGTGTTATGTACGCGTAGCTCATCGTTTTCTAAGTCGAAATCGGGAAAGAAGTCATTATCGTATAATCCTAAGGAAATTTCGTCACAGATAATGCGTGCGAAAAAGGCTGTTGGGGCATCTCAGGTGCTAAGCCGCGCAAGAGCGAAATTAGCGATGCTAAAGAGAGCACAGGCGACAGGGGAGTACGACTTGGTTGAGCTTGAGAATGCGATAGCACATGCAAAGAGGATGATTGACTGCGCTAGCATGAAGGTGAACAATCTGCGTGAGGAGGACAGATTGAGAAAGAAGGCACAGGAAAAGGCTGAGCGTGAGCAGTTTGAGAATGCCAAGAGGCTTGAGAATCTTAAGAAAAGGACGCACAGGCAGGATGAGAATAAAGCATTGTTTGATGCCGATTCTAAATATTATGAAAAGGAAGCCAATAATGTGGCTGGCTCATCGGCATGTGCTTCTATGGCAGTGTCATCGGCTGCGGCATCGCTTGAGCTGAGCTCTGTGTCAGGGCAGATGAGAAATCTTGAGCTTACTAAGAGCGCAATGTCGCAGAGTGCTGCCACAGGACAGACTGTGAATCTGCTTATATAATTTTCATGCTTTAACTTGGTATAAGACTGTTATTATTGTTACGCACAATTCGGATATAGCTAAGTGCGCCAATAAAGTCATAAGGATGAAGAACGGAAAGATAAAGGATATCACTGTAAATGAGAAGCCTCTCGATGTAAAGGAGGTTGAGTGGTAATGCTTTTTAGAAAGATGCGAATATTGCCATTGTATTTATGTCATACGATGCGTTTCCTATAAGGGATTATGTTGTACACCTTGTTGAGAGCGGTAAGCTTACAGCAAAAAAGGTAGCCGAGAACACGAAGTTTCTTGACAAAAAGCTTGAACAGCTTAAGGCGGCAGGACTTACAGTCGAAGATATTACTCAGGATATGCTTCTTCAAGTGGTTGACAATCTAAGCGATGAGAAGCTCGCTAAAATGATGCCTTACACTCAGATGATTATCAGGACGAAGGATGGCGGAGCGCTTGCACATGAGGACGAGATAGCACAGGCGATTGACTACGATTACTCAGCAATAGTAGACCGCAAATCGGTTCAGGGACTTGTAAGGCTTGACAGTGAGCTTGACCAGCATCAGGCATTCGCTTATGTGTTTGTCGTGATATTTGTCGGTATTGCAGTGCTTGTGATTGCGACTTCGATGGGAAGAATTGTAGAGAAACAGCGTATCCAGATTGGAACTATGAATGCGCTTGGCATGAAGAGATGGAAGATAGTACTGCATTACATAAGCTACAGCCTTCTAGTCTCAGTGCTTGGAGTTATTGTTGGCTTAGCCGGAGGTGTAGGACTTGGAGCACCTGCGATGATTGGCATGTTCGAGCAGTATTATATAGTGCCGGGCAGCATAGGACTCAGTCGTAAGCTGGCGGCTGATATGGGCATCAAAGTGGGAGATACCATATATTGGCATATTTACAGTAAAAACGAGTGGTACGAGGCAGTGGTAGGAGTTATATACAGAAGCTGTGAAACACAGGGAATTGCCTATCTTCGAGAGGATTATGAAAAGACAGGAGCAGAGTATACACCAACGCTTCTTATGACGGACGATGCCGGTGCCAGGGATGTTGCGGCATTAAAATATGTAACAAGCGTCAACAGCAGGGAGGATATGATTGCCGCATATGAAAAGAGCATGGAAGTCATCAATATTATGGTGTTTGCGATGGTGATATTCTCAACAGTTATGATAGTGGTAGTACTGTATAACTCCGGTTCGCTTTCATTTAATGAGCGTATGAAGGAGCTTGCCACATTAAAAGTGATGGGATTACAGTCAGCACAGATAAGAAGGCTTCTTACAGTCCAAAATATATGGCTTTCAATTATAGGAATAATAGTAGGCACACCGCTTGGAAATATGTCACTCAATGCCATGATGAACAGCAACGGTGAGAATTTTGATTACAGTCTTTCGGTTCCTGTGATTGACTACATAATAGCCGCCATTATAGTGCTCATCATATCTATGCTTGTCAGCTTCATGTTTACAAAGCGGATTAAGAAGCTTGACCTTGTAGAGACACTTAAGGGTGTGGAATAGTATTACAGGAAAAAGTTAAATACACCTCTTGACATTATGCAGGATGAGTGTTATATTCTTTGTAAATTTAACAGGCTAAACCGTTGAAGCGAAGGTAAAGGTAATTATGCTCCTACAGAGAGCCCACGTTGCTGAGAGTGGGTAGAAAACAGGTTATCAAGTGGATCGCTGAGGGCATGGAACAAAGGCTTATGAGGCATACATGCATACATGCATATGTGCATATGGAAGCAGTATAGTTTAACATATTGGTGCTTAGAAGGAGCCGAGTATTTTATGACGTGGAGGCATACGTAAGTTGCCAAGGATATGACTGTATCCTGATAAGTGCGCAGCATAGCTGTGAAGCAAGGTGGTACCGCGGATTTGTAGATTCGTCCTTGACAGAGAAGAGATTCTCTGTCAGGGACTTTTTTATTGTAGACGAAGGGAGAATAAGATGAAAATTAATGCTTCTTTGGATGATGTAAAGAGGATAGCTGCACAGGGAGATTACGATATTGTACCGATATGCACGCAGCTGTTGTCCGACATAAAGACACCGGTTCAGGTTTTAAGGAGTCTTATGAATGTCTCGAAGCACTGCTATATGCTTGAGAGTGTCGAGGATAATGAAAAATGGGGACGTTATTCTTTTCTTGGATTTGAACCGAAGTTTATCATAACATGCAGCAACGGAAGGATGAGAATAGGAGACAGAGAATTTGATACAGACAATCCCGACAAGCATATAAGAGAAGTGCTGTCAAAGTATAAAAGCCCTGTGATACAGGGAATGCCGACATTCACGGGTGGACTGGTCGGATATTTTTCTTATGATTACCTCAAGTATTCGGAGCCGACATTGCGGCTTGATGCGAAAGATACGGAAGGATTTAAGGATGTTGATTTAATGTTATTTGACAAAGTGATAGCCTTTGATAACCTAAAAAGCAGGATAATTTTGATAGCCAATGTAAAGACCAAGGATATTGAGTCGGGATATCAGGAAGCTGTATCAGAGCTAGGGCGTATTGAGGAGCTTATAAGGCATGGTGAGCCTGTTAAGAATATAGGTGGTCATATGACAAGTAAGATTAAGCCTCTGTTTTCCAAGGAAGAATATTGCAGCATGGTAGAAAAGGCCAAGCATCATATATTCGAAGGTGATATTTTCCAGATAGTTTTATCTAACAGGCTTGAAGCTGAGTTTGAAGGAAGCCTGTTTAATACATATAGAATTTTGAGGACATTAAATCCGTCACCGTATATGTTCTATTTTTCGGGAACGGATGTGGAGGTAGCAGGAGCGTCTCCGGAGACACTTGTAAAGCTTGAAAACGGAGTGCTTCACACATTCCCGCTTGCGGGAACAAGACCAAGAGGCAAGACAGCAGATGAGGACGCTGAGCTTGAAAAGGAGCTTTTAGCAGACCCTAAGGAGCTTGCAGAGCACAATATGTTAGTTGACCTTGGAAGAAATGATTTAGGAAAGATAAGTAAGTTTGGAACGGTTGAGGTTGAGAAGTATCACTGCATAGAAAAATATTCACATGTAATGCATATCGGCTCGACAGTGAGAGGACGGATAAGAGATGACAAGGATGCTCTTGATGCAGTGGATGCGGTCCTGCCTGCCGGAACTTTATCGGGTGCACCGAAGCTTAGAGCGTGTCAGATAATAAATGACCTTGAATATAACAAGAGAGGGATATACGGCGGAGCGATAGGCTACATAGACTTCACAGGAAATCTTGACACATGCATAGCTATAAGAATCGCTTACAAGAAAAACGGCAAGGTATTTATAAGAAGCGGTGCAGGCATTGTTGCGGATTCGGTTCCGGAGAAGGAATATCAGGAATGCATCAACAAGGCGGCAGCGGTTGTAAAGGCACTTGAGGCGGCGGAGGATATAGAGGAGCAAGGTCTGAAGGAGGTTAAAAATGATTTTATTGATAGATAATTATGACAGCTTTTCATACAATCTGTATCAGCTTGTCGGAAGTATCGAGCCGGACATCAGGGTCATAAGAAATGATGCAATGACTGTAAGTGAGATAGAGAAAATGAATCCTGACGGAATAATTATTTCACCGGGACCGGGCAGACCGGAAGATTCAGGTATCTGTCCGGAAGTGATAGAGAAGTTAGGATGCAAAATTCCGATTCTTGGTGTATGTCTGGGACATCAGGCAATATGTATGACATACGGAGCGACAGTGTCGTATGCTAAGGAGCTTATGCATGGAAAGCAGTCGGACACAAGACTTGATACGGCGTGTGAGCTTTTTAAGGGGTGTTCTGAGATGACACCTGTTGCAAGGTATCATTCACTTGCCGCCATCGAGGATACTATTCCGGATTGTCTTATTGTTACGGCGAGAACGGCGGACGGAGAGATTATGGCAGTAAAGCACAGAGAGTATCCGGTCTATGGAGTGCAGTTCCACCCTGAATCAATTATGACACCTGAAGGAAGCCGGATGCTTAAGAATTTCATAGAGCTGGCGGCAGAAGGAAAGTGACAGAAAGCTTATTTGGATATGCGGCGTACATGCAGCTTAAGTACTACTGTTAAACGCAGATGAGTAAAAAGGATGGTAATGTGCCGGTAAATTTACAACTGTTTGGCAGGAAACTTAAAACTTAAGATTAGCAGTTACATAGTTAATTATTATAGAAAGCGAGGATTCAATATGATTAAGGAAGCTATTGTAAAGATTGTGGAAAAGGGCGATTTGACTTATGACGAGGCATATCAGGTAATGAATGAGATTATGAGCGGTGAGACTACACAGACTCAGAACGCAGCATTTCTTGCGGCTTTGTCCACAAAGAGCACCAAGGCAGAGACAATAGATGAGATATCCGGCTGTGCGGCAGCTATGAGAGAACATGCAAGCAAGGTTGAACATGACGGTGACGTGCTTGAGATTGTCGGTACAGGCGGTGATGGTGCGCACAGCTTCAACATTTCCACGACTGCGGCTATGGTGATTGCGGCAGCAGGAGTGAAGGTAGCTAAGCATGGAAATCGCGCAGCTTCATCTAAGAGCGGAACGGCAGATTGTCTTGAGGCACTTGGAGTGAATATCAACCTTGAACCTGAGCAGTGCAGAAAGCTTCTTGACACTGTAGGAATCTGTTTCCTTTTTGCACAGAAATATCACACATCCATGAAGTATGTAGGTGCTATCAGAAAAGAACTCGGAATAAGGACTGTATTTAATATTCTCGGACCTCTCACGAACCCGGCGCATCCGACATTTCAGGTGCTTGGCGTATATGACGAGTCGCTTGTCGAGCCGCTCGCACAGGTGCTTATGGAGCTTGGCGTAAAAAAGGGTGTTGTCGTATATGGTATGGATAAGCTTGATGAGATTTCAATAAGTGCACCTACGAAGGTATGCGATTTTGAGAACGGAAGATACAGAACATATATGATTAAGCCTGAGGATTTCGGTTTTAAGACAGTTGATAAATCGGAGATTGTCGGAGGAACACCAGAGGAGAATGCAAAGATTACAGTAGGAATTCTTGATGGAAGCATAAAAGGAGCTAAAAGACAGATTGTGCAGTTAAATGCCGGTGCCGGACTTTTTGTTGCAGGTAAGACGGCAACACTTGCAGATGGTGTGAAACTTGCCGGCGAGATAATCGATTCAGGTGCGGCACTTAACAAACTTAACGAACTTAAGAAAGCGTCACAGGAAGTATGAGTACAATACTTGATACAATAGCGGAATATACAAGGTTCCGCATAGAAGGAGAAAAAAAGAATATTTCCATGCAGGATATGAGAAGGCAGGCTGAAGAGATATATAAGCATGAGCGGGCGGTAAATGTTGATGTGTCAGACCAAAACGCTGTGCCGGACTTATACGATGCGGCAAAAGCTTCGGATGTGTATTTTTTATTTGAAAAAGAGCTCTCACGCCCTGAAATCACATTCATATGTGAATGCAAAAAGGCTTCACCGTCAAAGGGGCTTATAGCACCTGATTTTCCTTATCTTGACATTGCAAAGGAGTATGAAGCTGCAGGAGCAGGAGCAATATCGGTGCTCACTGAGCCTAAGTGGTTCTTAGGAAGCAATAAATACCTGAAGGAGATAGCCGAAAATGTCAATATTCCGTGTCTTAGAAAAGACTTCACGGTTGATGAATATATGATATATCAGGCTAAGACACTTGGCGCATCGGCAGTCCTTCTTATCTGTGCGATAACGGAAAAAGAAAGGCTGAGGGAATACATAGCGGTCGCTGACAGCTTAGGTTTATCTTCACTTGTAGAGGCGCACGATGAACATGAGATTGAACAGGCACTTGACGCAGGAGCTCGGATAATCGGAGTAAATAACAGAAATCTCAAGGATTTTACTGTTGATGTACATAACAGTGAAAGACTTAGAAGGCTTGTACCAAGTGATGTGATGTTCATAGCCGAGAGCGGAATCAAGACATCGGCTGACATAGATGTGCTTAGAAAAGCTAATGTCAATGGAGTGCTCATCGGAGAAACAATGATGTTGTCGAAGAATAAACGGAGCATGTTGGCACAGCTAAATGGGACAGAGGGGTCAGACCCCGGTGTCCCATCAGCGGTTTGGGACACCGGGGTCTGACCCCTCTGTCCCAAGGGAGGTAGTGAAGATGGCGAAAGTAAAGATATGTGGTCTAAGGCTTGAGATGGATATAGAATATGCGAACTGCCTGAAGCCTGATTATATAGGATATGTATTCTGGCAAAAGAGCAAAAGATATGTGACCGATGAACAGGCAGCCGCTCTTACAGCAAGGCTTGATAAAGACATAACGCCTGTCGGTGTGTTTGTCGATGAAAAGCCGCAGAAGGCGGCACAGCTTGCAAATGACGGCATAATAAAGGTTATACAGCTTCACGGGCATGAAGATGAAGCATATCTTAAGCAGATAAGAAGCATGACAGAGGCACCTGTTATAAAGGCATTCAAGATAAGAAGTGCACAAGATATAAAGTGTGCCAACTTTTATCCGTCAGATTTCATCCTTCTTGACAATGGCTATGGTACCGGTAAAAACTTTGACTGGCAGCTTATTTTTGGGATTGAAAGACCTTTCTTTCTTGCAGGAGGCTTAACTATCGACAATGCAGCAAGAGCAATACAAAGCTTTCAGCCATATGCTGTTGACATAAGTTCAGGCGTTGAGACAGACGGGTATAAGGATTACAATAAAATGCAGCGGTTCATGGAAGTCTGTAGACAGTGTAATATGCAGGCATAAAAAAGCGAGGGCAGGTTGTAAACTTGAATTTAAAGCTGTGCAGTGAAGTGTTTTTTACATATGGCACAGCACATGGCAGTGACAGGATGAATCATTCAACTAATTAATAAGTCAAACAGGTAATTGTGAAATGCATTTTTTATTGAAGAGTTGTGCAATTTCACCGGCAAATTGCACAACGGACGGATGTTACACCGTACATTTTGTAATTACATGAATAAATTAAAAATATATAAGGAGAACATACATGGCAAATTCAAATGACAGCTTCTACACAGGAAGCACAGGAAACGGAAGGTTCGGTCAGCATGGCGGCCAGTACATTCCGGAGACACTTATGAATGCGGTGATAGATCTTGAGAAAGCATACAATCACTATAAGGATGACCCTGAATTTAACAAGGAGCTCAATACACTCTTGAATGAATATGCGAACCGTCCGAGCCGTCTTTATTTTGCAAAGAAGATGACTGAGGATTTAGGCGGAGCTAAGATTTATCTTAAGAGAGAGGATTTAAACCACACAGGTGCGCATAAGATTAACAATGTTCTAGGTCAGGCACTTCTTGCAAAGAAGATGGGAAAGACAAGGCTCATCGCTGAGACCGGCGCAGGTCAGCATGGCGTTGCGACTGCAACGGCAGCAGCTCTTATGGGTATGGAGTGTGTTGTGTTCATGGGCGAGGAGGACACAAAAAGACAGGCATTAAACGTATACAGAATGAGACTGCTAGGTGCCGAGGTTATTCCGGTTAAATCGGGAACAGCGACACTTAAGGATGCAGTATCTGAGGCGATGCGCGAGTGGACGAACAGGATAGACGATACGCATTACTGCCTCGGTTCGGTTATGGGACCTCATCCTTTCCCTACGATTGTCCGTGATTTTCAGGCGGTTATATCAAAGGAAATCAAGGAGCAGCTTATGGAGAAGGAGGGAAGACTTCCTGATGCTGTAATAGCCTGTGTCGGAGGCGGTTCTAACGCAATCGGTACATTCTATAATTTTATAAATGACAAAGGTGTAAGGCTTATAGGCTGTGAGGCGGCAGGAAGAGGAATTGACACTTTCGAGACAGCAGCTACCGTAAATACCGGAAGAGAGGGAATTTTCCACGGAATGAAGTCATATTTCTGTCAGGACAAGTATGGTCAGATTGCTCCTGTATATTCCATATCGGCAGGACTTGATTATCCGGGAATAGGACCTGAACATGCATATCTTCACGATATCGGAAGAGCGGAATATGTTCCTGTCACGGATGATGAGGCGGTTGACGCATTCGAGTACTTATCTAAGATGGAAGGAATAATCCCGGCTATTGAATCAGCGCATGCGGTTGCCTATGCTAAGAAGCTTGCACCGACAATGGACAAGAACCAGATAATAGTTATCACAATTTCAGGCAGAGGAGACAAGGACTGTGCGGCTATTGCACGCTACAGAGGGGAGGATATCAATGAGTAGATTAAAGGAAGCATTTAAGGACGGCAAAGCATTCATACCATTTATAACCTGCGGAGACCCTGACCTTGAGACAACGGCAGCAATAGTCAAGGAAATGAGTGCAAATGGTGCAGACATCATAGAGCTTGGAATACCTTTCTCAGACCCTACGGCTGAGGGAACTGTAATTCAGGAGGCAAATATACGTGCGCTTGCAGGCGGTGTCACAACCGACAAAATTTTTGATTTTGTGAGGGAGCTAAGAAAAGAAGTCGACACGCCTATGGTGTTCATGACCTATGCAAATGTCGTATTTTCCTACGGAAGCGAGAAGTTTATCTCCATATGCAAGGAAATCGGAATTGACGGTCTGATACTTCCTGATATTCCATATGAAGAGAAAAATGAATTTCTTCCTATATGTAAAAAGTACGATGTAGACCTCGTATCGCTCATAGCACCTACATCGCATGAGCGGGCTGCCATGATTGCGAAGGAAGCGGATGGATTCATATATCTTGTATCGTCGCTCGGTGTCACGGGTGTCCGCACTAAGATTACAACCAACATAGGCGAGATAGTTGACATGATTAAGAAAAATACGGATGTGCCATGCGCGGTGGGATTTGGAATATCCACACCAAATCAGGCAGCACAGATGGCAGCTGTGTCCGATGGAGTTATCGTGGGAAGTGCAATAGTAAAGCTTGCCGCCCGGTACGGAAAGGACGCACCGAAGCATATCGGTGAGTATGTAAAGAGCATGAAGGATGCGATAATCTAGTGGGACAGAGGGGTCAGACCCCAACGTCCCAGAGGCAGTCGGGTATTGTGCAATTAGTGTCTTATTGCATGATATCCGGCTGTTTTTGTGTTTTACTTGGGACAGTGGGGTCTGACCCCTCTGTCCCAAGTGTTTTTACGCAGATTTTACATTCAGCTGATTAGGAATTTTACACATAGATAGTAGACTGCTAATTGTAAACGAGAAGTGAAGCGATGTAAACTCACACAGCTCTGTTTACAAAAAGGAAAGAAAAAGAAAGTAAAAGAAAAAAGAATGTAAGTCGTTATTCGGCAGGAAAGAGGCAGAGAAATGAGAAAGAATTTATTTAAGAAGTGTACAGCGATGCTTGCATGTGCTGCAATGTCAATGATGATGATTACAGGCTGTAACAGTTCAACAGCCAATAATACCGCATCAACAGATGGAACTACAGCAGGTTCTACGGCAGCAACAACACAGCCGGCAGCAGAGACAACAACTAAGGCCGCAGATACAGATAAGAAGTTATCCGGAACAATCTCACTTGCCGGTTCAACATCAATGCAGAAGCTTGCAGATGCACTTGCGGAGACATTCATGGAGGCTAACAGTGGTGTGACGGTTACAGTTGAGTACTCAGGTTCATCCGCAGGTATTGAGTCACTCCTAAATGGAAGCTGCGATATCGGTGATGCTTCAAGAAATCTTAAGGACAGCGAGAAAGAAAGCGGAGCTGTTGAGAACATTGTCGCAATCGATGGCATAGCAGTGATTGTTGATAAGAACAATGATGTTGCAGGTCTTACAAAGCAGCAGCTCTCGGATATCTACACAGGTGTTATCAATAACTGGAGCGAGGTTGGCGGAAGCGATACACCGATTGTTGTTGTAGGTCGTGAGGCAGGTTCAGGTACAAGAGGAGCATTTGAGGAAATTTTAAAGGTTGAGGATGCATGCCAGTATGCTGTAGAGTGCGATTCTACAGGTGCCGCAATGGCAAAGGTTGCTTCGACAGAGGGCGCAATCGGTTATGTTTCGCTTGATGTACTAGATGATTCCGTAAATGCACTTAACCTTGATGAAGTAGCACCTACATCTGATAACATTGTGGCAGGTACATATTTCCTTTGCAGACCATTTGTTATGGCTACCAAGGGTGAGATAAGCGAGCAGAGCGAGCTTGTACAGGCATTCTTCAACTTCCTCAAGTCTGATGAAGGAAAGGCAGTTGTTGAAGCTGTAGGACTTATCACAGTAGATTAATAAGTATTATAGCTGAGTTCTTATGCATGCATATGAATTCAGCTATGAAAACGCATACATTGAGAATGTATATATAATAACATATGCATAATATGCCGGTATAAAATGCATACACAGTAATGAGTTCATACTTATGAAAAATATATAATTTCTTCTTTAAAGTAATGATAAATGATTGAAGCACAGCGGCATGGTACGGCATACAACCGTATTTTGCCGCTAAGAGTATATTGTTTGTGGTATATTCATTCGTCCGGCATGGACGGAGAAATGAGGTAAATGTGAAAGCTGAAGCAGTTAGTTGTCCTAATGCAGCCTCAGGAATCAATCCGGAGGGAAATGCAGAACAAAAGGCGGATAAAAGTATATTCGGGAATAGAAGAAGTAAATCAAAAAGCGGTTCAAATTTAAATTCATATGATAAGGATAATGTGCAGGATAATCCGGAAATTAACATTTTTAAAGGGAAAATTACAAAGAATCTTATAGAGATAACAGCCAAGGTTATTTTTACAATATTTGCTTTTGTGGCTGTGGCGGCGGTAATTTCAATCACTGTCTATATGTTTGTAAAGGGACTTCCGGCGCTTGGGGAGATTGGAATCACGGAAATTTTGTTCGGCACGGTGTGGACACCGACAGCAGCCGAGCCGCATTTTGGAATATTTTATGTTATTTTAACTTCACTTGTCGGTACTGCCATGGCGATAATAATAGGAGTTCCGATAGGAATTCTAACGGCTGTCTTTCTTGCAGAGGTAGCACCAAAGAAGCTGTCTAAGGTGGTTAAGCCGGCAATCGAGCTTCTTGCAGGTATTCCGTCAATCGTATATGGACTTATAGGAATAATGGTGTTAAATCCGCTTATGTTCAAGCTTGAGAAAATAATATTTGCCGGAAGCAGGACGCATCAGTTTACAGGTGGCTCTAACCTTATATCGGCTGTTTTAGTGCTTGCCGTGATGATTCTTCCGACAGTTATAAATATAAGTGAATCTTCGATTCGTGCAGTTCCGAAGCATTATAAAGCAGCCTCACTTGCTATGGGAGCTACACATATACAGACAATATTTAAGGTAATTCTTCCGGCAGCCAAGTCGGGAATAATGACGGCGGTTGTACTTGGAATAGGACGTGCGATAGGTGAGGCAATGGCAATCACGCTGGTTGCCGGAAGTGCCGTCAATGTACCGCTTCCGTTCAATTCGGTTCGTTTTCTCACAACAGCGATAGTCAGTGAGATGGCTTATTCGGCGGACACTCACAGAAGAGTACTTTTTACAATCGGACTTGTACTTTTTATATTCATCATGATTATCAATCTGGTTCTTAATCGTATGATGATGAAGGGAGAGAAAGCAGATGACTGATTCAATTCTGGTAAAGAAAAAAAGACCACTCGATAATGTGGCGTATGGGCTTATATATTTGTCGGCGCTGATATCTGTCGGCATTCTGGTGGGAATTATAGTCTACGTTACAATAAAAGGTCTGCACAATGTGAACTGGACTTTTCTTACCACCGAGAGAAGTGCGCTTAAAGGGACAACAGGTATTGCAGGAAATATTGTAAATACACTTTACATAGTTGTTGTCACGATAGTTATTGCAACACCTATCGGTGTAGGCTCAGCCATATACTTAAATGAGTATGCAAAGCCGGGAAAGATAGTCAGGATAATTGAATTTACTACGGAGACTTTAGCCGGAATACCTTCGATTATATTCGGTATGTTCGGCCTGGTGCTCTTTAATCAGGCATTTCACCTTGGCTATTCACTTCTCACCGGAGCACTCACGCTCACGCTTATGGTGCTTCCTCTTATAACAAGAAACACACAGGAGGCGTTAAAGACAGTTCCGAAAAGCTACCGTGACGGAGCACTTGGAATGGGTGCGGGCAAATGGCACATGATAAGGACAATAATCCTTCCATCGGCAATGCCTGGAATAATCACCGGAATAATTCTTGCGATAGGACGAATTGTCGGAGAGTCAGCAGCACTTTTATTCACTGCGGGTTCAGCCTACAAGCTGCCTAAGAGCCTCTTGGCATTCTTTATGAAAATCAGGGAGGCCGGCGGTACACTCACGATTGAGATGTACTTTCGTATGTCCGATGGAAAATACGGTCAGGCATTCGGTATAGGTCTGGTGCTTCTTGTGGTCGTGCTCGGTATCAATTTTATTGCAAAATGGCTTGCGGCGCAGTTTGACGTGAACAGGAAAGGATAGGTACATATAAATGGATGAAAATAAGAATTTATCGGAAAATATTTTGGATATAAAGAAGCTTGACCTGTGGTACGGCGGGAACCATGCGTTAAAAGATGTCAATATGGAGATAAAGAGAAATGCAATAACAGCCTTTATAGGACCTTCCGGCTGCGGAAAATCGACATTTTTAAAGACACTGAACCGAATGAACGACCTCGTACCGGGTGTCAGAATAGAAGGTCAGGTGCTTCTTGACGGTGTAGATATCTATGACCCTAAGGTTGACACATCCATGCTAAGAAAAAAGATTGGCATGGTATTCCAGCAGCCCAATCCATTTCCTATGAGCATATATGACAATGTTGCATATGGTCCTAGAATACATGGAATCAAGAACAAAGCCAAGCTTGACCAGATTGTTGAGGAGAGCTTAAGAGGAGCTGCAATATTCGATGAAGTAAAAGACAGACTGAAAAAATCAGCGCTTGGGCTTTCAGGTGGACAGCAGCAGCGTCTGTGTATCGCAAGAGCACTTGCGGTCTCACCGGAGGTGCTTCTTATGGATGAGCCGACCAGTGCGCTCGACCCGATATCGACTCTTAAGGTGGAGGAGCTGATGGAGGAGCTTAAGAAAAAATACACGGTCGTTGTTGTGACGCACAATATGCAGCAGGCAGCAAGAGTATCGGACGATACAGCATTTTTCCTTGTTGGAGAAGTGATTGAGAAGGACAGCACTGACAATATATTCTCTCAGCCGAAGGATAAGAGGACGGAGGATTATATTACAGGACGTTTTGGTTAAGGAGGCAGAAATGAGAAGCAGATTTGACAAGGAGCTTGCACAGCTTAACAGTGAGCTTATCAATATGGGAACACTTATTGAGGAGGCCATACAGAATGCGGTTGGTGCGCTTGTGAATCAGGATGTGGAGCAGGCACATAAGGCAGTGGATTTTGACGTGGACGTAGACCAGAAGGAGAAAGATATAGAGAATATATGTTATAAGCTTCTTCTTCACCAGCAGCCGGTGGCAGGTGATTTGAGACTTATCACAGCGGCACTTAAGATGGTGAGCGATATGGAGAGAATAGGCGACCAGGCTGCGGATATATCCGAACTTACCATATCAATGGCACAGAAGCCTTATATAAAGAATCTTGAACATATCCGTTCAATGGCAAAAGAGACAATGATAATGGTAATTGACAGTCTGCAGGCATTTGTTGACAGGGATTTAGACAAGGCGCATGCAGTTATAGCGCACGATGATGTTGTCGATGATTTGTTCATGACAGTAAAAAATGAGATTATCGAGATTATACATAATCGTCCTGACGATGGCGATCAGGCAACAGACCTTCTTATGGTTGCCAAGTATTTTGAAAGAATCGGTGACCATGCGACAAATATTGCAGAGTGGGTAATATTTTCGATAACCGGAGAACGGTGATGCCCCAGTTAATTTATAAGCTTTGCGGTGAAGTATAGAATAGTAATTGAAGTTATATCGATAGTAGAATTATACCGCAGGTAAAATGATGAAATGGAGAATAGTAATTGAAGTTTTATCGATGGTAGAGTGATACAGCAGCAAAATGATAAAATGGAGAATAGTGTTTGAAGTTTTATCGATAGTAGAGTGATTTAGCAGGCAAAATGATGAAATGGAAAACAGTAATCAATAGTAGTGCGATACAGCGGTAAAAAAATATTGTGAAAATGCATTTTATAATAGGGAGTTTGGATAAAATTCCCTATTATAAAAAATCAAATTTTGGCAGACAGGTAACTATGCCGTAATTGTAAAAAACATATAAAATTCTTTGCAATTATCGGTAAAATAAATTGTGGCTGTAAAGAGACAGGCAGAGCTTTATAAATTGATGTGCAATATTTGCATTCCAAAGTCGGTTTATGAAATTATATTTTGCGGATACGCTGCATTGACGAATTCGCGGCTTTTTGGAGGCTGTTCTTGATAGTTACAATAAATTAAAGAGAAAAGATAGGAGAGATAGGATGGATATTTTTAGTGTGTTGAATATGCTTGGTGGGCTGGCACTTTTCCTGTATGGAATGAATGCAATGGGTGACGGCCTTGCAAAAGTGTCAGGTGGTAAGCTTGAGAGTGTGCTTGAGAAGCTTACAAAGAAAAGAATAATGGCTGTGCTTTTAGGAGCTGCGGTTACTGCGGTAATACAGTCCTCTTCGGCTACTACGGTAATGGTAGTCGGATTTGTCAATTCAGGAATTATGAAGCTGGGGCAGGCGATAGGAGTTATAATGGGAGCCAATATCGGTACGACAATCACATCTTGGATACTTGCACTCACAGGTATTCAGAGCGATAATATACTTGTATCGTTGTTGAAGCCTAGTTCATTTTCACCTATACTTGCTGTTATAGGTTCGTCCTTCATATTATTTTCAAAGAAGGACAGACGCAAGGATATAGGAACGATTCTGGTTGGCTTTGCGATACTTATGTTCGGAATGGAGACAATGAGCGCCGCTGTGAAGCCGCTTGCAGATGTTCCACAGTTTACAAGTATGTTTACAATGTTTACAAATCCTGTGCTCGGTATGATTGTCGGAGCTGTGCTGACAGCGGTAATTCAGAGCTCATCGGCATCGGTAGGTATATTGCAGGCACTCTGTGCTACAGGCGGTGTGACTATGGCATCGGCGATTCCTATTATAATGGGACAGAATATCGGAACCTGTGTGACATCTCTCATATCGGCAACAGGTGCGAGCAAGAATGCTAAGCGTGCAGCTCTTGTACACTTTTATTTTAACCTTATAGGAACAGTGATTTTCATGGTAGTATTCTATACTCTGAATGCATTTTTGCATTTCGGAATACTTAATATGACTGCAAATGCATGGCTTATCGCACTTGTGCATTCCTGCTTTAACATAGCAGCAACTATTATATTCCTTCCTTTTGGCGATTTCCTTGCAAAGCTTGCCTGTCTTACAATCAAGGATAAGGATGAAAAGCAGGAGAAGGTTGAAATTGATTCTGTCGATAATGATATACAGGTACTTGATCCGCGTTTCCTGGAATCCCCTGCGTTTGCAGTGCAGCAGTGTAAGAACGTTGCTGTAAAGATGGCAAATGCGGCAAGGGACGGCTTGTTCCTGTCGATGGAGCTTCTTGAGTACTACGATGAGGAGAAAGTTCAGAGAGTACTTCATTATGAGGACATTGTTGATAAGTATGAGGATGAGCTTGGAACTTATCTTGTAAAGCTCAATGGAAAAGACCTCACTAAGAAGGACAGCCAGACAGTATCCATGCTTCTTCATGTGATTGGAGATTTTGAGAGAATATCTGACCATGCTGTGAACATCAAGGAGGCTGCCGAGGAGATGAGAGACAAGAAGCTTCATTTTTCCGAGAAGGCAGCAGCGGAGCTTGCAGTGTATACAACGGCGATTCATGAGATAGTAAATATGTCCATAGATGCCTTTTCCACGGAGAATGTTGAGGCGGCGGAGAATGTCGAACCACTAGAGGAGGTCATGGACTATCTCAAGGCGGAGCTAAAGGACAGACATGTAAGGCGGCTTAGAAAGGGCAAATGTACTATAGAGCTGGGCTTTGTGCTCACCGATCTTATAACCAACTATGAGAGAGTCGCAGACCACTGCTCGAACATTGCCGTATGCCTGATACAGGTTGTTGGTAATGGCGGCTTCGACACACATGAGTACCTTGACAATGTGAAGAGCAAAGAAAATGAAGAGTTCAGGATTAAGGTGCATTGGTATAAGGAGAAGTATGAACTGCCTTAGAAAATGAGGCTGCGATGAATGTAGGTGCTGGCATTGAATTATAGAGGACCGGTGTACCGGCGTGTTGATTCGGAGGCAGGGATTATATTCAGTCTGAAAGAGATGAAAAATCCAGTCAGGGCAGAGAAAAATAAAGAAAACATAGAAGTCATTGCTGAAATGGGATTTTTGCTCAGTCTGAAAGAGACGAAAAAGTTTGTTCAGGGCAGAGAAAATAGAGAAATTATATAAAATATTGCCAAAATGGAATTTTTAATCAGTCTAAAAGAGGTGGAAAAGTATGTTCAAGTCAGAAAAAATAAAGAAAACATAGAATTTATTGCAGAAATGAGATTTTTGCTCAGTCTAAAAGTAGTAAAAAATCCAGTAAAGGCAGAAAAAACAGAGGAAGGAAGGTAAAAAACATGGCGTTGATATATATAGTTGAGGATGATGACAACATAAGGGAGATTGAGAGTATAGCGCTTAGAAACAGTGGGCATGATGTGACCGGCTTTGCGTGCGGTAAGGATTTCAAGAAGGAGCTTGCAAAGAGAAAGCCGGACTTGATTTTACTGGATATCATGCTTCCGGATGAGGATGGCATTGAGATATTGAAGAAGCTTCGCGCGTCAGGCGAGACCAAGAAGATTCCTGTTATTCTTGTCACTGCAAAGTCAACAGAGCTTGACAAAGTGAAGGGACTTGACATAGGCGCGGATGATTATATAACGAAACCATTCGGAGTTATGGAGCTTATTTCAAGAGTGAGAGCGCTGATAAGAAGAAGCATGGACACCGGAGCTGACAAAAGTATCCGCGTAGGAAACATATTTCTTGACAGCGACAGGCATATCGTGTATGTGGATGACGAACCGAAGGAGCTGACTTTCAAGGAGTATGAGCTGCTCCGCTGTCTTATGAACAACAGCGGTGTTGCCATGCACCGCGATAGAATAATGGAGCTGGTGTGGGGCGTGGATTTCGAGGGTGAGTCGAGAACCCTTGACATGCACATCAAGACACTGAGGCAGAAGCTTGGAAGTGCGGGCGCAATGATTAAGACAGTCCGAAATGTGGGGTATGTATTAGAGCCATGAAAGAGAAGATATTAAGCCAGTTTTTGAGGCTGACATTGTTTGCCATTGTGGTGACACTCTTTATGTCGGTTATGGTGTTCTATGAGCTTTTTAAAAAGCAGGTTTTTGATGATTTGAAAACTGATGCGGAGTTTGCAAGATACCTGATAAATGATTTTTCCGGTGAGGATGAGTTCGATGTGCGTGTCACCTGGATAGCCGGCGACGGAAGCGTGCTCTATGACAATGAGGCAGGTTCGCTTGAGAATCACTCAGACAGACCGGAGTATATTGAAGCGCTTAAGACCGGCGAGGGCAGATGTGTGCGGAATTCGGACACACTTTCTAGAAGAATTTTCTACTATGCGATGAAGCTTGAGGATGGATCAGTCATCCGTATCGCCAAGGAAGCGAACAGTATATGGACCATATTCATGTCCGCAATTCCTATAATCATCAGTCTGTCAATTATCCTGTATGTGATGTGCTTTTTCCTGTCAAAGCATCTTACAAAGCGGATGGTGAAGCCTATGGAGGAGCTTGTAAACAACAGCGCGAATCCATCACTTGTGCCGGAGTACAAGGAGCTGATACCATTTGTCGGTGCGCTGAAGGAGCAGCGTGAGGATATTCTAAGAAGCGCCACAATGCGGCAGGAGTTCACTGCGAATGTATCGCATGAGCTGAAGACCCCCCTCACCGCGATATCGGGCTACGCCGAGCTGATAGAGAACGGCATGGTAAAGGGCGATGACAGCGTGCGTTTTGCCGGGGAAATCAGAAAGAATTCCACAAGACTTCTCTCACTTATAAATGACATCATCAATTTGTCGGAGCTTGATGACGGCGTGAAGTTAAATCTTGAGAGAATGGATTTATATGAGGCGGCGAAGAACTGTGTGAAGAATCTTGAAGTCGCCGCCGCAAAGAACAATGTGAAGCTGATGCTCCTTGGAACCTCCGCCTATATAAATGCAGACAGGGCGATGATGGACGAAGTGCTCTACAACCTGTGTGACAACGCCATCCGCTACAATAACAAGGATAAGGGCGGAAATGTGATTGTCGATGTCAGCACTACCCTCGACGGCAAGGTGAAGCTCACCGTCAAGGATGACGGAATAGGCATAGGAAAGGAACACCAGGAGCGCATATTTGAGCGATTCTACCGCGTTGACAAGAGCCGTTCAAGAGAGAGCGGCGGAACCGGACTTGGACTTGCCATAGTCAAGCATATCCTCACCAGCCACGGCGCACAGCTTGAGCTTGAAAGTGAACTGGGAAAGGGGACATGTATCACGGTTACGTTTGAGGGGGCGAAGTAGAGATTATTTCTTCTTCCTATACTGATTCGGACTGAACCCCGTAATCTTCTTGAACTGTCGGTTAAAATGCTCCACATTCTCATAGCCGCAGCTCTCTGCGATGTGCGCGACAGAGTCGGGGGCCATGGTGAGCAGGTAGCAGGCACGCTCAATGCGGCTTCTTATTATATCCTGAGTTACCGGGACACCGAACAGCTCCTTATAAATATGTTGGAAATATGATACACTCAGGGAGGCATCTTCAGCCAGCTCACTCACCGTCTTTTTGGGTGAGTGCTGGCTGAAGATGCCGTTTCTTATTTCATGGAAAATCGGTCTGTGAACCTTCAGCTTGTCGGAAAGCTGTGTCTCAAGGTGGTAGGCATCGCTATATTTGTACAGTATGGTTCTAAGCTTCGCGTCAAGAATCTCCTCATGGTGCGAGCCGGTCTGGTGGAACTCCTGCCTTAGGTCGCGGATGAGCTGGCTTAGCTCCGTGTAGTCGGACAGAAGCGTGAGTCGGTTGAATGGGACGTTGAGGCTTCGCAGGAAATCACTTATTGAATCATCTATATAATTAGCTACATTACCGGCGGTACCAGCATTACTGTTGCTTGAGTTGTCTGTGTCAGCATTTGAACTATCGTCGGAAGAATTTCTATTGGTATCCTTGCGGATATTGTCATTCAAATCCTTGCATGTATTCTTATTTTTGAATGTAGTCTTATCCTTTCGTGTATTCTCATCCTTGCATGTATTTTCATCTGGAACATCGTCAAAATTTATCCAGTCATTCACATACTCATCATCGCTATAATAGTAAACAGGGGCATCTTTTGTGTAAATTATGAAAGCGGGTGTATTTACATACTGTCTTATCATACCCGCATGCCTTGCATTTCTGTCAAACGGTAGATTGCCCTTTAAAAGCTCGTCCGTCGTTGAGTTCGTTTCATGCCGGCAGCAGCAACAGCATATGGCTTTCTCCGAAAATTCAAAATAGGCTGCACTTTTTACAAGCAGCATGAGATAATGTCCCATTCCGTTTGGACGTTCCATGTTAATTCCGTGTACATGCGTCGAATTGTATCCCAGATTTGTAATCTTTAACATTAAAGTAGTCCCCCATTTTGAAAAGTGTATTGCAAAAGATTAAGTAAATCCTGAGTTTGCATAAGTCAAAAAAGCAGAAAAAATCAATTTTTTAACAGTATACATCATTGAGATTTATTTGAAAAGTCATTATATTAGGTTGTACCTAAAGAGAACATATGTTGCTGTTGTGCGGTGTATATGGAATGTCCATATAAATATTTACATGAAGCATATATGAAAACGACTGCATTAGCAGAGAGTTTGGAGGACTTAAGAAAATGACGGCAATGAAATGGTTTTATTCGTACTTTAAAAAGTACCAGTGGAGAATGATTATCGGACTTGTCATGGTCACGATTACCTCCGTGCTTGCCATCGTAAATCCTAAGATAACAGGATTTATAGTGGATGACATCATAGGGGACGGAAGCAATATAAGGCTTGACCTGCTTCCGAGGTTCCTGTTTCTTATGATAGGCGTTACGCTGTTAAGGGCGGGACTGCGATTTATATTTTTATGGAATTTTGAGAACTGTTCACAGGGACTTCTCTACGATATGAGGGACGATGTGTACCGTAATCTGCTTGCAAAGGATTTCGCGTTCTATAACAGCCACAGGACTGGCGATCTGATGTCGAGGCAGACAGGAGATATGATGGCGATACGTCATTTTATGTCGTATGTGTGCTATTCAACCTATGAATGTATACTGCTGTTTTCGATATCGCTGTTTATGATGTTCACGGTCGACTGGAGAATCGCACTTGCCATGCTTGCGGTGCTTCCTTTTACACTCATCAACACGATAATCCAGTCTAAGAATGTAAAGCCTAAGTTCGGCAATGTAAGGGAGCGTTTTTCAAGCCTCAATGCATTTGCGCAGGAGAATATCAGCGGTAACAGAGTGGTCAAGGCATTTGCCAAGGAGGACTATGAGATTTCAAAGTTCGACACGGAGAACACGGAGTACAGGGATTCGGAGCTTGCGGCATCAAAGATATGGGTGCGCCATGTGCCGATATTTGAGCTTCTTGCCAATCTCCTCACCTTTGTGCTTATGCTTGCGGGTGGTCTTATGGTTATAAATGGACAGATGACTCTTGGAAATATGGCGATGATTAATGGATATCTTTGGATGCTTGATGCACCTCTTCGTATGGCGGGCTGGCTGGTAAATGACTGGCACCGTTTTACAACATCGGTTGAGAAGATATATGCGACAATCGAGGTGGAGCCTGAGATAAAGAATCCTGTGACAGGACCGGTTGACGAGAATGTGAAGAAGCCGGAGGGCAGCGTTGAATTTAAAAATGTGTCATATAGTATTGATGGTGAACAGATACTTAAAAATATCAATTTCAAGGTTAAACCGGGTCAGAAGGTCGGAATTATCGGTGCGACCGGAGCAGGAAAGACATCACTCATCAACCTTATGTGCCGCTTCTATGATGTTGACAGCGGCGAGGTGTTAGTCGGAGGCAGGAATGTCAAGGACATGGATTTAAGAGTATTGAGGCAGAGCATCGGAATGGCTATGCAGGACGTATTCCTCTTTTCGGACACAATCGAGGGAAATATAGCTTATGCGAAGCCGGACTGTTCTTTTGAGAGAGTTGAGTGGGCGGCAAAGATTGCGGATGCACATGATTTTATCATGCAGATGCCTGAGGGCTACGACACGATAGTGGGTGAACGAGGCGTCGGACTGTCCGGTGGACAGAAGCAGCGAATATCACTTGCCAGGGCGCTCCTTAAGGAGCCGTCAATCCTTGTGCTTGACGATACAACCTCCGCCGTGGATATGGAGACGGAGTCGCAGATTCAGGATGCGCTTGCAAGGATAGAGAATGAGACCGTGTTTATAATTGCACACCGTATTTCATCAATAAAAGATGCTGATGTGATTATAGTGCTCTCTGACGGTGAGATTGCCGAGATGGGCAGCCATGATGAGCTCATACAGAAGAAGGGCTATTATTATACGGTATTCATGCACCAGTATGGGGAGCATGACGCGGCGTAGTCTCCCGAATATCCGGTTTTGTCAGGAAGAAAATGATTGTTTTGCCGGCGGTTGTAAAACTGTGAATTTTTCAATGTATTTACGGTAAGCTGCCGGAAAAAGATGTGGTGTAAAATATAAGTGTGACAGCTTGTTTTTTACCTGGAAATGAGGATAAATATGGCAAGGAATAAATACGATATAGATGAGACTTTGGAGAGTAAATTTGATTTAAACCAGTTAAAACGTCTTGGAAAATATGTTGGCAATTATAAAAAGACCTTGATTACAGTTATAGTGCTCATGCTTATCTCAAGTGCACTTTCAATGCTCAATCCTCTGTTTTTGAAGGATGTAATGGACACGATTGAGCAGTGTGCGATTCATGGCACGATGAGCAAAGCAGCGGCTTCACAGAGAGTCATCGCTGCGAGCTGTCTGATGCTTGCCGTGACGATAATAGTTGTGCTCATACTCAGATTCAAGATTAAGATGATGGCTGAAGTCGGGCAGGGCGTCATCCATGCACTGCGCCGTGATTTGTTTGTGCATTTGCAGGAGCTGCCGTTTTCCTACTATGACGATAAGCCGCATGGCAAGATTCAGGTGCGTGTGGTCAACTATGTAAATAACCTAAGCGACCTGCTATCAAACGGTATTGTAAACACGATAACGGATATGTGCAGTCTTATATTCATTATAATTTTCATGTTAATGTTGAATGTGCAGTTCACGCTTGTGTGTCTGTGCGGATTGCCGATTCTGGCTGCACTTGTGTGGATAATCAAGAAAAAACAGAGAAGAGCCTGGCAGATACAGTCTAATAAGCAGTCAAACCTGAATGCCTACATAGCGGAGAGCATCAACGGTATCCGTGTCACACAGTCATTTGTCCGCGAGGACGTCAACACGGATATATTTAACAGACTTAACATGGAGTCGAAAAAATCATGGCTGAATGCGGTCAAGTATAACTTCCTCCTAAACCCGGTGGTTCAGACAATCACGGTTGTGACAACGGCCATCATATATGTTCTCGGTGTCGCGTGGATTACGGACGGCTATGCGGCGATGACAGTCGGTACACTTGTTGCATTTACCGGCTACATCTCAAGATTCTGGGCGCCGATTACCACACTTGCGAACTTTTATAACAGTGTGCTCACTGCGGTTTCATATCTTGAGAGAATATTTGAGACGATAGATGAACCGGTCAAGGTTACGGATGCGCCGGATGCGAAGCCCATGCCTGAGATTAAGGGAGAGGTTGAGTTTAAGAATGTCTGCTTTGCATACGATGACGGTGTGCCTGTCCTTAAAAATGTAAGCTTCAAGGCGGGAGTCGGAGAGAGCTATGCGATAGTAGGTCCTACGGGCGCCGGTAAGACAACCATAGTCAACCTCATCAGCCGTTTTTACAATCTCACCTCAGGGCAGGTGCTTATCGACGGAATAGATATTAGCAGGGTGACAATTAAATCCCTCAGAACCCAGATGGGTGTGATGATGCAGGATAGCTTCATATTTGCGGGAACGATTATGGACAATATCCGCTACGGCAATATGGAGGCGAGCGATGAGGATGTTATAAAGGCGGCTAAGACCGTGTGCGCCCACGACTTTATCATGGGGCTTGAGAACGGCTACTACACCGAGGTTAATGAGCGCGGAAGCCGTCTGTCGGCAGGGCAGAGGCAGCTTATCTCATTTGCGCGTGCTGTTTTGGCAGACCCTAAGATTCTTATACTTGATGAGGCAACCTCAAGTATCGACACTGAGACGGAGATACTTCTGCAGAAGGGACTTAACGAGCTGTTAAAGGGAAGAACCTCCTTCATTATCGCCCATCGTCTCTCAACAATCAAAAATTCGTCATGTATTATGTATGTCGACCACGGCGAGATTGTCGAGATGGGAAGCCATGACGAGCTTATGAAAAATAAGGACGGAATGTATTACAAGCTTTATATGTCGCAGTATGATTTCTTGAATAAGAAATAATTAAATAGAAAATAATTAAATAGCTGGGGCTGTGGAGGTAGAAAAAAGATTTGTGTAGTTTAGTGCGATTTGCGGCAGAAAATAGAGGGTGCGGACATTTTCTTGGACTATCTAAGTGACCAATCCAAGTCTATGTCTG
>OGFG01000107.1_pt1 | contig 93252 bp, 75 predicted proteins | sample 1570761 | NCBI WGS metagenome assembly OGFG01 (sample SAMEA2581938, study PRJEB24529) | metagenome | biome: Human gut stool | place: China | collected 2011
TCACGTCCGTGTTGGTCTTTACCCGCTTGGTGATTATCCAAAGGTTGCCGTCAAAAGACTTTTGGATATTCTCCTGCCGCAAATTGGCGACATCGCTGTATGCCAGACCGCAGAAACAGGAAAAGACGAACAAGTCCCTGACGTGTTCCAGCCGTTCGGAAACCATTTTCTTTTTAAGGATAATTTTAATCTCGTCCTCTGTCAGATAACCCCTGTCCACTTTTTCCAGCCGGATTTTGTAGCTGGCGAAAGGGTCGCCCACCAGTATGCCGTTGTTACGGGCGATGATGATGATACGCTTGAAGAACTGCATGAACTTGGCGGTGGTGTTGTAGCCGCACTTGCAGGCGGTACGCAAATACAACTCAAAATCGGTAATGAACATCGGGCTTATCTCCTTTATGGATATGTCCGATACGTTGTACTTGCTTTGGATAAATTCAGCGAGGTGGCGGCGGGTCACTTCATACTTGCGGTAGGTCGCTATCGTCTTGGATATGCCTACAAGCTGCTTCACATCGTCATTGTGCTTTTGGAACAATGAAAGGATTGTTTCGTGGCTCTCGCTGTGTCCCAAGAACTCGTTTTTCACTTTCTCGGCGGTCACGTAATTGTCACGCCGCTGCATTTCGTGGTAAATGGTATTCAGGGAAGAACGTATGTCGTCCAAAAGGGCGTTTATCCTCCCGGCATCCCTGCCTTTGGCTTTGCCCGCAGTAATGCTCCAGTTGTCGGGCTGGATGCTCTGTTTCGTACTGAACTGGCAAAGTTTGCCGTCTATGGTGATGCGTGCCATAATCATAACCTCGCCGTTTTTCTTTTCAGAACCTTTCTTCAAATAAAAAAGAACCTTGAATGTCGATTTCATAACTCACTTTTTTTAGTTGCAAAATTAATTTTTACCTCTCGTTTTCGAGTTATGCAGACTATGGACTAATCAAGTCATTATCAGGTCATTTATGGACAAATCGTTACCGTTTTTGTCCGGCGGGGAATAGGTAACGATTTAGTAACGAAACTTTGTCTTTTACCGTACTTTTGAAGTCTTGGAAGCAGGACTTTCGGGCAATAAAAAAAGCCACAAATCATTGATTTGTAGCTTTTTGTCCGTTTGCTGACCATTTCTGTCCAGCACGTTTAGCGGAGAGAGGGGGATTCGAACCCCCGGTACCCGAAGGTACAACGGTTTTCGAGACCGCCACAATCGACCACTCTGCCATCTCTCCAATACTGCTATTCTTTTGCAGCGAAAAGTACGATATTTTGACTCTGCAAATGTAGATATTTTTTTGCTCATCAAAAAAATATTTTACTTTTTTGTTCGTATAAAAAAGAAGATATATTACTTATAAATAAAATTGTTTGACTATATAATTCTCAGTAAATAGATTTATGAACTTTATTTGGGGGAAAATATTGGAGACCGGAGTTTATGGCAATAAAAAAACCTACAAATCGCTGATCTGTAGGTTTTTGTCTTCTTACTGTCCTTTTTTGTCCAGTAGGTTCTGCGGAGAGAGAGGGATTCGAACCCCCGGTACCTTGCAGTACAACGGTTTTCAAGACCGCCGCGATCGACCACTCTGCCACCTCTCCAATGCCTTTGTCCTTCAAAGGCGATGCAAAGGTAGTGATTAATTCTGTATTCGCAAATATTCTTTGATGAATTTATTAAGAACCTGTCTGGATTTTCTGATAAAAAATATTATCATATCTTTTTTATATTTTCTTCCGGTCTATATATTGCTGGCAGTATCGATACAGTTCCTCTTTGTAGAGGATTTAGAATTCAGTTTTTTGAGAGGAGAAATAACTATTCTTGTAAATTTCTCTCGGGCTTTATCCTGAAAAATTTAGATAGGCTCTAAAGATGAGAAATGTTTTATTTATTGTTCTTCCATCGTTTAAAAGGATTGCGGATAAGATTTGAATTATAAAAACGGGCATCGTCGGTTACTTCTTGCCCGATCCAATCAGGTTTAGTAAAAAGAGAATCTTCTGTAGGGAGTTCGATCTCGGCCACTGTCAATCCGGCATTTTCTCCCATAAACTCATCGATTTCCCAGATTATATTATCTGCATCAATATATCTGTATCTATATTTTTCGATAATTGGTTTTAAACATAAATTGTCCAATATTTCCTCTGCTTCCGTGACCGGTATCTCGTATTCATATTCTTGTCGCGAGCATCCTGTAGTTTTTCCTTTTATAGTTATAAAGCCCCTATTCCCGGCAATGCGGATGCGGACAGTACGCTCTTTATCGACTGATAAATAACCTTGTTTGTAGTAAGTTTTAGAACTGTTTTCACGATATTTATCTCCATTTACGAGGAATTTCCGTTCAATTTCTTTTCCCATTTCCAATTAAATAAAATCTTTTGTAAAGATAAAATGCTTGTAAGTCAAAATGTTCTAAACGTTTGATTTTTGAATTTAAACTTTGTTAAACATTGCGAGTGAAATCTTTAATGCAATATTCAACGTTAATATTTTATCTAAATTTGCGCCTCGGATAGTAATCGAGAGACATGAGTAAAAAAATATATATAATCTCCCTTTTTTGTATCTGTTTTTTGTTCCCTTATAAAGCCGTTGCTCAATCTACTGTAATAACCGGGATTGTTACCGATTCGGTTACGAATGAACCTCTGCCTTACGTGTCGGTTTTTTTGAAAGGTCCTCAAGTTGGGGTAACGACAGATGATGAAGGGCGTTTTTCTATAAAAACTTCTTCTGCGTTTTCTAAGATTATTTTTACTTCTTTGGGTTATCGAGGGAAAGAGATATCGGTAAAACGTGGAGGAACGCATACTTTAGAAGTCAAGTTGGTACCTTCGACCTATGATGTAAAGGAAGTGATAGTAAGACCTAAAAGAGAGCGTTATAAAAGGAAAGGAAATCCGGCGGTAGATTTTGTCAAGAATATCATAGAACGGCGTGATCAAAATTCTCCGGAAAACCACGATTATTATAATTATGAACAGTATGATAAACTGACATTGGCCTTGAATGATTTTTCTGAGGAGCAAAAGAAGAAGTGGTTGTTCAAGAAATTCCAGTTTATTTTTGATTATGTAGATACTTCGGAGGTCTCCGGAAAACCGATACTGACGGTTTCGATCAAAGAAAAAATAGCAGAAAACCACTATCGAAAGAGTCCTGCCAGTCATAAACAACAAGTGACAGGGATAAAAAGAGCGGGTATAGACGAGATGTTCAACCAGGAGAGCCTACAACAGTTCTATGATGAGGTGTTTAAAGAGGTTGATATTTTCGGCAATGATGTAACTATGTTGTTGACACGCTTTGTCAGCCCTTTGTCAAATATAGGACCGGCTTTTTATCGTTATTATTTGATGGACACCATACAAATAGAAGGTGAAAAGTGTGTCGATTTGGCATTTGCTCCTTTTAACTCCGAATCTACAGGATTTGTCGGACATTTGTATGTTACGTTAGATTCTACTTATTTTGTTAAAAAAGCAAAGCTTACAGTTCCTAAAGCCATTAATTTAAATTATGTGGAGAACCTTGTCATTTCTCAGGATTTTAAACGATTTCCGGATGGCACTCGTATCAAGACAAAAGATGATGCTGTTGTAGAATTTAGAATATTGCCCGGTACGCAGGGACTGTATGCCCGACGTCTGTCTACTTACACAAAACATAATTTTTCACCTCCTGCCGATATGTCTATCTTTAGTAAGGAAGGGCGTGTGATTGTTGATGAAATGGCGGAGGTAAAGCCCGAAGCTTTTTGGATCGATAATCGGCACGTAGCAGTGAAGTCGAAAGAAAATGCAGTCGATAAGTTGCTGGTCCGTTTACGGGAAGTGCCGGTGTTTTATTGGACGGAAAAGGTTATATCTATTCTGATTTCGGGATATATCGAAACCTCAAAGGAGAGTAAATTCGACTTCGGACCGATGAATACGACGATCAGCGGTAATTCTGTAGAGGGTGCGCGTTTTAGAGTAGGAGGTCTGACTACGGCAAATTTGAATCCGCATTGGTTCGGTAACGGTTATCTTGCATACGGAACTCGGGATAAGAAATTCAAATATAAGGCCGAGTTGCAGTATTCTTTCAATAAGAAAAAATATCATCCGGGAGAATTCCCTGTACATTCTATCCGGTTGATGCATAGCTATGACATTAATCAGCTCGGGCAACATTATTTATATACCAACAAAGACAATGTATTTCTGGCATTAAAACGTATGGAAGATGTTCGCTCTACCTATTTGCGGAATACCGAGTTAGGATATTTGCGTGAACATAAGTTCGGATTTTCATACGGTTTGGATTTGCGCTATAAGACAGAAGAGGCAACGAAATGGGTACCGTTCAAACCGTTAGCAGGAAATGAATTTAAAAGATATTCCGAAGCTGAAGCTGAAATAAAATTGCGTTATGCTCCGAATGAAAAATTTTATCAGACGAAAGGTCAACGTTATCCGATTACAAAAGATGCACCGGTATTTACATTATCTCATGTCGTGGGATTGAAAGGTGTCTTTGACAGCAAGTATAATTATAATCGCACCGATTTCAGTGTAAGAAAAGCATTTTGGTTTTCAGCTTTCGGTCATTTGAATGTTATGCTTCAGGCCGGAAAAGTTTGGAACAAAGTTCCTTATCCCATGTTGATCATACCGAATGCCAATCTTTCCTATTTAATCCAACAAGGCTCTTATTCGTTGATGAATCCGATGGAATTCATAAATGATTCGTATGCGTCATGGGATTTGACCTATTTTGCTAACGGTATATTATTCAATCGTATTCCGTTGGTTAAGTATATGAAACTTAGGGAAGTGATTTCTTTTAAAGGCATGTTCGGACATTTATCCGATAAAAATAATCCGGCATTACATCCCGATTCCGATTTTTTATGGGCTTTCCCGTCGACAACCCGTATGATGGATAAGAAGACACCTTATATGGAGTTCGGAGCTGGTCTCGACAATATATTTACGATATTGCGGGTCGAATATGTCTGGCGTTTGACTTATCGTAATCATCCCGGAATAGATCGTTCGGGAGTGCGCATTGCCATGCATTTCTCGTTTTAGAGTTCTGCTATCGAAAGATAAAAAGATGCGTCCGTTTTGGGAGTAGTAGCATATACCTTTACGTCGTATGTCCTGGCGTCGGTAACAAACTTTTGCAATAACAGTTTTGTCGTTATGGCACATATTGCTATAATGATCATTAGGCTGAAACTCCTTCTTTTAGTAATAAGTCGTTTCATGTTTTTATATATTTAAGTTATAGCGCAAAAATAAGCAGGGAGGCTTTATCGGTTACTTAAGTTTTACTTAAATGGCAATTAAAAAACGGCTTAATACGAAGTTGTTGCTGAAATTTGTGAGGCAGATGAGACTTTTTTAATTTAATGATTAGGGAAATATAATGCTTAAATATAAAAATCGGTGCAGTTTATTTTGATATACGACATTCTGAACTACACCGATTTTTATGAAATGATTATTTATTTAAAATAACCTACTGGATGATTCAAAAAAGGAGTCTGATCTCCCGTAAGTTTCAAAGCCTTTTTTAATGCTGCTTTATCCATACTTCCGCGTGGAACGGTTGCCATACCTGTTCCTGCACAAAATAGCGATATATTTTGAGATACTATTCCGGCATCCATTGCTCCCCAGTCGCTGCTTGTATCAGATACTAAAATGAGACATACCGGCGCTTTTAAAGGTCTTACATCTCCGGAGCTGACGGGTTCGAGTGTATTCTTTTGGGGATTATATAAGTAGCTTCCGTCTGCTGTACAAACATATACTTTTATATCTTGTTTGTTCATTGCCGATGGAGCCGTTCTTTTCCCCGATTCAGGGCGGTTGATACCGTTTGCCGCCCAGCAAAGATCTGAAAGATCCTTAAGACTTAACTCTTTCGTAGAGAATTCCCGAGTAGATTTCCTGTTTTTTAATGCTGTCATTACGGCATCCCCCCGTTGTGTGTCCGGAGCATTCAGTTGTATTGTTTTGAGTTCTTTAGCTTGAGCGCATCCGCAAGCTATGATTCCGCAAACCGTGATAGATAATAATAAATTTTTCATCGTGAAGTGTTTTTAAAGAAATTCCAATTGTTTATTTATGAATAAAATTTCGTCATTCGATAAATGCACGTCGGCAGCTCGGGCATTAGAGATTGCCTGTTCTTTGTTACGAGCTCCGGCTAAAGCAATGGTAATACCCGGGTGATCGATTGTCCAGCGTAGTACAAGTTGAGAAAGGGTAATGCCTTTTTCATCGGCAATCGGTTTTATTTTCGCTAAAAAAGCGTTGGTTCTGATAATACTGTCATCTGTGAAATACGGATTGGTTTTTCGGTGATCTCCTTTTTTGAAGTTTTGTCCCGGTATCATTTTCCCTGTCAATAATCCTCGTTCCATAGGACTATAAGCAATTACCGATTTTTTGTTCCGGATGCAGAATGGAATGGTCTTGTCTTCACTTCCTCGATTTACCATGCTGAAAGGAATTTGGTCAGATATTATATTTACTGCCTTATCAGCTTCCTCAATCTGTTCAGGTGTGTAGTTGCATACTCCGGCATATCGGATTTTCCCTTGTTCGATAAGGCGTGCTACTGCTTCGAATGTTTCCGATATCGGGGTCGTTATATCGGCCCAATGTATTTGGTAGAGATCTATATAGTCGGTTTTTAATCGTTTCAGGCTATTTTCACATTCCTGTATGATACTCTCTTTTCCGGCATATTTATAGATATCGATATCTTTCCCCTGATTATTTTGGCTGTGGACATAGAAATTTCCTTTATTCAAGTCCCAACGTAACCCGAATTTTGTCAGTATTTGCACTTTGTCGCGGGGAATATCTTGTAATGCTTCTCCGACAATCTCTTCACTTTCTCCTTGTCCGTATATCGGAGCGGTATCAAAGGAGGTCATACCTTCAGCGTATGCCGCACGCATGGCCTTGATTGCTTCATGCCGGTCTGTTTGTCCCCACATCCAACCCCCTGCAGCCCATGCACCGAAAGCGATAGCCGATAAAGTAAGCTCTGAATGTTGCAGTTGTCTGTATTCCATAATATATCTGATTTTAATAAGTGTACGATATATTAATAACAAAATTAAAAGAAGTAAGATTTTTCCCGATATTATTTATCGAATAAAATAGTGTGGTTTTACATAATTTATGATTTGAAAGCAAGGTGTAATCCTCTGAAACAGAAAACAAACATTCTTGTAATATGCAGGAAATATAACTGTTGTTCTTTTGTTAAACGAAAATTAAAATTATTCTATGACAAGAACAAAAGTCTCTACGGTGATTCTGTCGGATGTACATATCGGGTCAGAACATTCAAAAGTGAAAGAGTTGACTTCTTTCCTGAAAAATATCGATTGTGATAAGCTTATTTTGAACGGAGATATTCTGGATGGGTGGAAGTTGCAGAGAAATCCCTTCGGACGCTGGAAACGTTCTTATACAGAACTTATAAAAGTTATTATGAAAATGATGGAAAAACACGGAACGAAAGTTATTTATGTTCGGGGAAATCATGATGACTTTTTAGATAAGATACTGCCTTTGTCGCTTCCTTCTGTTTCATTGGTAAAAGATTATGTACATATATCTCACGGAAAACGCTATTACGTGACGCATGGAGATGTTTTCGATAATATCAGTACACATTTGGTCTGGCTGGCTAAACTTGGAGATTATGGTTATTCAGCTTTACTGTGGATGAATAGGATATTGAATAATTACCGTCAGAAACAGGGAAAACCTTATTATTCTTTTTCACAGTCTGTCAAACACAAGGTAAAATCTGCCGTATCTTATATTTCGGATTTCGAGAAAGAACTGACAGCTCTTGCAGCAGCCCGTCATTTCGACGGGATTATTTGCGGACATATTCATCAGCCGGCAAATACATGGTATGGAAATATTCATTATCTCAATTCTGGTGACTGGGTAGAGTCTCTTAGCGCTTTGATCGAGCATGTAGATGGTACGTGGGAGATTTATCGCTATGAAGAGTGTTTGTTTGAGAATGAAGTATCCGAAAAAACCGCTTGATAAACTGTTCGTTATTTGTTTTCGTTTTATGGGTTATAGTCTAAAAATATATGAAGTATCTGTTTGTTGTACAAGGTGAAGGCCGGGGGCATTTTACTCAGGCGCTGGTAATGCAGGAGCGAATACGGATGAGGGGAGATGAAATTGCGGCTTTTTTGGTCGGGAAAAGCTCTGCAAGACAGTTACCCGATTATTTCCTAAATCAGGCGACAGCACCGGTTATTCAATTCGAGAGTCCTAATTTTTTGCCGACAGCGCAAAATAAGCGTCCCGGGTTATGGAAAAGCGTATTTTATAACTTGTTGAAATTACCTGTTTTTATTTCGAATATGAATTTTATCCGGAAACAGATAAAACGATATGATCCGGACATCGTGCTTAATTTTTATGAGCTGTTGACCGGATTGACTTACTTGTTTATGTCTCCTTCTGTTCCGATGGTTTGTATCGGACACCAATATATGTTTCTACATCGAAAATTCCGTTTCCCGAAAAAGTCTCCTGTCGAACTTTTCTTTTTGAGATTTTTCACTCGGCTTACCAGTATGAGGGCTGATCGCAGGCTGGCTTTGTCTTTTTATCCCATGGGAGATGATATTTCTCGTCACATTGTTGTCGTCCCTCCGCTGTTACGTTCCGAAGTCACCCGTTTAGAGCCTGTTAAAGGCGATTATATATTGGGGTATATGTTGAATAGCGGTTATCTTTCTGAGATAAGCAAATGGCATGAGCATAATCCTGAAGAGACATTGCATTTTTTCTGGGATAAAAAAGATGCAGCCGAAAGGCTGGACATATCTTCTACATTTTCTCTGTTTCGAATTAATGACAAGTCTTTTCTGAAACAAATGGCAGGTTGCAAAGCTTATTCTACCACAGCCGGATTTGAATCGGTATGCGAAGCACTTTATTTGCAGAAACCTGTGTTAATGGTACCTGCACATATAGAACAGGAATGCAATGCTTTTGACGCTTTGCGTGCAGGAGCGGGTATCGTATCTGATAATTTCGATTTGAGTGCATTGTTGCAGTCTGTTGCGATTTACAAACCCAATACCCTGTTTCGAAGATGGGTCGCTAATGCTGATACGCTTATTTTCTCTGAATTAAAAGAGGTTTATTTATCTCATAAATATCCGGAACGAAAAGGTTTGATTTGGAATTATCATGCTTAATTTTTATAATTATCGGCAGCTGTCGAAGATAGTTTGGATATAGAAAAAAAATTGCTTCAATTCTGTGTAGCTTCGTTCTATTGTATTAAATTTGCACTCAATTTTTGGGGATCATTCTGAGAAATATCCATAAATCTTAAAGATTGTCGAACAATTGTTTCAATCTGTCTGTATATTTCTTTAGGATAAAATAATTTATAAGTAGAGAGGAGTACATGAAAAAAGTTCATATTATATCCCTTGGAGACACATATATGTTCCGTTTAGCTGTCGCTTTACGTGAAAAAGGATATAGTGTCAGTTGTTCCGGAGCGGATATTATGGGAGCTGAAGCTGATATTTTGAGGGAGAAAGATATTCTGTTGGCAGACTTACAGCCGATAAACGATCCTTTTAAGGAAAAGATCGACTTTGTCGTTTCTCCGTTGCAGTCGGTTTCTGATCATCCGGAACTTATTCGTGCAAAGGAATCCGGGTTATTGATCCTTTCTGTTCCGGAACTTGTGTTGAGAATGGCAAAAGATAAGATACGTTTGGTTTTTTGTAATCCTCGGCATCCGAACAGAATTATGAGTATGGTTCTGAAAGCCTTGCGTAAGCAAAACATGCGTTGCGATTACGTTGCGTTAAATGAGATTCCGGGTCAGGAGAAACAGATTTCTCTGAGCTATGATGCGCGGATTTCATTATTGGAGGGAGATGCTTTTCTTGAAGAGAAGCCATTGGCTCACCAGCAATATAAACCGCATATATTGATCATGTCCGATTTGTTGTGGCATCCGACGAAAACGCATTCGACTTTCGAATCTTATGTCGATTTCTGGAGGGGTATGGTCGCTTCGATCGAGCGGGACGGGAAATTTATATATAATCAGAATATTCCTTTACTTCAGGATTTGGCAGATACGGTCAGAGAGGATATAACAGCTGTTCCCTATTTACCGCATCCTATTGTAAAAACAGACGATAATATCGAGTTGGAAACCCGTTATGGACGAGTACCTGTAACATTATTTGATGAAGAATTTTTGGGCGATATCAATGCTGCCCGTTTAGCTTGTCGTCACTTAGGGGTAAATGATAAAGAGTTTTACGCGATTTTTGAATGTATATTCGGAAATTGTTAAAAATAAATTGTTTATTTGTTCTCCGGATAAATTTTGAAATATGATTATAGCCAGTCAAAAAAGAAAAGAAAATATCGCTGAGTATTTGCTCTATATGTGGCAGATCGAAGATATTATCCGGGCATATAAACTGGATATCGATACTATCGATGAACAGATTGTCTCGAAATATGACGTTCCGGATGATAAAAAGAAAGAAATTCGGGAGTGGTATGAGAGCCTTGTCGATATGATGAGACGTGAAGGTGTGGTGGAAAGCGGACATCTTCAGTTGAATAAAAATGTTATTATCGATCTTACCGATTTGCATCTGGCTTTATTGAAGTCACCGAAAGAACCGTTTTATGGGGCGACATTTTTCAAAACGCTCCCTTATATTGTTGAGTTGAGGGCAAAAACAGGAGACGAACCGGTTGGTGAAATAGAGACTTGTTTTAATGCGCTTTATGGAATTTTAATGCTTCGGTTACAGAAAAAGGAGATTTCTGAACAGACACAGGCTGCAATGAAACAAATATCGACTTTTTTAGCATTATTGTCTGAAAAATATAAACAAGAAAAAGCCGGAGATCTGGAATTATGAAATTTTAAAAAAAACATCGCATGGCAAAAATTTTAGTAACCGGTGCTAACGGCCAGTTGGGTAATGAAATGCGCTGTCTGGCGGAAGAAGATAAAAAAAATACTTTTCTGTTTACGGATATACAAGATCTGGATATTACCGATTTGGAAGCCGTAATGAAGTATGTTGCAGGTCACGGTATCGAGGTTATTGTCAATTGTGCAGCTTATACTGCGGTCGATAAAGCAGAGGATAATGAGGATACTTGTCGAAAGATTAATGCTTTGGCTGTAGCGAATCTTGCAAAAGCAGCTACAATGAATCGGGCTAAAGTCATTCATATTTCTACAGACTATGTATATAGCGGAGTCCATTATAAACCGTATTCGGAGGGTGACGAAACAGCGCCATGCTCGGTATATGGAGTTACGAAGCTTGAAGGAGAGCGGTTATTGTTCGATAATTGTTCCGATGCCGTTGTATTGCGGACCTCTTGGCTATATTCGGCTTACGGCAATAATTTTGTGAAAACGATGATTCGACTTGGAAAAGAGCGGGAGAAATTAAGTGTCGTATTTGACCAAATCGGTACACCTACTTATGCAGGAGATTTGGCAAAGGCGATAATGATTATTATCGATAATAAGACGTTTATTCCCGGTATCTATAACTTTTCGAATGAAGGAGTGTGTAGCTGGTATGATTTTACTAAAGCAATACACCGTATTGCCGGAATTAGGACTTGCGAAGTGCTACCGATAGAAGGAAGCGAATATCCGGCAAAAGCGACACGACCTTTTTATAGCGTGATGAATAAGAAAAAAATAAAAGAGACATATCCGGTTTCCATACCATATTGGGAGAACAGTCTTGTAAAGTGTATTAATTTATTAATGAAATAATTATTGTAAAGTGGCTACGATAACCGAAGAGATACAAAAAAGAAGAACATTTGCTATTATCAGTCATCCGGATGCCGGGAAAACTACATTGACCGAGAAACTGCTGTTATTTGGGGGGGCGATTCATGTGGCCGGTGCTGTGAAATCGAATAAAATAAAGAAAACGGCGACTTCAGACTGGATGGAGATAGAAAAGCAGAGAGGAATTTCGGTTGCGACCTCGGTGATGGGGTTTAATTACGGAGATTATAAAATAAACATATTGGATACCCCCGGTCATCAAGACTTTGCAGAAGATACTTACCGCACATTGACAGCTGTGGATAGTGTGATTATTGTTGTAGACGCTGCAAAAGGGGTTGAGATGCAGACTCGTAAACTGATGGAAGTGTGTCGCATGCGCAATACTCCTGTAATTGTGTTTGTAAATAAATTGGATAGGGAAGGACAAGATCCTTTTGATTTACTTGACGAGTTGGAGTCGGAACTTAAAATAGGTGTGCGTCCGTTAAGTTGGCCTATCAATATGGGGCAGCGGTTTAAAGGAGTGTATAATATATATGAGGAAGGATTGAATCTTTACACTCCGAGCAAGCAGGTAGTCACCGAATCGGTAGAATTTAAAGACATTAACAACCCTGAGTTGGAAAAATATATCGGTTCAGAAGATGCCTCCAAACTCAGAGCTGATTTAGAACTGATAGAAGGAGTATATCCTGAATTTAATGTTGCCGATTATTTAAAAGGCAATATAGCACCCGTATTCTTTGGATCGGCACTAAACAATTTCGGAGTAAAAGAATTGCTGGATTGTTTTGTGAAAATAGCGCCATCTCCCAGACCGGTACAAGCTGTAGAACGTGTCGTTTGCCCTGAAGAGGCTAATTTTTCGGGGTTTGTTTTTAAGATACATGCGAATATGGACCCCAACCACCGGAGTTGTATTGCCTTTGTGAAAGTCTGTTCCGGAAAATTTGAACGGAATGCAAACTATAAACATGTGAGAAACGGTAAATTTATGAAGTTCTCCAGTCCGACAGCTTTTATGGCACAACGGAAATCTACGGTCGATGAGGCTTATCCCGGGGATATTGTCGGGTTGCCGGATACCGGTAACTTTAAAATCGGGGATACTTTGACGGCAGGAGAGGAGTTGCATTTTAAAGGATTGCCGAGTTTCTCTCCTGAAATGTTCAAGTATATAGAAAATACTGACCCGATGAAAACAAAACAACTGAATAAAGGAATAGACCAATTGATGGATGAGGGGGTTGCTCAGTTATTTGTCAATCAGTTTAACGGGCGGAAAATTATCGGGACGGTAGGACAATTGCAGTTTGAAGTGATTCAATATCGTTTGCTGCATGAATATGGAGCGCAATGTAAATGGGAACCTATCAGCCTTTATAAAGCTTGCTGGATAGAGAGTGATGATGCCGAGGCTTTGGAGAATTTCAAAAAACGGAAATATCAGTTTATGGCAAAAGATAAAGAAGACCGGGATGTATTTCTTGCAGATTCCAATTATGTATTGCAAATGGCGCAGACAGATTTTCCGAAAATAAAGTTCCATTTTACGAGCGAATTTTAAAAAAATATTTTGTGATGACGAAAAAGCAGAAAACCTACCGAGAGATAAAGAATAGCAGTTTTCTGCTTTTTTGTTTGAAGATTAACTGTTTTAAATTTATTCGGAATGGGAAATTTTAAACAGACTCTGAAAAATGATAATTATTAATTTTATAGTTTAAAGAACATGAATCATTTAGATCCGTTGATTTCAGATTTAGCTTTGATTCTTATGCTGGCAGGAATAACAACGTTGCTTTTCAAATGGATGAAGCAACCGGTTGTTTTAGGTTATATTGTGACCGGTTTTCTGGCAGGACCGCATTTTTCATTTTTCCCTACTGTAACCGATATTGCCAATATCGATATTTGGGCGGAAATAGGAATTATCGTTTTGCTGTTTTCTTTGGGATTAGAATTCAGTTTTCGGAAGTTGGTCAATGTCGGAGGTTCTGCGGTAATAACGGCATTAGTGATAGTTGTCGGAATGATGTTGTTGGGATATGCTGCCGGACGCCTGTTGCATTTCACATATTTGGATAGTATTTTTTTAGGGGGAATGTTGTCGATGTCATCTACGACGATTATCATCAAGGCATTTACCGATTTGAATATGCGAAAACAACAGTTTACGACAATTGTGTTTGGTGTCTTGATCGTAGAAGATATGTTTGCCGTTTTGATGATGGTGCTTCTCTCGTCTATTGCCGTAAATAATGAACTGGAGGGTTCGGAACTGATTTATAGCATATTGAAGTTGGCATTCTTTCTTATAACATGGTTTTTGATCGGCATTTTTGTGTTGCCTACTTTTTTGAAAAAAGCCCGACGCTTTCTTAACTCCGAAACTTTATTGGTTGTTTCTATGGGATTGTGTTTGGGAATGGTCGTATTAGCATCTTATGTGGGTTTTTCTTCTGCTTTAGGAGCTTTTGTTATGGGGTCTATTTTAGCCGGTACGAATGAAGCTGAACGAATTGAAAAAGTAGTACAGCCGGTTAAAGATCTGTTTGGCGCTGTATTTTTTATTTCTGTCGGGATGCTTGTCAGTCCAGAAGCTTTGGTACAATATGCTATTCCTATTATTATTCTTTCATTGGTAGTAATTGCCGGACAAATATTTTTCGGAACAAGTGGAATGTTGATTTCCGGTCAACCGTTGAAAATTGCCATAAAATCGGGATTCAGTCTTTCCCAGATCGGAGAGTTCGCTTTCATTATTGCAACTTTGGGAATGTCTCTGAAAGTGATCGACGGATTCTTATATCCGATCGTCGTTGCCGTATCGGTTATAACGACTTTTACAACGCCTTATTTTATAAAGCTTTCTGATCCGGCTGCAAATTGGGTGGAGAAACATTTGCCGGAAAAACTGAATTTTATCCTTGAGAGATATAGTGCCAATGCTTCGGCAGTACAACCTGAGAACACCTGGAAGCGGGTACTGGGAGTTTACTTAGGGAAGATAGCACTTTATTCGACTATTCTTGTCGGGATTATTTTGCTTTCACTTACTTGGTTTTTACCTTTGATGAAAGAACTGATTCCCTCCGTATGGGGAAATTATATCGGTGTCGGAGTTACGCTTTTGGCAATGCTCCCTTTTCTTTGGGCGTTGACCATGAAACGAATAAATAGCCGGAAATTACTTACTTTAGAAGAAAATAAACGGGCGAATCAAGTCCCTCTTTTCTTTATGGTTATATTCCGATTTTTTATAGGTTTGGGTTTTGTAATCTATTTTTTGTCAGTTGCTTATTCTCAACGTACCGGAGTTTTGTTGGGTGTAGTTTTATTTGTTATCGTTATGTTGCTGATGTCGAAAAGGCTGCAACGACAAATCGTTTCTCTTGAAGGAAAGTTTATGGATAATCTGAATGAAAGGGAATTACGTCGGACGGGTAGAAAGAATAATTTGGTGCGCAATATGCATTTAGCCCATATGGAAGTGAATGGAGAATGTGCGTTTATTGGAAAACGTTTGGAGGATGCAAATATCCGTAAAGAATATGGGGTAAATATCGTAAGTATAAAAAGAGGATTAAAACGGATAAATATTCCGAAAGGGGATAGCCGTCTTTTCCCGGGAGACGTCGTGAGTGTGATCGGTACAGATGAACAAATACAGAAGTTTCTCGATGCTGTAGAACCGGAAGAAATTTCTGCAGATGAACCAGGAAGCGAAGAACATTTTGAACTTGAACGAATAGTTATCCCGAAAGATTCTCCGTTAATTGGAAAAACGATCGCCCAATCGGGAATCAGAGAAAAAGATTCATGTCTTGTTGTTGGAGTAGAACGCATGGACGGTACATTTCTGGCTCCGACCGGGAATATTGTTTTGAAAGAGACGGATATGTTGTGGATTGTGGGGACAAAAGCCCGGATTGAAGCATTGCTGAAATAATAGTAGTTGCGTATTTACCTCTTTATAATTACATTTGTATCACGAAAAATATAATAATTTATATACACACTTTATGCAGGAAAAAATTATAATTCTTGATTTCGGTTCGCAAACGACTCAGCTTATAGGACGGCGAGTGCGTGAATTGGATACTTACTGCGAGATTCTTCCGTATAATAAATTCCCTGAAGACGATCAGAATATAAAAGGGGTGATTCTTTCGGGTAGTCCGTTTTCTGTTTATGATAAGAATGCCTTCAAGGCCGATTTAGGCAGAATATGGGGAAAGTATCCTATTTTAGGAATTTGTTATGGTGCTCAGTTTATGGCATATAGCAATGGTGGAAAAGTAGAACCGGCAGGAAGTAGAGAATACGGACGGGCACACTTATCTTCGTTTTCCAAAGAAAATAAGTTGTTCAGAGGAATAAAGGAAAATACGCAAGTTTGGATGTCTCATGGCGATACGATAACCTCGATTCCTTCAAATTTTAAAATAATAGCCTCTACCGATGAGGTAAAAATTGCGGCTTATCAGGTAGAAAATGAAGATATATGGGGTGTACAGTTCCATCCGGAAGTTTATCATACCGAAGAAGGCACACAATTGCTTCGTAATTTTGTCGTAGATATTTGCGGTTGTAAACAAGACTGGTCTCCCTCGTCTTTTATTGAAACTACAGTGGCACAGTTAAGAGAACAGTTGAAGGATGATAAAGTAATTCTCGCTCTTTCCGGAGGAGTAGATTCTTCTGTTGCTGCAGTTTTATTAAATAAAGCGATTGGCAAGAATCTTACCTGTATTTTTGTAGATCACGGTATGCTCCGGAAAAATGAGTTCGAAAATGTGATGCGTGATTACGAGCATCTAGGATTGAATGTGATAGGAGTGAATGCACATGATAAGTTTTTCGGAGAATTAGCAGGCGTGACAGAACCCGAACGTAAAAGGAAAATTATCGGAAAAGGATTTATCGATGTTTTCGATGAAGAAGCTCGTAAAATCAAAGATGTGAAGTGGTTGGCTCAAGGCACGATTTATCCGGATTGTATCGAATCTCTTTCGATAACGGGAACAGTAATAAAGAGTCATCACAATGTCGGTGGGCTTCCCGAGAAAATGAATCTGAAATTGTGTGAACCTTTACGTTTATTGTTTAAAGATGAAGTCCGTCGGGTTGGTAGAGAATTGGGAATGATGGAACATTTGATTACAAGACATCCTTTCCCGGGACCTGGCTTGGCTGTTCGTATCTTGGGAGATATTACACCCGAAAAAGTTTCGATTTTACAAAATGCCGATGATATTTTTATTCGCGGACTTCGTGAGTGGGGATTATATGATAAAGTTTGGCAAGCAGGAGTTGTATTGCTTCCGGTACAGTCGGTTGGTGTAATGGGAGATGAACGAACCTATGAGCGGGCTGTCGCTTTACGAGCCGTAACATCTACAGATGCAATGACTGCCGATTGGGCAAAACTTCCGTATGATTTCCTTGCTAAAATATCGAATGAGATTATCAATAAAGTAAAAGGCGTGAACCGTGTTGTTTATGACATTAGTTCTAAACCGCCTGCCACGATCGAGTGGGAGTAAAGATGATAAGCAGGCTATCTAGCGAATGAAAACAAGCTGGAAGAATATATAAAGGTAGCTTGATATATTTCTTTATCAGAAAATTTAAATAGGTTTTTAAAACAGTGTGTCTTGTATTTTTATATAGAGGACACACTGTTTTTATATAATATTTAATAGCAATGTTATATCTAATATTGAGATAAACATTTCTGTGTTTAGTATTGTTGTTTTTATCGGATCGTCCAAAAAGGTCTGGTAAAAATTACAATTATGGAGAAAATATTTAGAATCTGTTTTATTGCGGTTTTATTGGGGCTGTTTATGCCTGTTCATGCACAGAAAAAAAAGATGTCCCCGTTATTTAATGATGATTTTATTATACTTACGGGGAAAAACGGACCGAGTTGCAAAGACATTGTCAATATATTCAGGGAGACAAGGTCTTTACATTTTCAAGATCCGGATGCTCCGCGTTTCCTTTTAGTAGATCAAAAACATCAGATGGCTTTAGGTATCGGAGGATATGTGAGACTTACTACATCGTATGATTTTCGAGGAATTTCGGACAATGTAGATTTTGTGCCTTATGATATTCCTACACCGGCAAATCCTGCCGAGAAGAGTCAGTATCAAATGGATGCTTCGACATCACGTATTTTTTTGAAATTGGTGGGAAACAATAAAGCTTTAGGAAAATTTTCCGCTTATATCGAAACTGATTTTCGGGGAGATCATCATACGTTAAGATTACGTCAGGCATATGTATCGATGAGAGGATTTTTGTTGGGACAGTCTTGGAGTACTTTTTCTGATTTGGCATCGATCCCTCCGACAATCGATTTTGAAGGGCCTAATGCCAATACAACTTTGAGAAATGTTCAAGTAAGATATACCTATAATATAAATAAACATTGGCAGATAGCCATTGCAGCAGAAAATCCGAATCCGGATATTACTTACGGAATTTATTCCCGAAGTATCAAGCAGCGTATGCCGGATATTCCTGCTTATGTACAATATAATTGGGGAGCTTCAAGCCATATTCGGGCAACCGGACTATTTCGAGGGTTGAGTTATCGAAATGTGGTTACGGAAAATAATCGGACGTTGGTGGGATGGGGTGCTCAATTGAGTGGACTGGCAACCTTGTTTCCGGGTTTTACATTCTATTATCAGGGAACCTACGGAAAAGGTATTTCTCAGTATATCGATGATTTAGATAGTAACAATTCAGATCTTGTCCCTGATCCGTGCTCTGAAGGGCGTTTACAGACTTTGCCGGTTTTAGCCTTTTTAGGAGGAGTGAAATACGCTTTTACATCCAAATGTTTTGCTTCGGCATCTTATAGTCAGGTGCGTTTGTATTCCCGACATGGCTATTATGATGCAGAAGGTTATAAATATGGTCAATATGCTGTCGGAAACGTATTTTGGAATGTGACCCTCAATTGCCAGTTGGGAATAGAATATTTGTATGGTCGTCGTATGAGTATGGATAAGAGTAGCGGCCATGCAAACCGTATTCAGGCAATGGTGCAATACAATTTTTGATAATGTTTATCTTTCATGATTCTTCAGATATATTAATATCCATAAAAAACAGCTTTGGAAAAACTTCCCAAAGCTGTTTTTTATGGATATTATTGGTTAATAAGACTCTATTTATTATCTTTGCCGCAAAGGGATTATTATTTGTTTTTTTTATTGCAGATCGTTTAGCATTTCTTAGGGATTGTTTTGCTAATATCTGATCTGATAAGTGGTGTTGTTATATCTGTCCTATATATTGGTATTGGAATGAGAAAATTGACTCTATTTGCCGTTCTGGCAATATTTTTTATGTCTTGTAGTGAAACGAAACGAGTTACTTATTTGCAAGAGGTCGAAAGCCTTCCTGTAGAAGTTTTGCAGCAAAAGTCTTTGTTGGCAGATCCTCGTATTGTTCCGGGAGATTTGTTATCTATCTCTGTGGGATCGGATAGTCCGGAATCCGTATCGATTTTTAATAAGCTATCTTCTTCTTCAGGTACTACCGAAAATGCGATGACTTCCTCTTCTGTTTCCAATAATTCGACCTATCTTGTCGATAATAAGGGGATAATTGATTTCCCGATTATCGGTAAATTGAATGTCGGGGGAATGACTCGTACAGAAGCCGAAGAATTTATAAAATCTAAAATATATCCTCAATATGTAAAAAAAGAACCGACGGTAACTATCCGTGTCGAGAATTTTAAAATTGCCGTATTGGGTGAAGTGAAAACACCGAGTATTTATAATGTTCCGAATGAGAGAGTTTCTGTATTAGAAGCTGTTGCTATGGCCGGAGATTTGCAGCTTACCGGACGTCGGGATAACGTATTGTTGATTCGTTTTAAAGGTGATGGTTCTAAAGAAGTAGCTCGCATCAATCTGAATGATCCGAATCTATTGTTTTCTCCGTATTTTTATTTACAGCAAAATGATATATTGTATGTCGAGCCGAATAAATCAAAAGCTCGTACGGCTTATACCGTACCTCCGATGCTGACCTTAAGTTTGAGCATTCTTTCCACATTGTTGGGAATTGCTAATATTATAGTTACATTAACTCGTTAATACAGTTTTGAATGGATTCAAAGGATATTCTTTCGCAAGAAGAAGAGCAAGATAAAGCTGTCGATTTTAGAGAAATACTTTTTAATTATTTGGTTCATTGGAAATGGTTCGTTGCCAGTATTATAGTGGCGATGGGTATTGCTTTTTTCATCTTGGCACGTAAAAATAATGTTTACACGGTAACGGCCTCTGTTTTGATGAAAAATGATAAGAGCGGTGCTACTCCCGATATGTTGATGATGGAGAGTTTGGGAATGGCATCCGTTAAAAACAATCTTGAAAATGAAGTTGAGATTATGCGTTCCAAAAATGTGATGCTTCAGGTTGTCATGGATCTGGAGTTATATACAAATTATGTAATGAAAAAAGGAATGCGTAAGATAGACCTCTACAAAGATACTCCGATAGAATTATCTATTGATAGTGCAACAGTGAGGAATTTAGTATTTCCGATAACTATACATGCCGTTCCGAAATCAAGCGGAGATTACGATGTAAAAGTTTCTTATAATGGAGAAAACAAGTCATTAATTTTGACAGCAAACCCTTTGCCGGTAAATATCGGGGATATTTCGTTCACTATGACTCGTAATTTTGCTGTGCAACTTCCTGAAGAAGATATTATAATTACTGTCTCAAATCCGAAGAATAAGGCTAATTATCTTTCGAAAGCCATTGTTGCGGATGCATTGAGCAAGGGGTCCACGATATTGACTCTTTCATTGAATACTTTTAATATTGCGAAGGCTAAAGACGTACTTAATCGTGTCGTATTTTATTATAATGAATTAAGTATGGCAGAGAAGAATCGAGTAGCATTGAATACAGAACGATTTATCGATGAACGTATTGTCGCTATATCTAAAGAATTAGGAAATGTTGAGAAACAAGCGGAAAATTTCCGAAAAGTACATAAGTTGACAGATGTGAAGAATGAAGGTGAGAAGTTTACGACGGAGTTATCGGAGACTGAGAAGAAGTTGTTCGAATTGGAAACGCAGTTGAATCTGGTCGATTATGTAGAACAATTTGTTTCCAATAAGCAACACATGTACACACCTATTCCTTATTTGGGTATTACTGATGCTGGATTCTCCGAATTAATTAATAAATATAACCAAATGCTGCTCGTTCGAGAACGTTTATTACGCTCTTCTTCTGAAGATAATCCTTTGATTACGGATATAAACCATGATATATCTGATTTAAGAAAAGGTGTTTTGAGTGGTATAATTTCTGTTCGTAAAGGATTGAATATAGAAAAAAAAGATTTGCAGGCTAAAAATCGTCAACTTAATAATATGGTAGCGTCGGTTCCTGAAGTTGAAAGGGAATTAACGGAAATTATGCGCCAGCAATCTATTAAAGATAAATTATATGTTTTTCTATTAGAGAAGAGAGAAGAGAATTCCTTAAATAAGACGTTGACAGTCCCTGTTGCCAGTATTGTCGATACTCCCGATGTGACGGGAGGTCCTGTCGAGCCTAATAAACCTAAAACTTTTTTGATTGCATTTGTTTTTGGTCTTTCGATACCTGCATTATTTATCTTTTTAAAAGATATGTTCAATGTAAAATTTAAAGATCGTATGGATGTAGAGCGTTTGACTTCTGTCCCTGTTTTAGGAGAAATAGCAAAGAACGATACGGGCGATCAGTTTGTCGTGAAAGCAAAGTCGACAGCTCCCATTGTCGAATTATTTCGGCTGGTTCGAAATAGTTTGCAATTTATGTTGAATGAACCGGACAAAAAGGTAATAAATGTAACATCTACCGTGACACAAGAAGGTAAGACATTCTTTTCGATGAATTTGGCTTTGAGTTTTGCTTTGACAAACAAAAAAGTGATATTGGTGGGTTTAGATATTCGCAGGCCTCAGTTGAAAAAACATTTTTCTATTATGACGAATAAAGGGATCACCTCATATTTGTCAGGTCAGGAAACAGATTTAGACGGATTGATAGTTCCTTCCGGCATGTCTGAATATCTCGATCTATTACCTGCCGGTCCTGTCCCTCCTAATCCGAACGAATTGCTTACAAATTCTCGTTTAGATCAGGTGTTTGAGATATTGCGTGAAAAATATGATTACATTATTGTCGATACTGCTCCGGTCGGAATGGTTTCAGATACTTTTTTGCTGAATCGTTTGGCAGATGTTAACTTATATGTTACGAGAGCTAATTATTCTTCGAAAAAATATTTGGCATTACTGAATAGTTATGTGGCAGATAAAAGACTGACGTCAACTTATTTGATTGTTAATGCAGTCGATATGCAGGCTCACTCTTATAGTTATAGAAAATATGGTTATGGCTACGGTTACGGGTATGGCTCTAAGTATAGTTATAGTTCTGCTTATGGTTATGGCGGAAATGGTAGCGATGAGAATCAGAAAAATAGAAAGAGGAAAAAGAGTTGGTTTTAGGAAATATAATCCGGAATATGAAGCTGTTAAAAGAAGGGTATACAAAATTGTATATCCTTTTTTATTGATCTCTATACTCCGGATGTCTCTGTAACCAAATTACGGCATAACTGCAAGTTGCTGCCGGTTTGAGATGGTTGTTTATAGCATAGTCGTACGCCGCTTTTACCAGTTGTGATGCAATCCCTTGTCCTCCGATTTGAGAGGGTACTACGGTATGGAGTATATCGAGCTTTCCGTTTCTAATTTGATAGGAAACATACCCAGTATAACCGTTGATTATCATACTGAATGTTTTTCGATCTGGATCATGAATAATTTCCATTTCTTTTTTATTATGGTTATGAAAAAACAGGTCGCTTTAAAGCAACCTGTCTTGTTCAATTATTGATATAAAACTCTTTATTTAGTCTTGACTTCGATTTCCGGAGCAATAAGTTTGTACCCTTTACCGTGGATATTGATAATTTCGATCGAAGGATCATCTTTCAGGTGTTTACGTAATTTAGTGATGTAAACATCCATACTGCGGGCATTGAAATAATTGTCATCGATCCATATTGTTTTCAATGCAAAATTACGTTCCAAAATCTCATTTACATGAGCACACAAAAGACTTAGTAATTCTGATTCTTTTGTCGTCAGTTTGGTTACTTTATCACCGATAGACAGAACCTGTTTCTGAGTATCGAATGTAAAGTTTCCGATTTTGTACATAGTAACTTCTTTTCCTTTTTTCCCTTTTACCCGGCGCAAGATAGCTTCAATTCTGAATACCAGCTCTTCCATGCTGAAAGGTTTGGTGATATAGTCGTCAGCACCGATTTTGAATCCTTCGAGAATATCTTCTTTTAGCGATTTAGCAGTCAAGAAAATAATAGGTACTTCACTGTTTATGGTACGAATCTCTTGGGCGAGAGTGAAACCGTCTTTTTTAGGCATCATTACGTCCAGTACACATAAATCGTATTTACCTTTTAAAAAGGCTTTATATCCGCTTTCTCCATCTGAGAAAAGATCCGCTGCATAACCTTTTGCTTGCAAATATTCTCTTAACAACATGCCAAGATTTTCATCATCTTCGCACAGTAATATACGCAATCTTTCTTCCATAATTATTTGTTTTTTATTAGAGGTAATATAATTATAAATTTTGTTCCTACATTCAGTTCGCTTTCTGCACGGATTGTTCCGTTCAGATCGTGTATGATCTTATGCACATATGCCAGCCCTAAACCGAATCCTTTGACATTATGCACATTTCCGGTCGAGACACGGTAGAATTTTTCGAATATCTTTTTCAGGTCTTCTTTTTTAATACCTATTCCATTGTCTTGAATCGATATTTCGACCTTATCGTTGTCTAAAATACGGGTTCGTATGAATAAGGACAACGGAACATTCTCCCGTGCATATTTTACTGCATTGTCCAATAGATTGAAAATTACATTCGTAAAATGCATTTCATCTACTTTCACCCATGCATCTTCTGCCTCGAGATCGGCTTCTATCGTACCCCCGTATTTTTCAACTTTCAGTTTGAATGTACTCATTACGCTGGTAATAATGCCGTTGACATCTACCGTATTGAGTTTCATCATAGTTTTTTGTCTTTCGAACATAGACATTTGTAGAACTTTCTCTACCTGAAAACGAAGCCTTTTCGTTTCATCGTTTATAACACCCGATATATGTTGAAACATCTGAGGACTTTTAGCTACTGCCGGATCTTTCAGCATTTGTGCAGCTAAAGAAATCGTAGAAATCGGAGTTTTAAATTCATGGGTCATATTATTGATGAAATCATTCTTCATTTCAGTCAACTTCTTTTGCCGGAATGCGGTTACGATAGTAAAAATAAAAGTAATCAACATTACCATCGTAAAGGCAAAAGAGGGGATCATGAACCGTATCGAACTGAAAATATAATCGCTTTTTGTCGGAAAATATACTTTCAAATAATTAAGTCGGTTCGGCGGATCGTTCGGAAAAAGAATCTGAGTGAATAATGCCGATTCTTTTTGGGGCGCATATTCTGGAGTATTATAAACCGTTTTTCCGTTTTTATTGATAATTGCATATTGAAATGGGATGTTCAATCCGTTATTTTGCAATTCCGATTTCAGATAATTTTCGATCTTTCTTGCATCGACCCGCTCCATAATCGGTTTATTGCTGGCTGTACTTAAAATGTTAAGTATTACCTCATCCAATAATCCTTTTTGGTAAAGATACTGTCCTTTCAGCATCTCTTGCATCCCTCTGTATGTTTTAGTTATCGAGTTATTGTCCTCTTTAGGAGTAACTGATACTTTAGGCTGCATCATTATCGTGCTCGTCAGTTCTTTAAAGCTGAAATTTGATACTGTGCCGTCAGGAGAAACAATAGAAAACTGGTGGTGTGTTGAAATTACATCTTTACCTAAAGTTTTACTAGTACCCCGTTCGAATGAGAGCAGACGCTTCTGCGTTTCTTCGATATCTTCGGCCAAATAACGTTTTGTCTCATCTTGTTCTAAAGTTGTCGACACATCGTATAGGCTGCGTTTTACCGCTTCGGAAAATTGCTCGTTCCTCATCCTCACCATATTTTCCATATAGCTGATCTGCATATAGAGCAACCCGATAAAGGTAAGTGCCATAATTGCTGCCAATAACCATATTGTCGATTTCTTCATAATCGTTTATCCGGTAAATTATTTTTTATAGAGCTCGATTCAGTAATTTTTTTTGAATTTTGCCCTTCATTCCCCAATATTTTCAACATTTTTATTAGATAAACAACCTTGTTCGCTTTTTGTTTAACAGAATAATGAATTTTTTTAGGAATTCTCTGTTTAACATTTCAGTGCGAATTTAACATATAAATGTTTACAAACAAAAAGTCGTCAAGCTATTGACGACTTTTTATTAATATTTAACAATATCTCTGTTTGAATTTTCAATATCGTTATTCTGTACCTTGTGAGGCCTCATATGCTTTCAGTAATTTTTCTTGAATGTCGGATGGTACTAATTCGTATGATGAATATTTCATTGTGAAAGATGAACGACCTCCGGTAATGGAACTCAGTGAAGTAGAGTAAGATGCCATTTCTTTTAAAGGTACTTTGGCACTGATTTTTTCAAAACCTTTTTCACTCGACATTCCCATGATGATTGCCCGGCGTCCTTGCAAATCACTCATGACGTCCCCCATTTTATCCGATGGAACTAAAACTTCAACATCATATATAGGTTCTAGAATTTTAGGTCCGGCATTTTTGAATGCTTCGCTGAACGCATTTCTTCCGGCTAAACGGAATGAAATTTCATTAGAATCTACAGGGTGCATTTTCCCGTCATAAACACATACTCTGACATCACGAGCATAAGAGCCGGTTAGAGGCCCTTGTTCCATACGGTCCATTAGTCCTTTTAATATAGCTGGTAGAAAACGTGCATCGATAGCACCGCCTACAATACAATTAACAAATACGAGTTTACCTCCCCATTCAAGATCGATTACTTGAGTATCCCGTACATTCATCTTATATTCTTGATTATTGAAACGGTAACTTTCCGGAGCGGGCATTCCTTCGTAATAAGGTTCGATAATTAAATGTACTTCTCCGAATTGTCCAGCTCCACCCGATTGTTTTTTGTGACGATAATCTGCTCGGGCAGCTTTAGTAATCGTTTCACGATAAGGAATTTTCGGCTCTTTATATTCGACAGCTATTTTGTCGTTATTTTCAATACGCCACTTTAAAGTTCTTAAATGAAATTCTCCCTGTCCCGAAACTATAGTTTGTTTCAGTTCTTTAGATTGTTCTATAATCCAAGTCGGATCTTCTTCGTGCATTCGGGTAAGAATTTCACTTAGTTTTTCGGCATCGGCTTCATTAACCGGTTTTATGGCTCTTTGGAATTTCGGATCTGGGTATTTTACGAAGTCAAATACATACTCGCAATTTTTATCATCGAGTGTATTTCCTGTGCGTACATCTTTTAGTTTGACTGTCGCACCGATATCTCCGGCAACCAGTTCTTCTATTTTTGTTCTTATTTGTCCGCATACGCAGAACATTTGGGCGATACGTTCTTTTGTCCCGCGATTTATATTTTGCAGGTCGTCTCCTTCCTTTATAGTACCGGACATTACTTTAAAGTAAGAGACTTCACCGATATGGGGTTCTACTGTTGTTTTGAAAAAATATAAACTTGTGGGGCCTTTTGCATCGGGAGCTACTTCAATACCATCAGTTGTGACCGGTTTGGGCATTTCACTTACAAACGGGACTACGTTTCCGAGAAATTCCATCATTCGGCGCACTCCCATGTCTCGTAATGCACTGACACAAAATACCGGAAACATACTACGGGTAATTAGACCTTTCCGAATACCCTCACGCATTTCATCTTCGGTCAAGACTCCTTGGTCAAAGAATTTTTCCATGAGTCCTTCATCATTTTCGGCTGCAGCTTCTATTAGTTTCTGATGCAGGTCTGCTGCCTTTTCTTTTTCTTCGGCAGGAATCTCCAGAACTTCAGGAGTTCCGCCTTCCGGTTTCCATTTATACATTTTCATTTTCAGGACATCTATCATTGCGTTGAATGATGCCCCGCATGAAATCGGATATTGTATTTGTACTATTTTGTTTCCGAAAGATTCTCGGAGTTGTTCTATGGTGTTGTCGTAATCGGCTTTTTCTCCGTCTAATTGATTCATCGCGAAAATTACCGGTTTATGCAAAGTCTCGGTATATCGGAATATGTTCTGAGTACCGACTTCAACTCCGTATTGAGAGTCTATAACAATTACACCGGTATCGGTAACGTTGAGAGCGGTAATAGCGCTTCCAACAAAATCATCAGACCCCGGGCAGTCGATGACATTGAGTTTTTTCCCTAAAAATTCGGCATAAAAAACGGTGGAAAACACAGAATAACCATACTCTCGTTCCACCGGGAAATAGTCTGAAACCGTGTTTTGCGCATCTACGGTTCCTCTACGTTTTATAACCCCACACTCGAAAAGCATAGCTTCTGCAAGTGTGGTTTTCCCAGATCCTTTACTACCCAATAGGGCGATGTTTTTAATCTCATGAGACTGATATACTTTCATAACGGTCATGATTTAAGGTGAGACAATCAGTGTTTTGCTGTGAATTTTTCACAGAGCGTTCGCAAATTATATAATTAAAATGAAAAAAGCAATCTGTCGCACTGTGTTAGAAAACAGTGTTTTTGAACACTGACCGTTTTTGTTTTTAAACTTCTGAAAAATATTATCTTTGTTTATAATTATGGCAGGACTCTATATACATATTCCTTTTTGTAAAAAACGTTGTATTTACTGTGATTTTTATTCCAGTATCGATATGTCTCAAAAACAGAGATATATTCGGGCATTGGGCAGAGAATGGCAAGGTCGGTTTACGGAATTAGGGAATATAAATATCGATACGGTTTATTTAGGTGGCGGAACACCGTCACAGTTGTCTATTTCAGAATTAGACTCTTTATTCGATAGTTTAATCGGTATTGATTGGGGACAATGTAAAGAAGTTACTATCGAAGTTAATCCGGATGATCTTACAAAAGATTATGTCGAAGGGCTTGTGCCATTACCGGTGAACCGGATTAGTATGGGAATTCAGAGTTTTAAAGATGCAGATCTTCTTTTTTTAAATCGGAGGCATACCTCTTTGCAAGCTGTTAATGCAGTAAAATTGTGTCAAGATGCCGGATTCGAAAATTTGAGTGTTGATTTGATATATGGTTTGCCGGGGCAGACATTAGAGTCTTGGGAACAAAATGTGAAGATGGCTATAGCTTTGAAAGTTCCTCATATATCGGCATATAATTTGATTTATGAGGAGGGAACGGGACTTTCAGAATTATTGAGAAAGGGAAAAGTTCGGGAATGTGACGAAGAGCTTGCCTTACAGATGTTCGGATTATTAATTGACATGTTGGAACGTGAAGGGTTCGAACATTATGAGATTTCTAATTTTGCCTTGCCCGGACGCTATTCGCGTCATAATACTGCATATTGGCAAAATGTACCTTATTTAGGTATCGGGGCTTCAGCTCATAGTTATAACGGTTATACTCGCTCATGGAATGTGCCCGATTTGAGACAGTATTGCGATAAAATAGAATCAGGAAATATGGCATATACTTTAGAACAATTGTCTTTTGATGATCTGTATAATGATTTTGTCCTGACTTCTTTACGGACAATGTGGGGACTTGATCTGGACAAAGTCAAGTTTTTGTATGGGAATGACCGTTATATGTACTGTTTACAACAAGCATTGATTCATATCCAATCCGGCAATTTGATTATGTCTGGGAAACATTTACGCCTTACTCGGAAGGGTCTTTTTATTTCCGACACGATTATGTCAGATCTTTTTTATGTTGATTAAAAAAGGTTGTTTGGCCTATTTTATTGGGGATAGGATAAAATTGGTTTTCACAAAACTTCAAATTATCAAATTATTTAATCGTATTTTAACATGATAGAGAGGAGATGAGGGGCATTATGCATCATTTGTAATCGGGTAGGCTCGTTAATAATTTTCTATAAAATTTGAACGGGCTTTCGTTGCGATTCAACAATTCATCATAAATTCGTGTTATTAAAAAACGTATGAATAATAAGTAAAGAGAAACAGATGATACCTTTTAAACCGATTACTTTGTCCGATAAGAAAGAAATAACAACATATACATTATCCAGTAATTCCCGGAATTGTGATTTTTCTTTTGCTAATATGTGCAGTTGGCGTTTTTTGTATGATAGCGAGTATGCCATTATTGACGACTCGTTGTTGATACGCTTTTATATAGAAGATCGCCGTCCTGCATATATGATACCGTTGGGGAACGGATCGTTGGAAAAAATGATAAATTTATTAGACGATGACGCCCGTTCTGTGGGACATACACTTTGTTTGTTGGGAATAACTCCGGAAGCTAAAAATCAGCTTGAAAAAATTCTCCCTGGCAAGTTTCGTTTTATCCCTGAACGAGATTATTTCGATTATATCTATTTACGTTCCGATTTAGCGTATTTAGTCGGTAAGAAATATCAGCCGAAAAGAAATCATATCAATCGATTCCGACAAGAATACGATGATTATCGTTATACTCCTCTTACATTGGATATAATTCCGCAGTGCCTCGAATTGGAAACAAAGTGGTGTAAAGAGAATAATTGTTCAGATAATGAAGATTTATTGAATGAGCGCCGTTCAATGACTTATGCACTGCAACATTTCGAAGAATTGGGTATTATGGGAGGAGCTATTTGGGTAGGAGGTGAGATCGTGGCATTCACTTTTGGTGCACCTATAACCCAAGACACTTTTGGTGTACATGTTGAAAAAGCCGATACGGATATTGAAGGAGCTTATGCCGTGATTAATCAAGAATTTGCTCAGCATATTCCTGAACAATATATTTATATTAACCGAGAAGAAGATTTAGGCATTCCCGGATTGAGAAAAGCCAAGTTATCTTATCATCCGGCTATCTTATTAGAGAAAAATGTTGCGATTCTTCATCATGTATAAAAATAATTTTTTATGATTGATAAACAGCAAGTCGTCGATTTATGGCAAGAATGTTTCAATGATTCTGAAGCGTTTGTCCAGCTCTACTTTTCTACGAAGTACACAGAAGAAAACACTCTTGTGCATATTGAAAACGGGAAAGTACTGTCGGCTTTACAGATGTTGCCCTATTCGATGACTTGTTGGGGAAGAGAACTTCGTATCTCTTATATTTCCGGAGCTTCGACTTGGCCGGAAGCAAGAGGGCGGGGACTGATGAAAGATTTGTTGACAGAAGCTTTTAGAATAATGAGATCGAGAGATGTTCATTTCTCTACACTGATTCCGGCAGAATCATGGCTTTTCGATTTTTATAGAAGACTTGGTTACGGGACGGTTTTCTATTCTTGTATGAAGAATTATGAAGTTACCCCTATCAAAAAATACCCTTTGTCTCATAGTTATTCTGAAGAAGAACTATATGCTTATTTTATGATTTCTATGGAAAAAAGACCGTGTTGTATTCAACATTCTTTTCAAGATTTCCAGATTATTCTTGCAGATTTATATCTTGCGGGTGGAAAAGTATTTGCGGTTTCCGGAGATAGAGGGCATATAGGAGGATTGGCCTTAGTCGTTCCGGATTCCGGAAAGGTTTGGATAAAAGAGTGGATGTATGATAATGATGAAATGAAAAAAAAGCTGCTTTTCGAAATAGAATCTCTCTATCCCCGACATGAAATTGTTTCGATCATTCCGGTTTCGCATGAAGAAGGGACTCCTTTCGGTATGATGAGGATTATCGACGCTTCTATGATTTTGCAGTATTATGCCGCGGCATATCCGGAAATTGATATGACTATTTCTCTTAGGGATGAACAGATACCTTCGAACACGGCAACTTATATATTAGAAAAGGGCTTTTGTAAGAAAAAGCCCTTTCAATGCGACAATGCCGGTTTTATATTTTCACCAGCAAAACTTGTTGAGAGAATATTTTCTAATAAATCTTGCCCCGTTCCATGTATGTCTTTAATGTTGAATTAGCGATTTGTCTAAAAACAGAATCTAAATATATAATACGACGGCAAGACTCATCAGCCCTATAAATATCCACAACATAACTCCCTGCACAAGCGGTTTTATACCTACATGTTTTAATACTTGACGAGACAATCCCGCTCCGATAAGAAATAGTGTGACAGTCAGACCTTTCTTGGCTGCCCATACTATACTGTCGCTGATATTCTCGGGAATGGACAGATAAGTATTAGCGATCATGGCTAATACGAAAAAGAGAATAAACCAAGGAATAGATACCTTATTCGATTTTTCTTTGAAAATAAAAGTCGTGACAAATGCTAACGGTATTATCCAGAGAGCTCGGGTAAGCTTTACCATAGTGGCGACTTCAAGGGCTTTTTGCCCGTATGCTGCTCCTGCACCGACAACAGAACTCGTATCATGTATGGCTATTGCCGCCCAAAGTCCGAATTGTTCTTGAGTCATATTTAACAAGTGTCCTATCGGAGGAAAAATAAAAAGGGCGATAGCATTGAGGATAAATATTGTTCCTAAAGACACAGACATTTGATTGTCATCTGCACGAAGCACCGGAGCTACTGCAGCGATGGCACTACCTCCGCATATTGCAGTTCCGGAAGAAATTAAATAAGAGGTTTTCTTATTTACGTGCAACCATTTTCCGATCAAAAATCCGATGATCATAACCGATGCTACCGAAACGATAGTAAAAATCATGCCTTCTTTCCCTGCCTGTAATGACTCATGAAGGTTCATCCCGAAACCTAACCCGACAACCGAAAACTGTAATAAATATTTAGATGTTTTTTTGCTGAATTTGGGATAGGGTTGTCCTAATGTCAAAGCGAACGCTAATCCTATAAATAATGCGATTGCAGGAGTGACCTGTGGTAAAAGACACACTAAAAATAATACGATAAACAAAGGCTTATCGTATTTCTTGAAAAAACTGCTCATATTTTATTTTTGTTGTTTAGGCTTAATATTTTCGATACGACCAGAAACCGTCGGCTGTTTCATGGCTCTGATAACCAAATAAATTCCGGCTAAAACAAATGGGATGCTCAATAACTGTCCCATATTGAGTATCATATTTTCTTCAAAATCTTCTTGATTGTTTTTCAAAAACTCGATACAGAATCTGGACAGGAAAATTCCGATTAAAAATACTCCGAAGATAAGTCCCGGACGGTTTCCCGCATTCCGTTTCCAATACATATACATCAATAAAATAAAGACAATAATATAACATATCGCCTCATATATTTGAGTAGGATGGGACGGTGCGGTAAAAATCGGTTCTGCACCTAAATAATGCCATTGATGAAGGTTTTCAATAAACCGGAATCCCCACGGCAGATCGGTCGGGTGACCGAAGATCTCATGATTCATCAGATTTCCCATACGTATAAGCGCACCGACAAGGGCAACCGGAATTACGAGACGGTCGAATGCCCATAACGGATTGCGATGAGTTACTCGCTTGGAATAGATTAATAAAGCTATAATGATACCGATTGCACCGCCATGGCTGGCAAGTCCGCCTTCCCATATTTTAAAAATATCTAATGGATGGGCTGAGTAATATTCCCATCCGTAGAAAAGGCAATGTCCGAGTCGTGAACCTATGACTGTCGCGATGACTACATAGATAAAGATTTTATCGCACCATCCGGTAGGGGCATTGTCATGCTTGAATATTTTGTCTTCGATTTGGTATCCTAATAAAAAGCCGATAGCAAAAAATAACCCGTACCAACGGATTTCTCTTGTAAAAATAGTAAAGATTGCCGGATCGACAGTCCAAGTGACAACATCTAACATCTGATCGTTTGTATTTGATTTTGTAAAAAAAGCCTTGTCAATATCTATTTTATTGACAAGGCACAAAGGTAAGAATATTTTCGTAAGAATTTATATCTTAATACCCGTATAAATTTATACAAGTCAGATTTGAAAAAAGCAAAGATGACTTGATGATATTTCCTTATTTCTTACACAAGATGTTTGATCAAAGTTTCTCTGTCACCGTAAAGCATATCGATAACAGGTATTTCGATCATAGTATAGCATCCCGGTTGTTGAAGTAATGAAGCTCGGGCTACACCGACCAGATTTTGTGCGGTCAAAGCCGGATTATTGATTTTCATATTGAATTCGAAAAGCTGGTTTTGGGTAGTTCCCGATACACCTTTACGGGTCATGTGTACTCCATGTCCCATATCGAGAAGAGCATTGACGTCTTCTACTTGCATGACGTGCGTTTCGTCATTTATAAAATAGGCATCGTTTTTGATAGCTTTAGCAACTTCTTCGAATTTGTAACCGTCTTTCAATTCGATATATACCATTCGTCGGTGGATTCCTGTTCCGAGAGGAATTGTCATAGATAATGCGGCTTTTACGCCTTCTACGGCTTTTACGGCAACAGTGTGTCCCATACTCATACCGGGACCAAAGTTTGTATAAGTGATGCCTTTAGGAGCACAAGCTTCCATTAAAGCACGGACGATCGAGTCACTGCCCGGATCCCATCCTGCTGCTGTAATCGATACGGAGTTATGTTTTTTGGCGATAGCGTCGAGTCGGCTGCGTAAATCTGCGATTTGTGTATGAATGTCGAAACTGTCTACAGTATTGATGCCTAAGGATAAAGCTTTGATTGCAAAATCTTCGACTTTACGGGTTGGAGTACACAGAATTGCGACTGCAACGTCTTGAAGGTTTTCTATGCCTTCGACAACAGGATATTCTCTTAGTTCGTCCGGAACGTTGTTTGCATCTCGGCGAACGATACCTGCTATTTCAAAGTCCGGTGCAGCTTGTAAAGCTTCCAGAACGTATTTACCGATATTGCCGTATCCTACGATAGCTGCTCTTATTTTTTTCATTTTGTTATCTGTTTATATATTTATCTTGAAATATGCTACTAAAACGCTGACAAAGATAGATATTTTCTTTATAGTACGAAATAATTTGGGCTTTACTGTATTGGTTTTAATTAATTTTTTTATTTCGTGAGGTTGAATATCGACATTCGCTTTTTGTATTTTAATCCGAAAGCAAGGAATTTTCGATCTTTTTATTTAAAGAGTTATAGTATCTTTGCATTTTAATATAACAATAAATATATGATTTCTGTTGACGGGCTGACCGTAGAATTTGGAGGCACGACACTTTTTCAAGATGTCTCGTTTGTAGTTAATGAAAAAGATCGCATTGCTTTAATGGGAAAAAATGGGGCGGGAAAGTCCACTTTGTTGAAAATTCTGGCAGGGGTGAGGACACCTTCCCGTGGAAGTATTTCAGTACCTAAAGATACGGTAATTGCATATCTTCCCCAGCATTTGATGACTGATAACAAGCGAACTGTATTTGAAGAGACATCGCAGGCCTTTTCTCATCTTTTTGAGATGGAGAAAGAGATAGAACGACTTAATAATGAATTGGCTACCCGTACTGATTATGAGTCTGAGGAGTATTATAAGCTGATAGAAGACGTTTCTTTGTTGAGTGAAAAATTTTATTCGGTAGATGCAACCAATTATGAAGAAGACGTTGAAAAAGTATTGTTGGGATTAGGTTTTAAGCGATCCGACTTTTCCAGATCCACTTCTGAGTTCAGTGGAGGTTGGCGCATGCGTATCGAGCTGGCTAAGCTGTTGCTGAAGCGTCCGGATATTCTGTTGCTCGACGAACCTACCAATCATTTGGATATCGAGTCGATACAATGGTTGGAGAATTTTCTTGTTTCGAATGTGAAAGCAGTAATCGTAATATCACACGACCGGGCTTTTGTTGATAACATTACTACTCGGACGATAGAGGTAACTATGGGGCGTATTTATGATTATAAGGTAAATTATTCGAAATATCTCGAGTTGCGGAAAGAACGGCGAGAACAACAGCAGAAAGCTTATGAAGATCAGCAAAAAATGATTGCTGAAACAAAAGAGTTTATCGAACGTTTCAAAGGGACTTATTCCAAAACTTTGCAAGTGCAATCTCGTGTGAAGATGTTAGAAAAACTCGAACTGGTCGAAGTCGATGAAGAAGATACCTCTGCTCTGAAATTACGTTTCCCTCCTTCTCCCCGTTCGGGTAATTATCCGGTAATTATAGAGGATGTTTCGAAATCATACGGTAACCATACTGTATTTTCGAAAGCTACGTTGACTATCGAAAGGGGAGAGAAAGTTGCATTTGTCGGGAAAAACGGTGAAGGGAAATCGACTTTGGTCAAATGTATAATGGGAGAGACGAAGTTTGATGGAACACTAACTCTCGGGCATAATGTAATGATCGGCTATTTCGCTCAAAATCAAGCTTCTCTATTGGATGAGGAACTCACGGTTTTTCAAACGATAGATGATGTTGCCAAAGGGGATATACGAACAAAGATAAAAGATATATTGGGTGCATTTATGTTCGGCGGTGAGAATTCTGCCAAAAAGGTAAAAGTGCTTTCCGGCGGTGAGCGTACCCGTTTGGCAATGATCAAGTTATTGTTAGAACCGGTAAATCTGTTGATTTTAGACGAGCCGACGAATCATTTGGATTTAAAAACAAAAGATATTCTTAAAACAGCTCTTAAAGAATTTGACGGCACATTGATTGTCGTTTCTCATGACCGTGATTTTTTAAATGGTTTGGTGGATAAAGTATATGAATTCGGGAATAAGCGAATTATAGAACACTTAGGGGGAATATACGATTTCTTGGAAAAGAAGAGAATCGATAACTTGCGTGAGCTGGAACGGAATAATTAGTATATATTGTGTTATGGTAAAGCAAAATTCTTTTTGTCTTCCTGCTTTCAGACGTGGTTTTCATCTGATTACTCCATTGATAGAAAAGGAACTTCAGGAATTGCCGGAAGAAGGGCTGTTGAATTTGTTCATACAGCATACTTCTGCAGGATTAACTATAAATGAGAATGCCGATCCTTCGGTTCGTACAGATTTTGAGCGATCATTCAATCATTTAATCCCGGAGAATCAGTCCTATTATACGCATGTATTGGAGGGAAGCGACGATATGCCCGCTCATTTGAAATCTTCTGTGATAGGGGTGTCACTGACCGTTCCTATTCGCAATAAAAAGTTGGCTTTGGGAACATGGCAAGGAATATATCTGTGTGAGTTCAGAGATTATGGAGGCCCTCGTAAATTGATCGCCACAATTTGGTATTAATCAGAAAATAAAAGAAATATATAGCTTATGAAAATATCGGTCGTACATACTATTTTTTTCTCTCCGACACATACATCTTTGAGAATTGCAGATGCTATTGCCGAGGGAATGGGTACTTGTGAACATAAAGAGTTGGATATTACGTATGAGAAACCTGTAAAGGATATTTTAATAGAGGAGGGTGTTGCTGTCATTTCTGTTCCTGTATATGGTGGGCGAGTTGCCGAAACGGCTGTAGAACGCTTGCGTTCGATACGGGGTAATAATATTCCGGCCGTGGTTGCCGTTGTTTACGGAAATAGAGATTATGAAGATGCATTGATAGAGTTACGGGATATTGCAAAAGAGCAAGGCTTTATTCCGGTGTCGGGAGGAGCATTTATCGGAGAACATTCGTACAGTCGTCCGAATCGTCCGGTTGCTGAAGGACGCCCGGATAAAGCGGATATAGATACGGCTTTTGCATTCGGTTCGAAAACCGCAGCTTTTTTAAATGATTGGTCGGGAGAGTCTGTTGATTTGCAAGTAAAGGGAAATTTCCCATATAAGGTAAAAGGAAATAAAACACCTCAAACTCCGGTTACGATTTCAGAACTTTGCACACAATGCGGATATTGTATCGAAATATGCCCTACACAGTCTATCGAATTGCAAGATGAAATTGTAAGTGATCCTGAATCGTGTATCAAGTGTTGTGCTTGTGTTAAGGAATGTCCTAATCAGGCAAGAGTGTTTGAAACACCGTTTACCGATTATCTGTTTAAGAACTTTTCATCTCGGCGTGATCCTGAATTGTTTTTTTCTTATCGGAAAATTTAAACAGACTTGAAAAATAAAATCTCCTTATTGCAGTTTTTAACAGGAACTCAATAAGGAGATTTATTATATCCGTTATTTTAGCGCTCAAAAAGCGTTATCGTTATTTCTCGGACTTTTTATTTTTTTAGAGCTGCTATGACAGCATCATAATTCGGTTCTTGAGTAATTTCCGGAACGAGTTCTTCGTATATGACATTGAAGTTTTCGTCTATTACTACTACCGCCCGGGCTAATAGTCCGGCTAACGGTCCGTCTACCATTTCTATACCATATTGTTGAGAAAAATCCGAGGCTCTGAATGCCGAAGCCGGGATCACGTTTTCTATCCCTTCTGTCGTGCAGAACCGGCTTTGAGCAAAAGGTAGGTCTTTAGATATTGCTATTACAAGCGTATTATCCATATCGGCTGCAAGTTTATTGAATTTACGAACCGATGTTGCACAGACGCTCGTGTCCAGGCTTGGGAAAATATTAAGAACCAGTCGTTTTCCTTTTAGGTCGCAACAACTTAATTCACTCAAATCTGATTTTACCAAACTGAAGCAAGGAGCTTTACTTCCTACTTTGGGTAATTCTCCGTTGGTAGAAACGGGATTCCCTTTAAATTTTATTTGAGCCATAATTTTTAATTTTAAATTGTGATTATACTGTTGTTTATTTTGAAATAACAAATAAAAGAAATATTCCGTTTAATCTTTTATATTTGTTTCTAATATTTGTTGTAAATTTTGGACTATATCGGGATCATATCCTATTTGTACCCCAATAATTCTTTTTTCGGGAGAGATGACAAATAGAGTAGGATAGTTTGCTATACCGTATTGGGCTGCTATACTTTGAGCATTACAGATAACGATTCCGGGCAGTTTGTTTTCTTCTTGATATTTTATCAGATCATCCGAATTTTTTTCAGATAATAAAGTAATCCATAGGAGGTTTTTATTATCAGAGAAATATTTTGCACAATCCAATGTCTTTTTGCAGAAACTACTTGTGGTATCGACAAATGCAAGTATCAGAGGTCGGCCTTCATGTTCCGACAAATCGAATCTTTTCTCATTATTCAGTAGCGGAAGCGAAAAGTTGGGAGCAGTTTTACCTGCCAGGTTTTGGGCTTTGAAATAGTTGCTTCGGAACGGTGCGATAATATTGCCTTTCTGTTTTATGAAATTCTCTTCTGAAAAAAAATTGTTCGGAAAAGGTGTTTTTATATCTGATGATAGGTATTTGACGGTAACTGTTTGAGATCCTAAATGTCCGGGATTATTTTCTATTTCCTTAAATATCGGAGTGCCAGACTCTGAATCGAATATGTAGACCGATGATCGAATTGTTTCCCCGTTGATATATTCATCTATATACAAAGCATTGCATTTACGGTTATTTATCAATGTATCGGAGTATGTTTGAATGCGGTTTTCCGGGTTGTTGAGACTTTTTTGCAATTGAGATGCTATTTCCATAGGAAATTCTTCTATAAATAATCCCGAACGATGTATTCCCGGCAATTCGTTTTTATTGTTCATTTTGTTATAGAATGGTGCAGCATCTTCTTCCGCATGATATTCTCGCAATCTGTGATTGCTGAAATTGTAATAGTTTCCGGAGTCGTAATAGATGAAATTTCCGTTTATTGCCGGATTGCTTTCTGATGTAAGATCTATCAAATAAGAATATCCGTATAAGGTATCTGCCGGGTTTTTCTGATATTGAAGAGAGAGTTTGTATTCTACTTCTTCATCGGTCATCGGTAATGTAACGCGGAATAAGGCTTCTCCCCGGTAATGTTCTATTTGGTTTAAACGGGAAATGATTTGTGAGACTTGATTCGTTTCGGAAAAAACGGTTATAAAATAAAAACTGATGCCAATAAGACAGGTTATTTTCTTTATCATATTCTGTGTTGTTAATGACGATACAATAATAACAAAATATGAAAAAAAATGTTTTGATTTTTTGCTTCTTAAACGTTAAGTTTTTATCTTGAATCGGGCACAGATGTTTTATCTGCTGGAGAGCAAGAGAATTTGCCTTGTATGAAATATTCGGTAGGTATGTCGCATACCCCTTGTCTGTTGTCGATAAACTTAATGAGTTTCTGAAAAATGGCATTGTAGGAAAGTATTTGCGGATTGCCTATCAAGAACAACTGTTTACGGGCGCGAGTCAATACGACATTCAATTTCCTGTCTATAATCTGGCCGTTATCTTTAAATACATTTCCGGTGAGAAATTCGAGCTGGTAAATTTTTTGTACGGTAAACCCGTAAATAATAAAATCCCGTTCACTACCCTGATACCGTTCTACTGTGTCGATCGTGATATCCGACAATGCGGGGATATTTAGTTGTTTTATCTCTTTTCGTATCAGAGCGATCTGATTGCGATAAGGAACGATTACCCCTACGGTTTGAGGGTTGAAATTATTTTTGTTTATTGTATAAATTGTTTTTAATAAAGCCGATATACGTATGGCTTCATCTTTGTTCGTTTTATCGGATATGGGGTTCTTGTCTCCTTTTGATACGATAAATGCCAATCGGTGAGAGGCGATAAGATTTTGTAAGCCGTCAGATTTGTCGTAAATAGGACAATGAAGTATTTCTAATTGATGTTTTAAAGGAATGGGTTTCAACTTTTTTTCATAGAAAATTTCATTTGAGAAAGATGAAATTTCCGAATGCATGCGCCCTTGTTTAAACAACATGTGTATGAAATCTTCCGAACCGTTTTTCTTTTGTATGTTAATCAGCCGTTCGAATAGAGAATTACGACAATCGCTCATTCCTATCTTTATCAATTCTGGTTCTGATACGATAGACTCTCTTTCGGATTGTTGAACCACAGCGGGCAGTTGTTTGTGGTCTCCGATGAAGATAAATTTATCTATGGCTGTTTGATTCTTATGTCTGGCACATAGTATTCCGAGTAAATTCGGTTCGAGAATTTGAGATGCTTCATCGATAATAGCCAGATCGAAATGTTTGATGTCGAATAAGTTGAGTTTTCCCGATATGCTGGTTATCGTTCCTACGAACACCCGGGTCTCCTGAATTACTTTGCGAACAATATCCGCATTCGGATTTAATCGTATTTTCTCATCCAACAGATTTTTTCTAAAACGTTCGTCACAAGATAATTCCGAACCGATTCTGATATATTGGATCTTGTGTTTATCCATCTTGTCACAGATTTCATCTACTGCCCGGTTGGTATAAGCCGACAGTAGTATCGAAGACGATTCGGAGAGGGCTTCTTTCACCATTGCAACCAAAGCATACGATGTTTTTCCTGTACCGGGAGGTCCTATTAGCAAAAAGTAGTCATTGGCTTGTTTGGCTTTCAATATTACATCGTTGAGAAATACATTTTCGGTGTTGTAGTTTCCATTTAGTTTTTTTGTAGAATCTTTTGTCGGCAAACGTAAATTCAATAATAACTCTTTTCTTTTTTTATCGGCTGATAAAAAGGCGAATAGGGCTTGATAAATCGAGGTATAGGAAGATTCCCAAAAGTCGTGTTCTATCGCCCATTTTTGGTTTTCCGGGAAGATACAAGTATTTTTTTGAGGAGACTGCAGTCTGACGGTTACCTCTGTATAACATATATTCTTGATCGTTCCGCGTAATATTTTCGCTTTACAGGCATTGGGGATATCTCCCTCCGGATATGAATAGAGTAATACTATATCGCCATTTCTGAAGTTAGGCAGTAAATCATCTTCTTGTGACGGGACGGAAAATGTAATCGTATCATATCCTCCGTATATTCCTGATTCTTCTTTATTTACAAGATCAAGTCCTGTTAAAATATCTCCGGTAGATTCTTTTTCTGCTATTTCGCATCTCCATATTCCTGAGAATCCTCTGTTTTTGCTTGAATTTCCGGTTTTTGCAAGAAGATGCTCTTTAGAGATAAAGGTAAAAAGTCTTGCAAAATAGCATTTTTCGAGATCTGATGCGTTTTGATATATACTTAATATTTGTCGGATATGAGGAAGCTGGAATTTTTTCCAGAGTACGTTTGTTTTCGCATTTATATTTAGCTCTTCCGAAGTCAGATTTTCGAGAATATTTTTTACTGCACCTTCTGCGTAGAGCATTTCATATTTGACGATACGGTTTCTTAACCTCAGAATTTTTCTCATAAGGTTGGGGTCGGAAGAACTTTCGAGCATCAGTCCGTCGGGATACTTCGAATATAACAGATATTGTTCCGAATCTTTACTTTTGATGTTGAAATTATAAGAGAGCAGCAAACGGTATAGTAACATTTGGATATAATGTTCTTCTTTATGCCCGTTGGTATAAATATCTCTTTTACCAGACTTTTGTTCCATCAAAATTTTGTAATTATTCTGTAAAAGGTCTACACGTCCTTGAATTCCCAGTTCTTTGCAGATAAAAGACGGTTCGAGAATGAGCTTGTCCCGTTCGATGTTATGAATTTCGGGAAAAATTTTTTCAACGAAATTCCGGATATTTTTCATCTGTTCTTTTGCCTGATGATGAAAATCTTTCAGACTTTCCTCGCACGTGATTATTTTTAGTGCAGACTTAATGAAGAAGCGTTTGATCGAGTTATTATAACTGTTCTCATGCAAATCTTGTGTATTGATAGTTTCATCGAGAAATTGTCCGGCCAGATTTCCTAAGAGCATAGCCGGAGTGTTTCGGGCAGGTGATATTTTTTCCAGCAGATAATTGCAGGGATGATCACCATATTCTTTCCAGCAACGGGCTATTGTAGAGATCTCGAGTAGATAGTCCGGTTCGTAAATGATTTGTTCCGGACAAAAAATCCCGTTTTTTTCGATTTTCGTGTTCAACAGATATAATTGTGTATTCTCGGCTAACAAATCGGCTATGTAGTCGAGATCGTTATTTTGAGCATATTTGTGATAATCTATTTTTACGAAAACCGAATTATCATCTTCGGTGTAGCCTGTGATGAAATCTTTATCCCAAGACGAAACGGTGATTCTTATATTAATATCGGGTGCATAGTCTGCAGATATGATTGACCGGGTTGCATGAGGAAGGCATTCTTTTAAGTTTTCGGGAATCGGTCTCCCGTATATTTTTGCAATGAAATCGGACAAGCTTTTCAGGTCATATAAATAATCCTCGTATGAAGGAATATCCCGATTTTGTCTTATCCGGTTACAATGAATGCGGAATTTGTTGAGATGATATATTTCTGTATCCGAAAAATCATGATTTTTACAAATATAGGTCATTCTTGGAAATACACCGGAGAAGCTGATGCGACAATTTTGCGTCTTTTCTTCGATTATATTGATAAAGACGGTATATAAGCCGGCATATTTCCTTTTAACGGAAAATTCTTTATTATTATGTATTTCCGTTATATCTTGAAAATAAATATCGGGGAAATGATACTGTTTCGATTCAGAGTCGGATACTTTATTTTCTATGTACATTTTTTATACAGAAAGCCATTTATAAGAATCTTCTATCGAAAAATTTCTTTTTTTACAATATTCGGCCCGTTGTTCCATATCGATTTGTCCGATATGGAAATAAGCAGATTGCGGATGAGCTATCATAATTCCTGAGACCGTAGAGTTCGGCTTCATTGCACCGTTTTCGGTTAATGAAACATCGATTCGGTCGAATCCGAGCAGCTTGTCGATGTCGAAAGCAAGCGATTGGTCGGGAAGAGACGGATAGCCGATTGCTGGGCGAATTCCTTGATAATGTTCTTTCAGCAAGCTTTCTACTGTTGCGGTCTCATTCGGTGAATATCCCCATATTTCTTTTCTCACCCGATAATGTAAGAGTTCGGTTGCAGCTTCGGCGATGCGGTCGGCGAGAGATTGCAGTAAGAGAGCGTTATAATTATCGTCTTGTTGTTTGTAATATTCGATCCGGTTCTCGATTTCTTTTCCTGCCGTTACTGTAAAAACTCCTATATAGTCTGTCTTTTGGGTGTCTGCTGGCATGATGAAATCTGAAAGCGAATAATAGCAGGCTTCGCTTCCTTTTTTTTGTACTTGCTGTCGCAAGCAAGGTATGATGTGCGATACGCCTTCTTTCTGAATATATATAGACTCATTTTGAGAATTTGCCTCGAATATTCCGACCAAAATATCCGTTTCAGTTTGGTCTTCGATCAGTTTGTCGAGCATTCGGGAAGCCTCTTTATATAATTGCATCGCTTCGGCAGCCTTCGCTCTTTCCTGTTCCGGAAATTGGGTAAGCCAAGATGCCTTGCAGTGGTCACATCCGTTTATGAATGCGATAGATGCGAATTTCCCTCCTAATTTCCATGCATTGAAAAAGAATATCCAATTGATGTAAGGGCGAATTTCTTTAATTGAAAAATGCAGTTCTTGAACCTGCCCGGTCAATAACGGCTTTACCGGATTATAATTTCCCCACTCTATTTTGATTTTATGATTTCTCGCATTGCTTAACGGAGTGAGAAGTATTTTTTCTTGAATAGATTCTCTGAGTTTTTCTTGTTCCTTTTTTAGTTGTTCCAAGAAAATTTTTCGGGTTTCGCTGTTTGCCAGTTGTGCTGCGATCAGAGGATTTTGAGAAGCGTCTTTCACGTGAATCACCGGACCGCTGTAACGAGGGGCTATTTTTACGGCAGTATGTATTTTTGAAGTCGTTGCTCCACCGATCATGAGAGGAATTGTCATCCCTGCTTTCTCCATTTCTTCAGCTACATGACACATCTCTTCGAGAGATGGAGTAATAAGCCCGCTTAAGCAGACGATGTCCACTTTTTCTTCAATGGCGGTTTTTATGATTTTTTCGGTAGGAACCATAACCCCTAAATCGATAACTTCATAGTTGTTGCACGCCAAAACTACCCCTACGATATTTTTCCCGATGTCATGAACATCACCTTTAACTGTTGCCAGCAAGAACTTGCCGGCTTTTTCCGGAGAACTTTTGTCTGTTTTATCAGCTTCGATAAACGGTTTAAGAATGGCTACCGCTTGTTTCATTGTACGAGCTGTTTTTACGACTTGCGGTAAAAACATTTTCCCGGCACCAAATAGTTCTCCTACCGTGTTCATTCCTTTCATAAGCGGACCGTCTATGACTTTTACGGCCTTGCCATATACTCGCATGGCTTCGGACAAATCGGTTTCCAGATTTTCGGATATACCTTTGATTAATGCATATTCCAATCTCTCGTCTAAGGTCATTTCGTCTCTTATATCTTTTTTTTCTACGGTCTTGCCGTTTTGCCGATTTTTTAATTCTTCGGCGAGAATTATCAGTTTTTCAGTAGCGTCCGGTTTCCGGTTCAGTATTACATCCTCGATGACCGAAAGAACCTCTTTCGGTATGTCTGTATATGTGACGGAAGTTCCGGGATTGACGATTCCCATATCCATTCCGGCATTAATAGCATGAAAAAGAAATGCTGCATGCATTGCTTCTCGTATGTAGTTGTTCCCTCGGAAAGAAAAAGAGAGATTGCTGATTCCTCCGCTTACTTTTGCTCCGGGTAGATTCTTCTTGATCCATGCCGTAGCTTTGATGAAATCGATACCGTAATTCAAGTGTTCGTCTATACCTGTTGCTACAGCCAATACATTCGGATCGAAAATAATATCGTTTGGATCTATACCTGCTTTTTGGGTCAATAGTTTGTATGCCCGTTCACATATTTCTATCTTGCGGTCGAAGCTGTCTGCCTGTCCATTCTCATCGAATGCCATGACGACCATTGCAGCTCCCAGTTTCTTAATCATACGGGCATGCTCGAGAAATATGGTTTCGCCCTCTTTCAGGCTGATCGAATTGACAATAGATTTACCCTGCACGCATTTTAGCCCTGACTCTATTACTTCCCATTTGGATGAATCGATCATGACAGGAACTTTCGATATTTCCGGCTCGGAAGCAATCAGATTTAGAAATGTGATCATTTCCGATTTTGCGTCGAGCATGGCATCATCCATGTTTATATCGATGATTTGAGCACCGTCTTCTACTTGTTTTCGGGCGATGCCCAAAGCTTCTTCATAATTTTTTTCCGAAATGAGGCGGAGAAATTTACGAGAGCCGGCAACATTGCATCTCTCTCCTACATTAATGAAATTGTTTTCCGGCTTTATTTCGAGACGTTCTAATCCGGAAAGCCATAATACATTCGGTTTATCAATGGGAATATGAGGCTGTTTCCCGTCGATTAACTCATTATATAGTTTTATATGTGCAGGAGTAGTGCCGCAACATCCCCCTATGATGTTGACCAGTCTTTCTTCAACGAATTCTCTCATTTGATTTGCCATGGCTTCGGGAGTTTCGTCATATTCTCCGAAACGGTTCGGCAGTCCGGCATTGGGATAAGCACTGATATAATACGGTGCGATTTCAGATAACTGTTTCAAGAAAGGTTTCATGTCTCGAGCTCCAAAGGAACAGTTCAATCCTAATGTAAGAATTGGGGCGTGTTGTATCGATGCGAGAAAAGCTTCTAATGTTTGTCCCGATAATGTTCGACCTCCGGAATCGGAGACTGTGGCAGAAACCATGATCGGAACGTGAATTCCGGTTTCTTCCATTGCCGCAGTGGCGGCAAATAAAGCTGCTTTTGCATTTAACGTGTCGAATACGGTTTCGACCAATAGAGCATCTACGCCGCCGGAGAGCAAAGCTTTTATCTGTTCCAAGTAAGAAAATACCAGATTATCGTAGCTCAAAGATCTGAATGCAGGATTGTTTACGTCTGGAGACATCGATGTGGTTTTATTTGTCGGTCCGATAGATCCGGCAACAAAACGAGGTTTATCTTCTGTTGTGTATTTATCGGCTGCTTTGCGTGCTAATTGCGCTGCTTTTATATTTATTTCCCGTATATGATTCTGCATGCCGTAATCGCTCATCGACACGGATGTTGCATTAAATGTATTTGTTTCGATGATATCCGATCCGGCTTGTAGATAAGCTTCGTGTATTTCGCTGATGATTTGGGGTTGAGTGAGACATAAAATATCATTATTGCCTTTAAGCTCTTCGGGATGGTTAGTAAAAAGTTTTCCTCGATAGTCGCTTTCAGACAGGTTATAACGTTGAATCATAGTACCCATTGCACCATCGAGAATCAATATTCGTTGCTTTAGCGCATCTTGTATCGTCATATTTTTCTGAATTTGTGATCTTTTGCTCTCTTACGTTTTATTCTTTTAAGCGAAAGCAAAGTTATAAAAAAATAGGAAAGTGCCGGAGAAATATTTATTTCTTAATTTTTGAGGGATTTTTTGCAATGTAATCTTTCCAGCTTGTATAAGCTTTTTCCGTTTGCGGGCGATTTGTTTGGAAAAAATGACATAAAGCGGCAGCTAACCCGTCTGTGGCATCTAATTGCGGCAGCATGTTTTTTTCCGGAATATGTAACATTCGTTTTAGCATATCTGCGACTTGTTCTTTAGAGGCGTTACCGTTTCCGGTGATAGACATTTTTATTTTCAGAGGTGCATATTCTGTAATAGGAATATCTCGGTATAATGCCGCTGACATCGCTACACCTTGTGCTCTTCCGAGCTTTAACATAGATTGGACGTTCTTTCCGAAAAAAGGCGATTCGATAGCCATCTCATCCGGATGATATTGATCTATCAGTCCTAACACCCTTTCGAATATCCTACGTAATTTCATATAATGATTATCGAATTTATTAAGCTGCAAGATACCTAAGGTAATAAGTTCCGGCTTATTACCGTTTATTTTTAGTACTCCGTATCCCATGACTGTAGTTCCGGGATCAATACCGATAATAATTCTTTCCTTCGGCATATTATTCGATAATTTCGAGAAGAGTAGTAAACCCTACGACTTGATCTTTGAATTTTTCGGTCAAAGCATGTGCCAGATCATCTCCGGTCTCGTTATACCAGCGAGACAAAGAAGCCGTATCTTTTACGTGAAATTGGAGTGAGAAATTTTCTCCTTCATTTTCGTTTCCTGTTATTATACGACAAAGCTGAGGTTCGCTTAATTCTTCATGTTGTAAAGCTGTCGGAATATATATTTCCTTTATCCAGTTGATGAATATTTCTTTTATATTGTCAGATGCGTGGTATGTTGTATTGATTATGATCATTGTTTTTATTTATAATTAGTTTCGATCGAGGTAGAACAAATTCGATTTTTTAGAATTTGAAATGCAACTTATTAACTATGAATGAGCTGTCAAAAGAGATTTCCATAAAATTTGAATAACTCTGTATTGCCCGTTTTTATATATTGCAAAAATAGAAAAACTTCGTGATATATTGTGATTATTCGAAAATGATTCTATCTTTGCACCAAGAAAAGGGGGCATTAGCTCATCTGGCTAGAGCGTTTGACTGGCAGTCAAAAGGTGGCAGGTTCGAGTCCTGTATGCTCCACTTTGTTTTTTTTAAGCGCTTATAATCAATAAATTATAAGCGCTTTTTGTTTTTAGGAGTCAAAATAGGAGATGAATTTATTTTCTGTTTATATAGAATACCAAGTATTGAAGCATCTCAAAATTGCTTACGTTGGTAATTAATACCTTTTATCTCAATTTTTTTGTTATTCATTTTAATAAGTAATGTATGAGAGTATTTAATTGGATTTGAAAAAGAAGTAATCAAATATTTATATAATACAACAAATACTGATGAGTTTATATATAAAAATATTTGAATTCAGTTTAGGGTTAAATATCTTCTCCTAATTTATTTCCTGTTAATTTGTAAATTTCTTTATTCTTTTGTATCTGTTTCTAACAGTTCAGCTAACGACTGTTTAAGTTGTTCCCGGATACGATGTATTTGACTTTTTACCGTACCTTCTGGGATATTTAGAATTTCTGATATTTCGGCATATCGTTTTCCTTCAATAAGAAGTTTTATTATTTTTCTACTTTGGTTGTCTAAAAGATTCAAAACTTCCAGAATGTAGTTGTAATCATAATTTATTTGAACAGGTTCACCTTCTTCGATTTTATATTGGTCTTGAGGATCGAGAATTATGGCTTTTTCCTGAAGTTGTTTTATCTTTCTTCTGTCTGAAATAAAAAGATTCTTAATAAAAGTATAACCTATTTTAATCGGATAGTGATGGCTTTCGAATTTATTACGGTTCTCCAATATTTTAACATTTGTTTCTTGTACTAAGTCCCATGCGTATGTCGGGTTATGCGTTAAAGCTATGGCAAAATTTAAAAGTTTTTCTTGAATGCAGAGTAACTCATGTTCGAAATTAAAGGTTTCCATTTATTTTGAATTTATCGTGAACAAAAAGGAATCCTCGTCGGTTAATCAATTGCTTAATCTTAATTAACGGTACACAAACATACACACGACGAGGATTCCAAAGATCTTCTTCGTGCATGTTTGTGCATCCGTACATAAGATTAAGCACCTAAATGTACATAAAATTTTCATCGTATAGCTTTGTGAAATCTTATTTTTTCTTTTTGCTAAAAAAATTGCTATGTTAAATTCGTCTTTGACATTGTTAATAATATGGGGCTTTTATGTGAAATGGTATATCTATAATAATTATAATATGTGTGTAATTTAATATATTTATATTGTTTGTATTTGATGGGGATAAAATTTTTTTGATCTTGGTTTATTTATATATTCACTTGTATGTTACCGATAGGTAACATATATTTGTTTCTGAATGTTATATTTGAACTATATGGAGAGAGAACCTTTAAGAAACAGAAAAGCGACAGAACGACGTTTATTGTCAGCTATACAAGAATTGATTGAAGAATCCGGTTTCGAGAAATTAGGGATAAATGCCGTTGCATCTAAAGCTGGAGTATCGAAGATGCTTATATACCGATATTTCGGGTCATTAGACGGACTTGTGGCGGCTTATATCGAACAGTATGATTTTTGGATAAACTTTAAGTCGAATTTACCGGATAGGGAGGGATTGGAGAATTTTATAAAAGAGATGTTTCATTGTCAGATTGCTGTTCTTAGGGAAAATTACACATTACGTCGGTTATATCGATGGGAGTTGATGTCCGGTAATAAATTTATCAAAGATTTGAGGAGACAGAGAGAAGACAAAGGTGTATGGCTTATAGAGGCTGTGTCCCGGTTGTCCGGTCATCCTTGTAGAGAAGTTGCCGTTATTGCGACATTGTTGAGTGCGTCGATCAGTTATCTTGCTTTACTTGAGGAAAATTGTGACTTCTATAATGGTATTTCTCTTCAGACAGATGAGGGATGGGAACAATTACAGGAAGGAATAGATGAGCTTATCTCCCTTTGGATTTCAAAATTGTGAAATTAAAATTTAGGATTATGAATAGAAAAGATGCTTTGTTTATTATAGAACAGACTGTAAAAGCGCCTTCGGGGCATAATACTCAGCCTTGGTTATTCGGAATTGATGAGAATTATATACGTATATGTCCGGATATAAGCAAATGTTTACCGATAGTTGATCCTGATAATCGGGAGCTTTTTGTATCGTTAGGTTGTGCTGTTGAGAATTTTTTTTGGGCCGCTCAAAAACGGGGATATAACGTGACATTTGATATTCGGAAAAATGGGGAAGTTTTTGCAATTCTGACATGTGCGAAAGAAAAAAATAATTCAGTTTTAGAGATGTTTAATCAGATTTCTGTACGGCAGACTAATCGAAAAATATATTCAGGAGAAAAAATTCCATCTGATATAATCGGGGCGTTGGAGTCGATGTCTCGGACAGAGTGCGTAAAAGTACATTTGTTCCCGAATCGGTCGGATTCGTTTGATTTGCTGAAAAACTATATTGTAAACGGGAATACTATACAATTACGGGATAAGGCGTTTAAAAATGAGTTGAAAAAGTGGATGAGATATAATTATAAACATGCTATGGAAACTAAAGATGGTTTGAGTTATTCTGTTTTTGGAGCACCCGATTTGCCTCGTTTTGTTTCGGAATTGGTTATGGAAATCTGTTTGAATCCGTTGATTCAGAATCGTAGTGACTCAAAAAAAATAGAATCTTCATCTCATTTTGCTTTATTTACTGTGTCTGAAAATAATATTACCGACTGGATTATGTTGGGGCGTGTTTTGCAACGCTTTTTGTTAAAAGCTACACAATACGGTATTGCATGCGCTTTTATGAATCAGCCTTGTGAAATAGCAGAATTATCGGTCAAATTGAGACAAAACTTATCTCTTTCAGGATATCCGGTAATATTGTTGAGAGTCGGTTATGCTTTACCTGCGGCGCATTCTTTGCGTCGGCCGTTGTCTTGCTTTATCGAGGAATGATTAGAAAGAATCAACTGTTTGTTTTTATAGAACCTATATCCCGAGTATTTTCGTATCTCTCGGGATATGTTTCTAAAAGCCTGAATTTTCTTATTGGAAAATTTAGACGGAACGTCTAAAACGGCTTCTGAAACCTCTGGTTCTTCGGTCTTGATCCATGTCTATTCAAAGTTATTTATATTTATAACAAGAGTACAAATGTACGACCGGTTCTAATAATTTCCTTTAATTTTTTTCCATAGAATATCGTTCGATACCTAAACTTTCATAAGCCTTTTTCAACTCTTCTTCGTTATCGCTGATTACAAGAAGTTTGTCTCCCGGGTTAATCGTTGTGTGTCCTTTAGGAACAAAATATTTGTTGTTCCGTTTCACCATTACGGCGAGAGTATTGTCCGGCAGTGTCAGATTCATCAATTTATTACCGTTTGCAAGAGCGGTTTCGGTAATTTGTATTTCCGACATAGATGATTTTATTTCATCCGGTAATGATACATCGAACTCTTTTTTCGTTTCGTCTTCAGAGTCCAACTTTAACCATCTGGCCATAGCACTGACGGTCGTGCCTTGTACCAGTAAGGAGATGATCGTGATGAAAAAGACAATATTGAATATGAATTTTGAATTTTCGACTCCTGCGATTAGCGGATAAGTAGCAAAAATTATAGGTACAGCTCCTCTAAGTCCTACCCATGATATATATACGCGTGCTTTAGTGGTAAAATTTTTGAATGGTAACAAGCACAGAAAAACAGTGACGGGACGAGCGAATATGATCATGAAAATACCGATCAATAGACCGATACCGATAACGGGTAATAATTCGGAAGGATTGACCAATAACCCTAATGTGAGGAACATGACGATTTGAAACAACCATGAAAAACCGTCGAAAAAAGTCGCTGTACTCCGTTTGTGTACCATTTTTTTATTCCCTACGACCAGTCCGGCAATATATACGGCAAGATAACCGTTTCCTTTCAGCAGGTCTGTAAAAGAGAATATAAAGAATGAGAAAGCCAATAGTAGTACTGGATATAAAGATTGGTTGTCTATATTTATACGATTCATGGTCCAAACCGTTATTTGTCCCAAAATATATCCTGATAATGCCCCTACGCTTAGTTGAATGAGCAACATCCCGATCGATTGCCATGCATTGAATTCTCCGATTTGTATGATTTGTATTAAAAGAATTGTGAGCATGTATGCCATAGGGTCATTACTTCCGCTCTCTAATTCTAATACCGGTCGTAATCTTTGTTTGAGTCCTAATCCTTTGGAGCGTAAAATAGAAAAGACCGAAGCTGAGTCTGTAGAGGACATAACGGCAGCAAGCAGCATTGATTCCATTAGGGTCAGATTCGGACAATTCGGTATGTATCCGGAGATGTAATAAATAAAACCTCCTGTAATGATTGTGGTGATTAATACACCTATTGTTGCTAAAATTACACCCGAACCTGCTATCGGTTTGATTTCTGTGAATTTGGTGTCCATACCTCCGGAAAAGAGTATGATACTTAATGCTATTACTCCGATAAATTGAGCTTCATGCGGATTGTGAAATTGTATTCCTAACCCGTCACTGCCGAAAATCATTCCTACTCCTAAAAACAGAAGTAATGCCGGGACTCCGAATTTGTAACCGGCTTTACCGGCAATAACACTGATAAATAGTAAAATAGATCCTATTAAAAGAATGTTTCCTGTGTCTAAAATCATAATTCTCCCGAATGAATATATTGAGTTATAACAAATAATATCAAAAGTTGATTATTATCTTTATATGTTTTAGAATGAATAACAGATAGATAATACTTAGATATGTTTATTTCTTCAAATATAAGTATAATTCTTTAAAAGAAATAATATGGGAGAAAATATTTTACTCGGATTTTTCTCTATGAACAAACTGTGAGTATTTGGGGTTATTTATAGAAGGTTAATTGGAAATTGACATACATATCAAAAAAATGAATTATGAAAGTTGGAGACTTGGGACTGATCGGTTTAGGCGTAATGGGGGCGAATTTGGCTCTTAATTTTGAACGTAACGGTTATGTTGTGGCTGTATATAATCGGAAGGAAGGAGAGGAACAAGATGTCGTATCTCGTTTTATGAAAGAGAATGGAAAAAATAAAAACTTCATACCGGCCGCTACGATAAGAGAGTTGGTCGATAAAGTATCTCGTCCTCGAAAAATAGTATTGATGGTAACTGCCGGTGATCCGGTAGATGAGTTGGTAGATCAGCTTTTGCCGCATTTGTCTTTGGGAGACATTGTAATAGACGGGGGAAATTCCGATTTCAGAGATACGGACAGAAGGGTTCGTTTTATGGAAAGTCGGGGTATCTGGTTTGTCGGATGCGGTATTTCAGGAGGAGCTGAAGGAGCTTTAAACGGTCCTTCTATAATGCCGGGCGGTTCGGTAGAGGCTTGGCCTTTTATAAAGGACATGCTGCAGTCGATCGCTGCAAAATTAGAAGACGGCTCACCTTGTTGTCGGTGGATCGGGCCGGGTGGTTCCGGACATTTTGTTAAAATGGTTCACAATGGAATTGAGTATGGAGATATGCAACTCATCGCCGAAATGTATGCGATATTGAAACAAGCGTTGGGTTTAGGCAACGATGAAATATCTCGCTTGTTCGAATTATGGAATCATGGAGATTTAAATAGTTATCTGATCGAGATAACGGCATCGATATTACGTTATAAAGAAAAATCCGGAGAGTATCTGGTTGACAAGATAAGAGATGTTGCCCGGCAAAAAGGTACGGGACGCTGGTGTGTTGAAGTGGCGTTGAATGAGGGAGAGCCTTTGACGTTGATTACGGAAGCCGTATATGCACGGATGCTTTCTGCTTTACCCGAAATTCGACGAGAAGCGGCATCCTGCTATCCGGATAATATAACGGAAAAATGGCATGATACGAGCTTTTCCGTTGATATGGCACGGGATGCATTATATGTTTCCAAAATGATTTCCTATGCACAAGGCTTTTCTTTATTACAGCGGGCCTCGTCTCATTATGGATGGCATTTAGATTGTGCATCTATTGCATATATTTGGCAAAACGGCTGCATAATCCGATCTGCATTTTTGGGAAAGATCGTTTCTGCGTATAAGAAAGATCCGTTTCTCGGCAATCTTTTGTTCGATGGTTATTTTAAAAATACGGTTATTTCTTTGCAAAACGGGTGGAGAACTCTGATATCTCGGGGATTGTTTTCGGGAATTCCTTTACCGTGTATGACAGCCGGACTTACTTATTTTGATGGTTTACGTACTGAAAATTCGACAGCTAACTTAATACAAGCACAACGAGACTTTTTCGGAGCACATACCTATGAACGGACAGATACAGATTCTGGGGTCTTTTTTCATGCCGATTGGAAAAATTTTTAATAATAAGATAAGAATAAAGGTTTGGAATTATGGAAAAAGCGGATGCTCAAATGTTGCTGATTTTTGGAGCTTCGGGTGATTTGACTACTCGAAAATTGATTCCGGCGTTATATGAATTGTATGTCCGTAATTTATTGCCTGAAAATTTCGTCATTTTGGGTGCGGCACGTACGGTATTGACAGATGATGAATTCCGAAAAAAACAGCGTGACGGTATATTGACTTCACAAAAAGAACTTTCGGCTAAAGACGCTCGCTTGAGTTTTTTCCTGAAACGTGTTTATTATATGGGTTTTGATACGCAAAATACAGATGAATATGAACTATTGAAAAATCGAGTAGAGGAGTTGCAAAAGCTTTATTCTTTACCCGATAGTATCGTTTTTTATATGGCAACACCTCCGGAAATGTATGAGGTAATACCCCTTGGATTGCAAAAATGCGGTTTGGCTTATGCATCTGATGGATTTCGTCGGATTGTTGTTGAAAAACCGTTCGGGATTAATGTGGAATCGGCTAAACATCTTACTCGGTTATTGGAGTCGATATTCGATGAGCATGATATTTACCGAATTGATCATTATTTAGGAAAAGAGACTGTTCAGAATATTCTTATACTCCGGTTTTCGAATGGCATATTCGAACCTTTATGGAACAGGAATTATATAGATCATGTGGAGATTGTTTCTTCCGAAACATTGGGAATAGGGAATAGAGGAGGCTATTATGAATCATCGGGAGCTTTGCGGGACATGGTGCAAAATCATCTGTTGCAATTAATGGCTTTTATTGCAATGGAACCTCCTGTGGCATTCGATCCGGAGTCTATAAGAGACGAGATAGCTAAAGTATTCAAGTCCTTGCATCATTATACTCCTGAAGAAATGCAAGAGCAAATTGTGCGCGGACAATATACGGCGGGAACGATAGCCGGGGAGAGTGTGCAGGGTTATAGAGATGAAAAAAACGTAAGTGGCGATTCGGTCAGAGAAACATATGTGGCTATGAAAATCGAATTGGATAACTGGCGTTGGGCAGGGACTCCATTTTATATTTATACGGGAAAGCGGTTGTCTGAGAAAAAAACAGAAATTATCATTCATTTCAAATCGACTCCACAGCAATTATTTGTAGGGCAGTGTTCTGGAAGTTCTTGCAATCAGTTGATTATTCGTGTGCAACCTAATGAGAGTATAGCTTTGCGTTTCGGTCTTAAAATTCCCGGTTCGGGATTTGAAGTTCGTCAGGTGAGTATGGACTTCTTATATAGTTCGTTGTCCGATAAAAAGCTGCCGGATGCTTACGAACGCTTGTTATTGGATGTTATGTTGGGAGATTCTACGCTTTATTCCCGGGCAGATGCACAGGAAGCAAGTTGGGATTTTATAGATCCGATCATAAAAAATTGGGTTAAGAGAGGAAAGGACGGCCTCGCTTTTTATGCTTCTGGAAGTGATCCTGAAGAAGTAGATCGTTTAATGCCTCATGATAAAAAATGCAATTGTTGTAATGAAATGATGTGATAAAATAAATGCTATATGGAAATTTATTATGCTAAATCTCCCGAAGATGCTTTGAGGAGGATGACAGATAAACTGATAAAGATCATGCAATCGAAGCCAGGTCTTGTCCCTTTTAATTTGGCGTTGTCAGGGGGGAGTACCGCACAACGGATTTTTGCTCTTTGGCAAGAGGAATATAAACAGCAGATAGATTGGAATCGAATCCGTTTTTATTGGGTGGATGAACGATGCGTGTCTCCTGAAGATGATGAAAGTAATTTTAAATATGCCGATCAACAATTATTCAAACCATTAGGAATACCTCGGACGCATATTTACCGTATTTTTGGAGAAAAAGACCCGTCTATGGAGGCAAATCGTTATTCGGAACTTATAAATCGGCAACTCCCTAAGAAAAACGGGCTTCCTTATTTTGATGCAATTATATTGGGAATCGGTCTTGACGGACATACAGCTTCGATATTTTCATCTTGTAATTTTTTATTGAATGATACGAGATCGTATGCTGTAGCGGTACATCCGGAATCGAAACAGCTGCGTATAACGTTGACCGGTCCGGTAATATTGAATAATACACCGTTACTTGTTCCGGTAATAGGGGAAAATAAAAAAGCGATCTTTGAACGATTGCTGGAAGCCCGTACGATTACTGAGAGTTTCCCGGCAGCGTGTATTATGTATCGGGCAGCATCGACATCGGTTTTTACGGATATAAAAGAACGGTAATTCTAATCATCGAGTAAATCCGGACGAAGGCGACGGGTACGTTCAATAGATTGTTCATGTTGCCATTCTTCGATTTTTCTCTGATGCCCCGATAGGAGTATCTCGGGAACTTTCCACCCTTTATATTCGGCCGGTCGTGTATATACGGGCGGTGCTAATAAATTGTCTTGGAAAGAATCCGATAAAGCCGATTGTTCGTCTCCGATTGCGCCGGGTATAAGCCGTATTATGGCATCCGATATTATGGCAGCCGCTAATTCTCCGCCGGTAAGGACATAATCTCCTATTGATATTTCCTTGGTAATCAGATGTTCTCGAATGCGGTAGTCGATACCTTTATAATGTCCGCACAAGATAATTAAATTTTGGCATAACGATAAAGAGTTTGCCATCGGTTGATTGAATGTTTCGCCATCGGGAGAAGTATAAATGATTTCGTCATAATTTCTTTCCGATTTCAGTTTAGAAATAATTCGATCTATCGGTTCGACTTGCATCACCATTCCGGCTGAACCACCGAAAGGATAATCATCTACGCGTCGATGTTTGTTAGTAGAATAATCCCGGAGATTATGTACCACTATCTCTGCCAGCTTTTTATCCTGAGCACGTTTTAGTATGGAGTGATTTAACGGTCCTTCCAATAATTCCGGTAAAACGGTGATGATGTCGATGTGCATACTTCCTTAATTTGGCTGCAAAAATAGGACTTTACGGATGATTATGCAACCCTTTTATTTTGTTTATTTTTTGCATATAGGCTATAAAGTTCGCTTAATTGCCCGTATGAATCATTTTAAAATTTCCTATATTTGCATACCGTAACAGGCATAATCAATGAATGAAATAAAAGAGAAAATAGAACATTTGCGGCGGGAACTGAATGAACATAATTATAATTATTATGTATTGAATGCTCCTGTTATATCAGACCGGGAATTTGACCGGATGATGGAAGAACTGCAACAATTAGAAAAAGAATATCCTCAATATAGCGATCCTAACTCTCCGACACAACGGGTAGGCAATGATATTAATAAGGCTTTCACTCAGGTGAAGCATAAATATCCTATGCTTTCTTTGGGAAACACTTATACGATCGATGAAGTGGCATCGTTTTATGATCGGGTGCGTTCGGGACTTAATGAAGATTTTCGTATTGTAGGAGAATTGAAATATGACGGCACGTCTATATCACTTACATATCGGCACGGGAAGTTGCTTAGGGCTGTAACGAGAGGCGACGGTGTACAAGGAGATGATGTCACGGAGAATGTGAAGACGATTCGTAGTATTCCTTTGCAATTAAGGGGAACTGGATATCCGGATGAATTTGAGATACGAGGCGAGATCTTGATGCCTTGGACGGTTTTTGAACAATTGAATGCAGAGAGAGAAAGAGAAGAGGAAACTCTTTTTGCCAATCCTCGAAATGCCGCATCTGGTACATTGAAACTGCAGAACTCTGCGATTGTAGCATCCCGTAATTTAGATGCTTATTTATATTATCTTTTAGGCGAAGATCTGCCGTCTGATGACCATTATGAGAACTTGCAGATAGCACGTTCTTGGGGATTTAAGATTTCAGATGCCATGCAGGTGTGCCATTCTTTAGAAGAAATGAAAGCATTTATCGATTATTGGGATGTAAACAGAAAAAATCTGCCTGTTGCAACTGACGGTATTGTTTTTAAAGTAGCTTCTTTAAGGCAGCAAAAGAATTTGGGATATACCGCAAAATCTCCTCGTTGGGCGATGGCATATAAATTTCAAGCGGAACAGGCACTTACCCGATTGAATTCTGTCTCTTATCAAGTGGGACGTACCGGAACGGTTACCCCAGTTGCTAATCTTGATCCGGTTCAATTATCGGGAACTGTCGTAAAAAGGGCTTCGTTACATAATGACGATATTATACAATCCCTTGATTTGCATATCGGAGACATGGTATTTGTAGAGAAAGGAGGAGAGATTATTCCGAAAATTACAGGGGTGGATTTTGATGCGAGAGGGTTATTGATAGGAGAGAAGGTGACTTTTGTAAAACAGTGTCCTGAATGCGGAACGCCTTTGGTTCGTTATGAGGGTGAAGCTGCGCATTATTGTCCGAATGAGATGGGATGCCCCCCTCAGATAAAGGGACGGATAGAACATTATATCAGTCGTCGTGCTATGGACATAGACGGCTTGGGGCCTGAAACGATAGATCTGTTTTACCGATTGGGAATGGTACGGACAGTTGCGGATTTATACAGTTTGAATGAGTCGGAGATTGCATCTTTAGAAAGATTGGGAGAAAAGTCGGCACGTAACATTATAGAGGCTGTCGATAGATCTTTACAAGTACCTTTTGAACGGGTTTTGTTCGCATTGGGAATTCGTTTTGTAGGAGAGACTGTCGCAAAGAAGTTGGCGAACTCTTTTGTTTCGATAGAAGCTTTGGAGGCAGCAACTTTAGACGATTTGGTCGATGTCGATGAAATCGGTCCTCGTATAGCTCAAAGTGTACGGGCTTATTTTGAGAATGAGCAGAACCGGAATTTGATAAAACGTTTGGAAGAAGCTGGGGTTCAAATGAGAATTTCTGAAGATCGCCTTTCTGGTTTTACCGATAAACTCGATGGAGCTACGATTGTAATCAGCGGAACATTTACACACCATTCTCGAGATGAGTATAAGCAGATGATAGAACAGCACGGCGGGAAAAATACAGGTTCGGTGTCTGCTAAAACAACATATCTTTTGGCCGGAGAGAATATGGGGCCGGCTAAACTTGAGAAAGCTCGGAAATTGGGAATAAAAATTATTTCTGAAGAAGATTTTCTGCAGATGATACAATACCCCGGGTAGTAATTTAAAATCGGATGATATGTGGACATACTGGATAAAAAAAGAGATCGCCCGGCAGCTTGCTCGTTCTCAAGAAAAAAGGAAAAAGCGATTTGTCGATTATCGAAAGGCCGAAATTTTGACGCTATTGATAGAACGGGAAAGTCTCGATTCGATTCTTCCTATTGTTAAAGATTTGTCGAAAGAATCGATAAGGCTTTCGTTGGTTGTGTTGGGAAATGGGAATGCCCTTGATGTATCTGCTTATCCTGAAATGGATATTTTAGAATTGACTCCGGAAAATTTGAGATTCGGTAAACGGTTACCCGATAAAAATGCTGTCAGAAAGTTTATCGGGTTTAATACCGGAGTGTTATGCGATTTGAGTCTTGCCGAGCGGTTGCCGTTTTTATATTTGATGAGTATATCGATGGCTCGTATGAAAATCGGATTGCAAAAAGTCTCATTGAACCCGTATGATTTTATGATTCGTACGTCGGGGGATATAACTGCACGGGATTTGCTGGAAAAAATACTCTTTTATTGGCGTAGTATTGATATAAAAGATAATAATTTATAACTTTGAGCCCTCAAAATGATATTTTTTGAACAAGAATATATATGGCACAAATAAATTTAAAAGGAATGGGGGTAGCTTTGATCACGCCATTCAAGGATGATGAATCGATCGATTTTGATGCTCTTTCCAAATTAATAGAATATCAGATACAAAACGGTATAGATTATTTAGTAGTATTAGGGACTACTGCTGAAACACCTACTTTGACCGAACAAGAAAAAAATGAAGTACTTTCTTTTGTTATCGAGAGGGTAAAAGAACGGGTTCCTATAGTTTTAGGGTTAGGCGGAAACAATACAAGAGGAATAGTGGAACGTTTGAAGACAGAGTCTTTTCAGGGTGTAGATGCCATACTGTCTGTCGTACCTTATTATAATAAACCTTCTCAAGAGGGTATCTATCAGCATTATAAAGCGATTGCTTCGGCGACTAAACTTCCTGTTATTCTTTATAATGTGCCTGGTCGTACCGGTGTGAATATGACAGCGGAGACCACTCTGCGTTTGGCCCGTGAATTTGATAATATCGTGGCGATCAAGGAGGCATCCGGAAATATAACGCAGATGGATGATATAATCAAAAACAAGCCGAAAGATTTTATGGTAATATCCGGAGACGACGGTATTACTTTTCCTTTGATAACGTTGGGTGCTGTCGGGGTAATATCGGTAATAGGGAATGCATTTCCGAGGGAATTTAGTCGTATGGTGCGTTTGGCTTTGGAAGGAGATTATGCAAATGCGTTGTTGATACATCATAAATTTACCGAATTGTTTGAGTTGCTTTTTGTCGATGGAAATCCGGCCGGAGTAAAAAGTATTTTAAGTTCTATGGGATATATTCGTAATCGGTTGCGGTTACCCCTTGTTCCCACCCGTATTACTACGTATGAAAAAATACGAGTCGTTTTGCAGAAATTAAATATTATGTGTTGACAATACCAGGTCTCATTTTGAACTAAATAGAGTACGGACCGTTATGGTGTCGTATTTTGTAATAGTATTTTATATGCATAGGGGAGTGGTAGAAACTCCATGATAAAATCAATATTTTTAACTATGATACAGCGTGTTCAATCTTTTTATCTTTTTTTAGTCGCAGCATTGGTACTTTCTATGCTGTTTATGCCGTTGGCCGGTTATTCCAATGCTGATGGAAATTGGCAATTTTGGGCAATGGGAGTTTATACAATGGCAGATCCTGCACAAATGGTGTTGCCGGCTTGGCCTATTGCTATCTTAATTGCATTAATGGGGCTATTGGCCTGTATATCTATATTTTTATATAAAAACCGTATCTTGCAAATGAAATTTTGTTTGTTTAATGGATTAATGCTACTTGCTTTTTATCCGATATTTTTCTTGTATCTGTGGGTGAACGGTAAATCGTTGGCTGCAACCTCATCATTGGCAGCAGCATTAGTCATTCCTTTGGTTGCGGTTATTTTGGAATATATGGCGTATCGGAAAATCAATCAGGACGAGCAATTGGTGCGTTCGGCTGATCGTATAAGATAATGCAAAAATAAATTTATGAAGAAGGCGCTGTAAGCGCCTTTTTATTTATCCGATCAGAAGATCTGATTTTTGATGAATGACATGATTTCACTTTCTTGTTCAGGAGAAAACCATGTGATTTGAGGGTCTCGCTTGAACCAAGTCATTTGTTTTCGGGAATAGACTCTCGTATTTCGTTTAATTTTTTCTATAGCTTTTTCAAGACTCCATTCACCGGAAATATATGCGAACATTTCTTTATAACCAACTGTATTTAATGAATTGAACTCTCGGTGAGGATAAACTGACCGGGCTTCGGATTCGAGCCCTTCTAAAATCATTTGCTCTACTCTTCGGTTAATACGTTCGTATAATTCTTCCCGATCTCTGGTCAATCCTATTTTTAAAATACGAAACGGACGTTGTTTATTCGAATGCGTACGTAATTCAGAATACGGTTTTCCGGTCATATAACAAATTTCGAGTGCGTGGATGACCCGTTTATGGTTTTTTAAATCTACTTGTTCATAATGAATAGGGTCGAGTCGTTTCAACTCGTTGCACAGGCTTTCTAATCCTTCATTTTTATAACGTTCGATCATGAGTTTTCGCACTTCGTCTGATACGGTAGGTAATTCGTCTATACCATTGCAAACGGCATCGATATACATCATGGATCCTCCGGTCATTAAAACTACATCGAGATCGGAGAAAAGACGATTTAAAAGGTTTATAGCATCTTCTTCATAGCATGCAGCGCTATAATAGTCTTGTAGTTCCAGAGTCCCGACGAAGTAATGTTTGACCCGTTGCAACTGTTCTTTAGAGGGAGCTGCTGTTCCGATTTCCAGACCTTTATACAGTTGTCGGCTATCACATGATAATATCGGACAATGAAGTTGTTCGGCAATTCGGAGGCTGAGATCTGTTTTCCCGACTCCGGTAGGACCAAGCAAAACAATCAAAGTTTTTTCGGACATATTGATTATACAGATATAAAAAAATTGTATCGAGAATGTAGCTTGCTGCATACTGATACAACTTTTATAGTAGTTTATTTAAAACTTCTAAGGGCCTGTCTAAGTTTTGCACGGGTCACACATTCTTAGACAGACTCTTGGACTTAATTATTTTTCTGCAGCCAGTCGAGCGATTTGTATAACGACATCACGGGCTTTTTCCATGGATTGTATAGGTACGAACTCATATCGTCCGTGAAAATTATGACCGCCTGCGAATATATTGGGGCACGGTAGTCCCATGAATGAAAGCTGAGCTCCGTCAGTTCCTCCTCGTACCGGTTTTACGATAGGCACGATCCCGACCTCTTTCATCGCTTGAGAAGCCAAATCGACAATGTGCATAACCGGTTCTACCATTTCACGCATATTGTAGTATTGGTCTTTGATTTCGAGGCTTGCACAATTAGGAAATTCTTTATTGATTTTGCGAACCAGATGTTCGAATTCCTTTTTGCGGCGTTCGAAACGGTCTCGGTCGTGGTCACGAATAATATAAGTCAATGTAGTTTGCTCGACAGTTCCTTCACAAGAAATTAGATGATAAAACCCTTCATACCCTTCGGTATGTTCTGGTGTTTCCCAGCGAGGTAGCATAATGGCATATTGATTGGCGATGCGTAATGAATTGATCATTTTATGCTTGGCATATCCCGGATGAACATTGCGCCCTTTAAACAAAATTTTAGCGATAGCAGCGTTAAAGTTCTCATATTCCAGTTCACCTATTTCTCCTCCGTCGAGAGTATAAGCCCATTCTGCTCCAAATTTTTTAACATCAAATTTATGAGGACCTTGCCCGATCTCTTCGTCTGGAGTAAATGCTACGCGTATTTTTCCGTGTTTGATTTCCGGATGTTGTATCAGATACTCCATAGCCGAAATAATCTCGGCAATTCCGGCTTTATCATCAGCACCTAATAACGTTTTACCGTTTGTGACGATAAGGTCTTGTCCTATATATTTTTTTACTTCCGGAAAATCTTCGGTACGTAAGATAATGTTTTCTTCAGGACATAATGGAATGTCATTGCCGTCATAGTTTTTTATGATACGAGGGGTAACATGCCGCCCTGAAAGGTCGGGACTTGTATCGAGATGGGCGATAAATCCGATGACAGGAATATTTTTGGATGTATTGGGAGGAAGGGTTGCCATCAAGTATCCGTTCTCATCGAGCGATACTTCGGTCATACCTATTTTCCTTAATTCTTTCTCGAGTTCTTGTGCAAAAATCATTTGTCCCGGAGTACTGGGAGTCATGTGTGTCAGTTCGTCCGATTGTGTATCGAAACTTACATAGTGCAGAAAACGGTCAACTAAATTCATAAAATTCTCAATTAAGTTTGTCGTCTTTATGACATTTGTATTTTTATTTGGCAAATATAACAACATTTTTTTACAATCAAATATAAAAATGACATTTTTTTGTAGCAAAACACTATTTTTTTGTGACAAAAGGGGAAATGTGAAAAGGAGAAATAAATTTGAGAAGTGCTCCGTTTCCTTATTTCAAGCAAGTTCGGCATGGACGACGCATGTCAAACGACGACATATGCCGATTCCAGCGCGAAACCACATATACAAATGAAAAACAGGATTTTCAATGGTTATAAGACGCCAAAGGCTGTCTCAAAATAAAAATTTGAAACAGCCTCTCACTTTCTTAATTACAAGAACGAAAACACATTATCTTATGAATGTACAGCCGGACATTTACTCCGGCTTATTTTTCCGTCATGAATTTCCAAGTCACGGACGCTATATTGTCGGGTTTGCCCTTCACGGCTTTTGAGATAGAACCTTTCAGCTTGCCATTTCCATCGCGCGTGACCTTAATCTCGCGCCAGGAATATTCGCCTTTTTCATAGCCGAACGTCTCGCCGTCGTCATCATACAAATAGTATGTCCCGTCGGACTTTCCGTAGTGGCGTATTTCAAGATTCATTTTCTGGCCCGTTTTCGGTGCATGTAGAGAAGCCTCCATCATCGGTATTATGGCCCCGTCCTTAACAAACACGGGAATACGGTCAAGTCCCGGCGACACCGTAATCCGCTCGCCGTTACCCACATACTCTCCCGTATAGAAATCATACCAGTCACCCACCGGAAGCACCACGGTACGGTTCGTCTCTCCAGCGAACATTGGAGCTACCAACAGGCTTCCGCCTGCCATATACTGATCCTTGATTTCCTTGGAAACGGCTTCAAGATAAGGATTATCCTCCAGATCCGCATCGGTGAGACGTTTCTCATTCTTCTGTTCCCGGAAAGCGAATCCCGGCTCAAGGTTCACCGCATAAAAAGGAGGAATGCCGTCGAAATGATAGCGTGCGAACTCCGTGTACCAGTAAGGAATCATCTTCATGCGGAGCAGCGCATATTCCTTCACATTGTCTGCCACTTCAGGGAACGACCAAGGTTTGAGTCCGCTGGACCATGCGTCAATCATGGCCATTGGCGAGAACACAACAGACTGGATACGCCGCAACCATTCCTCCGCTGTCTTGGAACTGCGTACCTCCGGAGTCCACAACACACCGCAAAATCCTGAATTAATCAGTGCCGTAATGAAGTCGCGGTGATTATAATAGTCATTATAGATGACATACGGAAAGGAACTTGCCCCAGCATTCGACGCACGTACCAGACCGTAAGTGCGCCGGTTGTGCTTACGATAAATCCCATCAGTGATGCGCTGCACCCACAGCCCGTATGTCTGACGCATCTGTTCTGCCGTCACTCCGCTAGGAAAGGTAGCCACGTCAGGCCACAGATAACGGTCGTATCCGTCCACTTCGTCTATCTTGTATCCGCCGACTCCGATGCTTACATGTTCACGTTCCAATTTGTCAGCCCACAGTTTCCGGGCTTTCTCGCCTGCCAGGTCGGGTACTATCCCGCACCATACCGTGTGTGATCCGCTTACGGGATACATCTCATCGTAAATTTCCGAATCCGGAGAGACATAAGGATTTGTCCACAGATTGATACGTATCCCCCTGTCCGCCATATCCTTTACGAAACCGGAAGGATCGGGGAAACGCTTCTTGTCCCACTCGAACGTACACGGATATGCCTTGCTCTGCCATCCCGGTTCCAGACCGATAAAGTCCAAAGGGAAACCTTTCTGCGCAAATTCGTCCGCTTCCTTTCTGACATCGCTGTCCGAGTAAAGTTTATGGGTACGCAATGTAAATCCAAGTCCCCAGCGTGGAGGCAGCGTGCCTCCACCACACAGCAGGTTGTAACGGCGAACCACATCCATCGGTGTAGGACCGGCAAAAAGATAAATTTCCACGCCGGAAGCAGGAACTAGTATAGAAACCGCATCCGAATAAGGAGCCGCCGTCCACGTCTTGTCCGTATTACGATCTTTGGCCACAGGTGCGTCTGGACTATCCTTGCGTGCCCCACTTCCGGCATACACCGTCAGGTAACGGGCTGAATTGACAAGTACACCGTAACCGTTGCTGGAAACATAAAACGGAACCGGGGCATGAGTACGGCCATCGTCCTTCCTCCCGTAATGGTCAACGTGAAGGTTCAAAATCTTTCCGCGCTGATGTACCGTCTGGAAATTAAGGCCGAAACCATACAACTGTTCTTTCCTGTCCAATGGGATGCGGAGGGCGGTCTTCCCGTCCTGGAGCGTCCCGACAATCTCATGCGCAAGTGAAGGCAATTCAACATCCGGCAGACGGGAAAAACCTTCCTTGTTAGGGGTCACTCCCGCCACTCCTAACAGAGAATACTTTTCAGGAATACCTACCACTCCTTTCCACACGCCCGGTTCCACAAGCTCCCATACAATCTGCGACCTTAGAGGAAGAAACATGCAAAGTGTCGTAAACAATCCCAAAACAAACCTTTTTATTTTCTTCATTCTCAAGTTCTTTTTTATGATAACAACTCTGAAAAAAATGTTTTTAAAAGCATTTTAAACACCGTTTAAATGCCGTTTAAATGGCACAGTTTCTACATCAGTTTTCCTTACGCATACTGTAACCGTAAACCACAATCACGACAAAACATATCAACGGCAGTATAAACGAAACATTTACAGCCGGCATGCCAAAAAGAGTCTTGCAATCTATGATAGAAGCCTGAACAGGTGGCAATACAGAACCTCCAAGGATGGCCATTATAAGTCCGGCAGCACCAAACTTCGCGTCATCACCCATTCCTTTCAATGCAATGCCATAGATTGTGGGGAACATAAGTGACATACATGCCGACACTCCCACAAGACAATACATTCCCCAAATATTTTCCAACATGATAACCCCCGCCGTAAGCACAACCGCAGATACGGCCAAAACCATAAGCAACATGCCCGGCTTGACAAAACGGAGCATAAATGTACATATGAAACGGCTTACGCAGAAAATTATCATTGCCACGATATTATATTTCTGAGAAAGCACTTCGGCTGCCTGCTCCTCCATACCTTGCGACATGAAAAAATGAGTTCCGTATTGAATGATAAATGTCCAACACATGATTTGCGCACCAACGTAAAAGAACTGTGTTATGACACCGTATCTATATTTTTTTTCGAGAATATACGTTTCAACGTAGGTATGAAATCGATAGAATGAGACTGATCGGCGTTTCTTGGCATCTTGGCCAAACGAATTACAACAAGCATCGCAAGGATTACCAGCCCTATCACCAGATATGGAGCGATAAGCACCGACAAGTCGGAATCCCTCACGGCTTCAAATTCAGCCTGGCCAAGTTGCGCCCTCTCAGCCGTATCCATTGGATGCAATTTGTTCTGTATGAAATTCATTGCCACATACATCCCCATAAGAGATCCTATAGGGTTAAAGGCTTGCGCCAAATTAAGACGACGTGTCGCTGTTTCTTCAGTCCCCATGGAAAGGATATACGGATTACAACTTGTTTCGAGGAATGACAAGCCACAAGTCATAACAAAATATGCCAGCAGGAAAGGGTAATAATCCCCCGTCAACTTAGCCGGGAAAAAAGCCAATGCGCCCAAGGCATACAATCCCAAGCCTAACAGGACACCTGCCTTATAAGTATATTTTCTGATAAACATAGCAGCAGGAAAAGCCATGGCAAAATATCCCCCATAGAATGCTACCTGAACCAAGGCACCGTCGGTTACGCTCATCCTGAAAATCTTGGAAAAGGCCTTCACCATAGGGTTGGTTATGTCATTTGCAAATCCCCACAACGCAAAACACATAGTAATCAATATGAACGGGAACAAATAGCTTACCCCGTCTTTGCTAATAATAGATTGTTTCATGGATAATTTTAAGTTTTGGTTAATGAACAATGATGGAAAACGTTTTCAATACAAGTAAAACATTCTCTCCATAGGTTGCCATTTCTCCGACGATGTACTGCCAGGTTCAGAGCACTGGAATATTGACATGTAGTCTTCCCATTCTTGCTGCCTCGGCAATCCGGCCAATTTTTCCATTGCCGAATCCCAATCAAAATCCAACGGAGTCTCTACAATCATGAAAAGTCTAGTGGCAAGTATATAAATTTCCATTTCAAGTATGCCTACACTGCGTATGCCTTCAAGTACCTCCGGCCATATTTTCCCCTTACTATGGCGTAATCTGTATTCCGCAATCAAATCCGGATTATCCCTAAGGTCCATTGTACGGCAGTATCTCTTTACATTACAATCGTGTTTTTTGGAGTTGTATCCTATATTTTCCATCAGTTATTACATTTTAATTTTAAATTTATTTACGCGAAGTTTGAACCATTATGTTACCTATCGCCGTAGCCTCTACAGGACCGGCATTGACCTCAAGGCCCGTAGCCGTGGCAGTAAGCCTGTTCAGATACTTATTTTGTGAGCCACCGCCTATTATGTGAAGCCTCTCAACAGGTTTTGGCAATAATCTGTTCAGCCCTTCTATTCCTTTCTTGTACCTTTCAGCCAACGACATAAGTACACACTTTACATACTCACCCCGAGTGGCCGGAATTTGCTGCCCGTTTTCATTACAATATGCAGCTATTGCTTCCGCCATATTGACAGGACTTACGAACATGTTGTCGTCAACATCAATCAATGACGATATATTCGCATTTTCAGCTTCAGTTATCAACACATCATAATCAATACATATCCCCTCAGTTTCCCATTCCGACATTAATTTCTGAAGAATCCACAGCCCAGTGATATTCTGTAGGAAGCATATTTTTCCGCCCACACCGCCTTCATTAGTAAAGCCATTTACTCTTGCTTCTTCTGAAAGTACAGGCTCGTCAAGAACCACTCCAAGCAAAGACCATGTTCCTGAACTGAGGAATGCAGTAACCTTGCCGTCGCCCGATTCCGGAACTGCATATACGGCACTCGCCGTGTCATGCGATGCCACTGCCATGACTTTTACATCATAGTCCAAACCTAATTCTTCTTTAATTTCCGGTTTCAGCATTCCTCTCTCCTGTCCAGGCATAACAATATCACAGAAGATGCGTTCTGGCAAACCCAACTGACGGATAAGCTCATAATTCCACTTACGAGCCTTGATGTCCATCAATTCGGATGTCGAAGCTATGCTGTATTCATTATTGGCAACCCCGGTAAGAAAATAGCTGAACAAGTCAGGCATAAAAAGCAACTTGTCCGCTACGTCTAGCAACGGACTAGCCTCTTCTTTCATAGCATATAGCTGGAACAGACTGTTTATGTCCATAACCTGAGTTCCAGACACGGAATAGTGTTCGGACTGGTTTATCAACCCGAAAACCTTTCCTGGCATTCCATCCGTCCGGCCGTCACGATAGCATACCGGATTTCCCAGCAAGTTACCATTCTTATCTATAAGCCCGAAATCGACGCCCCATGTATCTATACCTATGCTTTTAATCTTATAACCTTTGTCGGAAGCCATACGTATTCCGATTTTCATGTCTTCAAACAAAGAAAGGAAATCCCAATATATATGACCACCCATTCTCACCTGCCTGTTACGGAAACGGTATATGGTGTCCAACTGCAATCCATCATCGGAGGCGTAGCCGGCGATAACCCGCCCGCTACCTCCTCCGAAGTCTATAGCCAAATATGCTTCTTTCATTTTGTTTTCTTCCCTAAAACATATGTTTCCAAATCGTCTATCTCGGCATTAGTGAGTGTTTCATACTTACCTCCCGTAAGGATTATGATGCGACAAGCCATTTCGAAGAACATAGCCCTCTCGAAAGCCTCATCAAAGTCTTTACCACAAACCACTTGACCGTGTTTCTTCAACAGTACTGAGTTATGGTCTTTCAAGGCCGCTATCACCCCCTCTGCAAGTTCCCTAGAACCTGGCCTGTAATACGGTACTACCGGAATTTCAGCACCTACATGGCATGGAACTTCTGCCGTAACGTTATAATCCTTGGGCAATTCCTTCATACATGCTACAGCCGTCGCATACGGCGACTGAAAGTGAAGCACAACGTTTACATCCGCTCTTTCTCTCAACACTCCCAGATGGAAACCATGCTCCATCGAAGGTTTTACACCATTCAGAACTTCACCTGTTTCAAGTTTGCATATTGCAACTTTCTCTTTTGGTAACGACGGTACCCAAGATCCTGTTCCTGAAAGAAGTACTTCATCGCCTACTCGCCAGGAAATATTACCGCTACTACAAATTGTCAAACCGGCATCACCCACACGGTGAGCTTCTGATATGAATTTTTCTATTTGTTCGTTAGTTATCATAATACTTTCTTATATAAATCCAAAATTATTTCTTCCGTCACCTCACGCGGGTTACCCGGTGTACACACATCCGCATATGCAGCCTTGGCAAGGCGAGGAAGGTCTTCGGCCTTTATTCCAAGTTCAGACAAGTGTTGAGGTATTCCTACACGTACAGCCAGTTCCTTAACTGCTTTCACAGCTGCATTGGCAGCCTCTTCATTACTCATTCCTGAAGAATACACATTCATCGCTTTCGCTATCTCGACATATTTGTCGAGTGCCGCAGGAGCATTAAATTCCATAATTGTAGGCAAAAGCAATGCGTTGGCTACGCCGTGAGGTATATCGAAAATAGCACCCAACGGATGCGCCATTCCGTGTACTACTCCCAAACCTACGTTAGAGAATGCCATTCCGGCTATGTACTGTGCCACTGCCATGCCGTTGCGCGCGTCTGCATTGTTTGGTTCATTTACCGCTGTCTCAAGATAACGTGAGATCATCTCGATAGCTTTGATTTCAAACATGTCGCTCATTTCCCATGCACCTTTTGTTATCAAACCTTCTATGGCATGTGTCAGAGCATCAAGCCCCGTAGCTGCAGTAAGGCTCTTTGGAAGAGTGTACATAAGTTCGGCATCAACAATCGCTATGGCAGGGATGTCGTTGGGATCGACACATACCATCTTCTTGTGGTTTTCCTCATCGGTTATCACATAGTTGATTGTCACTTCGGCAGCAGTTCCGGCCGTAGTCGGAAGAGCGATGATAGGTACTGATTTCTTCTTTGTGTCTGCCACTCCTTCAAGAGATACCACATCCGAAAATTCCGGATTATTGGTTATGATTCCAATAGCCTTTGCCGTATCCATGGATGAGCCTCCACCTATGGCAATGATGAAGTCTGCCCCCGAAGCGGCATATGCGGCAAGACCTGCCTTTACATTTGACACGGTCGGATTAGGCTTGATTTCGCTGAACACCTCATAAGGGATATTGGAATCGCGCAATACGGAAAGGACCTTATCTGCAACACCGAACTTAATCAAATCTTTGTCAGTAGCCACAAATGCTTTTTTCAGGCCCAGACGGGATATTTCTTTTGGAAGCACCTCTCTAGCTCCCGGACCAAAGTAGGACACTTCGTTCAGTATGAATCGGTTTATCATAATAATCTGATTTAACAAAGAGTCATGAACAGGCTGTGCGGTTTTTCCACACAGCGCATTCATAACTTCTCAAATTCAACTATAATCTTATATTCACGCATTACTTATAAATCGGACCATAATTCTTGCATGCCCTATAGTCCGCGCCTTCCTTGTCCATGCCGAATGCATTCCATGCCGCCGGACGGAAAATCTTGTCGTCATCAACATTGTGCATACATACAGGAATACGGAGAATAGAAGCGAGTGTTATCAAATCCTGACCGATATGACCGTAACTGATTGCTCCATGGTTTGCTCCCCAGTTGTTCATTACAGAATATACATCCTTGAATGCAGGTTTATCACACAAACGTGGCACGAACCATGTAGTAGGCCATGTCGGATCGGTACGCATATTCAACTTCTGATGTATTTCAGGATCAATATCTACAGTCCATCCTTCTGCTATCTGAAGCACAGGACCGAGACCTTTTATAAGATTCAGACGGCTCATGGTGACTGGCATTCCTCCTTTAGACAAGAAATTAGAAGAGAAACCTCCGCCACGGAAATAATCCCTATCTGCCGGATACCATGTAGTTGCCTCCAGACATTTATCCATATCACTTTCCGTAATGTCCCAGAACTGTTTCATCACACGATTACCTTCATCATCTACCTGCTGACCTGTGGCATCAAGAGTTGTCGCACCTGAATTAATCAAATGTATCATACCGTTCTTTGCCAATCCGGTAAGTTCTTTTCCTGTTACACGTTTCACAGCCTCAGGACTCCAATAAGTACGAACATCAGAGAATATCTGCGCACGATTTGTCAACAAATGTCCGAATAACATAGCGACCCCGTTGCATGCGTCATTCTCTGTAGCCACAACAAAAGCTTCACGAATGCCATTCCAGTCAAAAGAAGTATTGAGCAACGCTTCAGAGAAATCACCGTTTGGATAAAAATCAGTCCACTGGCGCTGTCCCTGGAAACCGGCAGCTATCGCATTGTGTCCCAAAGCTTCTTCCTTGAAGCCCATTTCTTTCAACTTAGGATTGCCGGTCATAAGGTCACGCATGATGATAGTCATCTTGACTACAAACTCCCAATCTGCGTCTTTCTGATCACGCGTTTTACGTTTCTCTACTCTGTTCTTAAAATCATCGCCTTCGTTTTTCTTGCAGTACTTCTCAGTCCAAGCCATAGCCTTGGCATACTCCTCCTTATCATATATGCCTTCAGTCATACGACGGATGATTTCGGTAAGGTCAACAGACTCGTTGCGCATTCCGAGATATTCCTGGAAGAAATCAGGATTTACGATGGAACCTGCTATACCCATTGACACACTACCCATAGAGAGATATGACTTGCCACGCATTGTAGCAACAGCCTGTGCCGCACGCGCAAAACGAAGTATCTTTTCTGCCACGTCTGCAGGAATAGTATTATCTTCTATATCCTGTACATCGTGTCCGTAAATACCGAATGCAGGTAAACCTTTCTGCGCATGACCGGCAAGTACAGCCGCCAGATAAACAGCTCCCGGTCTTTCTGTTCCGTTAAATCCCCAAACGGCTTTCGGATAGTACGGATTCATGTCCATGGTCTCAGCACCATAGCACCAGCATGAAGTGACCGTGATGGTGGCACCCACACCCTCGCGTTCAAATTTTTCTGCGCAGGCAGCACTTTCAGCCACACGACCTATCGTGGAGTCGGCTATTACACATTCTACCGGACTTCCGTCGCCATTCTTAAGATTTGATGAAATCAACTCTGCAACGGCTTTTGCAAGATTCATTGTTTTTTCTTCAAGACTTTCACGGACACCACCCTGACGTCCATCGATTGTGGGACGAATCCCGATTTTCGGATAACTTTTCATTGTTTCAATAAATTTTAAATGTTTACACTAAAAATATCTTTTAATTATACTCTTGTTGTAATAATCACCATGCCAAACTATGCTGAACCGTACTGACGATAGACGACACAAAATGAACTATAATCCGGCTCATTTGCCATGTTTATAATATTATACGGAATTACGAAGATGAACTTCAGTAGGAAGATACTCACGAACAGGTTCTCCTCCAAGTATAAACTTTGCTGCCTTTTTCCCCATATCATCCCAGTTTATACTCAGTGCAGTGATACCATCGTCTATAACTTCGTATGCGGGAGTATCGTTATACGCTATCAGACCAAAATCCTGTCCGCATTTCATTCCCTTCACCCTGCTACTCTTTATTATGTTGACAACATCCGTCTGCCTTATTACTATATATACCGTTCCGGATTCTATATCGTTTATTTCTTCCATACAGGATACCTCCGAAATAAAATCATTGTCGTGGCAATACTGGCGGAAACTTTCTACCGATATCTGCGGATGCTTTGAACTGACCGGCAGATGAAACACTATTTTACGGTACTTTTTCAGTCTTTCCGTCAATCGTGACAATGCACCGTAAAAGGCATCATCGAAGTTCTGGCAGATATAAGAATAGTTTTCTTTTTCGAATTTGCCAAAATCCAGCAACAACAGACGCGAAGGAGCTATCTTATTGAATAACGGCGAAAATTTCTCATTGTCAAAATTCATTACTACATAGTAATTATAACGTCCTATGGCTTCATGCAAGACCGTGTTGAATATATGCTCATTATACTGGTGGAACCACAAATCTACCTTGTACGATGTTGAAAGTTTTCTTACGAAGCTATTATAAAGCGTATTTTTGAAAGGAGAATATTCGTCAAGAAGAAGGAATATCTTTTCCTGACGGTTGGTAACATAATAACCTTTGCCCGGAGTAGAATCAATCAGCTTTCTTTCTCGCAAATCCGAAAAAGCCTTAAACACCGTATCCCTCGAAACATTGTAAGCCTTGCTCAGATAGTTAATGGAAGGCAGGCTGCTGTCTGTCTTATACTTACCCATCATGATATCCTGTTCGATGATATCAGATAGCTGCTTTACTTTCGTGGACTGCTGTCCGAAACTAACCTTTTTATCCATATTCAAAGCGAGCAACTGTGCTGAATTGTTCTGACGCAAAGGAATGAATTTATTTTCGTTCGGCAAAAAGATAGCACTATGTTTAAAAGCAGATTTTCACTTTTTTCAAAAAAAATAATAGGATAGAACACAGAATAAAGCGAATTTGAACATTCTCGCCGACCATCAGAAAGTTTGGCTTCGAATGGCACAAAATAGCATAATGACGGGAAAACTGATTTAGACAGATTGCATCAGCAGATGTACTTCCAAACCATTACCCTACGCCGAATGCACATTTAACGTTAACAAGCTATATTTCTGCGTTATGGGCAGGTTTACATTCCGCCTTTACAACTCTCATAAACTATTTACACCAAACAAAATGACTGTGCGGAGCTCTTTCAAGACGGTTTTCTATCTTGGCACTTTCCTGTTCGATTTCCCACATACGCGACGTTCATATATAAAAAAAGACGGTCATCGGCTGCATGACCGCCATTAAGATGATGTATCTGGAAATAATTTGTATTGATAAAGGTACTCTTGTCATTTCATATCGTTCAACGATGCCCTGATACGACTCAATGACTGCACTGTGACACCCAGATAAGAAGCGATGTACTTCATCGGGATTTGCTGGATGACCTCAGGATATTCGTCCAAAAGGATCATATAACGCTCAAAGGCATTCTGTTTCCACAAGTCCATAAGCCAGTTCTCGTAAAGCAGGATAAAGTTCTCCAGCATCTTGCGCCCCAAATTTGCCATAGCGATAGAGGTGTAAAAAAGCTTGTGCAGTTCCTCTTTTGACAGGCAAATAGCTTCGCTCTCCGTCATAGACTCAAACGACAGGCGCGAGGGCTTGTCGGAAATATAGCCCCAGACGGAAAACACCAGTTCGCCAGGTACAGCAAACCATGCTGTAGCTTCCTCTCCGTTTTTGAAGTGGTAAGCCCTCCAAATGCCTTTTGTGATAATATATACATTGCTGTCTGTCTCATCCTTGTGGAATACGATTTCGTTCTTGGCAAAAGACCTTCTTTCCTGATTGTCTGTCAGCAAATGAATTTCGTCTTCGCTCAATCCCTCTCTCTCAGAAAGCACTTTCATCCATTCTTTCATACCAATAAATATCTTTTTTATGCGTGAACACTAACTCACCATTTCTTCAATCTCTTTCTCAGCAGGTATATGCTGGAAACAAAGGTGAAGAACTCTGCCAACGGAACCGTGAGCCATACACCGTTATCCCCTAAGATGATTGGATATATCATAATTCCAAGCACGATGAACAACAGCCCTCTTTGCAAAGACACAAGCACGGATGTACGCGCATCGCCCAACGAGGTGAAGAAGCTGGACGACAAGATGTTCGAGCCGTTCAACAGGAATGCGAAGGCGCAAACAGCCGCACCGATAGAGGTTATCTTCAACACATCGTTGCCCCCGTCCGCAAAGAATTGTGAGATGATGAACTCATTTCCGAAAAACATGACGCAGAACAGGATAATGCCGATAGTTACATAGGTCTTGAAACCCAAGAACAACGTTTCTTTCACCCGGTTCAAATGACCGGCTCCGTAATTGAACGACAAAATAGGCACAATGCCGTCCGACAGCCCCACGAACATTTGGACACCCAAATTCAGCATATAGTTGATAGCCGTGAATGCAGCCACACCGACTTCTCCCCAATTTTTCATCATAACCCAATTGAAAAGGAATACAGTGATGCCGGCTGACAACTCCGACAAGCCTTCCGATGAACCGTTGTACGTCATCTGACCCAGCAACCTGAAAGAGAAACGTCCTTTCCGGAGACTGACCAGACTGCTTTTTTTCAGCAATGCGGGAGCCATGACCGCAAAACCGCTTGTAAATGCGATACCAGTAGCCAGACCTGCCCCTGTCGTAGCCCACTCGAATACACCGACAAAAAGGAGGTTCAGAAGCAGGTTGATCACTACCGTCCCGCCAAGCACCAGCATGGCAAAGTAGGGACGTCCCATAGCTTTCAACATATAATCGCATAGAAACGTTAGCAACATGAACGGGAAAAACAAGGAGAAAGCCCGCACATAGGAAACCGTATAAGGCAGCAACACCTCATTCGCGCCCAAGAAACGGCACAACGGCTCTGCCGCAATCACAAAAGCACATCCCATGACAAGGGCCAGCACAAGCAGCGACCAAAAGGCTGTCTTGAAAGCGCTATGCGCCCTGACATAATCCTTGCTCCCCAAAGCCATGCCGACAATAGCCTGGCAACCCACGCCCACTACGACAGCCAACGCACTCATGAACGTATATATCGGGACAAAGATACTTATGCTTGCCAACGCTTCCGTACCGACAAAGTTGCCTAACACCGCACCGTCAATCATCGGTTGCAAGCCGATAAACAACAGTCCGACCACTCCGGGAATTGCAAATTTCCTGAACAGCACACCGATTCTTCCTGTAGCTAATAATTGTTCTTCTTTTGTAAGATACATAAAATATGATTTTATTATTTCATTTGCAAAAGTAGAGCATTAGCTTTACTTAGGATTTACCATTATGGTAAAAAATGGAGAGCCTCGTGATATGCCATGTTCACGGCATCATTTCTTTCTCGAATACAAAATACTCGTCATGAAAGGATAATTCGCTGATAGGTCTGTCCGGGTCGCGATGGACTTTATTGAAGAACTTCACAATCTTAAACCCACATTTGTTTACATAAAAGTGGACGTTCCGCTTTTCAAAATAAGGCGTAATCAAACGCCAAACTTTTGTCTTGGGGTATTTGGATTCTATATTCCGCCATATCTGCAGCCCAAGTCCTTTACCATGTTTGTTTGGATACAGGTAAAACAAATCCAACCAATTATGGTGGGTGTTTTCATCTATATTAACTACTACGCCGCCTACTTTTTCATTATCTGCATAAATGGCATACGCCTCACATTGCGGATTATACAAAGAAGCGTCAATGTCCTCGTCGGATATAACACTTTCATCTTCTTTTGACAGGCCGAACTCATTTATAACCGAGATGGAAAATATATCTTTCACATCATTGCGGAACTCGTTGTAATCCAATTCAGCCAGACGTTTGAATGTAATATTTGCCATTTTGCATCAGATTTATACGTTTTATGGCAAAGATATAAATTTTTAAAACAAACAGCTTGGTAATTGGCTTGTAAAATAAAAGCCCGTTTAAATTCTGTTCAAGATTATTTCGAAGAATCTTTTCAGGGATATTTTATATTATCGTTAAACTTATTAATGTTATAACAATAGAATATTAAGACATTAACAATGTCTTTTAATCACCTCTTAATAATAATGTATTATTAATTTCGGACATTTAATTTTATCAATGTCCAAGAACTTTAGCGAGTCTTTTCAGACCTTCGATAAGAAGCTTTCTGGGGCAAGCAATATTTAAGCGGATAAATCCTTCTCCACCTGGGCCGTATAATGTACCGGAATTAACCATTAGTTTCTGTTTGTTTTGCAAACATGAAGTTATGTTGTCTGATCCGATTCCGGCGGCTCGGCAATCGATCCAGACCAGATATGTACCTTCAAGCGGAAGTACAGAATATTGAGGTAAATGCCGTTTAAAAAAGTAACGAATATATGTGTAATTTTCCCAGAGATATTTTCGTAAGGCATCGAGCCATTCTTCGCTTTTCTCATAGGCCGCTATTGTGGCGATGACACCGAATGGATTGACGTCGCACACTTCATTGTCGTTGATCGCTCGGTCTATCCGGCTGCGGATATTGCTGTCTGCTGCCACGATATTAGCAATCTGTAAACCTGCAAGATTAAAAGCTTTGCTGGGTGAGATGCAGGTTGCAGAATGCAATCGGAATTCTTCGGATAGAGATGCAAAAGGGGTATAATTGTGACCTTCATATGTCAGTTCGCAATGTATTTCATCTGCAATTATAAATACTCCGTTTTGCAGACAAATATCACCGATACGCTGTAATTCTTCTGATGTCCAAACTCGTCCGACTGGATTGTGCGGATTGCATAACAGCAAAAGTTTTGTTTCTGGATCGGCAGCTTTGTGTTCGAGATCATCAAAATCAATTGTGTAGCGTCCTTCTTGATAAATAAGATTGTTAGCTATCATTTTACATCCATTATTTCGGATTGACGAATAAAAACAGTTATAGACAGGTGTTTGGACGATTATTTTGTCACCGGGTATGGTCATGGCCTTAATAATAGCCGAGATCGCCGGAACTACTCCGCTTGTATAGATAATCCATTGAGAATCTATTTCCCATTGATGGCGGTTTATGAACCAACTGACTATTGCATCATAATAATTTTGCGGTACTTTGGTGTAACCGAAGATTCCGTGTTCCACTCTTCGTCGCAAAGTTTCGATAATTGCCGGAGCTGTGCGGAAGTCCATATCTGCTACCCACATAGGCAGTACATTCTCTTCCTCAGGAGTATCCCATTTATAGGAGTTTGTCCCGCGACGCGGGATTATTTCATCAAAATTGTATTTCATAATTTATATTTTTAGTCGTACTTTATAAATCCATTTGCCTTGCCATAATCTGAAAAGAAATATCACTCCGCGGAAGCAGAGTTCGATACACATAGCCAGCCATACGCCTCGTAATCCCATTGTTGGGGCGAACAAAGCCGCCAGTGTTAGTCTTATACCCCAAATACTTCCGAAATTCATCAGGCTGGGAATGAACGTATTGCCCACTCCGACAAATATGCCATAGGTTACGATAGCTGCTGCAAACATAGGCTCGGCAAAAGCCTCTATCCTTAAGATATCAGTTCCCAACGTTCTGATTTCTTCTATCGGAGTCATCACGCCGATGATTTGTGGGGCTGCTATATACATAAATACACCCATGATTCCCATAATCGATATTCCCGACCATACGGCTATATTTGCAAAGCGACGAAGCAATTTTAATCGGTTTGCACCAAGACTTTGCCCGACTAATGTTGTTGCTGCCTCGGAAATACCGTATCCGGGCATATAGCAGAGACTTTCGGCAATGATGGCAAATGAGTTGGCGGCAATGGCTATGATACCGAGTGGTGCTACTATAATTGTTGTCATAATCTGAGCACCGCATATAGCTATATGTTCGAATCCCATTGGAAAGGATATGCGGACAGCATTTCGTAATGTATCTTGCTGGAGTAAAAAATGTCCTCGTTCCCCGGATAATTTCAGTATGGGTGAACGGTAACAGAGATACCACATCATTCCTCCGGCAGTTACCAACTCGGCAAGTACTGTTCCCAATGCTGCTCCTTTTACCCCTAAACCTGCGCCATAAATGTCGATATTCAGACCCATGATTTCGATCTGTCGTTTCGGAAATATCAGAAAGAAATTGAATATTATGTCAAGCAGACACATCAGTATATTTAATATGCTCGGTATATACATATTTCCACTACACCGTAACATTCCGCTGGCCAAAAAAATCATTTGTAATACCGGTAAAAAGAGAGAAAAAATCAGAAAATAGACAGATGAATCTTTTCTGATTATCTCGTCTCCGCCCAACCAGCCGGGAAGAGAGTCACTGATGAAAACTCCGATAGTTGCTAATGAAGAGCCGAATAGCAATGTCGCAGTAATGGATTGACGTAAAATTTTTCTTGCTCCGGCAAAATTTCCAGCTCCGATAAGATGTGCCACTTGCACGGAGAAGCCTGTTGCAGCTGCTGCACACAATCCCCAAAACAACCATGTCGTTGTCGATACCAGTCCGATAGAAGCCGATGCATTTGCTCCCAAACTGCCGACCATCGACGCATCTACGTATTGCATGACAATAGAAGACAGTTGTGCCATAATAGCTGGGATACTGAGGTATACAGTTAGTTTTAACTGCTGTTTCAGGGTCATTTTTTTACCTTCCCGGATAAGAGATAAAAGATAGTCGGTTTTATTTACCCTTGTTCTCATCGATACATAAAGAATTTATTAATCGGAGAAACAAGTTCTTTCATCCCAAAGTTTCAATTTACAATCAGCTGGAGACTTGATATTCTTGTCAAGAATGATTTTACCGTAACTATCAGCCGTTATACTGCCGGTACGGGGATTTTTTACACTATGTATAGGCCCCTTGATCGTGGCATTTACACTGCTGTACTCAAAAGCAAGATCGCAATCATCGGCCATAATGCAGTTTTCCAATATGAGATTTTCGGCATAGCATAATGGTTGAGTACCAGAAATTTTGCAATTTATAAGACGCAGGTTGCGTGAATGCCAACCTAAATATTCACCGTTTAATTCAGAATCGTAAACTGTTACATTTTCCGTTTCCCACAAAGCATCTTTCGTAGTAATTTTTGCATTGTGCAGCTCTAAATTTTTCACGTATTGGAATATATATTTGCTGTCACTTTCCAGTCCGTCGATATAAATATCGTTACAAAACATAAACGGGTAAGTCCCTCCGTGTAGTTTCAAATTTTTTATATTCAGTCTGTTGCACCTCCAAAATACTTCGTCGGCATCTGTCATCTCAACATTGTTTATTTCGATATCGTGCATCTCACGAAACATTTTAGGCGCATCGATCCGAGTATTGGTCATTTTTAAATGATCGGAATACCACAGGGCAGAACGTCCTCCGATATCGAAAAAGCATCGGTCAATGGTAAAGCCGTGAACATGCCAAAAGGGATAATTTCCTTCAAATTTGCAATTTATAGCCTCTATATTACTGCATTCTTTAATAGCCGATTCTCCGGCATGAATAACCACATTTTCTAAACGAAGGTCATGTGACTCGAATAAGGGGCGTTCACCTCCGAATTCGGCATTCGATATAGTTTTCATTTGTTGTAATTTTAGTGTTATTTATTTTCGATCGATTTGATAAATCGTGCAGGACTTCCGCCTACAATTGTATTAGCCTCTACATTTTTTGTCACAACCGCTCCTGCTCCGATAATGGCATTATCTCCGATACTGACATCTTGAAGAATAGTTGCATTAGAACCTATCCAGACATTCTTGCCGAGTATAATGGGTGCAGGATAAGTCGTTTTACGGTCTTCCGGAGCTAATCCGTGATTGAGTGTAGCAAAAACTACGTTGTGTCCGATTTGGCAACCATCCCCGATTGTTATTCCCCCGTGGTCTTGGAAATGGCAACAAGCGTTGATAAATACATTCTCACCTATGGAAATATTCTTTCCGAAATCAGTATAAAATGGAGGGAACACTCGAAGTGTCTGTGGAACAGAATAGCCAAACAGTTCGGAAAGTAATTCTCTGACTTTACCGGGAACATGATATGCCGTATTCAGCCGGAATGTGATGCGTCTTGCTTCATTGCTCATATCATCCATGAAGTGGTGAATCTCCTCTGTATTAAGAGCCTTACGTGCTTTTACATATGCTTTAAAACTTTCGATAGTCATATTAATTAGTCATATTATTGTTGCTCGATTTTTACTTGTATGTCTCCATCAATGCTTAAAGCCTCGATACCATTACCGTTTATATGTCCTATTTTTATCAGATCATTACTATGTGACCAATTTTTGCAGAAAATGGCGACATTTCCCCATGGAACATAAATAGTAATGTCACCGGATATGGGAGTACAACCGCGAGTAACACCTTCAGTTGTCAAGGCTGGAGAAGGATAGAAGATTTTTTCGGTTATATTATTGTAGTCATTTAACGTTACTTCCAATGGCAGACGGGAAAGAAAATCTCGTGCAGCAGCGTTGTCTTCCATTGTTGCGGTAATGGTGCGGTCACCGATCTTGATGTTTATAATTGGGGAAGAACTCTCCGGTATATCCGATTCCTCCCGATCAGCACCTATTCTGTCGAGCCATTCAGTAATACGGCTCTCCATTTGCGGAAGGGTTGAAGAGGTCAATAGTAATGACTGCTCAATCAAGATAGACTCGGTACAGATCGATTGTGCTTCGTTAACAGAGGAGGTAATACCGCTGCTGCCGCTTGTAGCAAACAGGGCTATTTGTTTTCCGGAAAGTTTTGAAGCATGTTGGCGCAAAAAACTCTGCATCGGTGTTGCCATACTTCCGTACCAGATCGGATAGCCGATAAATATAATGTCATAATTGTCAAAATTATCGACAGAAGTTTTGATAGCCGGATAATTGCCTTGGCGGATTTCTTCTAATTCTTTTTGTGCTCGATTGAGCATAGAATTATAGTCATCATCGTAGGGAATCTGAGGTTCAACCTCTAAAATATCGCAATCGAGTATTGATTGAATCGTTTGTGCCACATGTTCGGTATTATTTGTACGTGAACTGTAAAGGACTAAATAATGTCCATTTTTTCCGGAGATAGGTGTATCGGTTTTATCGTTATTCTCATTTCTGTTTTCTGTTTGTTCCGAAATAAACGATTCATCTGATTTTCCACAGGCTGTTATTGATAGAACAATAAACAGCAGAAATAAAATTGATAAATTTTTTTTCATTGTTTTTATTTTTGTAGTTAATATTCAACTTATGTTTTGAGGTAGAGTTTGGAAAATTTTTAAGTTTATGTTTTCGTTCATTATTGTATGACAAAAATAGAGAGTCTTAAAAAGAACTTTTGTAGATAAATTATCGGTTTGTTTAACCAAATTACGGATTATTGTTTGAAGGAAAATCAGGAAGAAGTCTCATAAGTAATGTCTTTTTAGGGGGGACATACTCGCTCAATAGGGGATAAAAGATGTGTAAAAACGCATAAGATTTTAACTTCTAATACGAAACAAACATAAACATAGCGTAAAGATTAATCTGTAAAGGAAATATGTTCTGATAATATTTTCTTATTGGAAAATTTATGGACAGCTTCTTCATACTCTTAATAAGAGTTCTATCGAGAGAGAAACAGTAATAAATAAATTTTTTAATTATAGGCACGATATGTTATTTTATTATTTTAACATAGTAAATCCGATTAACAAAGATTAAACAGGTAAGTTTGCATTCGTATTGGTTCGCCTGCGTTTTTCTGCTCAGGTGATTAAAAGGGAATCAGGTGTAAGTCCTGAACAGTCCCGCTGCTGTAATTCTCGTTGATTCCGGACATTCATGTCACTGGGAAAATCGAAAGGCTCGTTTCGATTATGCTGGGAAGACGTCCGAAAGAGGAGAGATAAGTCAGAAGACCTGCCGTACATTTTCAGAATATCTTATGCTTTCGGGGGTTAAAGCAAAGGTAAGTATAAAATGTAACGTTAACGGGTTACGCTGGCTCTATACTGTATCTTTTCCTATAACTTTTTGTAAGTATAAGTTATTCGGTGATTTGAATATTATGTTTTGATTCAAATAATTGTTTAATTTAAAATGCTTATGAAAAGAATTGTTACATTCTTGATTGCTTTTACTCTTTTATGTGAGGCGAGGCAGGTTTGGGGCGAGACGACTGCCGTTACAATGCCGTACGGAGAAACAAAAACCGTTACGGTAACCGATCTGATAACATTTTATGATAGTGGCGGAAGCTCAGGCAATGCCGAATCGTGGTGTGATTATCCGTCATCGGTATGTTTTGTGCCGGGAAATGCAGGCGAAGTTATAGAAGTCTCTTTTGAAGCAGTCGATGTAAAATCTGCTCAATTTAGAATTTATGACGGTTTTGTCGATGTCGGTTATGATGATTTACCCGACGGAGACAAAGGTGTAATTGCAGCAAATTCTGTTTTTCAGTCGGCTTCTCCTGACGGGAAGATGACAGTCGGCTATTATTGTCCGGGAATGTCGGGTACAGGCTGGAAAGCGGTCGTGAAAAGCGTATCTCTTAAAGATATGATAATCGGTGAATGCATCGCTCTTTCTACGGGTGTTTCTTCCGTTCCAGTAGGTGCAGAATGTCAACCGGTAATGCTCATTAACGTAAAGGCGGAAGGAAGCCTTAATCCGTTAACGGTAAGTGAATTATCTTTTAATCTTAACGGTACGGTTTCTGTCTCGGATTTACAGAATTTAAAAGTTTATTATTCGGGAAATAAATTACAGTTTAATGATGCTCATCTTTATGCTTCCGAATCGTCAGGTAGTTCCGATATTAAGGTATCCGGCTCGCAAGAACTTGCATCGGGAAATAATTATTTTTGGTTGGTAGGAGATGTAACGGCGGCGTCTGTTGTCGGGAATAAAATAGCGGCACAATGTACGTCGATAAAGGTTGCCGGAAACGAGGTGCTTGAGACCCCGATTGCTTCTGTAGGAGAAGTTTATATTGGCAGTGAATTGAACATGTCTGCGATGTGGCAGAATTGTTATGTAGGCCGGACATCTTTGAATTTTTATGATGATGGCGGGCCTGACGGAAAAATATCGGAGGGTTTTAAAGGGAAGACGACTTTTATACCTTCGACATCGGGTAGGCGGATTCAAATTGAATTCAAGAAAGTGGCATTATTCAGTACCACGACCAGCGATAAAAGCGATATACTAAAGGTGTATAACGGTAAATCGGAAAATGAGACTGACTTGAATATTCAAATTTCCAATGGAGATATAATTACCGTAACATCTTCTTCAGACGACGGAGCATTGACTGTTGCGTTGACCAGTGTAACGGGTGCATTGTTCGGGGATGGTTTTGAAGCCGTAGTTTCTGAGGTCGATCCCAAAGAAATGACTGTGAAATCTATTGTTGCTACCCAATATATCGACGGAACAATTATGGCTGGAGATCTTTTACAACCTATATTGTCATTGAATATACAGACAGAGAATATCCTTCCTATAATAGCGCAGACTTTTAAGTTTACTACATCCGGAACGACCAATACTGCAGATGTGACAAAAGCATCGGTCTATTATACGGGTAAAAAAGCGGAATTCGGTTCTTCCAATAAAATAGGAGAGGTTATTTTAAACGGTAGTTCTGATTTTGAAATAACCGGTTGTACTCAGGAGCTGGGAGAAGGAAACAACTATTTTTGGTTGGCATACGATATAGATCCGAGAGCTGTAGCTGGAAATAAAATCGATGCGGGATGCACCGCTGTTGTCTTGTCGGGTAAGGAAGAGATTATTGCCGATCCCGATCCGGAAGGCGACCGTACGATAAAAAATGAATACGTTTCTACGGTAGGAACATTTGAAAAAACGGTTTATGGTAGTTGGACTTATACGCATACCCCCAAAAAGTATGGTAGTGGATATGAAGCTGTACAGGGGAATCAAATCGTTACATTTATTCCGTATTCTGAAGGTAAAATTATAGAATTGGAGTATCAGGATTTTGCCGTGAGTGCAAGCTCTGGATATTATGGAGTGGATGCTACTTATATAATTTATAGCGGTAAAGGAACGACCGGAGATGTATTGTGGGAAGCAAATACCGCAGATAAGCGGAAAAACGGGCCGGAAACTATTATTCGTTCTAAATCGGAAGATGGAGCTGTTACTGTCCTTTTCAACGCCAATGATTCGTTTTATAATGCAGACGGCTGGCATGCTTTTGTAAGAGAATATCAATCGAAAGATATGTCATTCGACGGGATAGATGTCGTGCAGGCAAGTTCGGACTTTGTAGCCGGAGGTACTGCCGATCAGGAAATTTTGCGGTTTAAGATAGTGACCGGAGGCGATAAAAACCCGTTGTCTTTAAATAAAATTGCTGTCGATCTGAAAAACAGTCAATCTTGTGTAGATAAAGTTTCCGTTTATTATACAGGTAAGAATGATACGTTTGCAACAACAAATAAAATCGGCAGTGTCGATGTTGACGGTTCTGTCGGGAATCTGGAGATTCCTGTGTCGTCTGACTTTATTCTGGAAGAAGGAGATACTTATTTTTGGATAACTTACGATGTCAAAGTCGGAGCTACACCATCACAGAAGTTAGATGCAAAATTACTGTCGGTTACCATAAATAATGTTTTGCAATCGGTCGAAAACGGAGATCCGGAAGGCGATCGAGAAATAAAGAATGTTTGTCTGTTACCGGTATCGGGACATGATACAATCAATGTGGGAGATTTTCCTTATGTTTGTTATGATGACGGAGGTGCAGACGGAGAATATAGTGAGGCCCAAGAAGGTACTCTGACATTTGTTCCGAAACCGGGAGATGTAATAAAGCTGACATTCAAACGGTTCAAGACCAGTGTCCGTGATTATTTGGAAATATACGATGGTACAGGAGTCGAGAATGAAAATTTATCGGTGAAATATGATGGAGATCTGAATGAAAGTTTACCGGAATCGATTATCTCTAAGGCAGAAGACGGTTCTTTGACAATCAGATTTAACAGAACGGGATACATAGTCAATGACGGTTGGGAGATAGAGGTGAGTTCTTATACGCTGAAACCGTTGAGCTGTGGTACAGTGAAGGCGACATCTGTTAATGAAAAAAGTGAACTTCTGGGTGGTTCTCTGAATGAAAAAATGCTTAAGGTTGCCGTTGAAGCTATCGGAGATAGAGGTTCGTTTGTTGTTGATGAACTTTCATTCGGAGTAACGAATTCGGAGAGTTTGATGAATACGAAAGTTTATTTTACCGGTACGAGTGATGTATTCAGTCCTGAAAGTCAGTTCGGCACAGAACAAACAGGCGATACTCCGGTATTTACGGGAGAACAGAGTATTTCAGCACCCGGAACTTATTATTTCTGGCTGACTTGTGATATAAGAAGCGATGCTGCAATCGGAACGGCATTGAGCTTTGTTCAATCCGGTATCAAAGTTAATGGAAATTCATTTGCAATAGAATCGTCAGAAATTGCAAATCTGAAAATTAAAGATGGATTCCATGGTACGCATACTATCGGAGAGAATGGAGAATATAAAACTATTACTGCTGCAGTCGAAGCAATGAAAGATGGTATAAATGGTGCTGTCGTTTTTGAATTAGAAAACGGAATCTATAATGAGGAAGTGATAATTCCGGAAATTCCGGGGGCTTCTGCTGCGAATACGATTACATTGAAATCTAAAAGTGGAAATTATAGCGATGTGACGATTACGGCAGAAAACCATTCCGGAGGATATGACGAACAAAACTCGGCTGTAATGACCATATTCGGAGCTGATTATTTGACGGTAGAAGGAATTACTTTTACTAATCCTGATAATACATATTATTATTTGATGGATGTGAAAAATGCAAGTAATTATGTTACTATTCGGAATTGTTATTTTAAAGGAGAGGTCATGACTTCTGAACCTGTTACATCAGATCCTCATAAATTATTGCATACGAATTTTGTAAATCAAGCTGTAGAAAATACTCCGGATACCTATATGACCGTTGAGGGCAACCTTTTTGAAGGAGGTTATATTGCGGTTCAGGCAGGTGGAGCAAATCCGACAGATACGAATAAAGGAACGAAGATTATCGGAAATACGTTCAGGAATCAATGGAGTAAAGCGATTTATCTGAATTATGATGTAGATGGAGTTATAGAGAAAAATGTGATTAGCAGCAACTGTTCATCGAAAAAAGAATATAATGGGATAGATATGAATACTTGTTATAATACGGTTGTGCGGAATAATGTGATATCTGCGACAATGCCCTATATCTGCGGCATAAAGCTGAGACCTGTTTCCGGTTCAGAAGAAAAGCACTTCCGCGTATATAATAATGTATTGAATCTGAAATCTTTGACGTCATCGGATAATGCGTATGCAATTTCGGTAACCGGAGGCTCTACGACAAATAAAATCAGCTTTGTGGATATTGTGAACAATACGATACGTTTGAGTGGAAATAATACCGAAAAATGTGCCGGAATATATAATATTTCCAATTTCAGCGAATCGATTACGGTACAGAACAATATTATACAAAACGAAGCCGGCGGTTATGTTTATTGGATAAACAGCAAGCCGCTGAAAGCAACGACGCTCAATAATAACGCTCTTTATACTTCCGGAACTGTTTTTGCGAAAAATTATACTACGATCGAGAATTGGTTGACCGGTTCTAAAGAATCTAATAGTATTAATCAAAAAGTGACTTTTCAGTCAGACGAAATACTTGCACTGAAAACTTTGGACGGCCTTAATGCCGGTATTCCGTTAGATTTTGTTGCTATCGATATTGTCGGAAATGTGCGTGATACGGAACATCCGACTATCGGAGCTTATGAATTTGTTGTAGCAGAATTGCCGGCGATGGAATCCGGATATCCGGTTTTGTCAGGAGATGTGACTTATAATTCGGCGGTTGTTACTGTCAAAGTAACGGCTAATGCAGAAGTCTATTATTTATTAAAGAATGACGAAAAAGAGCCTTCTGTGGAAGATGTTATTGCTGCCGATAATAAAATTTCGGTTTCTAAAGGACAGGAAACTGCAATTCCGTTGACCGAATTGAAACAGCATACTGAATATTATGCGTTTTTTGTTTTGAAAGGTTTGGCAGACGGTCAATTATCAGAGGTTATCGCTATGAGCGCCTTTACAACAGTTTATGCACCGACATCTGTGTCCACATTTGAAGATGTAACCGTTACGGAAACCGGATTTGAAGATGGAACGGCTCGATTCAACGGTTTTGTCGTAGAAGAGATTTCTGATGGAATAGAAGATAGCCGGAAAGCAGCAAAACTCCAAACAGAAGGAACTGTTACTTTGATAAATACCCCTGATGGATTGATATTGACCGGATTTTATTTGAAGTCGGATGCCGATGTTACAATATCTGCATCGAAAGGTCAACTTGAGATTTCTAACCGGACTATAGCCTCGACTCAGGATCGGTGGATATATCACAGTTTAAAAGAATGGGGAGAAATAACTTCTATAACTTTAAGTAGTAAGGGTAATGTTTATATAGATAATTTCAGCGGTAAACCACAGAAACTGACGATAACGGCAGACAATAAGACTGTTTCGGAAGGTGAGTCCGTAATTTTGACGGCCGATGTTTCAGGAGGAGTTTCTCCATATACATATAGCTGGAGAAATTCGAAAAATGAGGTCCTTTCCACTGAAGAACAGTATTCTTTTATTCCTCAGGAATGCGGTGACTATACTCTGACTGTGACGGATGCTTGGGATGAAGCTGCAACAATAACGGTTCGGGTAATTGTAACCGGAGAAGCTGCTGCCGCAACTTTTGAAAATTTATATCTTGATTCTGAAAGCTATTGGATGGGTGATCCGGAAGAGTCTATGAGTTCATTTGTAAGCGGTTCTTATAAATTCTCTAATTATTATGAGCCGGATTATGCAACATGGGCTTATTTCGGTTATTCAAATGTGACTTCAACGGTTTATAATCCGGCGGATTTCCCTTCGAATCAATTTGGATCGGCAGCCGGTAGCGGGGTACATGAATCTGAAAATTATGCGGTTGCGTATGCTTCAAGCTATTTTGGTCCGACGCAGGTAGAAGTCTTGAATAATCTGGAGGGTGATGTTGTCAAAGGCTGTTATGTAACGAATACAGCTTGGGTGAAATATGTAACGGAACAGGGTACGGGAATGAACTCGAGCGGGAAGGAAGATGCGAATCTGCCGTTTACTATCGGGGATTATTATAAAATAATAGCTACAGGGGATAATGGTAAGACTGTAGAGTTTTATCTGGTAGATTATCGGAATTCGGCAGAAGGAATCGTTGTAGATACTTGGGGGTGGTTTGATTTAACTTCTTTAGGGAAGGTTAAGAAAATCACTTTTACGGTGGACGGCTCTCGAAAAAATGATTGGGGAACGACTATCCCGACATATTTCTGTCTGGACGATTTCAATGGGACGGAAAGTATACCTGAAGGTCTGTCGAATTCGGATACCGATAATTGTAAAGTGTATCTTTCGGGTGATATGTTGAGATTTGAGCAATGTTCTGGATATACATTCAGCATATACAACATTAATGGAACTTTGTCGGATAAGTTCAATATAAATGACAATTATCAGACCATCCGGTTGAATAAGGAAAAAGGGCTTTATATCATTGTCGGAACGAATGGAAAGAACACGATTACTCGTAAAATACAGTTACGGTAACAGACTCTAATAAAAAATGGCGTATCGAAAATAATCGATACGCCATTTTTTATTTTGTATAAATCGGTCAGTAATCATATACTTCATCTACGGTATAATTTAGAAAGCGGTTAAGCGGTTGCAAAACTTTAAAATCGGCGGCTGTTTCTTGTATCCAGTTATTGTCCTCGAAAAAACGGTCTTGCTTTTTTCCCATTACGACGTAGTCTTTTCTCATTAGCAATTCAGGATATTTGAAATCTTTCGGGAATGGCCGTGGAATTGTTTTAAGCATTTCACCGTCGAAAGCCGGATATACTTTTTTAAACTCCGGGTTTTCCGTTATTTCGATAAATTCATCGCAATGTTCATATACCGCTTCTCGTAATTCTTTCAATAGTTTTGATTCCGGACACCATACACCTCCGCCTAATAAACAGTTTCCCGGCTCTAAGTGTAAATAATATCCGGCACGTAAACTTTTTTTACCGCCTTTAGAAGCTATATATGCTGAAAAAAATGTTTTATAAGGCGTTTTATCCGGAGAAAAGCGCGTATCTCTATAAATTCGATATACGCAATCTTTTGCCTCTAAACCGGCAATTTCTTCATCGAATATCGAAATGAGGCGGATCAGTTCGTCGACCCTATTTAAAAATGTAGCTCGTAATTCATAAAACCGATCTTTACGCTCATTAAACCAATCTCTATTGTTGTGTTGACGCAGTTCTGTTAAAAAATCAAGTATATCTTTCATCACTATTCATATTTTATAGATTGCAAACATAGCTAAAATTGACGCTATTTTTATTTTTCGTTACTGAAATTTCTGTAAAAATTAGTAACTTGCCATTCTTTTATTATGATTATGCTAACCCAAACTTTATCAAAGACATGAAAGAGGAAGAAAAGCAACCGGTAGAGTTGCCTGAAAATGCATTCAGAGAATTAGGTGAAGGAGAAGAGTACCAGCCGGTTATGTCGCCTTCTAAAAATTATCCAGAGGTTACTTTATGGTCGGTCTCGTGGGGAATTATAATGGCTATTCTGTTTTCTGCGGCTGCTGCTTATTTAGGACTTAAGGTCGGTCAGGTGTTCGAGGCGGCTATTCCTATCGCTATTATTGCAGTCGGTTTGTCTAACGCTACTCGTCGTAAGAATGCATTAGGAGAAAATGTCATTATACAGTCTATTGGAGCTTGTTCGGGCGTTATTGTTGCCGGAGCGATATTTACGCTTCCTGCACTTTATATTATACCTGGACTTACTGTCGATTTTATGCAGGTATTTTTGAGTTCTCTTTTAGGTGGAATTTTGGGAATACTGTTTTTGATACCGTTCCGAAAATATTTTGTATCCGAGATGCATGGCAAATATCCTTTTCCTGAAGCGACAGCTACTACACAAGTGCTTATATCCGGAGAAAAGAGCGGTAACCAAGCAAAACCCCTGATTTTTGCAGGGTTGATTGGCGGCATCTATGATTTTGTCCTTTCTACATTCGGTTGGTGGAGCGAGGTACTATCTACACGAGTATTGCCGTTCGGTGAGACAATTGCCGAAAAGGCAAAAGCTGTTTTCAAAATAAATACGGGAGCGGCTGTATTGGGACTCGGTTATATTGTCGGTCTTAAATATTCTTTGATTATTTGTGCCGGATCTATATTTGTCTGGTTTCTTATCGTTCCCTTTATGGGACTCTTTTGGGGAGATTCGGTCTTGACTATGGGAAACAGCGATATTACTGTCTCCATAGGACAAATGACTCCCGAACAAATATTTACTACTTACGGACGTCATATTGGTATAGGAGGTATAGCCATGGCGGGAGTTATCGGTATAATACGTTCTTGGGGAATCATAAAAGGCGCTGTCGGTTTGGCATCCAGAGAACTTGGAGGCAAAGCCGGAGCTGTTGTCACTTCGGTGAAACGTACGCAGCGAGATATTTCCATGAAGTTTATCGCTATTGCCTGTATTGCTACTCTGATTCTGATTTTATTATTTTTCTATTTAGGTATTATTCATAATTTTACGCAAGCCTTTATTGCTTTTATCGTGGTATCTGTCATTGCTTTTCTGTTCACGACGGTTGCGGCCAATGCAATAGCGATAGTCGGAACAAATCCCGTGTCGGGAATGACGTTGATGACATTGATCTTAGCTTCTGTTATTCTTGTAGCTGTTGGCCTTAAAGGTACATCGGGTATGGTTGCCGCCTTAATTATCGGCGGGGTTGTTTGTACGGCTCTTTCTATGGCCGGAGGGTTTATAACCGATTTAAAAATCGGGTATTGGTTGGGTTCTACTCCGGCAAAGCAGGAGAGTTGGAAATTTTTAGGAACGCTGGTTTCTGCAGCGACGGTAGGAGGGGTTATATTGATCTTGAATGATACATACGGTTTTACTTCTGAAAACGGTTTAGCTGCTCCTCAGGCAAATGCTATGGCAGCTGTTATCGAACCTCTTATGTCGGGGAAAGGTGCTCCTTGGCTGTTATATGGTATCGGGGCATTGATTGCCGTAGTACTGACTTTTTGTAAAATTCCGGCTTTGGCTTTTGCTTTAGGAATGTTTATTCCTTTGGAACTGAATACTCCTTTGGTTGTAGGAGGATTGGTGAGCTGGTATGTCAGTACACGCAGCAAAAATGTCGAAGTAAATAAATCTCGGTATGAAAGAGGTACATTGTTGGCATCCGGATTTATTGCCGGTGGGGCATTAATGGGAGTTGTCAGTGCCGGATTACGTTTCGGAGGATTTGAATATAACTGTGAGATGAATGATACGATAAAGCAGGTTCTTGGTTTAGTATTATATTTGGCATTGATAGCTTATTTGTTGAAAGACAGTATGAAAGCCCATAAAGATTGACGAAACCTCTCTTATATAAGTAAAGTCGCATTATTCTGATCATCGGTAATGCGGCTTTATTTTTCTATGACATTATTTATAATTGTTTTAAATAAGCCTTAATTTCTTTCTCTCCACAATAGATTTGATGTAATACTTTTCGAATCGGGATACCTGTTTCACGAGATATTTCTTTAACTCCTTTACCGGCTAAAAAGAGTTTTGTAGGTAGTTGATATTCTTTATTAATTTCCTCGATAATGATATGGAGAGTATCAGTAGATAAGTTTCTGTATAAATCGCGGTTGAGCCGTAGTCTTGAACAATTGTCTTGCGTTGATTTTGATGGGATGAAACTGGTAATATACTCTACAAAAATATGTGTTAAATAAATTAAATAATCAAACATTTCCCCGAACTTTTTGGTTATTACTTCGGAAACATCGTATTTATTGCTCATGCACTTTCTCTTTACAATTATATAAATAAAAAGAGCCTCCGGTTTTGAAGTGACCCCCAAAAGTTGGACAAGTTAAACATTATCCCGTAATAGAAAGAGTTCGGTATTGTACCGGACTCTTTCCATTTAACCGGGCTTTGATTCTTTTATTGTTATAATATTCAATATATTTATCCAAAGCCTTTATAAAGGCTTCAGGAGATTCAAAATTCTCGGCATACAGCAATTCAGACTTCATAATTCCAAAGAAATTTTC
>OGFG01000111.1_pt1 | contig 92364 bp, 83 predicted proteins | sample 1570761 | NCBI WGS metagenome assembly OGFG01 (sample SAMEA2581938, study PRJEB24529) | metagenome | biome: Human gut stool | place: China | collected 2011
GGTACAATACCGAACTCTTTCTATTACGGGATAATGTTTAACTTGTCCAACTTTTTGGGGTCACTTCATTGTCTGATGGCCTTTTTTATGTTATGACATATTCATGTAAAAATTATTCTGATAGAAAAATCCGTAATTTGGTTAATAGAATCGAAGATTTATCTACAAATCTGTAATAGAAGAGCTATTATTTTTGTACCGAATAAAAACATTAAGCAAGAAAATGAAAAAAATATTGATTCTTTCATCGAGTCCGCGTCGTGGCGGCAACTCCGACACTTTGTGTGATGAATTTTTACGAGGAGCTACAGAAGCCGGTAATGAGGCAGAAAAGATCTTTCTTCGGGACAAAAATATTAATTACTGTACGGGATGTAGCGTGTGCAGTATGTATGGCAAACCTTGTCCTCAGAAAGATGATATGTCTGAAATTATAGAGAAAATGCTTGCTGCGGATGTGATTGTTATGGCTACTCCTGTATATTTTTATACAATGTCGGCACAAATGAAGACCCTTATCGATCGTTGCTGTGCACGTTATACAGAGATAAAAAATAAAGATTTCTTTTTTATTATAACGGCGGCAGAAGATGATAAAGAAAAAATGTTACGCACGGTCGATACTTTTCAAGGTTTTCTCGATTGTTTAGAGAATCCGGTGATAAAAGGAACTGTATTCGGTTTGGGAGTATGGAATATTGGCGAAATTAAGGGTAATGCTGCTATGCAAGAGGCATACGAAATGGGTAAAAATGTGTGATTCTATAAAAATAGGATAGGATGAATAGAAAATTATGTTTTTTGATATTTTTAATGTTGCTAATTATGAATACGCTTGGTGCTCAAAAAAATGATAAGACTTTTATTGTCAGTGATAACGTAGAAGTTGAGAGTGTTCGATATAAAAATCGTTTCGGAATTACGATTGTTGCAGATATGTATGTGCCGAAAGACTTTGACAAGTCTGAAAAATATCCGGCAATTGTCATAGGAACACCTTATGGTGGAGTGAAGGAACAAGGTGCAGGTATTTATGCTATGGTACTTGCCGAACGAGGATTTGTAACTTTGGCTTTTGATGAGTCTTATAATGGAGAAAGCAGCGGTGAGCCTCGCCATATTTCTTCTCCGGATATTTTTGTCGAGGATTTTAGTGCTGCGGTCGATTTTATCGGTACACGATCATTTGTTGACCGAAATCGTATCGGCGCGATCGGGCTTTGCGGGGGTGGAGGCTTTGCAGTTACGGCGGCTCAGGTAGATAAACGTATTAAAGCCGTTGCTACAGCAAGTATGTATGATATTAGTCGTGCAGATCATTACGGATGGAAAGATTCTATGACGAAGGTTGAATATGATCGGATGCTCGAACGTCTCAGTGAACAACGTTGGAAAGATTTTGAGGCCGGAGAACCTGAGTATAATCCGTCATTTCCGGTCGAGACTGCGACAGAGATACCTGCAGGACTCGATTCGATAGGTGCTGAGTTTTGGGAATACTATGCTCTTAAACGAGGGCATCATCCTCGTGCCCGGGGAGGTTTTTCCGAAACGAGTCATTTATCGTTTATTAATTTCCCTCTGATGAACTATATCGAGACTATCTCTCCTCGTCCTTTACTTTTTATTATAGGAGAGAATGCGCATTCGCGTTATTTCAGTGAAGATGCTTATGAGAGGGCTGCTGAACCGAAAGAGCTTTATATCGTACCGGGTGCGCGCCATATCGACCTCTATGATCGTGTCGATATGATTCCTTTTGACAAATTGGAGACATTCTTTAAAGAAAGTTTAAAATGAAAGTTGATGTTAAGAAGCTTGTCTGTGTTTTATTCGAGTCAGGTTTGAGAGATTCTTTTGAGTTTGTTTTGGGGGATTACGAGGTTGATAGCAAGTCATTTGACGAATGAGATATATCGCTTATTGGAAGATTGAGACAGTACATAAAAAATAAAAAGTAAGAAACATACATATTATTAGAACTATGAAACAGATATTTTTTGTGGTTATATTGGTTATGACTGTGCATTATATCTCTTTTGCACAAACCGACGCAAATAACTTTTACAAAAGTGATAAAGTGAAAATAGAAAAGGTTTCTTTCCTTAATCAATATAAAATGAAAATAGGAGGAAATCTGTTTCTCCCCGAAAAAATGGAGACTGGGAAAAAATATCCTGCCATTATTGTCGGTCACCCGATGGGTGCAGTTAAAGAACAGAGTGCCAATCTTTATGCAGTGAAAATGGCTGAACGTGGATTTGTAACCTTATCTATAGATCTTCTGTTTTGGGGAGAGAGTGAAGGTTTGCCTCGTAATGCCGTGTCTCCTGATATGTATTCAGAGACTTTTAGTGCTGCGGTTGATTTTCTCGGGTCGAGAAAATTTGTTGACCGTGAGAGAATCGGGGTTATTGGAATTTGCGGTAGTGGAAGCTTTGCTATTAGTGCTGCGAAAATTGATCCGAGATTGAAAGCGATAGTAACGATAAGTATGTATGATATGGGAGCTGCTAATCGTAATGGGTTGAAACATGCCGTAACACTTGAACAACGGCGGCAAATTCTTGCTGAGGCGGCGGAACAGCGTTATGTCGAATTTGTAGGCGGCAAAACCAAATATACCAGTGGTACAGTGCATGAGTTGGATGCAAATTCAACTCCTATTGAGCGAGAATTTTATGATTTTTACCGTACTTCACGTGGCGAATATACACCCAAAGGAGTGACTCCGCTTACGACGACACATCCTACTCTTACCAGTAATGTAAAATTTATGAATTTCTATCCATTTAACGATATAGAAACCATTTCCCCGCGTCCTTTGCTTTTTATTACCGGAGAGAATGCCCATTCTCGGGAGTTTAGTGAAGATGCTTATAAACGAGCTGCTGAGCCAAAAGAATTGTATGTTGTCCCTGGTGCGGGTCATGTAGATTTGTATGACCGTACAAGTTTGATCCCTTTTGATAAATTGGAAGTATTTTTTAAGGAAAACCTGAAATAATCACGTGATGTTTGATGAAATAGTAAAAAATAATTTGCAGAATAAAGTTACCATCCGGAGTTCGAATGATTCTTCCGAATGGTAACTAAGTCTAAATTTTATCAGGCTCTTAATTTATAAAGTTACTTTCCGATTTTACCGATCGGATTTTCTATTGCTCCTGCGGCACATTTATTGTCGCTATAAGGTCTTGTTTTTTGTAGTTGATCGACATATACACCCACTTCTTTCAAATATTGTGCATTCCCGGCTTTTAGTGCTTGAGAATTGTCTTTTAAAGGAATACATTTTAGTTTTTGTATGCACTCGACCGGATTTTCCACAAGACCGCATGATATGCCGTTCGGGGTATAATTCATTTGGCTTTCGGTGGCAAAGCCGTCGCTTAATTTATTGCTGGATTCTGATCCTATAAATGAATTTTTGATAATCAGTTCGTTTCCGTTGACATCATTATATTGTATGGACAGGTCAGAAGGGCATTCTCCTTTTTCGGTATTGCTTTCCAAAATGCAGTTATAGATGCGTTTGGTCATATTTACAGCTCTATTGTTGATGCGTACCCCTCCGCCGGATTGGGAGTCATTACCTACGATAGTGCAGTTGATAAGGTCGAATGTGCTTGTCGTCTCGGGAACTTGGTCGAGCATGATAGCTCCACCGGACATGGCTTTGTTTCCGTACATGGTCGTATTGATAAAGGTTACTTTATCTGTGCCCGAAGGTTGGCTGTTATCTACAATGCATACTCCACCCTGATATTTCAGGCATTGATTATTGTAAATGAGGCAGTTCTCAACCCGGAGATTTAAATTTTTATCTTTTACGAGATGTTTCAGACTGAATGCCGCACCATTCGTATCTACTTTATAGTTTCTGATAACCGAGTTGCGGAATACGATGTCATTGAAGTCTCCTTGTGTAGTAGTTTTTAGCACTCCGCCTTCTGATCCTGCATATATGCTGGCATCAGTTCCTTCAAAAGAACAACCGTCGGCAAGTAATGTTCCGTTACTGAAAAAGATATCACTACCTTCTTTGTTCAGATTACCTTTAAATATACATTTGTTAAGGGTCAACTTAGAGTCCGGATGATTTCCTTCGTAATAAATAGCGCCTCCTCGAGTAGTACCGTTATTCTGTTTATAGTTTCGATTGTCAATGAAAGCACAGTTGTCGAATGTGATTTTACCTCCCCGGATATAAGCACCTCCACCTTTATCTCCGCAAGGATCACCATTCTTTATAGTAAGGTTCTTGACAGTTAATCCGTCGTATACACCATCTAAGCGAAGGCAGCCTGTTCCGTTTCCGGAATTTGATTTTCCGTCAAATCCGCAGGTTTCTCGATTATCTCCTGTAATAGTCAACGCCTTGTTGGGAAATTTTACTCCTTGGTTACCTTTCAGGTTGTAGCATCCGTTTCCGTATTGATCAGAAGTCGGCTCTTTAGAAATATCGATAAATCCCGATACTTTGATTTCGTCGCCTTTATCTGCAAGCGATAAAGCTTTTGAGAGGGTTTTTACGGCAGTAGCAGGAGTTGTACCGTCATTTTTGTCTTTCCCATTAGATGATAGATAGATTTCTTTGGCAGAAGCCGTAGTAATGAGACAGCATAAGAGTAAAGAGGCTACCTGTTTGAATGTACATGTTTTCATAAGTATATTTATTAGAAATAATAGTCCGGAAATAATTGTCGGTTAACATTGTTGCAAATATGTGATGAGACGATTATTAGATCAATTATATTTTAATTAATTGGGGATTAATAATCGTAGAGAAGAAATAAATGTAAAATTAGACAGGCGATATATGCGGTTGTTTTTTAAGAACGAAGCTAAGAGCCTGTCGTCTGAATTTTACCCGAATCAGGTTTGGAGGTTCTTTAAACAGGCTCTAAATGAACGAAAGTTCAGTGGAAATTTTTATTGTTTCTGTTTGGGTTGCATGAATGAAACCAGCCATAACAGAACAATAGCTCCGATTACGGATGTGATAAAACTACCGATCGAGCCGACGGGAATAAGACCGAAAAGCCCGAACAACCAACCTCCGAGCAAACCGCCGATAATGCCGACTACCAAATTAACAACCAATCCGAAACCTCCGCCTCTCATAATTTTTCCGGCGACCCATCCTGCGAGAATACCGATCAATATGTACCATAAAAAACTCATGACAATCTGTTTTTAGAATTTATATGGTATAAACATTTTTACAGACTGTTTGGTTTTGTCATCTCTTTTTTATCCTGTTATCGATATCTTGCTTTTCCCGTTGTTTATTTTTTCTACTTGTATTTGCACAGCGATGCGTTCGGTCATTTCTTGTACATGTGATATGACGCCGATTTTTCTTCCTCCTGTTTGTAATCGTTCAAGAGCATCCATTGCAATACGCAGGGTATCTATGTCGAGAGAACCGAATCCTTCGTCGATGAACAAGGATTCGACTTGCATGCGGTTCGAGGATACGGAAGACAAGCCTAAGGCAAGGGCCAAAGATATGAGAAAAGATTCTCCTCCTGATAGAGAGTGTACCGATCTTATTTCTCCTCCCATATCGAGGTCGGAGATTTGAAGCCCGAGTGTGTCCGGAATGCGTTGTAGTACATACCGTCTTGATAACTCTTGCAGATGTTTGTTTGCATAAGATAACAATATGTCGAGGGTATATCCCTGTGCGATTTTTTTGAATTTATCACCGCTTTGAGAACCTAATAATTCATTTAGTTTATTCCACTTTTCCGAAATAAGACTTAACCGATCGAGTTCATTTGTAAACTGTTTTACTTTTTCTGAATTTCGTTGGTGGGATTGTAACAATACGGAAATCTCGGTATTTCTTTGTTGATATGATTTTATATTGTTATTAATCTCTTCAATTTGTTTTATCAAAGATTCATCATGATTTGTGCTTATAACTCCCGGATTATTCGATTCGTGAGTTTTAAGTTTGTTTTCTCTTTCGATAAGTGTTGCTTTACAGATGCTTTCCCGACGAGAAAGGTCTGCTAATTGTTCTCGTTCACGGGTAACCCATTCCGGAGACCGGGATAAGAGTTCCGGCAAATCTTCTGACGAGAGACGGAAGGCCGAGGTACGATTAAAATCGGAAATCCATACCTTTATGTTTTGCTTTTCCGTTTCGATTTCTTGTAAAAGTCGGTTAAGTTCGAGTTCGTTTGCTGCGGATATACCGTTTAGATGCTCTTGTTTTCCGGCAATATCGTTTAATGTTTTTCGAGAATCTTCGAGTTGTTTTGAAACTTCTTGTTTTCGTTTCTCATAATTTGTTTGTATATCGTTTGCCAGCCGTCCTTCGAATAAACTTTTTCTTTCTTCGAGCAGTTGAGACAATCGGGAAGATTCTGAGAGTTGTTGTTGCTCCCTCTCTTTTCGGGTCTCTGCCAATCGTTTGATAAGATCGGTTTTTGCAGAGAGCTTTTCGTTCGATGTATTTTGTTTTTCTGATAAATGAGAAAGAGATTCTTGTTTTATTTGCCAAAAAGACGCAGTTTCTTTTAATAGTTTTCCCAGTGTTTCTTCTTGTAATAACTTTTCCCAATCAGGAAAAGTCTCGAAATATCCGGCAATATTTTCATGCGCATTTTTATACGATGTTTCGTAGTTCTGTATTAAAGTGCGGTATCGCTCGATAGAAATCGAGATTTGTCCGATTTCTTCCGAAAGAGAAGAGATCATTTTATCGGCATTTTCTTTGAGTTCTTCCAATTTTTCCGATTGTAAAGACTCTTCCGAAGTGTCGGTATTTTGTTTTATCGGATGGTGTATGCTCCCGCATACCGGGCACGGAGTGCCTTCGGTAAGTCGGGAACGCCATAAAATGATTTCTTTGGGAAGATGTTTTTCCAGATTTTCGCGTTCTGTTCTTACTTGCGTTAATTTTTTCTCTTGCGCTTCGAGAGTTTTATTTAATGATATAAGTGTCTTTTCATTTGATAATTTCTGGTTGCGGGCGATCTCCGTTTCGTGGATTAAATTCAAAATCAAGCTTATGTGAGGGATTATATCTTTAAAGTGCTCGTGTTCGGTAAACCATTTCTTAATCTCTTTTATTTGAGTCTCGGTTGTAGATATATCCTTGTGCAGAGTTTCATATATTTGTTGCTCTGCGTCCAATTCTTTTGTAATCTTGTCTATATCAAACTTTAGAGTGTCGGTCTGTTTTTTCCCGTTCTCGATTCGTATATCCAGTTCACGAGCCCTTCTTAATTGAGGTTCTATAAGAATATAGGTATCTTCTATCTTTTTCAGTTGAGATTCGTTTTGCCTATAAACTTCTTCTGCTGTTTTATATTTTTCTGAAATTTCGTTTCGTTGTTTTTGTAACGTTTGATAGAGAATTTTGGCCTTAATATGTTGTTCTTCTGCTGTTTTTAGTTTCAGATAGTATTCTTTTATCGGTTGTATGCAGTCGATACGTTGCAGATAGTTGAAGCGGGGCTGAGCTTCAAGAAGTTCTTGTCGTATTTTTGTCAGATCGTTTTGTGCTTTTTCCTTTTCAAGGAAAAGTGTTTCTCGGTTTTTAATCCAATTCAATTTCTCTTCGATACTTTTTTGCTGTTTTTGCAAAAGAGAAAGAGATTCGATGATCGAGTTTTGCTCTGTTAAATATTGTTTTACGGTTTCTTCCGACAGCAGTTCGATGTCTTTAATGCGGTTATGCATAAATTGCCATTGTTCTTCAGCATCTTTTGCACGCATGTATATTGTTTTCGATATACGGGAATAGATATCAGTTCCGGTAAGTTTTTCCAGCAATTCCGCTTTTTCGTTTTGTTTAGCTTTTAAAAAGGTAGAAAAATCATTTTGAGCTAATAGTACCGATCGAGTAAATTGTTCGAAATTCATGCCGAGCAGTTCTTGAATACGAGACAGAATCTCGGTTTTTGTACCTTGTATTTCTTCTTGATTATCGAGTCTGAATACCCGTATTTCGGCATTTTTTAATTTCCCGGTTATTTTATCTCTGGCGCGTGCCACCGACCAAGAACTACGGTAACAGAGACCGTTTAATGCCTTGAAATCTACCTCTGCATATCCGTGTGTCGTACCTCTGCGCAAAATACTACGAGGATCTTTTTGTCCGATACTTTGTCCTTCGGTATCAGAAACCGATATACTGTCCGAACTGCCTTCGGTGCGGGGAGTTTTATCGAATAGAGCCAGACATAATGCATCGAGTAAAGTCGATTTGCCGGAGCCTGTAGCTCCGGTAATTGCGAATATTCCGGCTGAACATAATGGTTCGGTTGTAAAATCTATTGTAAATTCCCCGGCTAACGAGGCGAGGTTTTTCCCTCGTATGGCTAATATTTTCATGTTCTCAAATCTCCGTTTGTTCGATTGCTTCTTTTAACAAGCTTTCTATATCTGTGGGCATTTCTGATCCGTATTTCTTCAAAAAAGCCTCCTTTGCCATCTCTATAGGACTGATCTTCTTAAACTCGTCATAATTTATTATCCGTTGCTCGCTTGATCCGGAAACAACCGCCGATTTTCGCAAAATACGAGTAAGACGTACTTGCTTATTCTCCAGTGCTTGTTCTATTTTATAATTAAGAGACGGTTCAGGACCATCGACCGATACAAGCACCTCTATATAATTTTTTGAAGACGGGTCTATACTATCTATTGCCTGTAAAACTTTATCTATCGGTTCGGCTGTTTCGGGTATTGATTGCAGAGGAATCGGTGCATCGAAGATTTCTCGGTGTATATTTATAATTTTGTTTTTCTCTAATTCGATGACTTCGATACCGTGCTTATAATTTTTTTCAGCGAAAGACATCGGCAAAGGACTTCCGGCATAACGGACATTTTCTCGTTTCGAGACACGCTGTCCTTTGTGTAAATGGCCGAGAGCTGTGTAAGAAATGCCGGGGGCAAAGGCTTCGGGAGAAATGCACTCCAGACCGCCGATTACGGTACGTTCGCTCTGATCGTCTTCTGAAATCTCAGATCCTGTGGCCTGCAAATGTCCCATAGCGATAATCATTTGGTCGAGCTCTGCATGCTTCAAAGCCTCGTTATATATGGCGTTATACAGATTTTTTACACCTTCTGCGTAACTGTCTGAAGGAGGATAATCTCCTTGTCTTATGTAGGGGACAGCCATACACCAAATGAGGATATTTCCCTCTTTATCATAAATGGGAACTAACAAATCTGAGTAGTCGATTCCGTCTTCATTTCTTTTTATAACACCTTTGATCGTGATGTTCATCGATTCCAACAAAGGCATGGGAGCTTCCAAGCGGGCAGCCGAGTCGTGGTTTCCCGATATAATTATGATTTGCAGTTGTGGATTTTCTTCAGTGGCCTTTCTCAGAAAATGGTAAAATAAACGTTGTGCCGAGGCCGGAGGATTAGGAGAATCGAAAACATCTCCGGCAATGAGCAGGGCATCGGCTTTTTCTCTTTTTATTACAGCACACAACCATTCAAAAAACATTTGATGTTCGTTGTCTCGGTTATATCCGTAAAATGATTGTCCTATATGCCAATCTGCCGTATGAATTAGTTTCATATATCGATTATGATCTTGATAGAACAAATGTACAAAACAAATTTGATTCATCCGTGTTTTTATAGCCTGACTGAATTACTTTATCGGAAAATTTAAACGGGATTTATTTGTCAGGAGTTTAATAGATATAGAAATATCTTTAAAGTTCTATATTTGTGATACATTGGTAGAATAGATGAAAGGAATTTTGAAAGAGAGAATTTCAAATCTCGTTATCGGATTTATTTTGTAAAAACTGTTAATAAAGCAGGTGAAATTATATCAAATACCGTAGTCATTAAATAACTTTGTAGAAAGTAGGACTGGATTGTTTCAAAATAGGTTTTACAGATGTTTTGAAACAATCTTTTTTTCGGTTTTTCTGTTAATTATATAGAGTTGTTTTCTATGGATCAGAAGATTCCGGTAGTATGAGAAGTTAAAAAACTAAATGATAATGAAGAAATTATTTTCACTGTTGTTGCTTTTGTGTGTGAGTGTTATCAGCTATGCTCAAATTATCGACGCGGTACATTGGCGTTTTTCTGTAAAAGATATTTCCGATTCTGAAAAAGAGCTTGTATTTACTGCCAATATGGATGACGGATGGCATCTTTACGGAATGAATATTCCGGATGGAGGACCTGCGGCAACAACGTTTTCATTTGATGAGATACACGGTGCGGTCTTGGATGGCGGGGTAACCTCGTCGTCTCGTCTGATAAAAAAATATGATAAACAGTTCGAAATGGAACTCAGTTGGTATGAAAAGCAGGCCGTATTTATTCAGAAAATAAAATTGACGGCACCGACATTTTCTATAACGGGTAATGTGAGGGCAATGGCTTGTAATGACCAGAGTTGTCTTCCTCCGACGACCGAGGAGTTTACTTTTACGGGAAAAGGTACTCCTGCAGAAACAACGAAGCCGGAGTCTTTACAAAAAGAAAATATAAAATCAACATTTGAACCGGAACAAAAGAGCAGAATTTTGAAAGCCGATACACTTATGGCTGCCCGGGTTGTTGCTGTCGATTCTGCTACTGTTCACACAAAGAATTCGGAAAACGATTTGTGGACTCCGGTAATAGATGAGCTCAATGCTTTTGGCGAGAATGGCGGAACTGCCGAAAGATCGCTTCTGATTATTTTCTTTTTGGGATTCGGCGGAGGCTTGCTTGCCTTGCTTACTCCCTGCGTGTGGCCTATGATCCCGATGACTGTAAGTTTTTTCTTGAAACGTACGAAAGATCGTAAAAAATCGATAAGGGATGCTGTTATGTACGGTATTGCCATTATCGTTATTTATGTAGTGTTAGGTTTGATTATTACGGCTATTTTCGGGGCGAGTGCTTTGAATAATTTAGCGACGAATGCAATATTCAATATTATATTCTTTGCATTGTTGGTACTGTTTGCCATATCATTTTTCGGAGCGTTCGAATTAACGTTGCCGGCTTCATGGACTACAAAACTGGATAGTAAAGCCGATGCAACTACCGGTATTTTGAGTATCTCTTTTATGGCATTTACTTTGGTTCTGGTATCTTTCTCTTGTACCGGTCCTATTATCGGTACGCTTTTGGTTCAGGCGGCATCGATGGGTGAAATTGCCGGACCTGCGATCGGAATGTTGGGATTTGCAGTAGCATTATCTATTCCCTTCTCTTTGTTTGCCATATTCCCTTCTATGCTCAAGTCGATGCCTAAATCGGGAGGTTGGTTGAATTCTGTAAAAGTGGTATTAGGCTTCTTAGAACTGGCTTTGGCTTTAAAATTCTTGTCTGTTGCCGATTTGGCTTATGGCTGGCATATCCTTGACAGAGAGGTATTCGTGACTTTATGGATTATTATTTTTACTTTATTGGGATTTTATTTACTCGGTAAAATTAAATTTTCTCATGACAGTGATATAAAATATGTCTCTGTACCACGCCTTTTTATGGCAATTATTTCTTTCGCATTTGCTATTTATATGATTCCCGGCTTATGGGGAGCACCTTTGAAAGCGATCAGCGCATTTACTCCTCCGTTGAATACACAAGACTTTAATCTTTATAAGGAAGAAGTACATGCCAAATTTACGGATTATGATGAGGGTATGGCGTATGCCAAGAAAGTTAATAAACCGGTTATGATCGATTTTTCAGGATTCGGTTGTGTGAATTGCCGGAAAATGGAGGCTGCTGTATGGACTGATCCGGCCGTAAAAGCAGTGATCGATAATGATTATGTGTTGATTACTTTAATGGTAGATGACAAGACTCCCTTGTCTGAACCGGTAAAAATAGAAGAGTATGGAAAGATGCGTACGCTTCGTACGGTAGGGGATCGTTGGAGTTATTTGCAACGGTCGAAATTCGGTGCTAATGCACAACCGTTTTATGTTTTATTGGATACCGATGGTTATCCTATAGCTCCTTCGTATTCTTATAATGAGGATATTTCCGCTTATTTGAATTTCTTAAAAGGAGGAATCGAAACTTTCGAGAATAGAATCAAGTAATGATACTTGATCTTTATCGGTCTGAAATCCGCATTTTTTGTAAGATGCGGATTTTTCATTATGAATTAGAACCTGTCGTCTAAATTTTATTCGGGCCAGATCTGATAGTTTTTGAGAAAATGTTTTTTTTCTGTCTTTATGAGAGAGAACGCAAAAAAAGCCTGTAAATATTTATTTATCGGAAAATTCGGACAACCTCTTAAATGTAGTCAAATAATCTTAATCCCGTGAAACTTTTGCATGCTGCCTTGTTATCCCAATGTATTACAAATGCTAAATCGAAAAGACGATGAAATTGAAATCTATTGGGATAGTTACAATATTATTATTTTCGGTCATGGGAATATTTTTCTCGTGTGATGATGACGATAAAAAAATCGTTTATAATAATTTGCCGGTCGAGAGTCGACATTTTATAGAGAATTATTTCTCCGGGGTAGATGTGACTTCAGTTGAGAAAGAGGACGGAGAGCCTCATTATAAAGTGGAGCTTGCAAACGGTTTTGTATTGCGATTTTACAGGAATGGCGGATGGCAAGAAGTAGATGGAAATGGCGTTGAAATTCCAGGGCCTGTCTTGTATGATCTGTTACCGGGAGCTATTTTGACGTATGTCGCCCAAGAATATCCGGATGCTTCTATTGTTGAGATCAGCCAGCATAGTTATGGTTATGAGGTAAATCTTGAAACCCAACCGGAGGTGAAATTGAAATTTAATCGTGATGGAGGAATTATCACTGAAATTGTGGACTGATTGATAAATAGATGATTAAACCCGGAAACATCACTTAAAATATAGAGAGATGTTTCCGGGTTGTTTTTGTATTATTTCTTTTCGTAAATAACAAAGGAGTAAGGATAAGAATGTTTTTTGTCTGCCGGATGATCTTCCCGAAAGACCTCTTTCCATTTATTAGGATCTATGACCGGGAAAAATGTATCGGCATTTTCAAACTTATGATGAATTTCCGTAATATACAATTTGTCAGCCATTTCGATAGTTTGTTTGTATATCATGGCTCCTCCGATGATAAAAACTTCATCTTGCGATTCGCATAGATTCAGTGCATCTTCTATAGAAGAACAAGCAAAGGCGTTGTCATAAAATGATTCGGGAATAGAAGTAAGAACCAAATTTTTACGATTAGGTAATGCCCCGTCGGGAAGGGATTCGAATGTACGGCGTCCCATGATAACGGCATGATTTACGGTCAAGTCCTTAAACCGTTTCAGATCGTTGGGCATATGACACAAAAGCTCTTTATTTTTGCCGATAGCCATGTCTTCAGCTACTGCGGCGATTAAAGAAATTGTTGGCATAATATTATCTGTATTAGGTTATTATTAAATAGTTTTGCCGAAACTTATACCGCAACCTCTCCTTTTATATGAGGATGCGGATCGTATCCGGTAAGTGTAAAATCTTCATATTTGAATCCGAATATATCCTTTACATTCGAATTTATTTCTATTTGAGGTAATGGACGAGGCGCCCGGGTCAATTGTAATTTTACCTGTTCGATATGATTACTATAGATATGGGCATCTCCCAATGTATGAACAAAATCTCCGGCTTTTAATCCGGTAACTTGTGCCATCATTTTTAATAACAAAGCGTATGATGCAATGTTGAACGGAACACCTAAAAAGATGTCGGCACTACGTTGGTAGAGTTGCAGACTTAAGCGTCCGTTTGCTACATAAAATTGGAAAAACGCATGGCATGGAGGTAAATTCATCTGAGGAAGATCTGCGACATTCCATGCACTTACGATTATCCTGCGAGAATCGGGATTGTGTTTGATTGTTTCCACAGCTTCGGTTATCTGATCTATATGGCCACCGTTATAATCAGGCCATGATCGCCATTGATAACCGTATATATGTCCCAAATCACCGTTTTCATCGGCCCATTCATTCCATATCCTTACTCCATTATCTTGAAGATATTTGACATTTGTATCACCTTTAAGAAACCATAGAAGTTCGTATATAATCGATTTCAAATGCAGTTTTTTTGTTGTCAATAGCGGAAAACCATCTTCCATATTGAATCGCATTTGGTGTCCGAATACACTGATCGTACCTGTCCCGGTACGGTCTTCCTTATGAGTCCCTTCCTGCAATACACGTTGTAAAAGATCTAAATATTGCTTCATGTTCGGTAGTTAATAGGAATACAAAAATAGTAATTCTATGTCAATTATTATATAGAAAAGAAATATATTTGGGCGGGTTAACATTTAATTTGTAGTATCGGTTTGTTTTTATGGGCCGGTTTATATGGCTTTTATCGACATGACTATCTTCTTGTTGGGGTGTTATCGAATTTTCATCGATCCGATTTCTATAGGCTTTTTTATAGTTTTTAATCATAAATGTTAAATTATGCTGTTTTATTTGTGTTTAATGGTACTATGTATTACATGGTACTTTATATTTTATATATTTGTGGAGTAGAATAAGAGGTAGATTTGAGTCTGTTAAAATTTTGTACAGATATTTTTTTTGACTAAAAATTATTATTTGCAACCTTTAGATCTGTAATATACGTCTAAAATTAAAATTATATAGAATATTTGACTATGATACGCCTTGAGCAAATTCACAAAACTTACCATAATGGTTCTCCATTACATGTACTGAAAGGTGTCGATTTGGAGATCGGCAAGGGGGAGTTGGTTTCGATAATGGGGGCATCCGGATCTGGAAAGTCCACTCTGTTGAATATATTGGGTATCTTGGATGATTATGACTCGGGTAATTATTATTTGAATGATGTGCTTATTAAGAATTTATCGGAGACTAAAGCTGCTGAATATCGTAATCGAATGATCGGATTTGTTTTTCAATCATTCAATTTGATATCTTTTAAAAATGCAATGGAGAATGTTGCTCTTCCTCTATATTATCAAAATGTATCACGTAAAAAAAGAAATATGCAGGCAATGGAATATCTCGAAAAAATGGGACTTAAAGAACATGCTTTGCATCTACCTTCAGAATTATCCGGAGGTCAGAAACAGCGGATTGCCATAGCAAGGGCACTGATTGCCCGTCCGCAGATTATATTGGCTGATGAGCCGACCGGAGCGTTGGACAGTAAGACGAGCCAGGAGGTTATGGATCTGTTGAAAGAAGTGAATAGAGAAGGAATGACTTTGGTTGTCGTAACTCATGAGAGAGATATTGCCACTCAGACGAATAAGATCGTTCATATCAAAGATGGGATTATCGGTTCGGTCGAAATTTTAAGATAAAACGAGTATGTGGAACATTGTTCAAGAAATATGGGGAGCTTTACGTAATAATAAATTACGAACATTCTTGACCGGATTTTCTGTTGCTTGGGGCATTTTTATGCTTATTCTGTTATTGGGGGCAGGTAACGGGCTGAAGAACGGGGTGCAGAGTAAATTTTCATGGCGTGCAAAGAATGCCGTAGCATTATGGACGGGAAAGACTTATCTTCCGTATAAAGGTATGCCTAAAAACAGACAAGTAAGTTTCCGTCCTGAAGATGTTTCCGAGTTTCGTAAACTTCACCCGGAGGTTACCCGTTTTACAGCCGTTCTTGATCGTTGGGGAGATACTTTGTCGGTAGGAAAAGAATCTATGTTTAATTTGATAAAGGCTGTTTCTCCCGAATATCCATCTATTCGTAATGTAGAGATTGTAGCGGGAGGAGGGCGTTTTATTAATGAAGCTGATATGAAAATGGCTCGTAAAGTAGCTGTAATTCACGAGCGTACGGCCGAGACGTTATTTAAATCCAAACCAGCTATAGGACAGCAGATCAAAGCCGGAAATATCGTCTATAAAGTTGTCGGCATTTATACGGAAGAACTTATGCAGAGTTCGCCAGATGTATTTATTCCGTTATCGACTGCCGGGAAAATTTATTTTCCTGACGAAAAATATAAGAGCTTGGAGATGTTGGTCGAGGGTGTAAACTCGTTAGAGGAAAATGCTGCTTTTGAACGAGGGATGCGGGAAACGTTGGGCCAGCTCGGAGATTTTTCTCCGGACGATAGGAATGCTTTGTATGTCAGTAATACGATATCGAATTATTTGCAGACACAGGGAATATTTAACGGAATCCAGATTTTTGTTTGGATTATCGGCATCGGAACTCTTATCGCCGGGATTGTAGGGGTTAGTAATATTATGTTAATCTCGGTAAAAGAGCGGACTCGGGAATTAGGAATCCGAAAAGCATTAGGTGCTACTCCAGCTTCGATTTTGAGACTGGTCGTGATTGAATCGGTGTTTGTAACACTTTTTTTCGGCTATTTGGGAATGATTGCAGGAATCGGTTTGACGGAAGGTGTGAATGCTTTGTTGGTTGGAGGAGGAATGAATAAGGATATGATATTTCAGAACCCTACGGTAGATCTTTCGATAGCTGTTTCTGCTACGTTGGTTCTTGTTGTGTCCGGAGTTCTTGCCGGATATTTTCCGGCTCGGAAAGCCGTACGGGTAAAACCGATAGAAGCATTGCGGAGTGAATGATTAAGTTTTGAAGTTATGTTTGATAAAGATAGATGGCAGGAAATATGGCTTACGATCACGCGGAATAAAATCCGTAGTCTTTTGACTGCATTTGGGGTGTTTTGGGGGATATTTATGTTAGTTCTCATGTCAGGATCGGGAAACGGGCTTGAAGAAGGGATAATTTCCGGGGTGAAAGATTTTCCGAAAAATTCTTGTTATTTCTTCTCTGAGAGGACCTCTAAAGCTTATGCCGGTTTTGCAAAAGGGCGTAATTGGTCTATACATACGTCGGATGTGGAAGTACTGAGGGAGCGTTTTCCCGAAATAGAGCGAATATCTGCTATTATGTTTGAGTGGAATGAGAAAAATACGTTGCGAAATAATAAATATGGGGCTTATATGGTAAAAGGGCTTTCTCCTGATTACCTTTTTATAGAACCCCAACGTATGCTTTATGGGCGCTATATAAATGAAGTGGATATTAGGGAGAGGCGAAAAGTCTGCGTAATAGGGGAACAGGTGTATCAAGAGATGTTTATGCCGGGAGAGAATCCGTTAGGAAAGTTGTTACAGATAAATGGAGTGGCTTATCGGGTAGTAGGTGTGAATATTCCGGTAACGAAAATACAGATCGGAGGCCGTTCCGAAGCATCTATTATTTTACCGTTTAGTACTATGCAGCAGGGTTATAATAGAGGGGACAAGATAGACTGTGTAGCATTGTCTGTAAATGAAAAGTTTTCGGTTTCTGCTTTGGAGGAGGAAATGAAAAATGTCGTTAAGAAGCATAATCAAATCTCTCCTGACGATTTGCAAGCCGTCGGCAGTATAAATGTTGAGAAAGAATTTAAAATGTTTTACTCTTTATTCGGTGGGATAAATATTCTGATTTGGATTGTAGGAATAGGGACATTGTTGGCTGGGGCGGTAGGTGTGAGTAATATTATGTTGGTGACCGTACGGGAACGGACTAAAGAGATCGGTATCCGTCGGGCATTGGGAGCTTGTCCTCGTTTTATATTGATGCAAATTATGTCCGAAAGTCTCATCTTGACATTGCTGGCCGGTTTTTTCGGTTTGTTTATGGGGGTAGCTCTTCTATATGTGGTGGATATATTTATGCAAAACATGTTGCAATCCGGAGAACAGATATTTTTTGCTCCACCTCAAATTTCTTTTGCAACAGCGGTTTCGGCATCGATAGTCTTGATCGTTACCGGTTTGTTGGCGGGATGCCTGCCTGCATGGAGAGCTTTACAGATAAAAGCAATAGATGCGATACGGGAAGAATAAATAAGAAAAATAATAATATAGATTATGAAAAGATATGTAAGGTTTTTTTTACTGTTGGTATTTGCAGTAATGCTTGTGGGAACGTTTGTATTTTTATGGAAAAAGTCCCGTCCTGAGATAACTGTATATGAAGTAGTTGCTCCTCAGAAAAGGACGATAGAGAAAAAAACAATAGCTACCGGAAAAGTAGAGCCACGTGATGAAGTCTTGATTAAGCCTCAGATTTCGGGTATTGTGTCTGCGGTTTATAAAGAAGCTGGTCAGATGGTGAAAGCCGGTGATGTAATTGCTTTGGTGAAGGTGATTCCGGAAATGGGAACATTGAATGCTGCAGAGTCTCGGGTTAATGTCGCTCAGATCAATTTCGGTCAGACTCAACGGGACTTCGACCGGGCTCAAAATTTATTTCGTTCCGGTGTGATCTCAAAAGAGGAGTTTGAAAAAAGCCAGTTGGAAAATAACCGGGCGAAAGAAGAATTACAGAATGCTCAGGATAATCTGGAAATTGTAAGAGATGGAATTTCCAGGCGTTCGGCACAGTATAGCAATACTCAGATTCGTTCCACCATCGATGGGATGATTCTCGATGTTCCGGTAAAAGTAGGTAACTCTGTGATACAATCAAACAATTTTAATGACGGTACTACGATAGCTTCTATTGCAAATATGAATGATATGATTTTCAAAGGTAAAATAGACGAAACAGAAGTCGGTCAACTTCATGAGGGCATGCCGATCAAGCTTACTGTCGGTGCACTCAGAGATGCTTGTTTTGATGCGGTTCTGGAGTACATATCACCGAAAAGCACAGAGGAGAACGGGACAGTCTTGTTCGAAATTAAAGCAGCGGCTTCGATTCCTGATACCGTATTTGTTCGTGCCGGATATAGTGCGAATGCTGAAATTATTCTGGATAGGAGAGAAAACGTGCTCACGATACCGGAAAGTACGGTGGAGTTTCATGGGGATTCTACTTTTGTGCAACTGGTGCAGGATAGTATAAGCCGTCCTCAGGTATTTGTGCAAAAACCGATAAAAACCGGATTGTCGGATGGAATATCGATAGAGGTAATTTCGGGAGTGAAAGTGGGAGATTTTATTCGGGGAAATAGAATTATAAAGAAATGAAATGATGGATATTCGTAAAATAGCCGTAATAAGTTTGGGCATAACATCATGCTGTTTTTCGCTTGTAGCACAAGAAAAATGGTCGCTGTCGCAATGTATCGATTATGCCGTACAAAATAATATTCAGGTAAAGCAAAAACAACTGGAAAAAGAAAATAGTGAAATACGGTTGAATACAACTCGAATGAGTCGTTTACCTGATTTGACCGGAAGTGCCGGACAAGATTTTTACTTCGGACGGAGTCCTTCACGTACAGGAGTTTATGAAGACCAATCTCAATCTTCAACATCATTTCGCATATCATCGTCACTCCCTGTATTTACAGGATTTAAGATACAGAGTGAGATCGGTTCGGCCCGGTTCGACTTGAAAGCTGCCGTAGAAGAGTTGAATAAGGCGAAAGAAGATGTTGCCTTGAATGTAACATCTTATTATTTACAGGCCCTTTTTAATAAAGAGATATTATGTATTGCGCAAAAACAACTGGAAATTAGTCGTTTGCAATTGAAAAAAATCGAAAAAATGGTGGAGCAAGGACGGAGTTCCGAGGCATCTTTGTATGAAAGCCGGGCTTTAGTTGCAGAAGATGAAATGAATGTGACCCAATCGGAAAATAATCTGCTTTTATCTTTAGTCGATCTTTCCCAATTACTGAATTTAGAAAAGGCAGAGGGTTTTGATATTGAAGAACCCGATATGAACTCGGTCACTTTACAACAAACAGCATCTTTGGTTTCCCCGAAGGATGCATTTAAGTTTTCTGTAGAAAATCGTCCCGGTATAAAGTCTGCTTTGTATGCTTTAGAGAGCAGTCGTTTTGGGTTGAAACAAGCACGTTCGGGATATTATCCTACACTTTCTTTCGGAGCGTCTTACGGGACGAGCTATTATCATGCTTATAAGGGGGGAGATGAAAATAACTGGACTTTTGCCGAACAGATGCGTAATAATGGGAGTGAAACGCTCGGTTTTACATTATCTGTCCCGCTTTTTAATCGTTTGGTAACCCGCAATCAAGTAAAGCAAGCCCGATTGCAAATACGATTGCAAGAATTGGCATTGGATAATGCCCGTCAGCAACTTTATAAAGAAATAGAACAGGCGTATTATGCCGCGGTCGCCGCGCATAAAAAGTATATTTCTTCTCAAAAGTCGGTGGATGCGGCCCGTATCTCATTCGAGTATGAGCAGAAAAAGTATGATGCCGGAAAATCAACGGTTTTTGAATATAGCGATGCAAAAAATAAATATGAAAAAAGTCTGTCCGAACAAGTTCAAGCGCGTTATGATTTTTTATTCCGTTCAAAAGTTTTAGATTTCTATAATGGGAAGCCTTTAGCTTTTTAATTAACGGTTGTTTGTCTTCCGGATGTCGTATGCAAGCGCATTCGGAGACAATGGCGACTTGACGGTATATGTTAATGAAGGATGATGGCGAAAATCAGTAACCTTCTCTGTATTTTCCTTCGGTGCTGTCGTCTATGATACTCAGATAGCTTGCATATCGGGATTCGCTGATCCTATGTTGTTCTACTGCCGCAAGTACGGCGCAACCCGGTTCATGGCGATGTGTGCAGTTGTTAAAACGGCAATCATGGGAAATTTTAAATATTTCGGGGAAAAAATGAGCGACCTCTTCCGGTTCGAAATCGATAGTACCGAAACCTTTTACTCCCGGAGTATCGATAATATATCCTCCTTCGGGCAATGGGAACATTTCAGAAAATGTTGTAGTGTGCATCCCTTTATGGTGTGATGTCGATACATTTCCCGTCTTCAGGTTTAATCCCGGAAGGATAGTATTGATCAGAGTGGATTTTCCAACACCTGAGTTACCGGACAGTAAAGTGATTTTTCCTTTTAGAAGAGATTTGATCTCCTCGATGCCTTTTCCCGTCAATGCCGATACCTTAAAACAATCATATCCGATAGTGTCATAAAGATGGATCAAAGCATTCATGTATTCTGTATCGTCCTCGTTGTAACTGTCTGTTTTATTGATGACAATTTTTACCGGGATTCGATATGCTTCGGCAGTAGCGAGAAAACGATCTATAAAAATCGTATGGGTAGTAGGATTGCTGACTGTGATAATTAACAAGGCTTGATCGATATTGGCCGCCAGAATGTGAGACTCTTTGGAAAGGTTTGACGATTTTCGTATAATATAATTTTCTCGCGGTTCTATTTTCGAGATAAAGGCCGTCCCCTCTTTATTATTTTCTATTTCTACCCGGTCTCCAACCGCAATGGGATTGGTACTGCGGATTCCTTTTAAACGGAAATTACCTTTTATTTTACATTTGATTTCTTTCCCATCATCCGTTTTTACGATATACCAACTACCGGTGTTTTTTATTACGAGTCCGTGTTCCATATTAATTTGATAAAACTATATCCTTGTCCGGGTAATTTTAAAAAAGAAAAACTAAAAGCAAAACAAACCGTTCTGACTTTTAGTTCTTCCAATATGTTTTATGCTGTTCAAAAAATTCTTTTTACAATGAAAATAAATGTGAGATTCAAGTTATACGGTTAAAATCTCTTTTTCTTTTGCATTGAAAATATCGTCTATCTTTTTAATGTATTTATCGTGAATTTTCTGAACACTGGCTTCTCCGTCTTTTTCAACATCTTCGGGCATTCCGGCTTTAATAGCTTTTTTCAACCCATCGATAGCATCTCGGCGTGCATTTCGTACACTTACTTTTGCGTTTTCAGCTTCTTGCTTTGCTTGTTTGACTAAAGCTTTACGTCTCTCTTCTGTCAATGGGGGTAATCCTAAACGGATAATTTCACCGTTGTTCTCGGGAGTAATGCCCACTTCGGAATTTTGAATAGCTTTTTCGATCTCTTTGAACATCGATTTTTCCCACGGTTGTATGGCGATGGTTTTAGCATCGGGAGTGGTAATAGTGGCTACATTACTGATAGGTACCATACTGCCGTAGTATTCTACCCGTACCGGGTCAAGAATGCGGGCACTGGCTTTTCCTGCACGGATTGTAGCCAGAGCTTCATCTAAAAACTCAACACTCATCGCCATTTTTTCTTCAGCGGCATCCAGATATGTTTTTACGTCTGTCATAGTGGTTTTATATACGATGGTTTATAAAATTCGGTTTTCAGTAGGAATAAACGGTTTCGATCTTATTTAACCGATATGTTAATGTATTATCGAAACGATAATTTATTTCTTTATGGAACAAATATAAAATAGTTTCGGCAAATCTCAAAACGTTTCTCGGATTAATAGACTAACGTGCCTATATTCTCGCCGGTGAGGACTTTTTTCAAGTTACCGTTGGTGTCCATATCGAATACGATGATCGGAAGTCGGTTTTCTTTGCAAAGCGTTGTTGCCGTCAGGTCCATTACTTTAAGTCCTCGTGTATAGATTTCATCATAACTGATTTTATCGAATTTTACGGCTGTTTTATCTTTTTCGGGGTCGGCAGTATAAATACCATCGACACGAGTACCTTTTAGCATTACGTCGGCCTCTATCTCTATGCCTCTCAAAGCCGACCCCGTATCGGTAGTGAAATACGGGTTGCCCGTACCGCCCGAGATAATAGCGATTTCACCTCGTTTCATGGCATCTATCGCTTTCCATTTGCTATAATGTTCACCTATGGGGAACATATTAGTTGCGGTGAATACGTGAGCTTTTTGTCCCAGAGAATCTAATGCCGAACTGAGGGCGAGACTGTTGATTACGGTAGCGAGCATACCCATTTGGTCGCCTTTAACACGATCGAATCCTTTGGCTGCACCGCTCAGTCCCCTGAAAATATTTCCACCTCCGATTACGATGCCGATTTCGATACCCAGCCCGGCGATTTCTTTAATTTGTTCGGCATATTCGTTCAGCCGTTTTTCGTCTATACCGTACTGTTTTTCTCCCATAAGCGACTCACCGCTCAATTTTAGTAATATACGTTTGTACTTGATATCCATATTTTGATTTTATGATTGAGGAAATTCTTATTCCCTGTTTTGTTGTTTCCTTGCCAAATTTAAACATTTTAAATGAATGGAGATAAACTCCTGTTCAAAAAAGAGAAGTATGTACTTCCTTTTTTATTAAATTTGCAACATAAGAGCCTGTTGCTTTGTTTCGAAAATTATAGATGAGAAAGATTATTATCATATTATTTTTGAGTGTGGTGTATTCGCTTCAGGGGGCGATTATTAATGAGAAATTGTATCGTAAAGCAGAGACTCATTTTGAGAATCGGGAATGGAGCGAGGCGCTTTCTATGTATAATATTTTGTTGATCGAGAATCCGAAAGAGGTAAAATTATATGTATCTTCTGTTGTGGCGGCATCTTACAAGGAAGCTCCCCAGTCGGTAATGCATTATGTCGAATTATCGGAGCGTAACGGTGTGTCTTTAGATTCTCTGTTCGTCGGGGTGAATGCTTTGACTATGGCTCACCGAAAATCTGAGATATATGAGAATATGCTATTGTTGATTAAGAAAGAACAACCTTGGCTGAAAAAATTGATCAATACTTATCTATTACGTTTTTATCGTTTTAGAAATGATGCGCCTCGTATAGTAGAGATTTCGGACGAACTTTTAGAGATGTTTCCGGATAATGAAAGACTTCTTAAACTCAAAGGGGATGCTTTGCTTGAACAGGGAGAAGAATTGCAATCTTTTGACTGTTATAAACAGATATATCAAAAAGATTCGACCAATCGGGATGCCCTGATCTTTCTGGGCAATTTTATGTATAATCGGGGAACAGAACAATTAAAGGAGTTGGAAATGCGCTATGACAGTCTGATATCTCCTACACGAATGCAATATGCTTCTTATGAATGGGAAAAAAACAGAATTTTGGATACCGATTTTCGAGAAGCCGCATCTTATCTTGAGAAAGCCGATAAACAATATACTACCCCTTATCTGCGTAAGACTCTGTATTCTATTTATACACGTTTGGCAGAAATAGGAAAAGCAGAGATGATTTTGAACGAGTCTAAATCACGAAAGAAATCTCCTTAAATGCAAAAGTATGGATAGAGCCGTTCTCTTTTTTCAGTATCAACTGTCCGTTAGGTTCTATTCCTTCGATCGAAGCGTTGAATATTTCTTCCCCATATAAATAGGGATATACTCCTTTGTTGCGAAAAAGTAACGCCATATATTTTTGTCTTATTTCTTCTTCGTTATCGGGAGAGTATTTGTTGTATGCATCGACAATGCTGTCGAGAATTTTCTCAAGAAGTTCAGAGAGGTTATGTTCTTTACCTGTGATTTGGGTAAGCGATACCGGATTCGGAGCATCTGATTTGAAATGTCTTTGGTTTATGTTGATGCCGATTCCTATTATGGCATTACTGAGGGATGAACCGGTAAGATCGACCTCGATCAGCATTCCGGCTATTTTTTTTTCTTTCCAGTAAATATCATTCGGCCATTTTATGGTAAAATGCCGATCATATTCTTTTAGAACGCCAACAATTGCTATGGAAATGAGTTGAGACAGAATGAACTGTTTTCCCGGCGGAATATGGTTCGGATGAAGAAGAATGCTGAATGTTAAATTTTTACCCCGTTCAGACTCCCAACTATTACCCTTTTGTCCACGTCCGGCAGTTTGGTAATCGGTGATTACGACTGTACCTTCGGGTTGTTCTTTTTCTCTCATGATCAATTCTCTTAAATAAGAATTGGTCGAATGGGTTTCATTCAGATGTATAAAAGTTTCGTTCATTTTTTTATCTTTTGTCTTTCTGTTATTTCAGAGCCTGTCGTCTAAATTTCCCGTTTTTTTGAGATGTTCGAATAATTCTTCCCGTTTGATCTTGGGCAGTTTTTTTAAGACTTCGGTATATGAGTGAAGTATCCATTCTTTCATTTGTCCCTCTTTCGCTTTATCATAGACGATCGTATTCCAGTATTTTTTATTGGCATGATATCCGGGTATTACATAGCTATATTGTTCCCGTAGTTCGATTGCCAGATCAGGATCGCATTTCACATTTGCCCAATGTTGTTCGGCTTCGAGACTCGTATAAAGAAACATTTTTCCTGCGACTTTAAAGACTAAAGTAGTTTCGTCGAACGGAAAGCATTCTGACGTTTCGGGAAGACTTAAGCAAAATTCCCGTATTTGTTCTATATCCATATTGTTTTATATTTTACAGTAACGGCGGATAAAAAGCATCCGGAATATGTTCGATTTCATACTCATTTCCTTTTTTAATGATGGAAATAATATCGAACCGGACTTCGAACGGGAGATCGTATTTTTGTATATATGCATCCGTCGCATCTATGATATGCCGTATTTTTCGAGTATTTACCGCATCTTCCGGATGTCCGAATAAATCGGAACTTCGAGTTTTTACTTCAACAACGATCAGTGTCCGATCTTTATATGCGACAATATCCAGTTCGAGTTTCCCGTTTTTCCAATTAATGTCCCGGATTACATAACCTCTGGCAATAAGATATTCTGCGGCCCTCTCTTCTCCGGTTTTTCCTGTTTGGTTATGTTTTGCCATAATCGGAAATTTTGAAAATGAATCTGTTTACGAAAATACGCCTTTTCGGTGAATTACGCAAAACGCATCTTGATGCTTTTTATTTTTTGTTTAAAAAAACGGAGGAAGATAACTCTTATTCTCTTTTAAATGCTATATTTGTGAATAGAAGGATTTATTAATTAAAAACTGACGGTAATGGATTCAAAACGATTTCAATTGCCGATAGCCGGATTATTGGTTGCTATCGGTCTTTATTTGTTAGGGTGGACATTAAGTCATGCTTTGACGGAAATTAAAGATAGGGACAGAGTTGTTACGGTTAAAGGATTGGCGGAAAAGGAAGTTCCTGCCGATAAGGTGATCTGGCCTTTGGCATTTAAAGAAATCGGTAATGATATGATTTCGATGTATGATGAATTGAACCGTAAAAATCAGATCATTGTAACTTTTCTGAAAAATAACGGTATAACCGATAACGAAATATCCTTGTCTGCACCTCAGATTATCGATATGAAAGCTGAAAGATATTCGAATACTCAGTCACCTTACCGTTATAACATTACATCGGTGATAACCGTTACTTCGGGACAGATTGATCGGGTGCGTAAATTAATGGATAAACAGGCCGATTTATTGAAATTGGGAGTTGCTATTACAGGCGGAGAATATCAATATAGCCCGCAATTTTTCTTTACAAAATTGAATGAAATAAAACCTGGAATGATAGAAGAAGCGACTAAAAATGCCCGTTCTTCGGCCGAAAAATTTGCAAAGGATTCTGATAGTGAATTGGGCAAGATAAAGCGTGCCAATCAAGGACAATTCATTATCGAGGACAGGGATGTAAATACACCGTATATAAAAAGCGTGCGTGTTGTGACGACTGTCGATTATTATCTTGAAGATTGAAAACTCCATGGAAGAAAACCGGGATGAATATTTTATGCGTCAGGCTCTGCTTGAGGCGAAAGAAGCTTATGACAGAGATGAGATTCCTGTCGGTGTGGTGATTGTTTATAAAGATCGTATAATAGCCAGAGGTCATAATCTGACGGAAACTCTGAACGATGTTACTGCTCATGCCGAGATGCAAGCGATTACTTCGGCGGCAGGTGTGTTGGGTGGTAAATATTTGATAGGGTGTACTGTATATGTGACTTTAGAACCTTGTATCATGTGTGCCGGAGCATTGGGCTGGTCGCAAATTTCTCGGATTGTTTACGGAGCAGCCGATGATAAGCGCGGATTTCAAAAATTTGCCCCGAAGGCTTTGCATCCTAAGACCGAGATTCAGGGAGGTGTTTTGCAAGAAGATTGCGCGCGATTGATGCAAGACTTCTTTAGAAATAAGAGGTAGATAGGGATAATAAATGGTAGTTGATAATATAGATTATAGCAAAAAACTTGAAAATGTACAGGAGAATATGGAAAACACTCGAGTAAAAGTAGAATTGGAAATAAAACCGGAAATGGCCCTTTTATTAGGCATGGTATTGCATGGAGGTACATACGGTTATAATGTGGTTAGTAAGTTATTGACGCCCAAAAGTCTGAAAGATCTTCACGACATCGGTCAGAGTATTATAGATCAGGTAGAGTCGGAGCGTGATATGGCTACATACGAAAAAGAATTGTTGACACGTCTCAATCCGGAAGAATTGGCTTTTTTCAAAGAGCTCCGAAGTGCTGAATCGAAAAAATAAAGGCTGTGGCAATTATATTGGGATATTCTGTCAGGAACTGAGACGACATATTTGATATTTAGAGAGCGGAGAGTATGGGTAGTATTCTCTGCTTTTTTATTATTTGATGAAAAAAATAAGTATAAGTGGAAGGTATCATTATTTTAATACTGTTTTCCTCGTTAATTTAAGAACTTTTTTATATCCCGCCGGTATATTTGCCATAAATAAAAAAACAAATGATTGCTATGAAAATATATCGGATGCTGATTTGTTCCGGACTGATTTCACTGTTTCTCTTGCCGGGTGTTTCGGCAAGATCTTCGGCTAAAGGAGTTAAAGGCGTGCAATATCCCACTTATAAAGGTTTGGTAATGGCAGGTTATCAGGCTTGGTTTACGACTGATAAAGACGGTTCGAAACGTCCTTGGGCGCATTATTATACCGGAAGAAAAGATGAAACCGGCAAACGTTTACCATTTGGTGCTGGAGCTGCTAATATCGAACTGTGGCCTGATGTAAGCGAGTATAAAAAGGTATATGAAACTCCCTTTATATTTAAAGATGGAAAGCCGGCATTTCTTTTCAGTTCGGTAGACGAAAGCACAATAGATCTCCATTTTAAATGGATGAGGGATTATGGAATAGACGGTTGTTATCTGCAACTTTTTTTGAGCAGTGTGGTAAACCCTAATCCTCAACGGGATGAAATATTCGGATTATGCTTGAAAGCTGCAAAGAAGTATGGACGAGCTTTTGCACTTATGTATGATCTTAGTGGCCTCTCTAATGACGATCATATTGCTGCTGTTGCTTCTGATTGGAAAGCAAAAGTGGAAAAGTTCGGTATTACCGATGTTGAGAAGAACCCGTCGTATCTTTATGAAAACGGACGTCCGGTAGTCGCACTGTGGGGTGTTGGTCTTAAGGCCAAAAAGAGCACTCCGGGACAATTTGTGAAGCTGATGGACCGTATCGATGAAGTTTCAGGTTATAAATTCTCATATTTGCTGGGCGTTTCTTATGATTGGCGCAAAGGTGGCGGAGACTGTTATGATGCGGGTAGTTCTAAGTTGAGGGAACTGCACGACTGCATACGTCGTGCCGATATTATTATGCCTTGGGCAGTGGGACGTTACAATCGAGAATTATATGAGAAAAGGAGCGGAGAGACTTTGGCCGGTGATGTTGCATGGTGTGAAAAAAATGATATTCTGTATGTCCCTTGTGTATTTCCCGGTTTTTCGTGGAAAAATATGAAGCAGTGGGACAGGCCTTATGATTTTATTTCTCGTGATCACGGAAACTTCTTTTGGTCTCAGGTTGCCGGAGCACAGGCTGCCGGAGCAAAAGCTCTGTATGTCGCTATGTTTGATGAATTGGATGAGGCCACAGCTATCTTTAAATGTCTGCGACGTGACGATGTGCCTTTGAACGACTATAAAGGTGATGGCGGTACGTTTATAGGAATAGACAATGAGTTGCAGCCCGATCATTATCTTTGGCTGACAGGAGAGGCCGGAAAATGGATACGCGGTGAAAATGGTTATTCGGCGGAACAACCTGTGCGTAAATAAGTAAAGAAGATAGAGCTCAGAAACGTATCTGCATACTTTCTTTAGCGATGATGGTATGTGGAAAAATTTCTCGGGCTTCTTGCAAAAAAATAGAGTCGTCTTGATAACGGGCCGAGAAATGTCCTAATATTAATTTCTTGACTTGTGCTTTTTGTGCAAGGGTGGCGGCTTGTACTGCTGTTGAGTGAAAGGTCTCTTTTGCTCGGGCTTTGTTATCTTCTGCGAATGTCGCTTCATGATATAACAAGTCTACTCCCTCAATCAAGGGAATAAGTTTTTCTTGATAAATAGTATCAGAACAATAGGCGTATCGGGAAACCGGATCAGCAGGTCGGCTTAATCGTTCATTAGGGATAATCAACCCTTCAGACGTAATAAAATCTTCACCTTGTTTTATTTTGGCAAGTTCTCTGATAGGGATATTGTAAAATTGTATCATATCGCGGATTAGATGTCTTTCTTTTTCTTTTTCTTCAAATAAGAATCCGCATGTCGGTATCCGGTGACGTAAAGGTAAGGTGGAAACTTTTAATGCTTTATCTTCGTAGATCATTTCATTTTGATTCGTAGATATGGCATTAAAACGAACGTTAAATGGTAAGTCCCGGCAAAAATAATCCAATTGAGGTCTGAACACGCGTTCTGCATCCGAATGTGCATGAATAATCAGTTCGGATGTGCGTCCCAATATACCTAAGGTGGAGATCAGTCCTATCAATCCGAAGCAGTGGTCTCCATGTAAATGCGAAATGAAAAGATGTTGTAATCTGGTAAATTTTATTTTGTTTCTTCTGTATTGTAATTGAGCTCCCTCTCCGCAGTCTATCATAAAAAGACGTTCTCTGTGATTTAGAATCTGAGAACTTGGGTAGTGGCGAGTTGTAGGCATGGCTGATCCGCATCCTAAAATAGTTAGTTCGAAGTTTTCCATAATATATAATTAGGATTTAATTATTCCAAAAACGTTTCGGAAAGAGTTCGGATGCCGGTTTCCGCCGTTTGTGTAAACAAATATATAAATTCTGGCCGAGAAAATATCGAATTTTATTCAGAGTTTTTGTAAAGACTTGAAAAATTTATTTTTGACAATTAGAGTTATTTGCCTCTGGTTGGTTAATATCGTTTTCAGTCTCTTTCCTGCATTCGATTGTTGCATTGCGATGATACCCATGTCGAGTATAGGATTCTATAAAGATAAGTTCTTTATACCATTCGCCCATTTTGTTTTTTTTAGGCTGTAGTTTAAAGTGGGCTCTTACAAAAATATTATTATCATTAATGATCTTTCTAAACCATTTGGAATCCATAACGATTACCTTTTGTCCGCTTTCATTTCTTACTTTTTCCTTATGTTGTTTATATTCGTTGATAGTATTATTAATGTTATTAATAGTGCCTGTTGGTATGATAATCGTTTCTACTTTTGCATGTTTTTTGAGAGCGAGATATATCATAAGTTTGTTTATTAAAGTTCCATATATTTGTTCTCGTTTTTCTTTATCACCGGAGAAAAGCTGATTATCATCTATTAGGGTTGGACATGTGTAAATTTTCCGACTATTATTTTCTGTGGATTCTGCATAAAAATATATGCATAATTTACTTTGTCCCCTGTCTTCTTTAAATACCCAAATATATAATTTGTTTTCTCCAAAACCGTATATGATAGTTCCGCAATCTTTGGAGAGAAGAATACCACAGGTGTTATCGTTGTAGAATTCCTGAAAAAGCTCATGGTCAATATTGAGAAATGATTTTGCGCTTTTCTCCATCATTTTTTCAAATGAGGGCATTAATAGTTCCGGCAAACCCCAATCTGGATTGTTTTGACGTACCTTTGCGAGGTGATTCATGCCATTGTATAGATATCCGAAATGTATTTTGTTCTCTGTCATTGGTGCACCTATGCTATACTCGTCGATAACATTTTTTTTATCCAATAACCATGATATTATAGCTTGTTTACGAATTACCATAATTTGATATATGTTTTTTATTTATTCTTGTATTCTTTTATATTAAATACAAAGTTAGGAATATAATTTAGGAAAAGAAGAAGTAAGTAATAGTGTGCTTTTATGTGTGTGCTAGAAGTTTGTCGCACGTATATAGGATTTTATCTGAGCAGAGCTAATAAATGCTGATTATTGAATATAAAACAGGCTGCTTGCAATAAGCAGCCTGTTTATTTAGGATATGACTATTCTCGGATTATTTCTTTTCCGATTCCAATTTTTCTTTCAATGCAGCAAGCTCTTCAATATCACCCAAAGTAGTTTTCTCTACATTGCTGTTGATAGCTGCAGTTTCATTTTCTGCTTTGGCTGCTTTCTTAGCAGCTTTCTTGGCTGCAGATTCTTTTTTAGCTTCTGCCTTAGCTTCGTCTTCGAAAATGCGGCTGTGAGACAAAATGATACGTTTAGCATCTTTATTGAATTCGATTACTTTGAAAGGTAATTTTTCTTCCAGTTGAGCTTGAGTACCATCTTCTTTTACCAAATGTTTCGGAGTTGCAAATCCTTCGACACCATAAGGTAATGCGATAACAGCGCCTTTGTCGAGCATTTCGATAATTGTTCCTTCATGAACCGAATCGACAGTAAATACGGTTTCGAATACATCCCAAGGATTTTCTTCGAGTTGTTTGTGACCGAGGCTTAAGCGACGGTTTTCTTTGTCGATTTCCAAAACTTGAACTTCGATTTCTGCACCGATTTGAGTAAATTCTGACGGATGTTTGATTTTCTTAGTCCAAGACAGATCTGAGATATGGATCAGACCGTCAACACCTTCTTCGATTTCAACAAATACACCGAAGTTAGTGAAGTTACGAACTTTAGCCATGTGGCGAGAACCTACGGCATATTTAGCTTCGATATTTTCCCATGGATCTGGTTTCAATTGTTTGATACCTAAAGACATTTTACGTTCTTCACGATCCAAAGTCAAAATAACGGCTTCTACTTCATCTCCTACTTTCATGAAGTCTTGTGCGCTGCGTAAGTGTTGTGACCAAGACATTTCAGAAACATGGATCAAACCTTCGACACCCGGAGCAATTTCGATAAATGCACCATAGTCTGCCATAACCACTACTTTGCCCTTTACTTTGTCTCCAACTTTCAGTTCAGAACTCAAAGCATCCCAAGGATGAGGAGTAAGTTGTTTCAGACCGAGAGCGATGCGTTTCTTTTCATCATCGAAATCAAGGATTACGACATTCAATTTTTGATCGAGTGAAACGACCTCTTCAGGATGGCTGACACGCCCCCAGCTAAGATCTGTGATGTGAATCAAACCGTCTACGCCACCCAAGTCGATGAATACACCGTAAGAAGTGATATTCTTAACAGTTCCTTCAAGTACTTGTCCTTTTTCGAGTTTGGCGATAATATCTTTTTTCTGTTGTTCCAGTTCTGCTTCGATGAGAGCTTTGTGAGAAACAACGACATTTTTGAATTCTTGGTTAATTTTTACCACCTTGAATTCCATAGTTTTACCTACGAATACATCGTAATCTCGAATCGGTTTAACGTCGATTTGAGAACCCGGCAAGAAGGCTTCGATACCGAATACATCAACGATCATACCGCCTTTGGTACGGCATTTGATAAACCCTTTAATGATTTCATCGTTTTCAAGAGCCGAGTTAACACGATCCCAAGAACGGGTAGCACGCGCTTTTTTGTGAGAAAGCACCAATTGGCCTTTTTTATCTTCCTGACTTTCAATATACACTTCGACAGTGTCTCCGACTTTTAAATCAGGGTTGTAACGGAATTCGTTCATCGAAATAACGCCGTCCGATTTGTAACCGATGTTTACGACAACTTCTCTTTTGTTCATAGAGATAACCGTTCCTTCGGTTACTTCTTTGTCTTTTACAGTGTTAAGAGATTGATCATAAGTGTTGATCAATTCTTCACGGCTTTTTTCACCTAACACTTCGCCTTTTTCGTAGGCATCCCAGTCGAAATTTTCAACAGGTGAGTTTTTTAATTCTTGATCCATTTGTTTAAATAATTGATTTTCTTGTTAATAAGTTAGACATTATATGGTCTCAAAATCGGGGCAAAGGTAGTGATTTATTTTGATATACAAAGAGTTCTGAAACCCTTTTTTGATTGTAAATAAAATATTTTCATAAAATTCAAACACTTCTTGATGATATTTTGGGCGGAAAATTTATACAGGATTTTAATTGTGTATTTTTTATCTCTTGTCGAATATATCAATCGAGTTAATGCGGAAATGCTTATTTACTATTCTTTTTTTAATTGGTTGGTAGTATATTCTTTCTTGTTAGTATTATTGGAAATTTGTGTAATAGGTATATTATCATAATGTTTAGATCTCATAATTTGTGTTTTATATATTTATTAACATTTCTGAAGATTGAATGATCGTGTTCTATTTTTAAGATAAAAATTTAATTCTTTAAATAGGAATAGAAAGTATAGTTCTTTGAAATACGTTGTTTTTATCTTTTGAATTTACCGTATAATAGAATAGTGGAATTGCTTATTTAGAATTTATATAAATAGTAAATCTTTTAGGGAAACGTTAACAATGTTTTATATTATAATATTTGTAATCAAAACATCTATATTTGCTTCGATTTTTTAGAAAAATAGGTATTAATCAATAAAAGAAGAGTAATATGAAAGATTTACGACTCACGTTTTTTTTAAGTTTATTATTTTGTTTAGGTAATTTACGACTTTCGGCACAGGAGGCACAATCGCTGCCATTGAATATTACAAGTAATGATCAGCTTTTTTCCCGCTCTGAAAGTGGTACGGCTAAAGCATCTGTCTCGGGAACGAATCAGATTTCTTTTATAAAGGATGGTTCAAAAACGGGAGAGTCTTCGGCTGTTATTTGGATCGGTGATGTTCCCGGACGTTTGAAAATGACTGTGGGTAAAAATGGTTCTGTTTGCACAAGCCATACAAACTCACTGACAGTATATGCCTCGAGCGATAATATTTCTTATCGGCAGTTGGGTAGTTTTAATCATGAAAGCGGTACTGTGGAGTTTGACCAACCATTGAATAAAGATGATCGTTACATACGTTTCTACTATGATGTGACTGCATCGGGTTGGTTTGGATTAAATTACTGTGCTCATGGCTGGATACCGACTATTACGATTACAGAGCCTATATCTTTCCCTTCTTCAGTGGTGACGGATACGATTACTGGAGGTGCATCGTTTACCGGAAAATTTACAGTGAATTACTCCAACCCTTCGGGTGATTTAATATTGATTTCTTCTGATCCGAATATTGTTCTTCAGACCACTCGAATTAATGGAGTTTCTGGGCAAGAAGGTAGTCAAGAAATATCATATATATACAATCCTTCGGTAACTGGAGCGAAACATGCGGATATTACGGTGACAGATGAGGGAAATAATACGTATTCGAAAGTATTGGGATTGGACATTGTCACCGTTCTTCCTGAAGCTCCTTCTGTGGAAGCAGCTGATAATATTGATTTGACTTCGTTTCGAGTAGCATGGCAACCGGTAACAAATGCTTCTTCATATTTGTTGACGGTAACGGATGCCGATGGTGATATAGTAGGGGAGTATAATGATTTTGTTGTTACTGAGGCGACATCGGTCGACATTACAGGGTTAGTACCCGGTACATTATATAAATATTCGGTGAAAACAAAAATTGAAGATTTTGTATCCGAGGCTTCTTTGGTAAAAGAAGTAACGACATTGAAACCTGTGATTGCTCCCCTCGTTATAGAGACTTTTGAATCGGTTGCAGGTATATCGTCATTGCAAACCTTAACAGTTGGTGCGACCGATTTGTATGGTGATATTTCAGTGGTTATATCGGGAGATGACGCTCCATTATTTACTTTGGGAGAGGGAGAAGAAACTATTGGTAAGGATGCTGATTCTAAGCAGTTACATATAACTTATACACCGGTGAAGCCGGGAATTCATACGGCTAAGTTAACTTTAGTGTCGGAGTATGCCGAGCCGGTAACAGTGGTGTTGAACGGTACAGCGACATTGCCTGCCCCTACAGGATTGATTACAACGCAAGTTACACCTGACGGTTTTTTCGCTAATTGGGATGCTGTTATGGGTGCTACTGTGTATGAACTTACTGTTGTGACTGTAGAAGGAAAACCTGTTGACGGATATGTTGCTAAAGAAGTGGATGCTGGTACAGTTTGTCAAATAACCGGTTTGAGTCCTGCTACGGCGTATATTTTTAAGATAGTAGCCAAGTATGGAGAGTTTGTTTCGCCGGAAGCTGTTTCGGAAATGATAACAACATCTGTAGTTCCGGTTATTGAGACGCCTGTTATTCCAAAATTTACAACAGAAGTTTCTGTCGTCGCTGAACAGCAAATAACGATTTCAGCTACAGATCTATATGATGATATTACAGTTTCTATAACGGGTGCGGATGCTGATAAGTTCGATACAGATGTGCTAATTTTGGATAAGTCGGGTCTTATGCAAATTACGATAACTTATGAGTCTGAAGAGGTCGGAGAGCATGAGGCGGTTCTTTCGTTGACTTCGGATTATGCCCAGTCGGTGAATGTAGCATTGAACGGGACATCTTCGCTGGCAAAACCTGTTATTGCTGTCGGTGATGTGTGTGAAGGTAAAATTCCAGTAAGTTGGAATGTCGTTGCCGGAGCTGCTGAGTATCACGTAACTTTATATAAAGGAGATGTTCCGGTGGATGGGTATGATGATATTGTGACGGATGAAACGAATTTTACGTTTATGGACTTGACCGGTTCTACACAATATTTTGTAGTTATAACCGCCACTTCAGGAGATTATTTTACAGCTTCGGAAAAGATTGCTGTAATGACGCTTCCGACCGGATTAAGTACAGCTTCAGCCGAGGTCGTGACCGTATATCCTAATCCGGTTGTTTCAAATATCTGTATTAAGGGTATAGTAGCCAAAGAAGCAAAAATATATTCGGTGAACGGACAACTTCTCATGTCTGTCTTTCCTGTAGATAATAAAATAGATGTTTCGTCTCTTGTTCAAGGTGTATATTCGATTTTAATTAAGTCAGATAGAGATATTGTCCGCTTACAATTTATCAAAAAATGATTTTTAATTGATTTTATATGAGAAATAAAATGGACACCGAAAGTTGGATAAAAAACTTTCGGTATCCATTTCAAAAATAGAAAACATTCTCAAAAAAATCTCGAACTCGAATCCGAGTAAAATTTGGACATTCTCTAATACCAGTGTCGTTTTTTTATGTACCACCACACTCCGATAACGATAATACCCATTAATACCCAGGCCATTAAATATCCATATTGCCATTCCAATTCCGGCATAAACTTGAAGTTCATTCCCCAAACGCCCACGACAAAAGTTAAAGGGATAAATATCGTTGTGACGACAGTCAGCCGTTTCATGATTTCATTCATTTTTAAATCATTGTTCGAGAAATATAGATCCAGTAAAGAAGCTTGAGTTTCTCTACATATTTCGATAGATTGTATAATGAATAACATCCGGTCTTCAAGATCATTAAAATATATCATGTCTTCGTTACCGATGAGTTTGTTCTCATTGTGTATCAGTTTATTAAAATCATCTTTTAAGGGGAGTATAGATTTCTTCAGTTGTAGGTAATCTCTTCGGTTCGCCTGTATTCGGTTACCGAAATCATCACGAGGGTTTCCTGTAATGATTTCGTCTTCCATTGTGCCCAAAACATCCTCGAGGGTTGCAATAATGTCTAAATAATTGCTGAATACATTATTTATCAACAAACAAAATAGATAGTCTGTCGGGCGGTTACGCACACGGGCAGTATTTTGAGTGATGGCTTTTTCTATATTATCGAAGAGAGGAAGATCTGATTCCTGAAAAGAAAATACGTAGTCTTTACCCATAATTATGCAAATATGTTCTTGCTGCAATTCTTTGTTTTCAGAGTAATAAAATGTGTTTAGGATAAGGAATGTTTTATCTTCATAGGTCTCGATCTTCGCGATGTGTTGGCTGGTAAGTATATCTTGTATATCCGTAAAATGTAGCCCTAATGTTTTGCCTATGAGTGCAACAGTATGAGTGTCGGACAATCCGGAAATATGTATCCAATTCTTTTTACCGTTTTGGATGAGAGCCGGTAACTTTTCCGGAGATGTGAAAGAATGTTGGATATAATTATCGGCATCATATTGTGTAAGATAAATGTGCATTTCTCCTTTGCGATCTCCGGTATATATATATTCGTCTGTCAGCAGATTGTTTTTTATGTGCCGGTGTTTTTTCCGAAGGTTTGAGGCTTGTTTGTGCATGATTTCCTTTTTATGAGTCTTGTCTACAAAGTTAATAAACAAAAAGATAAAAAGATAGATGTTTTCGTCACTTTATAATAAGAATATGTTGGATAGCCGATTTTTATTCCCCACTAAAAGCTTTATCGAAAAACAAAAATATAAGGTTAATACCATTTTAAGCGATCATAAGAGTTTCCGCTCTTATCCCATTTTAAATCACTTAATAATGAAGACTTCACGCTGATATGGAAATTATAGGATTTGTAAGGACCCACCGGAATAAAGTTTGCACTCATAGTCCAGCAGTGCATATCACGGGTAATGCCACAGTTCATATATGCTATTTTTTTTGCGTCGAAGTCATAACTTGCCGAGAAATTGAATGACCAATTCTTTGTGGGTTGAATGCGTCCTGAAAAGCTGAGATTTTGTGTGATCTTTCCGTTATATTCCATTTTCTTTTTATTGAAAGTGCCATATCCGTAATTGATCGAATAGTTAACCGATAGGCTCCAGGGAACATTCCATACCATATATCCGTCTTTCATTTCTAATCCGGAGTCTTCTGTTTTTTCTTGACTTTCGTTTTCTCTGTTTTCAGTGTTTTCTGTATTATTATCAATCGGAGTTTCGTTAGTCGAAGTTTCTGTCTCTTTAGTATTGTTTTTCGATTTTTTCTTAAATGTATCGTTACTGAATGTATAAGAGAAAGAAGTTCCTGTACTTGATAGTCTGCCTAATCCTTTTCCAGCTTTCCATCGTGGAATATTTACACGTACAGGATTGCCGTATTCATTCAGTTGATAAGTATAAGTATCAAAAACGGCAGAAGCTTGCAGATTGAAATTTTTAGTTAGTTTGATTAATATCGAAGTATTGATATTACTCCAATTCATAGAGTCGGCAGCCATGTTATAGCTGATCCCTGCGGTGAGATTTTCGATAAGACTGATTTTTCGCACTCCGGTTGTATCCCGATCTGAGTTGACTTTCATTTCCAAATTATTGGAAACATTGAAAGATACTGTACCCTGTTTTCCTTGAGGCGCAGTTCCGAATATACCGTGAGAGAATGGAGAATATTTTACATCTACCCGTTTTCCGTTCTCAATTTTTGAATATGTTTGCCAGAATCCGTATCGGGAACTACCGAAATCAGGTGCGGCACTAAAACTGACACTGGGAGTGAATACGTGCCGGATCATTTGTATTTTTTTCCCTCCGAAAAAGGGTAGAGGTCGGTAGAATCCATATAACTTAGTTTGGGCACTGACGCTGAAACTATAGTTAAAAACGTTATAAAAACCGTATGTAGTGTCTCTTACAACGGCTGCGGACTGGGGATCCCATTGTTGCATGATGCGGTTGGTGTACATTCGGTCGGTGAAGTTGAACGACGGAGATATATTGAGATATTTAAATAAGCTGAATGTTGCCGATACGGGAATCGTGTGTTGCATGCCGTTGCGCCAGTCTTTAATCAAGCTTGACTTGAAAAACAGATTTTGTTTTGTTTCTATAGAGTTTCGGAATAGACCGGTGTAATTTAAACTGATTTTCTCATACCATTTTTCTTTGCCTACCGGATTTTTTCGTTTGAACGGATATACCCGACTCATATTGAGGGTAAAGTCCGGAAATGATACGTTCAAAGTGGAATCTTTACTTCGTTGTGTGATGTTGGCTGTTGCCGATATACTAAAAGGGGTATTCGGAAAATTATAGGTCATGTTCACTGTCGAACTTTTGGTGTTTTCCGTAAAAGAAGTTGCGTTATAATAGCTGTTCAGATTGTTTCGGTCATATCCACTTGTTGTAAAATTGACACTGGCAGAGAAACTCATATTCGGATTTGCTTTTGCATCTTGGGAGTGTGACCATATTAACCGGAAATTTGTCTGTTTTTGATAATCGGGCATTCCTTTGTCTCCGAGTATAGTCACCAGGTATCCCATATTGAAATTTCCAGAAAACTTATATCTTTTCACGTAGTTAGACATGGCATTCAATCCCCACGACCCTTTTGTATAAATTTCGCCTGTGAGAGCTAAATCGATATAATCGTTGATCGCAAAGTAATAACCGCCGTCTCTTAAATAAAATCCGCGAGCCATTTCATCCCCGAATGTCGGCATAATGATTCCTGATGAATATTTTTCTGTGAAAGGGAAAAAGCCGAAAGGAATTGCTAACGGAAGAGGTACTCCTGCCAGAACCAAGTAGGCAGGACCTGTAACGATATTTTTCTTCGGACGCATTTTAGCCTTGGTCAGTTGGAGATAAAAGTGCGGACATTCATGGTCATCGCATGTCGTATATTTCCCGTCTTTCAAATAAAAATCCCCTTCTTTGTTCTTTTTCGTACTACCTCCTGTCAGGTAACCTTCTCCTTGTTGGGTAATGATATTGGTGATATATCCTTTTTGACTTTTAAAATTGTATTTCATTGTAGCAGATTCATATTCTCCGCTTTTATCTTTAAATATGGGATTCCCTACAATTTCGCCGGCGGTATCGGGACGTCCGATCGCGAACACCGTACTACTGTCCATATTCATTCGTATCTCGTCTGCATCGAGTTCTATATCTTGATAAGTAACAACCCCTTGTCCATACATATAAGCTTGATTGTTACTTAAAAATACGATAGAGTCGTTTGCCGTATATTTTACCACATCTTCCAGTGGTGATTTTTTGGGAGGAGGAGCTTGTACCGTATCGGTCATGACAGAGTCGACAAGAATAGAATCGACACTCTTCAATAATGAGTCGGGACGGATAAGGATAGAATCGGGTAAAGCGGGAAATGTATCGGAAATAGATTTTATTTTGTCGCTGTCTGCTGGTGTAACAGTGTCGGCAAAAGCGGGATTCGCTTGCCGTATATGGCTTTTCCTTTTAGGCTGGGCACTGAGATTGACCAGCAGTAAGGAGCAAAACAGGGTAAGGACTATTATATGAATCTTATTTCTCGATGACATTCACAAACCAATAGGTTATTGAGGTGCAAAAATACACAATTTACCCTAACATATCAGGTATTGAAGCCTATTTAATATATTTTAGAGGAGGAAAAGGTGATACCACCTCTCAAAACGGGCGACGGAAGCCTCTCCGTATTTACTCATACTTTTTCGTATTTGTTCTATACTTTTTTCTTTTAAAGGGTTTGATTTGGAGTAGAATTTGTCGGCAAAGCAGATCATTTGCTCTTCTATGCTTATCGGAAGCATATCTCGGTGAGGAATAGGAAGGTTTTGATTAATAATGTCTTCTAAAGAAAGTCCTGCTCCTGTGTGGCGTTCGCTGACTAAAGCATGACGAGGAAAACCTTCTTTTTTCAAGAGCTCGCTGCCTAATGTACCGTGACAGATATACGGTCGTGTGCCGTGGCATTCTATATCGGGGGCATCGGTAAGAAAGATTCCGATATCATGTAACATGGCTGCTTCGGAGATAAATTCTGCGTCTGCGTTCAATTCGGGGTGAGCATTTGCTATTTCGAGAGCCTTTTGTGTAACCAGACGACTGTGATCTACTAAAATATCATATAGTGCGGTTCCTTGTGTATAATATTTATCGATGATTGTAAAAGGATTCATTTCTATTGTATTTTGTGCAATAATACAAAAAAAATTTTAGAGCCAATCTAAATTTTCCAATAAGAAAATATTATCAGGTCATCTTTACGTTTTCTTTCAATCTATTTTTCTGTTTTCACTCGAAAGGAACTCTCGAATCTGGCCTAAGTAAAATTCAGACAGGCTCTTAGAATAAAGGCTTTGTTCTTTTATCCGTATTGAACAGAATTATAAAAATATTGATAGGGCTGAATGTTCGATTATTGGGCATCAAAATATTTTGTGATATTTATGACAGTAGGGAGTTGTTCCTTTGTTTTCATAATAGTCTTGATGATAATTTTCTGCCGGCCAGAATGTGGAGACCGGTAAAAGTCGCGTTGCGACTTTATATCCCATAATTGTGAGCTTATGTATATATTCTTCAGCGATTTCTTTTTGTTTTTGATCGGCATAGAAGATTACCGAAAGATATTGTGTACCTATATCAGGACCTTGACCATCAGTTTGGGTAAAATCGTGAGTCTCGAAAAAGAATTTTACCAGTGATTCATAACTGACAATTTCTGGATCATATTCTATTTCGACAGTTTCAAAATGTCCTGTTTTTTGAGAACAAACTTCTTTGTATGTCGGGTGTTTGGTAGATCCTCCCATAAAACCGACTGTGGTTTCTTTGACACCTTTTAATTTTTGAAAATAGTATTCTGTCCCCCAAAAACATCCCGATGCAAAATAGGCTTTGGATATTTGCTTTGGTTTATCGGGCTTAAATTTTAAAGAAATCGAGTTCACACAATGTCTGGTCTCTTTGGGTGTCAAATGTTCGTTTAAGAATACATGTCCGAGATGACCTTTGCAATTGGCGCAAATAATTTCAGTTCGTTTTCCATCGTTATCAGGTTTCCGGATAACGGCGTTAGGGATTTCGTCATCAAAAGCCGGCCAGCCGCATCCCGAATCGAATTTATCAGAAGATCGGTACAATGGAGCGTCACATTGTTTACATAGGTATATCCCTTTTTTATAGAAGTTGTTATATTCGCCGCTAAAAGGGGCTTCTGTTCCTTTTTTCAGCATGACATATTCTTCTTCTGGAGTGAGTTTATTAAGATTCATATTATTTTGTTTTTTATGCTGTGCCCATATAGTGATAGCTAATGTAATAGCGAGTCCTGTCAGCAGAAATGTTTTCATAATGTCATTTTTAGGAAATAGTTCCTTATTTATAACTCTTTAAGATGTGTTTTTGTTCGATATTTCATTTTATATATAAAAATAAAAACTCGGAACGAACAGCATTAAGGACATTCCGGGTTTTTGTATTATTTAATTAATCTGAATATTATTCGACGATAGTTACCCAACCATATTTGTCCGGTTCATCTCCATATTGTATGGCCCGGAGTTTATTGTATAATTGGGTGCATATTTTACCCGGTTTTCCGTCTTTAGAAATAATATATGACCGATTTTTTTCAGGATCGTCGATACGTTGTATCGGACTGATAACTGCAGCAGTACCGCAAGCTCCCGCTTCTTCGAAAGTATCTAATTCTTCTTCCGGAATTTGACGGCGTTCGACGGTCAAGCCCATTTCTTCTGCCAATGTCATTAGGCTTTTATTGGTAATAGACGGTAGGATAGAAGTAGATAACGGAGTTACGTACGTATTGTTTTTAATCCCGAAAAAATTAGCAGCACCACACTCGTCGATATATTTTTTTTCTTTTGCATCTAAATAAAATTCGCAGGAATATCCCATGTCGTGTGCCATTTTATTGGCCCGTAAACTGGCTGCATAATTTCCTCCGACTTTATAAACTCCTGTACCTAATGGTGCTGAGCGATCATATTGACGGATAATGACGTAAGGATTAGTTGAAAATCCACCTTTAAAGTATGGCCCTACCGGTGTGACAAATACGATGAACATATATTCGCTTGCCGGATGTACACCTACTTGTGCACCTGTTCCGATTAATAATGGTCTGATGTAAAGAGACGCTCCGCTTTCATAAGGCGGAACGAACCGTTCATTCAGTTTTATGACTTTAAGGATAGCGTCACGGAATTTTTCCGTAGATAGTTCAGGCATTAAAATTCCTCTGCAAGTACTTTGCAGCCGTGCCGCATTTTCATCAAGACGAAATACTCGTATTTTCCCGTCTTTTCCGCGAAAAGCTTTTAATCCTTCAAAAGCTTCTTGTCCATAATGCAGGCAAGTGGCTGCCATGTGCATATTGATATATTCGCTGCTACTTATTTCAAGTTCGCCCCAACTTCCGTTCCGGTAATTGTACCGTACATTGTAATCGGTCGGCATGTAACCGAATGATAAATTAGCCCAATCGATAGTTTTCATTTTTATTATTGTTTTTCGATATTTACATGTAAGATTTACAAAGTTACAATTTTTATAAATATTGTAACTGTTTTTTGTCCGAAATATTGAACATTATTCCGGTTTAAAAGAAAAAAAAGAAAATTTATGACAGGTTGTTATTGTTATGAGGTAAGAATGTCCCGCAATTTTTACAATAAGAAGCATCTGCCTCATGTTTATTCTCTCCGCAATTAGGACAAGTAATGTTCTTTTTTCGTAAAGGTTTGATCAGTTCTGAAGAAATAATACCGGTAGGAACGGCCAGTATCGAGTATCCGAGTAACATGACGATGACTGAAATTGTCTGACCTAAGAATGTGATAGGCGTTATATCTCCGTATCCTACGGTCGTGATAGTGACGACTGCCCAATATATGCTTTTGGGAATGTTGGAGAAAGAAGGATTTACACTTCCTTCGACCAAATACATCAAAGCTCCTAATATCGTTACGAGAATCATGATGAAGTAGGTAAATATCATGATCTTTTTTACGCTTCTTCGTAAAGAATCGACCAAATGGTTGCTTTCTTTTAAAAAATGCGTTAGTTTTAGTATTCTGAAGATACGAAGAAGACGTAAGGCACGAATAACGATAAGATAGTGAGTACTACTGTACAGGATACCGATGAAGAACGGTAAAATAGATAAGAGGTCAATGATTCCATAAACTGAAAAAATATATTTTTTTCGATTCGGACTGCAGTAAATACGGGTTGCATATTCGATAGTAAACAGTATGGTTATAATCCACTCGCAGATACGGAATGGGAGTGCGTATCGAGCGTTGAATGCGACTACACTTTCTATTGCTGCCAATATAACGCTGAGAAGGATTACGTTCAGTAAGATGATATCGAATCTCTTTCCTTCTTCCGTATCGGTTTTGAATATGATGGTGTATAGTTTCTTTTTTAATTCTTTACGTTTTTGCAGATCCATGATCATGTCATTCCGATTAAAAGTTTCTTATCTCCTATGTGAATCCTATAAAGATAGTCTTGATGCGGATTGAACAAGTTGCTGCAGTATAACAGATCAAGTGTTGTATAAGTTTTGCTTAATCGTTTTCTTCGTAATCGTCAAAATCAAAATCAAAGTCGAATCCGTCATCAAAAAAATCTCCTTCGGTAAACTTTTTCAGTTCCCTTCCTTCTCGTTTTGTCGGTCTTCCCAGTCCTTTGCTCCGATTTATGAATCCGCTGATACGGTTCATTTCCAGTATATCGTATTGTTCTTGCGGTGTAACGTTTTCAAGGTATTCCGGGACAAGTTTTGCTCCCATCCTCTTTTCGGTCAGAGCCAATACTTTAAAAGAGTAAGTGACAGGAGGTTTCCGTACTTGGATGATTTCACCTGCTTTTATTGTACGGGATGGTTTTACCGAGACGTTTCCGATAGAGACTCGCCCTTTCTTACAAGCTTCGGTTGCAATTGTACGTGTTTTGAAAATGCGTGTAGCCCACATCCATTTGTCTATTCGAACTTCATTTTCTTTTTCCATGACAATTTTACTTATTGTTGAATTGTGTCATGGTCAGTTGTATGCCTGCCAGACAGAAACTTTTTATGATCTCTCCTGCACGTTCGAGACGGGCGGGTAATTCTTTTTCTTGTTCTTCGGGGAAGCTTCCTAATACGTAGTTGACTTGTTGTCCTTTAGAAAAATCATTCCCGATTCCAAATCGAAGTCGGGCGTAATTGTCACTCCCTAATATTTGCTGAATATGTTTCAGACCGTTATGACCGGCATCGCTACCTCGGGGCTTTAAACGCAGACTACCGAAGGGTAATGCTAAATCATCCACTATTACCAATAAATTTTCTACCGGAATGTTTTCTTTTTGCAGCCAATAACGTACGGCATTTCCGCTCAAATTCATATACGTAGACGGCTTTAACAAGATTAATGTGCGTCCTTTGATTTTTAATTCGCAGATTTCGCCATACCTTTTGTCTGTAAAAACGAGATTGGACGCTTTAGCTAAAGCGTCCAATACTCTGAATCCTATGTTGTGACGGGTATTTTCATATTCTGGTCCGATATTACCCAATCCCACAATCAAATATTTCATTTAAGCAATATTATTATTTACCGCTTTTTGCTTGCAAACCGCGAGCTGCTCTTGTTAGTTTAACAGCACAAACAACTGCATTTTTAGCATTCATCAATTCAAGACCTTCGAAGTGAAGTTCTCCTACCTGTATAGTTTTGCCTAAACCTAAATTATCGATGTTGATAACCAACTTTTCAGGAATCTGAGAATAGATAGCTTTTACTTTCAATTTTCTCATTTCGAGGCTCAATTTACCACCGGCTTTAACACCTTCTGAATGTCCTTCAAGAGCCACGGGAACTTCCATAATAATGGGTTTTTGTTCGTTAACTTCAAGAAAATCCATGTGAAGGATTGCGTCGGTTACCGGATGGAATTGAATATCTTTTATAACGGCTTTGGTTTTTTTGTCACCGATAGTCAGATCGATAGCGAAAATTTCGGGAGTATAAACTAATTTTCGTACAGATTCTGTAGATACAGTGAAATCCGTTACGATCAAAGCTTGATTGTTTGCAATTTCTACTACTTTTTCACCAGCTTTAAGAGCATTATCATAAGGCAGGGTTACAAGTTGTCCGCCGTTTAAAACAGCAGGGATAAGATTTTGTTTACGTAAAGCTTTTACAGCTTTCTTTCCCAAATCGGTTCTGGGAGTTCCTTCTAATTGAAATGTTTTCATTGTTTTAATTTTTTTGTGTTACTCAAAATTAAGATAATCAGCTTCTTAATTTCCCATCGCACGGAATACTCAAAAAGCGCGACAAAGGTAAGACTTATTTTTGTGTTATCCAAAAAGTTTGTATTGAAATAATGTGTCTTGTTTAATACACTTTGTTTATCTGTTTTTTTGTTCCAAAAAATAAAGTTTGGTCGTAAGGTTTAGAGATTTTGATAAAATCTTTTGGTAAAAATCCGTTATATTTGCAATTCATCTTAAACTTAACTTAAAACATGAAAGGGAAAATTTTAGTTACAGGTGGTGCCGGGTATATCGGTTCGCATACTACGGTAGAATTGCAGAATGCCGGTTATGAAGTGGTTATCGTAGATAATCTTTCTAATTCAAGTGAAAGCGTAATCGACGGTATTGAGAAAATTTCGGGTGTGCGTCCTGTTTTCATGAAATTGGATTGCAATGATAAGGCCGGCATGGAAAAGCTTTTCGAGGAGCAGAAGAATATAAAAGGTATTATTCATTTTGCAGCCAGTAAGGCTGTCGGTGAATCGGTACAGAAACCGTTGTTGTATTATCGTAATAATATCGATTCTTTGCTTACGCTCATGGAGCTGATGCCTCGATATGGAGTTGATGCTTTGGTTTTTTCCTCTTCATGTACCGTGTACGGTCAGCCGGATGTGCTTCCGGTTGATGAAAATGCACCTATAAAACCGGCAATGTCTCCTTATGGGAATACAAAACAAATAAATGAAGAAATAATTCGTGATACGATTTATTCGGGTGTCCCTTATAAAGCCATTATATTGCGTTATTTTAATCCGATAGGAGCTCATCCTACTGCAGAGATTGGCGAATTGCCGAATGGAGTGCCCCAGAATCTTATTCCTTTTGTTACCCAGACAGCTATGGGGATTCGAGAACAATTGAGTGTGTTCGGTGATGATTACAATACACCTGACGGTTCTTGTATTCGTGATTATATAAATGTTGTCGATTTGGCGAAAGCGCATGTCGTAGCTGTGGATCGTATGCTTACCGGAAAATCTCTTGAGAATGTAGAAACATTCAATTTGGGTACAGGTCGGGGACTTTCTGTATTGGAGCTGATAAAGACTTTCGAGAAGGTGACAGGGCAAAAGTTGAATTATAAGATTGTCGGTCGTCGAGAAGGTGATATTGAACAAGTGTGGGCTAATCCTGAAAAGGCGAATAACGTGCTGGGATGGAAAGCGGAAGAGTCTATCGAGGATACGTTAGCTTCTGCGTGGAAATGGCAATTGCGTTTGCGTGAAAAAGGAATTATGTAAAAATAAGGTTTTGATAGAAACCGGGAATTATATATAAAAATGTGACGGATCTTTAAAGAAAGACTTCCGTCACATTTCGCATTTGTTTAACCGATCTTATTATTCTTTTATCAGTCGGATTGCCTTTCGGTCTGTGTTGCTAGTAAGTGAACAAATATATATGCCGTTATTCAACCCTTCCAGATTAATTTGTTGTTGATGTTGTCCGGCTGGTAGAGAATCTTTTCTGTAGCTATTGAGTTTTTTCCCGTCAATAGAAAAAATATCGATAAGAACATCTGAACATTCGGTTGTAACATAATTGAGTGTGGTTGTACCTGAAGTTTTCGAGGGATAGCAGAATATGTTATTCTCGATGATAGAAGTCGTTATTCCGTCGGTACTTTCTTCTGTAACCACTCCGCTTATCGTAACTCCGTATAGACAGATAGATTTACTGTCTCCTCCATTGTTCAACCAAGGGTAGATTCTGATATATAAAGATTCTTCACTTTTTACTTCAATAATGTTTTTGTGAGAGATCGGATACATAGTATTGCTTGTATTATTTTGTCTGTCTGCAATCATCACGGCATCATCGCCGAAAAGTTCGTTTTTACAATAATATACTTTGAATCGTATCCCATTGCTCCCAGATCCTCCTACATATAATCCGATAGAATCGACATTAAAAACACTTCCTTTAGTCGCTTTAACTCCGAATTGAATGTAGCGGTCATGTACGATGTCTATTTCTCCAGCAGGCCACGTTCTTCCTTCGATAATATTACGTTGAGTTTTTGTTTCTCCATCGATGCGATTATCTTCCCATATTGTCGTGCTTCCCGGTTTTGCATACCTATCGGTAAACATGTTTTTTAATGTTTCAGGTAATACTGTAATAGGTCCTTCGGATATACTGTTTTCGTTTTTTGATAATTCCCAAAATGCTTTTGCTTTGATACCTCCTTCGAAAGAGACACATTCACCTTTTAAGGCGATGAATTTCGTGTTCTTTCCGTTACTTACTGTAATATTTCCTGTTGAGATACCTGTATCTTCAGGTGCATATTTTACAAAAAATGGAGTAATGCTGAGGTTGCCATTTTCATAGGGTATGGTTATCTGCTGAGTATAGTTGCCGTCTTGCTCTTTTGATATACTGAATTCTGAGGGAACGGTTATTGTTACATTCCCGTTTACCGGATCTAAATCGATTCCACTTACCGAAAAGGAATGAATATTGACGGTGTTAGCATAGCATTTTCCAAAATTATATTCAGGACTACTTAATATTAATTCGGGATCTGCATTCAGATATTCTGTCAGAATATTTTGTTTTATTAATTCTTGTACTGCTAAACGAGCATATAAAGTAGCTCCGTATTCTCCTAAATGTGTACCGTCTCCTACGTTGTAAATGAGTTCTGTCGATTTAGTTTTTCCGTATTCTTCACAAACTTTTTTGGTAAGAGCTGTATGATCGACCAAAAGACAATTCGTGTTTTCTGCAACCTTTTTCATGGCTGCGACATAGTCGAGTTCTTTTCCGTCCGAACCCATACCGAGATTATGGGCTCCTCGTGCTGTGATTGTTTTTCCGTCACTTTCAAAATAGTTGCGTACAATAGGGGTGAATAATATCGGAATAGCATTTAGCTCTCTTACCTCCGTTACATATTTAGTCAGATATTCCGTGTAACTTTTCCATGGATTGGTTCCTATTTCACCTTCTTCTCCTCCATCTTTTTCATCGTTATGTCCGAATTGAATAATAACATAATCTCCTTCTTTGATCTGAGGTTTCACGGTTGCCCAAAAACGATAATTATTGTTGTCGTCTTTGGCTTCATAAAAAGATTTGGAACTAGTTCCGCTTTTAGATCTGTTATTTACTGTTGCACCGTTTGTTACAAACTGCTGTAACATTTGTGCCCATCCTCTTTGTCCGTTCGGATTACTTTCCGTATCCTCTGGTTTGCTCTCCATCGTAGAATCTCCGATGGTATGAATTGTAATTTCTTTAGGGAATGCAGACATGCAACAAAATAATAAACTTAATAGTAGATAAGTTGAGTTTTTCATAAATGTTAGAATTATAATTATATGCAAAAATAAGTTTCGTCTCTTTATTGAAATGTGGAATATTTGACGCTTTTGGTAGATATTACCGATAGTTATAATAATATATGGCTTAGTTTGTGATCTATTTGAATTTAAATTTTACATGGATGTTTTTTTTGAGGACTGTTTTCAAAAGTGTTTTACTGTTCCTTTATACGATGTGCAGAAACGTGAAAACAAGACCGAAAAGAGCCTTAACAGATCGTACATATTTATCGAGAAATTTAAACGGGTTTTAGATGAACACTGAATTTATTTTGTAAATAATTGTTATTCTCTAATCTTTTTATTAAATTTGAAAATCAAGAGTTTGTTTAAATTTTGTTCAGATCTTTTTGGAAGATGTTTTTCTATTCTTAGTTAAGGGGGGCTGTGTGATATATTAAAGCGGGAGAATAGTCCGAAAAGAAATTCACAAAGTCTATATATAATGATGAAAAAATAAACAGGCTCTAAGTAGATTGAATTAAGGAAAGGAGGGTATTATGTCCATATTACTGAAAAATCTGTTTTGGGTGTGTTTTTTTCTTTTTGTTCCGCTATCTTTATTTCCTTTTCCGGAATTAGAATTGGTAGAATATCGGTCTGGCATAATCAAAGGTGAAGATGTTATTGTCCTTCCTCAGTTTCCGGGAGGAGAGGAAGCTATGAAAAAATATTTGGTTATCGATGTATTGATGCCTGAAGGAAATACACCTGAATGGCTGGTCGACCGTATTCTTTATTCGATAGTGGTGACTGCTTCCGGAGAAATTTCCGATGTAAAATTGAAAACCCCGATATCTAAGTTGAAAGGACATATTTCTAAGGAAATTTTGGATAAAGCATATTGGTTGGTTAAAAACATGCCAAAATGGATTCCCGGTACACGCAATGGACTTCCGGAAGATATGGATTATATAGTTTGTGTAAAAATAAACCCGGTTTATCAAAAAGATAAAAAATAAGGATGTGAGTTTCATTTACTGAGATTCTGTCTGAATTTATGAGGACGGTAGCAAGTTGTCTGACGAGTAAAAACGCAAAGATGACCTGATTGTGTTTTTTTATTGGAAAATTTAGATAGGCTCTAAGTTGTATATAAAGGATAAATTTCGTATCGATTATTTTTTCTGAAAATAATTTTAGAATTATTCTAATATTAGAAATATTCTAATTATATTTGTACCGCAGTTTAAAAACAAGTATTGTTGATGAGGGTAAATGAAATCATAGAATTATTTCAATCAAAAGGGGTAAAGGCGACACCTCAGCGTATATCTGTGTATGAAGCTTTGTTATCTCTTAAGCATCCTTCTGCAGAAGCAGTGCTTGAGAGGGTAAGAAGTATCTTACCGACTGTAACTGTCGCTACGGTTTATAATACGTTAGATTGTTTTGCAAAAGCTGGAGTGATAGAAAGAGTATTGACTGTTGATAATAAAATGTATTTCGATACGAATCTAAGCCGGCATTATCATTTATATAGTGAAGAAACTCATGAGATACAGGATTTTTATGATAATGAGTTGTCCGAATTGATTCGGACATTTATCCAAAATAGAAAAATTCCCGGATTTGAGTTGAAGGATGTGAAAGTACAATTGATAGGAAATATAGAGAATTACTAATTAAATTAAAAACAAGATTATGGAAAAGAGTATTAAGGGAACAAAAACAGAACAGAATTTGTTAAAGTCATTTGCAGGAGAATCTCAGGCAAGAAGCCGATATACGTTCTTTGCAAGTGTGGCAAAAAAAGAAGGTTATGAACAAATTGCCGGAGTATTTATGGAAACGGCAGAACAGGAAAAGGAGCATGCAAAAAAATTCTTCAAATATCTTGAAGGGGGTATGGTCGAGATTACTGCATCTTATCCGGCCGGTGTTATTTCTACTACGGTTGAAAATCTGAAGGCAGCAGCTGACGGAGAAAATGAAGAATGGGCAGATTTATATCCTGAGTTCGCTCGAATTGCTGAAGAAGAAGGCTTTCCTGCTATTGCGGTAACATTTAAGATGGTTGCTAAAGTAGAAGCCGAACATGAAGCTCGTTATCGTAAATTGTTGGCAAGAGTAGAAGCCGGAAAATTCTTTGAAGAAGATGAAGAAATAGAATGGCAATGCCGCAATTGCGGATATGTACATAAAGGCAAGAAAGCTCCGGAAAAATGTCCGGCATGTGCTCATCCGCAAGCTTATTTCGAGCGGAAAAAGAATAATTATTAATTATATAGAGTATGAAAGAAAAGGAAAAGATTCAATTAACTACTCAAGCAGGTGTCCCTGTTGCGGATAATCAGAATATTCTAACTGCTGGAGAGAGAGGTCCTGCTTTGTTGCAAAATGTCTGGTATATGGAGAAGTTGGGGCATTTTAACCGAGAACGTATTCCAGAACGGGTGGTACACGCAAAAGGCTCAGGAGCATATGGAAATTTAACCGTTACCGAGGATATAACCCGATATACGAAAGCAGCTCTATTTTCTGAGGTAGGTAAAAAAACAGATCTTTTCCTTCGCTTTTCTACTGTTGCCGGAGAACGAGGTGCGGCAGATACCGAACGGGATGTACGTGGATTTGCTGTTAAGTTTTATACGGAGGAAGGAAATTGGGATTTAGTAGGAAACAATACTCCAGTATTTTTTATCAGAGACCCGTTAAAATTTCCTGATTTTATTCATACACAGAAGAGAGATCCGAAAACTAATCTGCGTAGCAATACTGCCATGTGGGATTTTTGGAGTCTTTCTCCTGAAACTCTGCATCAGGTGATGATTTTGATGAGCGATCGGGGTATTCCTCAAGATTATCGTCACATGCATGGTTTCGGAAGCCATACTTATAGTTTTATTAATGCTGAAGGAGAGCGTTTTTGGGTGAAATTCCATTTTAAAAGTTTACAAGGCATTGCTAATTTCACCGATTCGGAGGCTGCGTCTATTGTTGCAAAGGATCGTGAATACTCACAGCGAGACCTATTTGAAAATATTGCGAAAGGAAATTTCCCCAAATGGCGTTTCTGCATTCAGATAATGACAGAAGATGAGGCTCGTAACCGAAAAGAAAATCCGTTTGATTTGACGAAAGTGTGGAGTCAAAAAGAGTATCCTTTGATCGATGTTGGAATTCTTGAGTTGAACCGGAATCCGGAAAACTATTTTGCAGAAGTTGAGCAAGCTGCATTCAATCCGGCAAGTGTCGTTCCGGGAATTTCGTTTTCTCCGGATAAGATGTTGCAAGGACGTTTGTTCGCTTATGCTGATGCGGCACGTTATCGTTTAGGAGTGAATTCGGATACGATACCGGTAAATAAGCCTATATGTCCTGTTCATAATTATCATCGTGACGGTTATATGCGAGTTGATGGAAATAATGGCGCTCAGGTTAATTATGAACCGAATAGTTTCGGAGGACCGACGGATGACGGGAAATTCAATGAACCTCCTTTGACTTTAGATGGAGATGCTTGGAATTATGATAACCGGAAGGATAAGGATTATTATTCTCAGCCCGGAGCATTATATAGGCTTGTGCCTGACGATGAAAAGTTGCGGATTCATTCTAATGTAGCGGCGGCTATGCAGGGAGTTCCTGAAGAGATACAGATACGGGCTGTAGCCCGTTTTTATCAAGCTGATGAAAATTGCGGCAAAGGTATAGCCGAACAGCTCGCTATTTGCCTTGATTCGGTTTTGGATGAAGTTAAACGGCAAAAAGAGTTAGGTTATTAATGATATAATTAAGAGTGTTTGCGATTAAGTCCGGACACTCTTTTTTCAATATTTTTTGAAATGGAGTTTTTAGAAGAGTATCATTTATTGGGATTGGTTATCGGGGTTTCTACATTTTTAATTATAGGTTTGTTTCATCCTATAGTAGTGAAAGTTGAATATTATTGGGGAACTCGTTATTGGTGGGTGTTTTTACTGTTGGGTATTTTAGGTGTGGCAGGTTCTTTGATAACAGATAATGTATTGTTCGCTGCTTTGCTCGGAGTTTTTTCTTTTTCATCGTTTTGGACTATAAAAGAAATATTTGAACAGGAAGAACGGGTACGGAAAGGATGGTTTCCTAAGAATCCGAATAGAGTGTATTCTTGGGATAATGAATCAAATAAAACGGAGTAATTGCCTTTTTATTATATTCCAAATATTCCTAAACCGATTATTTTTTTATAATTAACATCAGAAATTTTTTCAAGATGGCAAAAAAGATGTATCTTTAGGCACTAATTAAGGAATCTGTTCAAGGAGAGGAAAATATGAAAACTATAAAACTACTCATTTTTACGTTGTTGGTATCTTGGGCTGTAGTTCAGGTATCTGCTCGTCAGGAGTCTGTTTATGGGCAAGATTTTTTCCGGACGGCAGATAATTATATGCCTATGTCTGCTGAAGTCAACATGGTACAAAATGATTTACCCGAAGATTCTGTTCAAATATATGCCAGTAATGGTTCTATTTATGTTCGCTCTTCCAAAAAAGTCAAAGTCAAAGTTTATACTATTGTAGGTAGTCTGGTAATGGATACGTATGCTGGTCCTGGATTGTCTGAACTTCAGCCTAAATCAAGAGGACTTTATTTGGTAAGTGCCGGGGGGGTTACTCAAAGAGTGACAGTCTGATTTTAACTTCTGTTTTTTTAGTATTTATTGCTTGCTTCTTAATAAATAAAAGTAGAGTTTTGCAAATTTAAAAAGGAGGATCTCTATTTTAGAGAAGGGAGTAATAACTTTCTATGAAGATAAATATTGATTTTAGGAAAACTATAATTTGTTGAGGACGAAAGAACTGTGAATTATTTTTAGAGGCTGTCTAAATTTTATTCGAGTTAAATTTGGAAGTTTCTTTCGAGGATGCTTTTCTGATTTTATAAGGATAATAGCGGACTATCTGACAAGTGAAAACGGAAAAAAGATCGGAAGAAAACATAAGCGTGACCTAATAATATTTTTTGCATCGGAAAATTTGAACAAATTCAGAAGTCTCTCTTTTGTCAAATCGACAATAGAGAGACTTCTGAATTTGCTTATTTTACAGGAATTTTATCTATACGTCTTTGATGTCTTCCTCCTTCAAATTCTGTATTTAAGAATGTTTCAGCGATTTTTTCGGCTTCTTCGTTTTTTATAAATCTACCCGGCATTACGCAAATATTTGCATCATTATGAAGGCGGGCAAGCTTTCCTATCTCTTCATTCCAGCAAAGGGCAGCTCTGATTTTTTGGTGTTTATTTAATGTCATGTTAATGCCGTTTCCGCTTCCGCAGAATGCAAATCCCGGGTAACACTCTCCTGATTCTATTGCATTAGCAAGAGGATGAGCAAAATCTGGATAATCGACACTTTCACAAGAAAATGTACCGAAATCTTTAATTTCGATTCCTTTTTCGATTAAAAATTGTTTGATAAATTGTTTCATTTCAAAACCAGCATGATCACTTGCAAGACCTACCGGAATATTTTTTTTGAGGATGCTCATAACGTATAATAAGTATATATTTTCTGTTACAAATGTAAACAAAAAAATGAGTTTTATGTTGGCTTGAAATGGAAATATTTATAGAGGTTACAAGCTCTTTTCCCGATTTTTTATTAGTTTAAATCGGTATCGGATACAAGAAGGTATTTCGTGACTATAATGCGTTACATACACTAAGGTTTTCCCCGGTCGTTCACAAAAATTTTCTATAATTTTTCTGACACGGCATTTATTACTGATGTCCAGACCATGTAGAGGCTCATCTAAAATTAATAGATCCGGGTCTTTTACGAAAGCTCGGGCTAACAATATCAATCGTTGTTCTCCCGAAGATAAAGTAAGAAAAGGTCTGTTATATAAAGCTTCGATTCCAAAAGTGTGCATCCAGGCCAGTGCAATATTTTCTTGTTCTGGGGAACATTTTCGGTATAGTCCGATAGAATCGAAAAACCCAGAACCTACGATTTGTATAGCAGGAACATTCTCTGTATAGTATAAATGCATTTCTGGCGATACATATCCGATTCTGTTTTTTATTTCCCAGATGCTTTCTCCAGAGCCTCGTTTCCGATCGAACAAAAAAAGCGTATTTGCATAAGATTGAGGATTATCTGCATAAATAAGACTCAAGAGTGTAGATTTTCCTGCCCCGTTTTCTCCCAGTAGCACCCATTTTTCTCCGTTTTTTACTTCCCAGTCTAATCCCTTAAGTATCGGGTGTGATCCGTAAGAGATATTGATTTTCTCCATTCGAAATGTTACATTGTGCTCTGACTTTTTACGAGTAGGATCAGGAAGTCGTATTTGGTTGTGAACTTCAGGAAAGAGGTAATTCCTTAAATCTTTATTTTGTAAAAAATCATTACGGGACATAGGATCATAGCAGATCTGATTTCGGACAGGAAGAATATGAGTGATCATTTCTGGAATATCATCCGGATTGGATAGAAGCAGAATGACTTGAAGTTCTTTCATTTCGGACATTTGTGCTAACATTTCTGTTAACAGAATTCTAGAAGCTGCATCTAATCCGATGAAAGGATTGTCAAGAATCAGTATTTGTGGATGAGTAAGCAATGTTCTTATGATTAGAAATTTACGTAATTCTCCACTTGATAGATAGATAACTTTCTTATCCAACATTTCTTCTATTCGGAATTGAATAAATAATTCCCGGATAGATCTCTCATCATAGTTGTTTGATAATAGTTCTCTTATTGTCTGAATTCCTTCACTCTCGGAGGAATGCCACCGTTGTTGATAGAAAGTTGTACGACTGTCTGTAATAGAATGAATGTCTTTGAAAGTTATAGTTTTTATTACATCGGATGTTTTGCCGGGATAACTGTTGATAATTTCTCCCTCTTTCAGGGAATATTTCCCTTGTAAAAGTCCGGCTATTATACTTTTTCCTGCACCGTTAGGACCTATAATCGCCCATTGTTCGTTTGGTTTTATACACCAGTTTAGCGCTTTTTTAAATCGTATTTCTGGTAAACGGGGGATAGGGTTGTTAAAAACAATGCTTGTTTCTTTCATTTAAAATTCTGGTTATATTATAATACAAAGGTACGGAAAAACAGTATGTTTCTACAAATGAGAATTGAAGATAATTATTTAAATCGGCTCTTAGAATCTATGATGTTATTAAGTTTCTGTACTTTAAAAAAGCATAATGTAAGATTATAATTTTAAGAAAACTATCGTGTGTTAAAACGTTTTGTTATAAATTTGTTCCGTTTATGACTTATGAATTGGATATATTTCGGTTTACCGTCAAACACATTGAGACTTTGCTTGTTATTAAGAATAGGTATTTATCGAATGTATGAAAGAGGTTCGGATGTTTATATGTATTATTCTGATATGGTCAGAAGGGGTTATTGCTTTGGCATCTGCTTGTCCGGCTTTCGGATCGTTTTTTGGATCAGCTATTGATTCTGTGGAACAAACATCTGTTGCTATTGCAGAACCTTTCAATAAGGATACTGTTATTGGTACTTCCTTGTCATTGAATTTAGATACGACTGAGGTTAAAAAGAAACCTTCTTTCTTTCGTCGTTTTTTGAATTATTTTAATGATGCCAATAAACCGAAGCCCCGTAAAAAATTTGATTTCAGTATAATTGGAGGGCCTCATTATTCAAGTGATACCAAACTCGGACTCGGATTGGTTGCTGCCGGACTTTATCAAGGAAAAGATACTTTGATGCAGCCCTCGATGGTATCTTTGTATGGTGATGTATCTACGACCGGATTTTATCTTTTAGGAGTAAAAGGAACCCATTTTTTCCCAGAAGATAAGTACCGTTTGTTATATAATTTGTATTTCTTCTCTTTCCCCGGATATTTTTGGGGGACGGGATATGAAGCCGGAAGTAATGATGACAATAAAGGAAACTATAAGCGTATTCAGAATCAGGTCAAAATAGATTTTCTTTTTCGTTTGGCCAATAACCTTTATGCAGGACCTTTGGCAAGTTTCGATTATGTTGCAGGGTCGAATTTTGAAAAGCCTGAAACATTGAACGGAGCTGCTAAATCGACACTATCGGTTGGGATAGGAGGTTCGATTTCCTACGATACAAGAGATTTTCAGACTAATTCGTATAAAGGAGTCTATTTGAAGTTGGAACAAAGCTTATCTCCCTGTTTCCTTGGAAATAAAGATGTTTTCTATACGACCGATGTATTGGCTGATATTTATCAGAAAGTATGGAAAGGTGGAATTTTAGCAATTGATATTCATGCTAAATTCACATTCGGAGATACGCCTTGGACCATGATGCCTAAATTGGGAGGAACATTACGGATGAGGGGATATTATGAAGGACAATATCGGGATAGAAATGTAGGGGAAGTTCAAGTAGAACTCAGACAACACGTCTGGAAACGTAATGGAGTTGTCTTTTGGGTCGGAGCGGGAAACGTATTTCATGATTTCAGATCGTTTAAATGGTCTCATACATTACCCAATTATGGTCTTGGATACCGTTGGGAATTTAAAAAACGGGTTAATGTCCGTTTAGATTATGGCTTCGGAAAAGGACAGTCAGGTTTTTTGTTTAATATAAATGAAGCATTTTAAGAAAAAAATATCGGAATGGTTAAGTAAGCAGCAAAATTTATATATACTGTTTACTATTATATTAATGATACCGACTTGTCTTCTTTTATATACTGAGGAAATGAGTATGGCGATGCGAGTAGCATATTTTTTTCTGCCATTGTCGGTCTATATGGGATTACTTGCTACGAGACAGAAGCCGGGAATTATGTTGCTATGGCTTTCTTTACTTTTGTTACTCGGGGCTTTTCAGGAAGTATTGCTTTATTTGTTCGGAAACTCTATCATTGCTTCCGATATGTTTTTGAATTTGTTTACGACCAGTACTGGAGAAGCTTTCGAATTATTAGGTAATCTTATACCGGCGTTGATATTGGTCTTTTTTGTATTTTTCAGTGCAGTTTATTTGGCGTTTCATTCCATTCGTATAGAGGACCGTTTGCATGTGAGTGTCCGGAAAAAATTGATTATTATAGCAGCTTGCAGTTTATTGATCGGTTCTATAGGAGGTGTGACGGCAAAGGTCCAAGAACCGAACGAAAAGGTATTATTAAATATATATCCGGTTAATGTGTTCTATAATATGAAATTTGCCAGGGAAAGTTGGCATAAAAGTAAAAATTATAGAAAAACTTCAGAGGCATTTTCATTTCAGGCTAAATCTCGGCATCCGTCGAGCGATAAAGAAATTTATGTTTTGGTAATCGGGGAAACTTCACGTTCGGAGAATTGGAGTTTATACGGATATGAGAGAGAAACCAATCCTCGGTTGTCAAAAGAAAAATCATTGGTATGTTTTACCGATGTCGTTACGCAATGTAATGCGACTCATAAAAGTGTTCCCTTGATTTTGTCTGCGGCATCGGCCGATAATTTTGAAATAATATATAAGCAGAAAAGCATTATTACGGCTTTTAAGGAAGCCGGTTTCAAAACGGCATTTTTGTCAAATCAAGTGCCGAATAATACTTTCACCGATTTTTTTTCAAGAGAAGCCGATGTCGTAAAATTTTTGAGAGGTGATCCTTTAGCTATCAGCAATAACCCTTTGGATCATGATTTGTTACCTTTGTTAGATAATTTTATAGCGAAAGGTGGCAATAAGCAGTTTATCGTATTGCATACTTATGGGTCACATTTTAATTATTGTGACCGTTATTCTGACAAATTCAAAGTATTTATCCCTGACAACAGCGTAAATCTTGAATATCGGCATCGTGACTTGTTGGTTAATTCTTATGATAATTCGATTTTGAGTACTGATGATTTTTTAGCATCTGTTATCGATAAGTTGAGAAATACCGGAGCTGTGACATGTATGTTTTATCTTCCCGATCATGGTGAAGATATTATGGATGATGATCGGCATCGTTTTCTTCATGCGTCTCCGTGTCCTACATATTATCAATTGCATATTCCTTTTTTAATTTGGTTCTCGGATGAATATAACGCTCGTTACCCCGAAGCGATAAAAAATGCTGTTGTGCATCATTCGTCTCCTATAACTACAAGAGCTGCGTTTCATACAATGCTCGATTTAGGAGGCGTTGCTACAGCTCATTTCAATTCGGTATTTTCGGTTGTGAATGCAGGCTTCTCTCCTCGTAAAAGAAGTTATTTGAATGATCATAATCTTCCTGAATCGCTTGATAATTGCGGACTTAAAGAAGAAGATAAAGCTATGTTTAGAAAAAAAGGAATGGTATTTCCTTAGTCTTGTTAAATAAAGTGCTGTTTAACAATGAGGATATTTACTGTTTTGTTTCTTAAAAAAATGCGATTAAGTATAGGAATAGTTGCCTTTTCAAAATTTTTAGCTTAAATTTGAATCATTGAAAAACAAAAGAAATTGTAGAGGATGGCTTACTCTTGTTGGAAAATCAATACGTTGACCATTTTATTCGTCATGTTGTTTTCTCTTTTTGTCATACCAGTTTATGCTCAATCGCAGAAAGAGGTATCAGGTATATCAAAAGGCAAGTTGACGCAAACTTGGCTTTCAAAGGATATGCAAGGGTTGTTGCCTTCACTTTCTGTGGATTCGGGGCAATCGGTCGTGGATCATTTACTTGAGTATGCTTTCCAATTTAAGGGACGTCCTTATTGCAGAGGAAGCAAAGGTCCATCGAGTTTTGATTGTTCAGGTTTTACGTATTATGTGTTTAAAAAAATCGCATTAAAATTGAATGCATCTTCGGCTGCTCAATATTTGCAAGGAATATCTGTTGATAAGGAGGATATCCGGCGAGGAGATCTTGTGTTTTTCAAAGGACGCAATAGTTCTTCTTCACGAGTAGGACATGTAGGCTTGGTATCAGAGGTTTTGCCTGGAGGAAAGTTTAAATTTATACATGCTTCTTGTTCAAAAGGAATTTGTGAAGAATCGAGTGATGCCCTTTATTATGCCAAACGTTATGTAGGAGCGAGGAGAGTGATTGAAAGAGACCATTCTTCGGTTTTATTACAAGAATAGACTAACGACTATATATATGAAGATAGAAGCAGGACAGACCTTGTTTGAAAGGTTTGTCCTGTTTGGTTTAAAAATAGTTTGTTCTTATTTCAGGCCATTATCTAAAAAACTATAAACAATTATTTCATTTTCAAATTAATTATATACATTTGTAATCGATATATTGATGTTTATATCATTGATTTTGTGTCGAATCAATACAATTTTTATAGCTGTTTATTCGGTAAAAACAGATAAACTTCCTTTAATTTTAAGAGGTATCGGAAGCCCGTAAAAATGATCATGTCGTTTTCAGAATTAGAAATAGAGTGATAATTAAATAATATATATGTATGAAAAGAACCTTTGTCGGATTATTGTTAGCTGTGTATATAGGAGGTCTGATGCAACCGATAAAAGCTCAAACAAAGGATAATTTGAAAGGCGAAATATCCTTATCCGGAGCTTTTGCTTTGTATCCTATGGTGGTTAAATGGGCAGAAGAATTTAAAAAAATACACCCGAATGTGCGTATTGATATTTCTGGAGGTGGTGCTGGAAAAGGAATGACGGACGCTTTAGCTAAAGTCGTCGATCTCGGAATGGTTTCCAGAGATGTTCATGATGTCGAATTTAAAAAAGGGGCAGTTGCTTTTGCTGTTGTTAAAGATGCGGTAGTACCTACTGTCAATGCTGCCAATCCTTTAATTCGGGATATTAAAGCTAAAGGGCTTAAGCGTAATGTAGCTTTGAGTTTGTGGAGTGGAAAATGTAAGACATGGGGAAATGTGTTGGGTACTACCTCCAAAGTGCCTGTGCATGTTTATACCCGTTCTGATGCTTGTGGAGCGGCGGAGACTTGGGCTGCTTGGTTCGGGAAAAGACAAGAAGACCTTGAGGGAACTGCAGTGTTTGGAGATCCGGGCGTGGCTTCGGCCGTACAAAAAGATAAGGTTGGGATAGGATTCAATAATATAGCTTATGCTTATGATCAGAAAACTCGACGACCTTATGCCGGACTTGCCATTATTCCATTGGATGTTAATGGGAACGGGAAAATAGACCCGGAAGAAAAGTTTTATGATAACAGTTTGTCATTGATTAAAGCTATAGTTAGCGGAAAATACCCTTCTCCTCCTGCACGTAATCTGTTTTTGGTTTCTAACGGAGTCCCTAAAAAACCTGAGGTTATTGAATTTATAAAATATATATTGACTGAAGGTCAGAAGTATGCTAATGCTACCGGATATATAGGTTTGTCTAAAATTACGATTAATCAGGAGCTTGCTAAACTGAAAAAATAGAATGATGGCTGTTTCTTTGTTGAGAAAAAGATTATTAAAGGATAAAATGACAAAATCGTTTATGTTTATATTGACGGTTTTGTCATTGCTTGTATTGGTCTTTATGGGAGTGGGGCTTTATATGAAGTCTCGGATGATATTGAATGAACATTCTTTATGGGATTTATTGACCAATGCCGATTGGAAACCTTTAAGCGAAGAATTCGGATTCCTTCCGTTCATTATAGGTACTTTGGCGGTAACCGCTCTTTCTATACTTATTGCATTGCCTATTTCTTTGTTATCGGCAATTTATCTTTCCGAATATGCTCATTCTTGGACAAAACGGGTCATTTTTCCTGTATTGGATATTTTGGCAGGAATTCCTTCCGTAGTATTCGGTGTATGGGGTACATTAATTATCGTGCCTTGGATTGCGGATAAGTTAGGACCTCATTTTGTAGAATATACTAGCGGATATACTGTATTGGCCAGCGGGATAGTACTTGGGGTAATGATATTGCCTATTTTGGTAAGCCTTTTTATCGAAATATTTACTATTGTTCCTCAGGATTATAGGGATGCGGCAGCATCTTTAGGTGCGACTAAATGGCAAATATCGACTAAAGTAATTCTTCGAAAGTCGATGCCGGGAATAATTGCTGCAGTAGTGTTGGCTATTTCTAAGGCTTTCGGAGAGACAATCGCGGTATTGATGGTTTGTGGAAATTATGCAGAGATTCCGCATTCCCTTTTTGATCCGTGTTACCCTCTTCCGGCTCTTATCGCTAATAATTATGGAGAAATGTTGTCGTTGCCTTTGTATGAATCGGCATTGATGTTCGCAGCATTTATTTTATTTTTTATCATTTTGGTGTTCAATCTAGCATCACGAATGATGTTGCAGCATGTCGAGAAAAAATTTAAGTTGTAAGGGGGGACTAAAATGAAAATGAAATTTGTTGTAGAGAAGATATTTTATGTTTTGATGGTGCTCTCTTTATTATTGGTTTTTGCATTTTTAGGGAGTATTCTGATAACGATTATTAAAAACGGATGGCCGGCTATGTCTTGGGATATGGTGACAAAATTGCCGGGTGGAGGTTTTTATATAGGAAAAGAAGGTGGAGTCTTGAATGCTATTGTGGGTTCTGTATATATTGTCGGAGCTTCTACTATATTAGGCTTGTGCATCAGTATTCCGATAGTATTTTTTGTCAATATTTATTTGAAAAAAGATTCGAAGTTGGCGAATTTGACACGTTTGTCTTTTGATGTATTATATGGAATTCCATCTATCGTGTATGGCGCATTCGCATTTACGATTATGATTTTTTTCGGATTACGAACCTCTTTATTGGGAGGCATTATTGTAATAACATTGTTGATTATTCCTATATTTGTCCGGTCGATGGATGAAGTTGCCAGACAGTTGCCTAAGGAATTGCTTGATGCTACTTATTCGCTCGGAGCGACTCGGTTAGAAGCCATTAAAGTCGCTATACGACAGATTGCTCCGGGAATTGCGACAGCAACATTGCTTTCTGTCGGTCGAGCTATCGGTGATGCTGCCGGAGTCATGTTTACTGCTGGTTTTACCGATAGCATACCTACTTCGTTGAATCAACCGGCGGCAACTCTTCCGCTTTCTATATTTTTCCAATTAAGCAGTCCTACTCCTGAAGTACGGGAGCGGGCTTATGCTGCGGCTCTTTTGTTGACTATTATCGTATTGATATTAAGTATTATAGGCCGGATGATTACTTATAGATTCTCAAAAAATAAAATAAAATAATGGAGAAAGACAGTTCAAAGTTCACAAATGCTTTTAATCGTTTTGAAGAGTGGCGTAATAATGTTGGTAAAACCGCTTCTGGTAAGATCGGTGAAGAGTTAAATTTAGGATCGGATACGAAAAAAGATGCTACGATCGATATAGAGAAATTGAATATTTATATCCAGAATAATCATATTCTGAAAGACATAAGCTTACAACTGCATGATAAAAAAATTACCTGTATTATAGGTCCTTCGGGATGTGGGAAAACAACATTGCTGAAAAGTATTAACAGAATGATAGACACGACTGAACACGTACGTGTGGAAGGACGTGTTTTTGTGGACGGAGAGGATATTTACGATAAAAAGGCTGAGATTACACATATTCGTAAAAAGATAGGTTTACTTTCTCAGCGTCCAACTCCGTTGCCTATGTCTATTTATGATAATATTACGTTCGGTTGTCGGATACATGGCATGAGAAATAAGAAAACTTTAGACAAGGTTGTTGAAAAATACCTTCGTGCTACCGGTTTGTGGGATGAAGTGAAAGATCGTTTACATACTCCTGCTTCGGCTCTTTCTATCGGGCAGCAACAGCGTTTGTGTCTGGCAAGAGGTTTGGCTGTCGAACCGCAATTTATTTTAGCGGATGAATCAACGTCTGCCCTTGATCCTATTTCCAGCAAAAATATAGAAGATCTGTTTATGAAATTACGCGAGCGTTATGGAATTATTATGGTAACGCATACATTGCGTCAAGCTTTGCGTATTGCTGATTATGTAATATTTATGTATATGGGAGAAATGATAGAACAAGGGACTGCAGACGAATTGTTCAATCATCCAAAACATGATTTGACCAAACAATATTTAAGTGGAGTGTTCAGTTAAAAATCGATGGTTATTAAAGTAATGGAAGATACATATATTTGTGTTTCCTTTAAAATTTTATTTGCATTTAATGTCAGAACGGATATCCGATAGCTAAATGGAATCCCAGACTGTTTTTAAAGCTGGATAAATTGTAGTATCCTTTCTTATCGGGATTGGGATAAGGGGTATGCAAACCTATACCGAGGTCAGCTCGTAATACGATATAGCTGATGTCATATCGGAGTCCGAAACCAGTACCTAAAGCAATGTCTTTTCCGAAGCTTTTTAATGTCAGTTTTCCTCCGGGACGTTGCGGATCTTCTTTTAGTAACCAGATATTCCCCGCGTCCATGAATATAGCTCCATGCAGATCTCCTATAATCTTAAACCGAAACTCAATATTAGCTTCTAACTTGAAATCTCCGGTTTGGTCAAAATAGGCATTGGGATTGTCTTGTGGCGGTCGATAGCTACCTGGTCCTAATGTCCGTATTGTGAAAGCTCTGATACTGTTTGCTCCGCCGATATAGAACTGTTCACTATACGGCATTACTTTTGAGTTTCCATAGGCATGTCCTGCACCTACAAGAAAACGGGATGCCAGCCAGTTATCTCTCCATAGGCGACGATAATATTTCAATTCGGTACTTCCCTTTACAAATTGGGAGAACTGATTGCCGAACAGATGTTTTTCACCTTTATCTCCCAATAACCCCATTACTCCGGCGAGTATATTTCCTGCTTGAGTCCCGTTTGTTTGCCATAAAATACGATTATTACCTTTTCTACCGAACGATTTATTGAATGTATAGGTATAACTTATTGTCGGAATAAACTGATTTCTGAAACTAAGGGCTATGGCCGGATTTTTATCCATGGTTTCGTCAAAATTCTTAGTAGTATTCAACAATTTATTATAAGTTAGTTTTAAAACAGTCAGGTTATGATAACTGACGGCTGACGTCTGAAATTCATATCCGCCTGAGGCATTGAATGAAATCATTCGGAAAAAATGTGGCCTGTTCATCAGATCCGTACCTAATTGGAAATTGGTACGTGCACCGTATTTACGGGGACGAGGAATAAATTTAGGAACTAATAATCGCGGGAATGATAAGTTTGCATTCAGCCCTATTTCATAAGAGTTTAAAAGAGACGACTTAGATCCGCTTTGTTTTTTCCCGGTTTGCCATTCATATGATCCGTTCAGTTTTACACTTAAAATTTCTCCCCCTCTAAAGATATTTTTATGATTTACTCCAAAAATCATTCCCGGGCCGATAAAACTGTTTGACTTGGAGGAAACGTCTATTTCGAATTCCGATTCGAGCGGAATGTCCATAGCTCCGTCTATTTGTACATTAAGAGAATCTGCACCCCGTAAGGAATCTATGGGAGTAACGTTTAGATTTATATATCGGAATATACCCAGCCTGCTCAGATTGGTCTGAGATTGGTCTTGTTCGGTTACCGAATATACTTGCCCCGGACGTAAAGTTATATTTGACGGCATGATAGATTGCTTGACTCTTAGAGGTTTCTGGTATGCCATTTTCATATCTTTGTAATATATGGTATCCCAAATTCCTTTTCCTGCAGAATTTTGTAATGATATATCTATTTTGCCCACAGTATATGCTTTCAGAGCCATTGCCGGAATACCTTTTTTTATAATTATTCGAAGGTTGACTTTCAAGGGCTTTTGTGTCGTATCTGCCAGGTATTCTATATATTCGGGACGAAAATAGTAGTATCCGTTGTTTCGTGCGAGAGTAGCGATTCTCGTTCGCTCTGCCGACAGGGAGTCGGCATTATACTGAGCTCCGACTCGTAGTAAGGACTGGGCTTTGGTACTGTCAATTAGTTGTGTAATTCCATCTGTCGGCTTTGGATAGGAAATGCTGTCATAAGTCCATGCTTGCGGAATTTTTACAAAGTAGCTGATTTTCGCCTTTTTCTTGTTTTTTTTATTATAAAGTAATGAATAACTGGCTTCAGCTCCGAAATACCCGTAATTTGCTAAAATATCTTCGACGACTTTAACACGCAACTCGGGTTGTACTCCGGATATGAGCACAGGTTCTTTAGCGAATTTATTGTAAAACCAATGCTTGAATCCTTTATTTTTTTTAGGAACAAAATTGTTATAAACCCATAATCCAAAAGGAAACGGGGTACGGTAGTAAGGACTGTATAGCGGATTGTTGGGAGGGACAGATAAAGGATCTTTTACGGCAGAGATTACGTCTCCGTCGACTTTAACGCCTTCTATCGGTTCTATTTTCATTTTTTTTACTCCGGTATAGAGAATCTCATCTTCTCCCAGTCTTTTTGTCGTGGAACAACCGGTTATGAAAACTATACCCGATAATATAATAATTATGTTCGCTATATATTTTTTCATCATTTTGTCTCTTTTTTCTCTTTACGGCTACTTAATCGGAAAAGTTCCGACAGTTTGAGTAATTTCTTTCTGACAACGAACCCGACACCGGTTTGTGTCACTTCTCCCTCTAAAATGCTTTCGTAACCTGTATGTCTGAAAATCTTGATAAGCATGTTATCTCTTTTATCGAGTCTGTATTCTAGGGAAATATCATCGACAAGATTTTCTTTCAGATTTTCATCTGCTGCAGCATCCGGACTGAAACTTCCACCGATGATTACTTTAAAACGATCGTTGAACAGTGTTTTAGAAACTTTATACGAATAGTCGGTCCGTGTTCCTTGTCCGCCATTCATCGTATCGTCGTAGCTATCGATTCCGAAACTTACATCGATATTTTTCAGATTGTTTTGAGCCCATTGATTCAGTTCTTTCTGTATGAATGAATTTAGAGGATTTCCCGATGTCAGGCTCGATGATGTCGATGTACCTGGACCACTATATGTATTGTAGATAAGCAGATTCATGGCTTGGGTAGCTCTTTGTTCTGCAGTCATAGCAGTGAGTTCGTTTTGAATAGTCAGGTCTTCCGGAGCAGAAACATTGAATGTGATTGCGAGATTTTCGAGCGTATTTTTGATGTTGATAATGACATTGAAAGTAACAGGACGACTATTATTGTCATTTTCTGTGACTGAAATCCTCAGAGGCTCTATTGCTGTGATATTCATACTGGGGTCGGCTATATCTCCACTCCATGAAACAAAGCTGCCTTGTTGTATATTGAATAACTTTTCAGAAATGATCGGTGGATTATATCTGACTGTACCCCCGGTCAATTCGTATTTTCCTGTAAACCGGCTGTCTCCAAGAGTATTCATTGTATAAGTAAGATTTCCTCCACCTTTGAGATCGATGCGATTCTTTCCGTCGGCAGAGAGATTTACTGCCATTTTCACTTCGTTGGCAATATCTACATTCATGAGAATGTCCATCCCGCTTATTTTAGCAGCAGTTACAGAAAGAGTGTCGGCCAAAGCCGTGCTATCATTGAAAGATACGAATGTGACCATATTGGTGTTAGCTTGTTGTTTAAGCTCCAATGGAGAATCTCTCATGACATAAGTCACCTCTGTTCCGTTTAATAATCCGATATTTCCTCGTAGCTTCAACTCATCGATAGCTCCTTTGACAGAGATGTCCAAATCGGCATTTGCCTTACCGTATAACATTGTTTTATTATTCTTGGGAACGTTGATCATTTGAAAATCAGAACCTTTTATTGTAATATCCGTCATTATCCTTGAAAAGTCCCGTAAATTTAAATCTCCGTTTATCATAAGGGGTTGTTTATTCGGTCCGTTTATAGCATAGTTATTCAGTACGACATCATTCTCTATAATTTCTATTTTTTTGTCGGATAGTCCGAATGAAGTTCCGATCATCGGAACAGATATAGATGTGTTTGCAAATTGCAGATATCCAGACGCTATCGGGGCATCTGTTTTCCCGGAGATATCTACTTCTCCGTTAAGTGCTCCATCGATCTTTGATACATCTGCAGGTAAAAAAGGATTGGCTATTGCAAGAGGTAATGATAAAAGCTGGAGTTTTAGTTGTATAGCGTTTGTAGTGTCCGGTTGGTAGTATCCTTTTACGGCAAGCGCCTCTTTTTGATCTACCAATAGACCTAATCGTACTTGTTGCCTGTTTTCATCGTTGAGCCTGTATCGCATGTTCAGATCGATGTTACCGACTCGCTGTTTGTCATATAATAATTCTGCAATGGAGATATCTCCCGATACGTTAACTTGCTCTTTCGGAAAATCGAGGACCAAATCGGTAGATAGTTTCCCGGCAATGGGTGGTGCTAAAGGCCAGGAGCTGAGTAATGAAGCTATGTCAAGTCCTTTCATGTTGATGTTTAGTGCTCCCGGTCTGCCACGACGGTTGGTTGCAGATTGTAAAGATATGCGTTGTTCTCCATTCTCCATATTGATATTGGCGGCCATGTGTTTATCGAAGTAGTAATCGAAATAGTTATTTTCATTTAGCGTCCATGTTGAGAATCCCAATATGGGATCGGTCGGGGCAAATGTAATGTGCACCAAAGAATCTTGCATGTAGGCATCGCATCCGAAACGGAATCCTTGTTCTGATTGTCGGTTTCGTTGCAAACATCTTAAACGTAGATGATTGTCGGTTATATATCCGTTAAATCCCAAAGATGCAATCTGATCCAGATTTCCCGGTTTGTTTCCGATATGCAATCCGTATAATAACCGAGCACTATCTTGTCGAGCTTTAAATGAAATCGTATCTAAATTGATGCCTCCGGTAGTCAATTTATCGACAAATGCCGAAAGACTGAATGGTTTATCTTCGAGAATAGAAATGTCCATATTTGCGGAATTCATTTGAATTCCGTATCTCTCTAAATAATTATTGAGTATCTTATCCGATTTGATATCAGCCTTTAATTCCAGACGAGGAAGATTTTTTTGTAAGATTTCTATATCTATACTTTGTTTCTCGATCTGTTCTGAAATAAGCAGGTTTGTTTCATCTATCCGTTTTAAAAATTCGTCTAACCCAGAAGGAGATGAGAAAGAAATATAAATATCGGGAGTTTTGAAGTTAACTTGCATTTTGTCATTTAATAATTCTCCTTGTAACGCAAGATTTTTAAATTCTCCGTTTATTTGATCGGTCTCTATTTGCAGATTATGAAATTCGGTATCTAATGTATATTCTCCTTTAGAATTTCCGCTGCCGGAGATATTTAATTGTGTTGAGACGCTGAGGGGAGTATCGGTAAATCCCATTTGCCATGTATTGATGTTTTTTATTTCTCCGATGATATAAGCTTTGTATTCTTCGGGAGATAAGTTCCCAGAGATGTCCATGTGGAGATTTAAAGCTTCGGAGCTACTGGATAGAACACCGGTTAGAATACCGTCTTTTAGATGCAGCGTTGTGATGAGGTCGGTATAATTATATTTTTTATAATCGAACCGATCTATCGTGAGAGCTATGTCTGTATAGGTTTTAACTGATAAAGGGTCGAAGCCTTTTCCTTCTCCTTTTAAATGCATACTTAAACATCCCAAAGAATCTTTCGGTAAAAATGAAGTTATGGGGAATTGAGATGCGTCCATATCTATTTTGTATGCCTCTGAAGCAAGATTGACTTGCCCGTTAGCAGAAAGATTTCCATCTCCGATTTTCAATAAAATAGAAGGAGAATATTGTTTCCCATTCATGCGTATAGATCCGTTGCATATTATTCCGTTAGGGATATCTATCTGATCGTTCAGATCTTTTGGGAAAATATTTTTAACAAAAGAGCTATGTACAAGAGTGCTTTGCCAAGAAAATGCTCCATTTAACTTGTCAGAATTTATAATTTCATTCATTGTGCCTTTTCCGGAAAAGAGGAATCGGTCAGGTAATGTTAAGTCAAGTTGTTTTATATCTAATTCCCCTAATGATCCTGTTATATGGGTATTGGCTTTTAGGGTTTCTATCGGTAATAAAGCTATTTCTTTTTGTAAATCGGGATACAAAGCATAAATATCTTGCATGGCAACTCGTAAAGAAAGCAATGCGAAAACGGGACTTTCGTTTTTTTGTTCGATTATATCTCCTCCTACTTTTATATCCGCATCTATTTGGGAAAGAAAAGTTTTCAGACTGAATCCGCTTAACGAGATTTGTTCAGAATTCATTTCAAAGTCTCCCTGTGTCCGTAAAACCGATAGTCCGGAGCGTTCGGTAAATGCCAATTGTCGTAACTTGAGTTTTATTTCACTTCCTTTATTATAAAAAGAGTTTATGCCAAGGTTTAGTCCCGATAATTGAATATAGTCGGGGTCTAATCCTTGTTGGGGAATATGATGCATGAGCCCGTATGTTCCCGAACTATTTTTTAATTGAAGAGATTGCACATCGATTGTCCACGGGAGAGATGTTGTTGTATCTGTTTCTGCCGTTTCCGGTTGAACAGGAGACATTGATGTTGTGTCGTTCAGATAGCTGAACCCGGCTTCGGATATTATGACCGATTCTACTCCTACAAACTGTTTTCCTAAATCAACGATGCCTTTTTTTAATAAAGCTGATGCGACTTTAACTTGCAAATCGCTTGTTTGGGGTGATGTAGTCATGCCGAAAGCAATGTTCTCTAATTGCAATTGCTTTATATCGAGTATCCATAGAATGGGATTTGATTCGCTGCTTGTCGTATCGGGTTCGCTTTCTCCCAAGTCTAATGATACAGTTCCGTTTCGAAGTTCTATATTCGGGATTTCAACTCGTTCATTTCCAAGGTCTACCGGTTTTGCATTGAGAGCTAATAGTCCGACATCTCCTTTTAGATTGAGTTGTGATACAGTGTCATTATAATGAAAATGAGTGTTTTGGAATGAAAATTTCTCTATTTGGACTTTTTTTTGCAGTAAATACCGAAAATTTACATCAAGTTGCAAATTGTCACAATACAGCATGGTGTCGCCTTCGGCGGTGATAATTTTGCTGTTGTCGAGAACCAGATTTAACGGAAATTTGAGCCGTATGCGTTCGACAGCGATACTCATGTTTAATTGTTCCGAAGCATACGTTGTCGCCAGATCTTTCGCCCAGCTTTGTATTGCCGGAATATATAATGTGAAAGGCAATATTAGTAAAGTCAGGAATAATATTCCTATAGATATAAAGCAATATTTAAGAATTTTCTTCATTTCGTATTTTCGGACTCAGGTCGTTTAAAATGAATCATGCTATAAAAATAAATATTATTGCTTAAAAAGCGGTTATATTTACTGTGATTATTCAAAAAAACACCTCTCTTTTGTTTTATAGATATAAACATTCTATCCTTTATTTTGTTTTTAATAAACGTAGAAACATAAAATACGATAGATATGAAAAAAATGATGATGCTTATGGTTTTTCTGGCCAGTGCAGTATTGGCCTTTTCAGTCACGAAAGGCTCGGAAAAACCGATTCCTTTTAAAAAGTTGCCGAAAATGGCTCAAGAATTTATTCATACCCATTTTAAAGGGGTAAAGGTCGTGAAATGTGAAGTCGAGTCTCCTTGGACACAGTTTGATGTGCGAATGGCCAACGGCTATGAACTGGAATTTGATCGGGCTGGAAATTGGACTGAGATCCAGAAAGAAAAGGGCGGCATTTCTTCATCGATATTAGGCGTTCTTCCTCAACGCTCTTACAGCTATTTGCAATCGAATTATTCGGGTGTTTCTGTAGAGAAGATTGAACGTCAGAAAAAAGGTTTTAAGGTAAGTCTCAATACACAGCCCGAAGAGACAGAGATACATTTCAGTAAAGATGGAAGATTTTTAAGTAAAAAGGTTGATTGATTTTTGTATATGAAGATTTGAGGATTTCATTCGAAGATATTTTCTTGTTTTTATAGTATGATAGCAGGTTATCATAATAAAAACAGATCGAAAGAGAACATAAGATATGTTTGAATTTTCTGCATTGGAAAATTTAGGTCCTTAGAAAAAGAGAAGAACAGCCGGAGAGTATATATCGGCTGTTCTTTTTATTTTAAATTTTCATCGGTTAGATTAACCGATTGAAGAATAAACTTTTAGCGTAGTATTTGAGAAATAGAGGTAACGAATTAGCAACCGTGCAATTTTCAGCGATTAGCGGTGCTATGCTGTTAAATAACTCTTTGCATTTACAAAGGTATAATAATTATTCAGGAAATAATGCCTACTATCAAAAAACTGCATCCTATCTTTGTAAATAGTCCATTAAAAAGAATGCAATCTCACAAATTATAGCGACCTTTGTGATTGAAAATCAACGTATCAATTACAATGGCAAAAATTACCGTTCAAAATACAGATATTAGCGTTGTCAGGTACAATGAAGAAGACTACATTAGTCTTACAGACATGGCAAGAAGCCAACTGCAAGAGCATATTATCTTCCGTTGGCTTAGCCTTAAAAGCACTATCGAGTATCTTGGCGAATGGGAAATGTTATATAATCCCGATTTTAATTGTACCGAATTCGGTACAATTAAAAATGCGGCAGGAAGCAACAATTTTGTGCTTTCGGTGAAAACGTGGATAGAACGGACCGGTGCAATTGGCATTCGTTCTAAGGCTGGTCGCTATGGTGGTACGTATGCACATCGGGATATAGCATATCATTTTGGTATGTGGATTTCTCCTAAATTCCAATTACTTCTTGTTAAGGAGTATCAGCGGCTAAAGACAGAAGAACAAAGGCTACTCGGTTGGTCAGCGAAACGTGAATTGTCGAAAATCAACTACCGCATACATACTGATGCCATAAAGCAAAACCTTATTCCGATGGAAGTCTCACCGATACAGGTAAGCACTATTTATGCCAATGAGGCCGACGTGCTGAACGTGGCGATGTTTGGTATGACAGCAAAACAATGGAGAGAAGCGAATCCCGAACTGAAAGGAAATATCCGTGATTATGCTACTATCAATGAACTTATCTGTTTGTCGAATATGGAGAATCTAAATGCTGTGTTTATCGAACAGAACATGTCACAAAGGGAACGTCTTGTTAAGCTAAACCAAATAGCTATCCATCAAATGAATATATTGGAAAGTGATGATAATCAAAATCGTAAGCTGTTGAAATAAAGAATTGAAGAATCTCTTTACAGATAAGCATTGTAATGTTTTAGCAATCAATAAAGAATATGAATACCGATTATAAAGTTGGTGATTTTATTTATAATGCAGATATTTATGACGGGTTGAATAATTCTCTGTTCGATTTGGAATTCTACAAAAAATGGCTACCTCAAAATAAAGATGCCAAGATACTTGAACTCTGTTGTGGTACGGGTAGACTTACGATTCCAATAGCAAAGGATGGGTATAATATTAAGGGAGTTGGTTATACTTTATCCATGCTTGAACGGGCAAAGGAGAAAGCATCTCAAGCTGAGTTAAAAATAGATTTCATTGAGGCAGATATTAGAGAATTGAACTTAGGAGAAAAATTTGATCTTATTTTTATTCCGTTTAATTCAATCCATCATTTGTATAAAAATGAGGATTTATTTGATACGTTGAAAGTCGTAAGAAATCACTTGAAAGAAAAAGGTTTGTTTTTATTGGACTGCTTCAATCCTAATATCCAATATATTGTTGAAAACGAGAGGAAGCAACAGGTTATTGCCGAATATACAACCAATGATGGAAGAAAAGTATTGATAAAACAAAGCATGCACTATGAAAGCGCATCTCAAATTAATCGTATAAAGTGGCAATATTTTATTGACGATAAATTTCATTCAGTCCAAAATATGGACATGAGATTATTCTTTCCTCAAGAATTAAATTCATACTTCAAACAAATTGGATTTAATATTGTCCATAAATTTGGGGATTTTACAGAGGGAGAATTTAATGACAATTCAGAGAAACAAATATACATTTTGGAACTTAAAGAGTAAGGGCAAAATGATAAAATCATAGACAAAATACAACAAAAACACTGTTCTTCTAAAAATTGTAAGCAGTATTTTTGCCTTCTGTGAAATGAACGGTTACAACTTCATCTCTCTGTCTTTTCTTTGCGGTTGTATAGGTCGGCGTATGTTCTGCCTTAACTTCTCGAACTGTTCCTTGAACCACTCGGCAATGGGTTTTCGGTTAATGGCAAGAACCAATTTCGTCCCGTCCGTGGGGTCTTTCAGCACTTGAAACCCTGCCTTTTCGGTCGTGAATTTCCGTCCGTGTTCCTCCGAATAGAGTTTCCCTGCATACTCCAACGGCTTTCCCTTGACGAGCGTTGCGGTCTGCCTTTCATCAAACCCGACAAGGCGGCAGAAGTTTTCGATACGGAGCATTTCACGGAAATAGGGAAACCATGCCGTCGCCTTTGCGATTACCGTTTTTCAACTACGCATAACTCACTCCTTTTGGGGGTTACAAAATTAGTTATTAGTGAGTTATCGATAGCTATGTGAATCGATGCAAAACGTAGAAACAGAACATTTTAGTAAGAAATATGTACCCGTTACGGGAGTAACGAGGTGGTAACAGAACTTCTGCACCGTTTGGCTTCGAGGTGGTATTTCGTTGGCTCTGCCCCCCCCATAGAAAAACAAAGCGTAACGAACGCTGTATCAGCTAATTCCCTACGCTTTTCTCAAATTTACTTTTTCGCTATGTGTTTATTTTAAAATTTATCTGGATTTTCGAAATTAATGTTTTCGGCAATTCCGTTTTATTATTTATTCTGAGCTTCTGTAATGGTCTCTACTAAACTATTGAGGTAAACTTCTATATCGGTATATCCCGAACTTAAAGTGTGAGCATTAGGGTTATTGTAACTATTCGGATTCAGGCCTACTTGTTTTTCCCATTCATCGGGCATACCGTCACCGTCTGTATCGACCGGAGGCTCGGTACTGTTTAGTGTCGGCCAGCCACCTACTGTTTCTTGTGAATCTATTATACCCGGATAGTTAGCTCCGCTATAAGTGGCTGTACCATTCTTTACTTCGTTGATAATTCTTTTGTCGACAGCGTCGCGAACTAAAGAACATCCGGCATATTCGCATACACGGGTGTATGCATTTTCTGCCGAATGAGTAGTGACTTCGGTGGCATCTCCCATATCGGTAAACATGACAGAAGATTTGATAGAGGAAATTGTTCCACCCGGAAGCGAATAATTTCTTTCATCGGGATGTACGCCGATCCAGTTGTCATTACATACGTTATTTGCTTCTTGAGCAGTTGATGTAGTTGCTCCCATGTAGTTCCCGTTGATGTAAAATGTACCCCATTGACCGCTCATTTGCCCGTTGCTATATTCCCCTAAATCTGCATTCGGTGCAAATATTCGGTATTTTACGGTCGCAGAGCTTTTTTCGGTCGCAGGTCCTGGTTTATAATAATTGTTTACCAGATTATAAGATCCTCCTTCTCCGGCATAACTGCTGTTTCCTCTCCAGTTATAAATAACGTTATTTCTGAAATCGACCTTTTCAAGATCGGGTAGGGCAGACATCCGGCTACCGTTGAAACGAGGGTTACGGCTGTCATGGTGCGCTAACAAGTTATGATGAAACGATGCGTTTTTACCTCCCCATATTCCTCCGTAACCGTGAGCTTCCTTGCTGTGTAGTGAAAGTCTGAGGCTTTCCGAAATCAAACACCATTGCATTGTGAAGTTGGTATTGTCATAAAATGAGGCACATTCATCTACACACCAACTGACAGAGCAATGGTCTATCATGATGTTTTTTCTTTTTGTTCCTCCGAAAGCGTCTGCTCCGTCTGCATAAGTGGCGTCTATTTTTCCTGCTGCAATATCTTCTTTCATTTGGGCATCACCTAATCTGAATCTCATGTAACGGATAATTACATTATCAGCTTTTATCATTACCGGATATCCGGCAAGGCATATTCCATCACCCGGAGCTGTTTGTCCGGCTATGGTTACGTCTCCGTTTTCGATAGATAATTCTTTTTTAAGTTTGATTGTTCCTGATATTTTGAAAATGATAATACGAGGTTCGTTTCGAGACAAAGCGTACCTTAAGGTAGTGTTGTCGCTGAGTTCATCATTAAGAGAAGTGACATAGTATATTTTTCCGCCTCTTCCTCCTGTCGTATTGCGGCCAGCTCCTTCTGCACCGGGAAAAGCGTAAGCCGTTTCTTGTATTTGTGTATTATTATTGCCATTCCCTGATGTGTCTATATTACCTCCGGCAGAAAATGTTTCGTTATCTTTTCCACAAGAAATAAAACATATCGATGCACACAATAAAAATCTGGATAAAGTCATTTTTCTTGTTTTCATAGTTTTTTGTATGGTGTAATATTTTTATTGCTATATTGTATTTTTAAACACAACAAATTTAGTCCGGAGTTTTTTGAGATAATAGGATTAATTGACATAATTGTGGCCATTTTTTTCCACATAAGCGGATTTTTTGTTTTTAGATAAGAAAGGTTGTTATGTAGAACGAATTATAAGACAGTCAGTTAAAGATTGTATGTTTTAGAGTTTGTTTTAATTTCCCTTGGAACGGTACTGAGAGTTCTTTTTGGGAATGTTTTTTGTTTTTCATGAAATTACTGGAAGGAAAGTATAATATAGGACATGTTACTTGCCAGATAATAGGTGGGATATAGTAATATACAAATTTTATATCTTCCTTTCTTGGTATGGAGTGGAAAATAGAAATTATTTATATAAAAAATACAAGAAGCTGTCTCAAAAATTTTAGAGTTCAGCTTCTTGTATTTTTATGAAATGTTGAACTAGTTGTTTTCTGGACGTAATTTACGTACTACCATACCGGCTTGCCACATTTCACTTTCACGAAGTTCTTTTAACTCTTGATTTAAACCTTCACGATAGTTCGGTTTACTATTGGTATCGATAGAGCGTTGAGCCTCATTCCCTTTAGCGACTTCGCTATATAATTCTTCAAATACGGGTTTAGTTGCATCACGGAATTTTTTCCACCAGTCGAGAGCTCCTCGTTGAGCTGTGGTAGAACAGTTAGCATACATCCAGTCCATTCCGTTTTCTGCAATCAGAGGCATCAAAGATTGAGTAAGTTCCTCTATTGTTTCGTTAAAAGCCTCAGACGGAGTGTGTCCATTTGCTCGCAATACATCATATTGAGCAGCGAAAATACCTTGGATAGCACCCATCAGAGTACCGCGTTCTCCGGTTAAGTCGGAATATACTTCGCGTTTGAAAGTTGTTTCAAACAGATAACCTGAACCAACTCCGATTCCTAATGCAATGACTTTTTCTTTAGCTTTTCCGCTTGCATCTTGGAATACGGCATAGCTTGAGTTAAGACCACGTCCTTGAAGGAACATACGGCGCAAACTAGTTCCAGAGCCTTTAGGAGCAATAAGGATTACATCGATATCGGCAGGAGGAATGATGCCTGTACGTTCTTTGTATGTGATGGCGAATCCGTGTGAGAAGTAGAGGGTTTTACCTGCAGTCAGATGTTTTTTTACTTTAGGCCATACTTCGATTTGTGCCGCATCGGAAAGCAAATATTGAATAATGGTTGCTTTTTCACAGGCTTCTTCGATCTCAAACAATGTTTCTCCGGGAACCCATCCGTCTGCAACGGCTTTATCCCATGTTTTAGAATCTTTACGTTGTCCGACGATCACATTAAATCCGTTGTCACGAAGATTCAAGCTCTGACCGGGACCTTGAACACCGTATCCGATAACGGCTATGGTTTCATTTTTCAAAACTTCTCTTGCTTTTTCCAAAGGAAATTCTTCGCGGGTTACAACATTTTCTTCAACACCGCCAAAATTCATGATTGCCATAATGTTTTAATTTATAAAGTAGTTAATGAAATTTTTTGTATATATTCTTTCTAATTACGTTCAGAAAATTCTATTCTTCCTCGACATATAGTTTCTCCACTGCTGTTTCGTATTTCCGATGTATAAATATTTTCTGCAAGTTGTTCGCGATAAAAACTCAATTTGTCACCATAACGGGCTTCACTGATATAATTGATCTCAAACCTGCGGATAAAATTTTCATCATACATATCCATCGAGAACATATCGAGTATATGTTCGATATATTTTACACTGTTTATGTGACGATTAATGTCTATATCGCTGTATCGAATAGGATAGATGATCGGTTTTTCATCGTTTACCGGTTTTATTTTTGATTGCGGGGCGATCGGACAATCTTTGTCTCCAACATTGTTCTCGATATGACGGAATGTGGTAATATCTACCGAAGTACGGCTTTGTATGTCTATGACTGACCATATAGAACGGGCATAACCATATATTTCCCCATCAGGATTGCTAAAGCAAAAATTTCGTGCAGAAAAATGCTTATTGTAACCTTCGATCCATGTTTCAATCTTGTATTTGTCATAAATACCCGGATAAGAAGACATCTCTATTGCCAGTCTGGCCAGTACCCATGCACGATTTTCCTTAATCAAGGTACTGTATCCTACTCCCCAATTCTCTGCATGATATGTAGCTGTTTCAAGTATTCGTTTTGCCAATAAGGTCAAAGGAATTTCTTGTTGAGCATTTCCTTCGGCAGGTTCCAGATCATAAATGTAGGCTGCTATCTTTTTCTGTTCATTCTCCATAATGTTATTCTTTGGTAGAAAGACGCCGGCACTCTTGCGCTTCGAGAAACAAACTTACATGTTCCACGGTAGATTTGGTGATTGCAACACGTCCCGAACGAACAAATTGCATAACTCCGAATTTACTCAATTCTTCGAACAGTTGTTGAGTCTCCTCCGTGTGGCCTGATTTTTCTATCACTGTATAAGTTCGGTTTACTTCTAGAATTCGGGCGTTATGGCGGCGAATAAGTTCTTCAATTCCGCTATCGTCCAATAATTTTTCTGTTGCGACTTTGTAAAGAGCCACCTCTTGATAGAATATTTCGTCTTCGGTATAGAAAAATGCACGGAGTACATCGATGCGTTTTTCTATTTGTTGTACGACCTTTTGTATCGTGTCTCGATCGCTGTTTGTCGTAATGATAAATTTATGTATCCCTTCGATTGCCGAAGCAGAAACAGAAAGACTTTCGATATTCAGACGGCGGCGACCGAAAATAATCGATATCTGATTTAGAAGACCGACTTGATTTTCTGTATATACCGTTACTGTATATAATATAGATTCCATATGCTTCGTTCAATTAATATTTTTCAGTACTGTTTAATAAAATATCGGTAACACATCCGCCTGCAGGAATCATGGGGAATACCATGCCTTCTTCTTCTACAGCGACATTTAATAAGTATGCTCCTTTGTGGGCGATCATTTCGGCAATGGCTTCGTCTAATTGAGAACGGTCTGTAACATCGCGTCCTTTGATGCCGTATGCGGCTGCTATTGCCGTGAAATCGGGGTTAAGCATGTGTGTTTCGGAATATCTTTTTTCGAAAAACAATTCTTGCCATTGGCGTACCATGCCTAAGAAGTTGTTATTTAAGATGATGATCTTTATATCTGTCCCTGTTTGCATGACTGTTCCTAACTCTTGAATGGTCATCTGAATGCCTCCGTCTCCGGTAAAGAAGCAAACGGTACGTTCGGGTGCTCCCATTTTAGCTCCGATGGCTGCGGGAAGACCGAATCCCATAGTTCCTAAACCTCCGGATGTAACAATGCTTCGCGTACGAGTATAATTAAAATATCGCGCTCCCATCATTTGGTTTTGTCCTACATCGGTAACCAGAATGGCATTGTTGCCTGTTGTTTCAGAAATTTTCCGGACTACTTCACCCATTTTTAAAGCTCCGTTTTCGGGATATACTTCCGGACGGACGACTTTTTCATATTCGGTTTTCTCACAGATTTCAAATTCCGATAGCCATTCGGTATGTTTGTTTATATTAACTTTGTCGAGCAGTGCCGAAAGTGTGGATTTTGCATCCCCTAATACAGTGACATCTGCATGAACATTTTTATTGAACTCTGAGGGATCTATATCGAAATGGATCACCTTTGCTTGTTTTGCATATGTGTCTAAACCTCCGGTTACCCGATCGTCGAAACGCATTCCTACAGCAATGAGAAGATCACATTCATTGGTCTTTATATTCGGACCGATATTCCCATGCATTCCCAACATCCCTTTGTTTAGACGATGGGCGGTCGGTATTGCAGACAGTCCTAATAATGTGCAGCCTGCAGGAATGTCGGCTTTTTCCATTAATCTCAATATTTCATTTTCGGCATGGCTCAAGATGACACCTTGCCCTATCAGAAGCAGAGGCTTTTTTGACTGATTGATTAATGTTGCCGCACGGTTTATTTCCTCTTTGTTAATTGGGGGATAGGGATTGTAGCTTCGTATGAAATTGCATTTTTGATAATGAAATTCAGCTGTTCCTACTTGCGCATCTTTGGTGAAGTCCAGTACTACAGGCCCTGGGCGTCCCGAACGGGCGATATAGAAAGCTCTTGCTACGGCCCAAGGAATATCTTCGGTACGGCGTATTTGATAACTCCATTTGGTAACCGGTTGAGTAATTCCTACGACATCGGTTTCCTGAAAAGCGTCAGTACCTAATAGTGAGGAACTGATTTGTCCGGTAATAACAACCATGGGAGTGCTGTCTACCATGGCATCGGCTACTCCTGTAATGATATTTGTTGCTGCCGGACCAGAAGTTACCAACACTACACCTGTTTCACCGGATACTCGGGCAAAGCCTTGAGCTGCATGAGTCGCTCCTTGTTCATGTCTTACCAAAACATGTTTTAGCCTGTCTTTGTAATTGTGCATACAATCAAAAACCGGCATGATAGCTCCTCCGGGATAGCCATAGATCAGTTTTACATTTTCTTCTAATAAAGAACGGATCAAAGCTTCTGATCCTGATATTTTATCTGTTGCCATATAAATATTTTCTGCAAAAAACTATTGCTTTTATTCTATAATACGTACCGCTCCTTTATCGGCCGAGCTAACCATAGCTGCATATGCTTTTAATGCTTTAGAGATATTCCGTTCTCGCTTTGCCGGAGTAAAAGCTTTTTTCCCTCGAGCTTCTTCTGCAGAACGGCGTTCGGCTAATTGCTCGTCACTTAGTTTGACATTGATCGTACGTTTCGGGATATCGATTTCGATAATATCTCCATCCTTGACAAGTCCGATATTTCCTCCGGCTGCCGCTTCTGGAGAAATGTGTCCTATCGATAATCCTGATGTTCCTCCGGAGAAACGTCCGTCGGTGATCAGAGCGCATTCTTTTCCTAAATGTCTAGACTTTATGTATGAGGTCGGATATAGCATCTCTTGCATGCCGGGTCCACCTTTCGGTCCTTCATAAGTGATGACGACAACATCACCTTTTTCGACATCACCCTTTAAAATTCCTTTGCAGGCCTCTTCCTGTGATTCGAATACTTTGGCTTTTCCGGTAAAGTGAAATATGCTTTCATCTACTCCGGCTGTTTTTACAACACATCCGTCAATTGCAATGTTCCCTTTGAGTACAGCAAGACCTCCGTCTTTTACGTATGCGTGTTCAAAATCCCGAATGCATCCGTTGATGCGGTCATTGTCTAAAGAGTCATACCGGTTGTCTTGAGACCCCATTTTGAGATTATATTTGTTACCGGGTGCGCTTTTCCATAGTTCGGCAACTTCTTCTGTGTATTCTGACCCGTCGATGGCATATCGGGCGATTGCCTGTTCCAAAGTCAGACCATCGACTCGATGCACATGGGTGTCCAATAATCCCTGTTTTGCTAATAAACTCATAATGGATAGAATGCCGCCGGCACGATTTACATCCTGAATATGATAATGTGAGTTGGGAGCGACTTTGCAAAGTACGGGTGATTTGCGAGATAGACGATCTATATCGTCCATTGTAAAATTGACACCGGCTTCTTGAGCTATCGCTAATAGATGTAGTACTGTATTGGTAGATCCTCCCATAGCAATATCGAGAGTCATAGCATTAAGGAATGCATTGCGTGTGGCTATGCTGCGGGGTAGTACCGATTCGTCTCCATCTCGGTAATATTTGTAACAGTTCTCAACGATCTGCGCTGCTGCTTTGATAAATAATTTTTCTCTGTTGACATGGGTAGCGACAATAGTGCCGTTACCGGGAAGTGCCAGACCTATGGCTTCGTTCAGACTGTTCATGGAGTTTGCCGTAAACATCCCAGAACATGAACCGCAAGTCGGGCAAGCAGTACGTTCTACTTCAGCAACTTGCTTATCACTTATAGTTTCGTCTGCCGATTCTATCATCGCGTCGATAAGGTCAAGAGAACGCCCGTTTAGGTTACCGGCTTCCATCGGGCCTCCGGATACGAATATTGTCGGGATATTAAGCCGCATGCTTGCCATTAACATACCCGGGGTGATTTTGTCGCAATTACTGATGCAAACCATTGCATCTGCCTTGTGGGCGTTTACCATATATTCGACACTATCGGCGATAAGATCACGGGAAGGGAGAGAATATAACATACCGTCATGTCCCATGGCAATACCGTCATCGATCGCTATTGTATTGAACTCGGCTGCAAAACACCCCAATTTCTCAATTTCGTTTTTGACTTTTTGTCCGATTTCGTGCAAGTGTACATGCCCCGGGACAAATTGTGTAAACGAATTAACAATAGCGATAATGGGTTTTCCTATCTGATCTTCTTTCATCCCGTTGGCCCGCCATAATGCTCTTGCTCCGGCCATTCGGCGTCCTTGTGTGCTGGTTGCACTATGCAATTGATGTTTCATCATTCTTATCGTTTTATATACAAAAAGACCTTTCTACTATATGAAGAAAGGTCTTTTTACTTTATTTTATTTATGCTATTCACATAAAGTAACTACATACCTTTCTTCTTTCACTCCCGCACGACGACATCGAGTAGAGATAGACCAAGAAGGTTAATGATATGTAGAATAATACTAATCATAATCGTTATTTGTATTACATTGTCATTTTGTATTACGATGCAAAGGTATAGCTTTCATTTTATATTCCAAATAAAATAGTAGAAAAAAAACATTGATAGTAAAAAAATATTATATATAGTCCTGTTTTAATGATAAATTATTATAAAACGAAGAACGATGAATTTTAAATTTAGTATTGGACTAAATAATTGAAAACTATGTTTTATTGTTGATAACATAATTTTGAGTTGTTAATTTTGTGCATGAAACAATATTTCTGTACGTTTGTAAGGAAATTCTGAAATTATATCTGCTCCTCGGATAAGATAAAAATATGAGATACTTCCGCTTTTTATTTTGTTTGTTCGGTTTATTGCTGGTTGCATCTTGCAATACGACTCGGCATGTAGGAGAGGGGCAATATCTTTTGAATAAGGTGAGTGTAACTTCTGATAATAAGAATGTGAAATCATCGGAGTTAAAATCGTATGTAAGGCAAGAACCTAATCATAAAACTTTTGGTTTAGTTGGGCTTCCTTTGTTTTTCTATAATCTTTCAGGAGACAAAGATACTCGTTGGAATCGGTGGCTGAGAAAAGTCGGGACACCTCCGGTGATTTATGATCCTGACTTGACAGAGAAGTCACGTTTAGAGATTACGAAAGCACTACGTAACCGAGGATATGAAAATGCCGTGGTGACGGTAGATACTATTGCCCGGAAAAAAAAGATGAAAGTCCGTTACCAGGTTAAGCCGGGGAAACCATATCATATTGAAAATATAACTTATAATATTCCTAATGATAGTATTGCCCGTATTATATTAGCTGATACTTCGGCTTTTCTATTGAAGAAAGGGGCTATTTTTGATCGGAACTTGTTGGAGCAGGAACGTCAGCGTATTTCTACGTTGTTAAGAAACAGGGGATATTATGCTTTTAATAAAGAATATATTACTTATACGGCTGATACGACATCCCGAAATTATGAAGTAGATCTGGAACTGAATCTTATGCCTCCTTTGTTGCAGGATACCACTCGTTCGGATATGGTATTCAGCAAGCATGAAGTATATCATATCCGGAATGTCTATTTTATGACCGATTATAACCCGATGAATATCGAGCAAGATTTACGTTTCAATGTAAAAGATACGGTCGATTATAAGGGCTTCAGGATATTTTATGGGAATAAAAAATACTTGACGCCTGCAACTTTAGTGGAAAATTGTTATATACGTCCCGGAATGCGTTACAGTAACAGGGCGGTCGATAACACATTTTCTGCATTTGGTCGTCTTCGGGTAGTAAAATATGTCAATATACAATTTCACCCTCTCAATATTGACGGAGATCCTGTATTGGATTGTTATATTTTGTTGACCGAAGGCAAGCCTCAGACTATCTCGGTAGATGTTGAAGGTACTAATTCGGCGGGCGATCTAGGTTTTGCGCTCGGGTTGACGCATCAGCATCGGAACATGTTTCACGGGTCGGAAACATTTACGACCAAATTAAGAGCGGCTTACGAAAGCCTTTCGGGGGATTTGGGAGGGCTTTTGAACGATAATTACCTTGAGTTGGGTGCGGAAGTCGGAATTTCATTCCCGAAGTTTCTTTTCCCTTTTGTTAGTCCGACAGTACGTCGGCGTATGCGTGCGACAACCGAATTCACATTAAATTTCAACTATCAGCAACGTCCCGAATATACTCGGGTAATTGCAGGAGGCGGATGGAATTATAAATGGTATAGTCATAATAATATGTATCGGCATCATCTCGACTTGGTAGATATCAGTTATATTTATTTGCCGAAAACGACCGAGCGGTTTATCAGTAATCTTGACAGTATTGCTTCGAGTAATCCTTTGTTGAGGTATAGCTACGAGAACCATTTTATTATGCGTTCTTCCTATGTTTTTTATCAATCAAACTTGAGGCCGGGAGTAAAAAAAGTTTCCGGAAATATTTACACTTTACGAGCTGCGGGAGAGATAGCCGGTAACTTGTTGTATGGTATATCCAAACTTACCAGACATGAGCCGGGAGAATATGGAGAATACAGTATATTGGGAATTCGTTATGCGCAGTATGCAAAAGCCGACTTGGATTATGCTTATACTATTTTGTTGAATGAGCGTAATTCGCTGGCATTGCATGTAGGGGCAGGAATCGCAGTTCCTTATGGAAATTCTGAGATGGTACCGTTTGAAAAGCGTTATTTTTCGGGGGGAGCTAATAGTGTGAGAGGTTGGTCGGTCCGAGGTCTTGGCCCGGGACGTTACAGAGGAACGAATCCTATGACGGATTTTATGAATCAATGCGGGGATATTCGATTAGATATGAATGCAGAATATCGCAGTAAATTGATTTGGAAACTTGAACTGGCTGCATTTTTAGATGCCGGGAATATTTGGACAATACGTAATTATCCGTCACAACCCGGAGGTAAATTTCAATTGAAATCTTTTTATAAGGAGATTGCGATGGCTTATGGCTTAGGTATGAGACTAGATTTTAACTATTTTATTTTACGCCTTGATTTGGGGATGAAGTTGTATGATCCTTCAGTTGTGAATAAAAGTAAGTGGGTGATTTCTTATCAAAATTTTAATCGGGATGCGACATTGCATTTTGCTGTAGGATATCCCTTCTGATGGTTGTATATAAAAATACATTTGTCATATTTGGAAATCCGATAAAAAATATTACCTTTGCATCGCTTTTGAATAAAAAGTAAGGCCGGTCGGGTAGCTCAGCTGGATAGAGCAACAGCCTTCTAAGCTGTGGGTCCTGGGTTCGAATCCCAGCCCGATCACCGAAATAACAAGCAGTTAATCGTTCGATTAACTGCTTGTTATTTATATGTTTTCTTGCAATTCTTTGTTTTGGACTGGATTTGCTATCACAGTTAAAACTCGATGAATGGCAATAATAAGTGTAGATCTGTCAATTTTTTTTACTTTTACAGGTAGTGAATTACTGATACTATATTTAATATTTTCTATACTTACAGGAATAGCATTATCAAAACTTGATTCCCCTTTTATCGGTATTGCCGATTTTATAGATTCTATTTTTACGGGAATTTTAGTATTGTGTAATTAACACCGATGATACGAACGTCAACGCCTCCATCGTTTAATTGTTTTAATGTTGTGGAAGCGGCTCTAAGGGTAGGAATTACTCCATTATTTTTGAAAATCAGAGTGATTAGACAAATAGCAATAATAGTTAAAGCACTTTTGGTATATAAATTTATTTTCATAAAAGTAGAATTTAAATAGTTGTTTTATAGCTTTGTTTTTTTTCTATTAAAATTAATATAATCTTTTTTAGATTAAAAAAGTTGATGATACTATTTTTTATATTGAGCTTTTAGTATTGAAAATTTTACTTTTCTGTTTTCTTTTTTTAAGAAAGTCTGTATAGGTTTTTTGTATAAATTATGAATATCTGTTCATTTGTATTCTAATTGGAATTGTTTTTGCTGTAAAAAACACTTTTTGTTTATATTAGATTTAATATAAATATTCTTAAATTGTTATTAATAAGGAATTTATCCTATTTCATGTTTGAATATTTATTGTTTGTATAATTAAAAATTTTTTTTCTGTATTAAAAAAATGTATTTTTGTTCATTATAATATCGAATACACAGATATAAACATTATTTGGACTAAATCATTTAAAATTGTAATTATGGAATCATTTAAATCTTCTATTTTTAAAGACAAAGCTTTGAAAGCTCTTTCGGGGAAATGGAAGCCATCTGTTATTGTTTCACTTGTGACTATGCTTATCATAGGGGGAAGTATTGCATTACAGCACGTTTCAGTGCTGTTATATTATGCTGTTTTTTGGCTTTTTGGAAGTATAGTTTCTATCGGGTGTGCGTATGTCTTTCTTGATTTGTATCGTGATAAAAAAGAGCCTCGAGTTGCCGATCTCTTTACTCCTTTTCGACAATACGGACGTATTGTTACCTGTTATATTCAGGTGCTAATGTTTACTATATTATGGTCGTTGCTTTTGTTTGTTCCGGGAATAATAAAGGGATTATCTTACTCAATGTCTTATTTTATATTGAAGGACCGTCCGGAACTATCTCCGGCAGAAGCCATAAAAGAAAGTATGCGCTTGATGAACGGTCATAAAGCCGATTTGTTTATTTTACAGTTGAGTTTTATTGGCTGGACAATACTTGGTCTCATTACCGTTATCGGATTTATCTGGGTTATTCCTTATATAAATACCTCTATTGCCGCATTCTATGAACAGTTGAGGAATAAAGATACTGGGTCTTTGAATACTGTTACAGAATAAAATAGAATTGAAAAATGGTCGAAAATAATGGTCCTCAAAAAGCTAAATAGAGAACTTTTTGAGGACCATTATTAAAATTTGCCATATTTGTTTGCATCAGAAAATGCTTATTTTGTGTATTTGAGAATAAAATTGACAATGGGTGTCGGATCTGTCAAACTGTGTGGATGGTGTCCGCAACCGAGTTTTGTGATTACTCTAACTGTACCTCCCAGTTCTAAGTAACGTTTTCTGATAATATCCATGTGCTGTTCGAAGGGTACAGCTTCATCACTGTCACCGCAAACGCTGATAATCGGAATATTTGCCTCTGCCAAAGCTTTGAGCCTGTAAATAGATTTTCCTTTATCTTCAGTCATTTGATTGTCTTTTAAATTCCATTCTTTCAATACATCGTTCCATAATTTTTTATTGTCTCTTCCAGGCCATAAAAAAAGATCACATAAAGGTGCATCGACATACAGACATGCTACTCGGTCGGGATTTTGTGCAGCCCAGTTGAACGCAAAGAATCCTCCTCTGCTGAACCCCTCGACGGTTACTTTGGAGGAAAGTTGATAAAAATCTCTCATATAGTTGCAAAATTCAGTTCCTAATTTTACGGCATGAGGACTTCCGTATAAATGAGTGAGATCATAATAAGCGACATGAAACCCTTTTGCTAACAGAGCAATATCTACGCTGGGAAATGCTGCGAAAAACGCCGGTCGCCATATCCAAGGATTTCCCGGAGCAGCTTTTTGGGGAACTACTACGATGGCGTTACGGTTTTTAAATTTGAAATCATATCGGTCATATTGCTCCCATTTGCTTTTTATTCCGGGAAAAGCTTGCATAGTATGGTATTGCTTTTCATTTTTGATGCTTTCATAAACTGTTTCTGCAATGATAATTGCTCCTTCGGGGTTTGGGTGTATTTTATCCGGGAAGAGATTTGGCATATTATCGGTTGCTGTATGTATATCGATGACAGGTAACTTTTTTTCTTGTGCGATTTGTCGGATGATGGGTATGATTCCTTTGGTTATGATACTGTCATTGATACCCCATTGTATTCCATAAGCTTTTGCCGGAGTGCATAGATATATTTTAGGCCGGGATGAAAGAGCCTGAAAATCTTGAATCATTGTTTCCAAATCAGATTTGAAGTCATTCTTGTATTTCCAGTTCTGAGGCTTGGAGTCATTCGTCCCTAATTTGATAATGACTATGTCCGGTAAAAATTTTAAGGCATCCTGATATATTTTTTCTTTCATATAGGGATTGTCGCCTTTGTTTATAATAATACGTCGGCTGATTCCGAAATTACGCACTAAATAGTCTTTTCCCAGCATTTGGTTCAATACAGACGGGTAACTATCTTTATCTCGGTTTTTTATACCTGATCCTGCAGTTATGCTATTTCCGATACAGGCAACTTTTATTTGTGCATAAGCTGTCGAATATAGAAATGCAATAAAAGCAAATAATACTATTTTTTTCATTGTGTGTGTATTAATGAGAAATATCTTCTTTAAGTTCTTTTTATTCACTCAAAGATTCTAAAATTTTTTTTGCAACTTGTTCTGCAAGTACTTGATAGCCTTTGTCTATAGGATGCACACCATCTCCTCCGATAAAATATTCGGGATGATCGAGTATTAGATTGAATAAATCGTTGGTTTTTATATCTTTTGCTTTTGAAATATGTTTTTGTGCTATTTCATTTCTGGTAACAATGCGAGCTACTCTTTCTTCGAGCCGTTCGTAGTATTTCCCTGTGCGTATAGGTGTGGTTGTAGCCCAAATCAGTTTCGCATTCGGTGCATTTTTGCGAATAGCCTTGATCATGTCGGGAAATGCTGCATCATATTCGTCTTCGGTATATTCCCAGCCGTGTAATCCGTTATTGAAGTGTACTAAATCGAATTTCCCGTAACTCATTATCAGATTTATTTCTTGAATGAGTGCCGGATCTCCTAAACTTTTGGAGGTTGTTAATCGCGCTACATAAGCTTTTCCTTTGAGTAATTTTTCAACTTTAGGATAATATCCTCGTGTAATGGAGTTTCCGATAAGCAATACTCTTGGTAATTTGTCATCGTTAGTATGTGGTAACCATACATCTATCCATTCTACTGTTTCTCGTTTAGGTGTAATTTTTTTCGCCTGAACCGAATTTGCTGTAAAAATAAAAATCGCAATGATAAAAATAATCTTTGAAAGTTTCATGGTTTTTGTGTGTTTAATATGTGTGTTTTATGAAAAGAAAAAATGTACTATAAAATGATAAACAAAATTATCTTCCTTTATTTGAATATAAAATATCTTTCTGTTAAATAAGTACAAATTTATAAATTTCAAAGCTCAATTTTGTAAGGATTGGTTGATTTCTTATCTCGGTATAGGTAATTGCAGAAGTTAAACAAGTTTACAGGAATGGAGTGCACATTTGAGCCAATAACCCTACAAAACGTTTCCATACCGATCTTTTTCTCCATTCTTCCGGTGTGAGCATAGTGCAATTTTGCTTGTCTTTTTCAAAAATTTCAGAGAGTTCTTCTGTTATCTCTTTATCAAAAATGAACGCATTTACTTCATAGTCATATCGTAGGCTTCTACTGTCGAGATTCGCTGTTCCTACAGTACAGAAAATACTGTCTATCATCATGATTTTAGAATGATGAAATCCTCCGTTATACAAGTAAATATGAGCTCCTTTTTTCATTAGATTATGGGCAACACGAATCGAACCTTCAGGTGTAAATGCGATATCTGCTTTTGCAGAAATCATGATTTCTACATTGATTCCGCGTTTTAATGCCGATTTTAAAGCTTTTCTTATAGAACGAGTAGGTAAAAAATACGGATTTACAATTTGTATATTCGATTTTGCTACGTCGATTGACTTTGCGTAGGTTTGTCTTATTTGTTTTGGCGTTTTTTTCGGAGTTCGATCAACAATAGCTATCGATTTACCTTTATGAAATGTTGTATCTGAATAAATGGGAAAATAAGCTGTCCCGCTGATATTCTGTTTAGTAGTCTTATTCCATATAGAAAGGAATATCTCTTGCAGGTAATGTGTGGCTTTTCCCTCGATGCGTACATGCATATCCCGCCATTCTCCTATTTCCGGTAAGCCTTTAATATAATAGTCGGCAATATTCATACCTCCGACATAGGCGATTGTTCCGTCTATAACAACAATTTTCCGATGATCTCGATGAAATACGTGGTTTATATAGGGAAAGCGTAGGGGGTCGAAATGATAAATTTCGATTCCTTTTTTACGTAAATTCTTTAAGTGTTTTTTTTTCAATGGTCGGCTATTTGACCAGTTCCCGAATGCGTCGAACAGAGCTCGTATTTCTACGCCTTCTTGAGCTTTATGAGCCAGTAAGGTAAAAAGTTCATTAGCAATAGAATCGTTGCGGAAATTGAAGTATTCAAGATGTATATGATGTTTGGCTTTTTTTATAGCAGAGAATAAATCATCGAATTTTTCTTTTCCGCTTTTAAGCAAATGAATTTTGTTATTTGTTGTAACGGGAATGTCGGCATCAGATAAAAATTGAATTACTGCCGAGTCACTGGCGATGGTATCTGATGGTTTTGAATGAAAAAATATTGTATCTTGTTGGGCATATAAGTTGTTTACAAATCCGAACATGATGATTGTCAGGAAAAAGAAAAATCCTTTTTTTAGATAGTCTGCAGTTAGAATTATGCGATAAATAAAATGATAGATAAAAGACATATCCAGATTTGTATTTGGGTAATTCGTTTTTTACAAAAAAAATTATTGCTCTAAAGTTTATACATAAATAATAAATAGTTTGTACGATAGCTAAAATTAAGAACCTGTTCAAAAGTTTATCCGGAATGAAATAAAACCTGTTTCGGATTATTTAAAAAAGAGAGAATAGCCTCTTGTTTTAAGTTTTAAGAGTCTTTCAAAATTCTAAAATTATTTTGTTGCAATAATTAGAATATTCTCAGAATATTTTCTTTTGGAAAAAAGAACCAAGCTCTTAAATTATTTTACGAAATTACCTAAAAATGTAAAGATTGTCAAGCCGCTATTTTATTATTTCTACTAAAAAAATTGTCAAAATCTTTCTTTTTATGGCCTTTTTCCCCTTTTTTCAAAAAAGGAGGATTCTGTTATTTATGGAATCCAATTTACGATTCCATTTGCAGGATGTTTTTTTCTCCATTCGATAAAATCAGAGTAATTATCTGTTCCGTTTTCAATTACGGCTTGATAATATTCTATTCCCATGATTTTTTCCGTATCTGGAGTTTCGTTCTTCAGAGTTAAAATGGCTAATTTTTTTTCAGGAGTAAGAGCCGCACAAATGTTGTCGGCAACTTTTTCAAAATAGCCATCATATCGAGATCCTTTTAAAATATGGATCATGTCTATTTGCCACAAGTCGTTATCTCTATCTATATACCAAGCATGCCATTCGATGCAATGTTCCTCTGTATCGATAAGATTGTTGTATTCGATTTTTATTATAGAAGGATTTTGGGCTAATTGTGCGATAGCCTTGAAACTGTCATGGATGTTAAGCTGTGCGGTGTAAATATGAAAGTCGATGTCTTTATGTTTTAGGAGCAGGCCCATTCTTAAAGAACCTACCAGATTGATTTCTGCCCCTATCGACTTCCATATATTTATTATGTTTGTTTCTTCTATTATGTTTTTTGCTCGTTTTTGATTTTTTTCGGCGAGGGCAAATATAGGGTTCTCCATATTATATTTTTAGTTAGTAAAAAGCAAATATAATATTTTGAAGGGAAATATCGAAGTCATGATTTCTACTATGCGATTAGATCAATAGAAAGAAATCCAAATTGATGTTATTAAGCTATTTGCTTGCAATTAATCAGGGAGATGTTAGAATCGGGAGGGTGGTAAGATGAGAAATTTTTTTGTTATTATTATATGTGTATAACTGTTTAAAAAATAAGTATGTATACTTTATGTATGACTTTTGTATTTGAAAATGTGTCGGAAAATGATAAAAAAGTGCATGGATAATTTGCAGAAACGAAAATAAAGCGTACCTTTGCAACGCATTTGGAAAAACAAATGCACACGATGATTCGCTAGCTCAGCAGGTAGAGCACAACACTTTTAATGTTGGGGTCCTG